>Ga0233449_1001811_pt1 | contig 18022 bp, 8 predicted proteins | sample SI_124_October20_FD_183012 | JGI IMG/M metagenome (GOLD analysis project Ga0233449, IMG submission 183012) | Seawater microbial communities from Saanich Inlet, British Columbia, Canada - SI_124_October2016_200_MG | ecosystem: Environmental > Aquatic > Marine > Inlet | place: Canada: British... | reverse complement strand
TATCCCAATTCCAGATACTGTTAGCATTGAACTATCAATGCGCGCAATTAACTGAAGTTGAAACAATAGTCGTTATTGACAACATGTGTTGCCGTAAGGCTGCTCATCTTTCGTTGTGCTACATATTGTGTAACAGAATGTTGTTGGTTCACAGATTTGCTATTTTTGCGAAACCGCTCTCAACTAACATTTCAGCAGTTAACGAATCTAAGAAATGAATGTCTCCGGCTTCTAAATTAACTTCTTCACCCGCAGCGTTAATTATCGCTTCAGGTAATGATTCTAAAATTCTCACACGAACTAAATCCTCATCTTCTTCCTCAGACTCAATTTCTTGCTCAATAGTTGAATCATCTAATACGATGACCTCACTCTTGGCAGAGGGTGCTAATTCCATCGCTGCTGCATGACGTACTTCACCAACCATTTCTTGCATGAATGCAGCCATATCTTCATCTTCGCCTTCATTGGCAGAGCCTACCGTTTCTTGAACCACTACATTTTCATTCAAATCAGCGTGAATGTGTTCATCTAAATCAGGCCATTCAGCATCTGAAAAGCGTTCTTCTTCATCAGCCTCCATCATATCAATAACATCCGGCCCATCATCTTCAAAGGCCAAAGCAGGTGGTGGATTGCCGGTCAAACTGTTTTTAGAAAATGAATCCAATTGCATAGTTCCTGGTGCATGAAGCACCTTGTTGGAAATGCCTTCACCGGCCACTCCATTCTGCATTCCATTCCAATCAACGCCCATCTTAAAACGGTCAACTTGAATCATTAATCCGTGATAGAAAGCCTTCTCTTCAGGATCATGCCGTTGCCAATCAAGAGAAGGCAACTCTTGATTCATTCCTGAATTAGCGGTAGTTCTCATCGATTGACTCGCCGCATGTTGCATCATTGCAACCATCCTTTTGCGAGTTAACTCACTGGCTATGCGGCGAATATTTGCTTGTCTTTTCTGTAGATTCTGCAACCGAATACCAGTTGCACCCATTCTTAACATATCTTGAATGTCTAAATCAATATCAGAAAGCAACCTTCTTACATTCTCCCAGAAATCAGTTCTCGGTAAACGAATAGGAACATTTCTTCCAGATTGTTGCCGATTTGTTGTAAATAATTGCTCCTCCACCTCGTGCGCTTGGGCGCTATCGAGTTCACGTGGGGGCGACATAATGAGACCCTATAGTCCACGATTCTTGAACCCTTCACTAAAACCACTTCACACAATCAATACTCACTTTGATATTCAAAGACCCCACCTCGCTAAGCGAGGTGGTTGGAATATGAGCATCAATATAGGCTTGAGTGATAATAATAATCCTTATTGCAAGACAGCGATACTCATTGTTACAATTTTATTATTTACAACATACTCTCCACTTGTTGACAATTCTCAAACAAGTCAACAATTACAACACATTACAAGTAATGCAGGAGAATCATCGGGTTCGATTGAACACTGGTCAGGTCCAGATTCATTTTATCCAATTGCTAATCAATCAGGGGTTGATCAAACTCTTAATTCCTCTATTCAAATTCCACATAATCAAAGTATAAGTGCGGCAGAAATTTCAATTCAACCATTGTTGACATCTACAAATTCCAATGGAACATTATTTGGCCCAGACACAGCAAATAATTGGAATGGCACCCACAATGAGACCAATGGAATTGGGCATAATGGAATGCTCACATTAGCAACCAATTCATCATTGGGTACACTTACTGATTTTGAAAACAATGTCATCACTCCGATAGATTGGTTAGGGCAAGGAAAAAATGATGATATCTGGCACATCCTGCGCCCCTCAATTGACACAACTAACACCACAAGTAACCAGCAAGTTCCTCCCACTACAGGCCAAGGAATGGGCTATCTGAGTACAAGGGCATTGGGAGATATTTCTCAAAATTATAGTTCATGTATCCAGTCAAAAACCTTTGAAACTCCAACTTATGTGAATAATTATTCATTGACAACAAAGATTTGGGTTTCTTTATTGGATTCAGATGCTGTATGGTTTGAAGCGATGAATAACACAGGTTCATGGCAGACTATTATTCCAGATTCAAATTACAGTAATTCTAGTTCATTGAATGGTTCACCTGCAATGGTTTGGTCGGGTCAAACTAATGCATGGATTGATCAGAGATTTCAATTAGATTCACTAATATCTTCTCAAATTAGTGAAATTAGATTCAGATTTTGTTTGCAAACTTCTTCGATTACCAGCGCTCGCGCAGGCGTCTTTATCGACGATATGAGGTTACACAATGATGGTGACCAATCGGGTGCTTGGCTCCATGGAAGTTTGAGTGGAGATTACTTGCCAAATGCCAATGGAAGATTGATTATTCCAGCAAATATTAGCAATATGAGTGGGCCAATGGAAGTTGAACTTTTCACTAATTGGGATATTGAAGGCGGTTCTAGTGATGGAATGACCACTTGGCTATCTCTTGACAATGGTACAAGTTGGTTCTTACTTTCCCTCTCACCAGGTCATCCAGGTAATGGACTTTGGTACAAGGGCTCCTATTATCGAACAGAATCGGGAGGTTGGATACCTATCAGCTATTCCCTTCCTGCTAATGTTTCCAGTCATGCCAATGCAAGCAACGCGTTATTCAGATTTTTAGTTCAAACAAATTCAAACGTGAATTATGGAGGACTCTCATCTTCTGGTTGGGAAGGAATGGCGATTGATGATATAATTGTATATTCAAATCGCAGTTCACCAAATGCTCAAAAAAGAACAATTGCTAATTTCACAAATCCAAGTGATGGACTATATGGCAATCAGAGCGGTTGGCTAAATTATTCCAACCCAAACCCAAATCAATGGAATTGGACAAGTCTTCTTGGAGCAAATGGTCCAATGGACACATATGTTAGCTTTGATACAGGCAACTTGGCTCCTGCCGGTTGGTCAATTCAATCCCCTGATTCAAGAAAGTTTGAAGTCGGTAATGTAAGTAATGCTGCGGGGTTCGGGCCAGCAGCATGGCCTTCTGGTAGCAGTGGTGCTGGGACATATTTGACCAATAAATATAGCAACAATATGCACACCCATTTGATTACACCAATTTACGAAATTCCTGAGAATTCTACTGCTAGACTTACTTTCAAAAGTTGGGTTTGTACAGAAGCAAATTGGGATGGTGGTGCAGTTTCACTATCAACAGATGGTGGAGAAAGTTGGTGGTATATTCCACCAGATCTGAATGGATTCCATGACCAAATTTCTCAAGTCAATACACAATCTCCATTCTATGGTGAAGGGATTTTCGATGGTTCAAAAGTCAATGGTGGCTGCCGCAATGTCGTTAGAGGATTTGATTTGAAGCAAGCAGACCTCAGCAATTTGACTGGACAAAGTGTTAGGGCGAGATTTACTTTCTTCTCAGACACTTATGTTCAATTAGATGGCTGGTATATTGATGATGCAGGTGTTGAAGTTGACATCTATGAGACACAAGGAGAATGGATTTCTGATTTGATCTCATTTGATGACGATTTCCATAATGGAGGAATATTGGATGGATTTGTTGAAGAGAAAGAGGGCGCACATATTAGATTCGATATTTTGTCAGCGAATGGGACTGAAATAAGTGGATTGCAAAATAAAACTCTGCCATTATCAATTGATTTGGACCGTAGTGTACATTCACAATTCCGCGTAAGGGTTAGAATGAGCACAACCTCACAATTGATAACTCCATTATTGAAAAATTTGAATTTTGGAACCAATTCATATTTTGACGCATTCCACCTTCAACAACAATCAAGAAATTATTCAATTTTCGGTCAATCAAATCTTCAATATTCAAATGGAATGAAAATCAGTACAATCGGGCAAGCCTCAATATCATGGGATATTAATGCGGCTTGTTCGATGAAGAATGGTAGATTGACAATCGTTGGAGATAATACTACAATTTCCCATCCAGGACTAATAGTAAATCAACAACAATGGATGGAATCACCGGCTAGAACAATCTATCAAATGTCAAGCACTGCAGCTTTTAGAAATTCAACTACATTGAGTTTGACAATGTTTACAGGCGACGAGATAAGTTCGGTATTGTTTGAACCGGACTGTCTTTTTGCACCTACAGATGTGATAATTACTTTGGGCAATGATCTAACTATTTTTGAAACAAGTACAGACCAATTACTCTTCCATAATATCTTACTCCCGGTGAATGCTACGGATGTAGACAATTTAATCGATCAATATTACCAAGGTGGTACAAGAGAAATTGTAAGTATACCAATGACGGTTCAAACCTCAAGAGGTTCGCTAATAGTTGATTTTGGTTGGGCCGATGAACCCATAATGGGAGAAAGCATTTCATCGATTGACTCAGCACGTTGGGTCCCAGGTCAAAGCATAGATTTGAGCACAACGAGTTGGAGAACTGAGAGCGATGACCCATTATTTGATTTCCCAGTTGAAATAGATAATATCAAACTATTACTTTCAACATCACCTTTGATGAATGATTCATTCATTGAGGTTGAAGTTGTGGATGCCCAGGATAATCCAACCTTCCGTCAATTGAAGGGAGGCGGTCTGGCAAGTTTGAATGCTGCAGATTGCCAAATTCAAGTGTTGCTGAATAGTGTGGAAATTGATTGGTCATTGGATGCCCACTGGCTAATGGATGATATTGATGAAATTCATTTTCTGCTACTATCAACCGATGAGAACGGTTTTGAAGTTGGTCCAAACCACCTTGTACGTTCAACTCCATTCAATGAATTTGAAAATGATTTAGAAATCATTGATTTTGATGTGATGGCAGGAGATTCAAAACAATTGGGTAACACATTTGACCCAATGTGGCCTTTCCATCTTAAGCCGCAACAAACACTTTCAGTCTCTGGTAAGGTAAGATTTGAGGGCATAGTAAATGCATGGGCTCCATCAAATTCCGCTGAAATTCAAATTGAAATGAAGGCAGTACCTCCAAAGAATGAATCCGGTGGGATAGATGAATGGATAGGTGAACCAATCAATTGGTCACAAACATGGCACTCAACTTTGGATCACAATTCACAATTCAACCGAGATATTCTCGTGCCTCAACCACTTGGACAATTTCCTACAGGGACTCGCTTTGAAATACGACCTTCAATTATCCGCAGTGGACCAACCAGCGAGGATTCTTCGACCAGTTTTGATACTACTGCGCAATCAGTATTTGCTCCATTTATTATCGATGCGGAACTACCTGATATTATTGGAATATATGCACTTGATTCAGGTGGATTAACTCCTGCGGATGGCCATGTTTGGATGTCCGGACAATCTCTTGCATTACGTTTATTCGTTGAAGATTCTGATGGATTGGAGAGCCCATTAAGGATGTATTATTGGCTTGAAAATCACGATGATAGTAATGATGATGGGATTATGCAAGCCAATGAATATAGAGAATTCAGTGTTACATTTAGTAACGGGTCATTATCAAGCGTAATCGATTTGCCATTATTAGATGATGAGCAGATAAAGGGACCATCCCAAATGTCAGGCCGGGCAAGCATATATTTTGTTGGCAAAGATTTAGCAGGAAATTACATTGAGAATGGAGGAACTTTTGGTGAGCAAAATGATTTGGCAACTATAACTGTGGCAACTCGTCAAGATACTGTAATTAGCCAACAATCACTTTATTTTGATACAGTCCAAGGAACTTTATTAGCAGGAAAAGAGCATCATTTTTCATTTAATATTACAGATGGTAATGGTATTCAAACACTAGATAAAATAGAATTGGCCTTAACAGGAAGAGAAGAATATTCAAATTGTAATATTACATATTACCCGAGATATTCAACAATTGAATATGATTCAATTTGCATTTATTCAAATCCGCAAGTATTGGTTGAAAAACATCCCCACTCATCAACTTGGAATGTTGATTTCATCTTTAGATTGGATTGGAGTGGGTCATATAATAACGCACAAAGTGGTGGGATTCCTTCTTTGAAAATTTATGACGAAGGCCAAGACCTCGGCTTGGGATTAAGTAAAATCAGTATTTTCCAATGGCAACCATCATTTGATGTTGAATTTGAAATTGATACATTGACCGATTTAACTGAACCGATAGGATATTCCCAATCCAATGATATCTGGGTTTATGGAGATGATGAGATTGAATTATTCACAATACTAAAACATCAAGGAACAGAATTTGCAGCCGAATATTTCCCTCCTGAAGCGATCTTAAATTGGCGATTAAGCGACGGCGAGAGAGAATTAACAGATGTCGCAGAAATTGGCACTGATGGAATTATTCATATGATAATCTCAATTGATGAAGAGACTATTAAGCATAGAACTGCGACTCTTGAGTTGTACATAGATTCACTAAATTATGCGATTCCAACACCATTATTGGTCAATATTACAATTGATGACGCCCCTCCAATGTTGACAATTCCAGCAGGATATTTGACCACAATAGATTCGGACAAAATGAATGAAGTAGACGTCGTCACACTGATTTCAGATGCAGGAGGCATTAGAAATACGAATATTACCATGTATTGGCATTTCCGAAGAGTGAACAATATCATAATGGGAAGTCAAGGACAAGCCACAATACCTTATCATTCTCATACGGGAACTACAACGACGTTTTCATCAATAGTTGACATGACATTGGAGGACCACTCCATTTTGCAAGCACTAGATCGTGTTGAAATTTGGTTTGAAATCACAGATAAATCCGGATATGAGTTACAAGGATATGGGGATTCAGCCACTCCAATCAAGCCATTATTCCGTTGGATTGACTTCGAACCAAGATTTGACATAATTCAAGCCACCCCCTACCGGCCAATAGTTGGAGAACAAATCAATATTACAACACGGATTGTAAATGAAGGAGTATTAGGCGGCGAACTCGTTTTACAACTAATCGATTCAGAAGGAACGATACATGAAACAGAAAACATCTATCTTGACAGCGGTGAATGGCAGCAATTCAATTGGACGATAGAGGCGTGGAAGACTGGAAGGCTTGGGTTATCATTGCAAATAATAGATTATTCAGGAAAAGTTCCAGTGCCTCTTGCAGATGTGGCAACGAATCAGCAACAATCAGTTTCTTCAACCTCTGGATTACTGGGGCTTTCAATCCTCATGGTCGTATTTTCTTCAATTGGATTATTCATGGCAAGTCAAAAGAGAAAGAAAGTAATGGAGGAGTATGAAATGAAGCGAATTGGGCAGTTGGTTGCAATTCATTCATCCGCACCGCCTCGGCCAGTTGATTTAGACGATAATAGTCAAGAGGAATAGTCAAGAAGAGAAGGCATCACGCCTCAACTACAAGCCGAGGTACCCGAGTGGTCAAAGGGGGTGGATTCAAGCTCCTCTGCATAATGCTTCGCAGGTTCAAATCCTGCCTTCGGCACCACACAAATAACATACACTGGATGCCCTATTTTGAACAAATACTGGTATTGAAATGTACTAACTCACCCTTCATTGAGTATAGCATCTACGAGCGGTTGAAAGGTATCGCCATGTGGATATGGCGAAACAACATCGGCAGCATTTTGAATTTCTTGAAAAGAACCTCCCACCGCAATGGACCAATTAGCAAGTTCAAACATTGACAAATCATTTGGAGCATCTCCCACACATAACAAATCTTGAGGTTCTAATTCCATTTTTTCTAAGATGACCTCAATACCCTTGCCTTTAGACAGGTTTGGAGACATTAAATGAATTGCAAAACCTGTGCGTATCACACTTAGGTGAGACCACTCACTCTCTGAGATCTTTTGTTTTATCAATTGCAAGTCTTCAGAAGGGAATAAGCACCATTCACTTTCTCTCCAAGCATTACTTTCTATTCCTTGGGGATTTAGATTTGGAATTTCTTGTGCCAGCCACAGCGCTGCCTCTCTAGCCTCATTTCCATCAGCCCTCATTATTACTTCAGGCCATTGAGGATGCCAAAGCACACCCCCGTTCTCACAACAAATCGGGCCACTAAGTTGCAAAAATCTCCACAAACCATACGTTATTGACCTTACATTTCCGGTTGCAAGAATAACAGGAATTCCAGCATCCTCAAGTCGCTGTAATGCGAGTATTGCTTCAGTATTGATTCTCTTCTTATCATCGGTAAGTGTTCCATCAATATCTACGGCGACAATTTTCGGTCTCCAATCCTCTGGAAGCCACTGCATATTACTAGGCAATAGCCTTGTTTTCATCAACTTTGGCAAAGAGCCATTACAATCTGCAATAATGGTAATTTTGATTAGTTGAAATGAAATTGAATAATAGCCTTCAAATCCACAAAGCCAGAGCAGTGTATATGGTCGGAGACGGTGAGGGTGAAGTTTTCCTTTCCATCGAAGACGATGGCCAGACAATTGAGGCCAAAAAGCCAAGATTTTCCAAAGCCAAAAAGGCCATCAAAGAAAAACCAATCGCAACAGATTCTGCAGACCAATCACCACCAGAAGAAATCTTTGATGGCGAAATATTAGATGCAGAAGTGATAACACAATCTGGAGGTGTATACGATGTCGCTTGGCCATTACTTGGAATGGATTGCCCAGATTGTGCAGCAAAGGCCATGAGAGCAATTTCCTATCTTCCTCAAGTGGGCGAATCAATTGTTTCAGCTACTGCAGGTGAAGTAAGAGTTACAGTTGATATTGGAGAAGGCCCAATTTCTGAAATTTCATCCATTCTTCGTTCTCTTGGCCATGCCCCAAATGTAGAACATCATCAACTCGTAGGCATTAGTGCAGGTGGCGTAGCAAGGAGAAATAGCGTTGAGGTAAAGAAATTAGAGAAGGTTATCCGCCTACAACCAGGGATTCTTGATTGCGAAATTGATTCAGATAATCGTATTTTAGTACAACTTGTTAACGATGCCCCCTCTCAATTAATAGAAGCAAGGGACTCTAAATTGGATACAATTCTTGGCGCTGCTCCAAAATATATTGAGGCAAAGAGTGCGAAAATAAGACCAGATCAATGGAGATTAATTGGCGGCGGGTTAGCAGTGCCAATATTATTGTTAGTTCTCCTTGCAGAATATCTTTCATTACCACCAATATTAATTGCATTAATTGCGATACCAGGTTTGGCTTTAGGTGGATTACAAATGTTCAAGGAAGCGATTGCAAGTATTATGAATCGGCAACTAGGATTCCAAGTCCTTACCAGTCTAGCAGTTATCGGTGCTGGAGTTTTAGGGATGTGGGAAGAAGCCCTAGTCGTAGCGATATTGGTAGCCTTTACAGCCCACTTAGAAGGTGATGCTCTTGTCAAAGCAAGAGAGGCGATGCAGGGTGGACTGGATAGATTGCCACGTACAGCAAGGAGATTGTCCGGTGACAGATTGATAAATCAACAAGGAGTTCTCCAAGCGATGAAAGCAAGTGGTTTTTCATTACAAATGGCCACCTCAACGGTCGAAATAACTCCGGGAACTGGTCCATTAGCGACATGTCAAGATGAGGGTGATGGAATAGAGGTTGTTCCAATTGACCTGATTCGTGTTGGAGACCAAGTAGAGATTAGGAGTGGGGAATTAATCCCTTGTGATGGAACAATTCTTGAAGGAACAGGTGCTTTGGATAAAGCACCACTAACTGGAGAATCCGTTCCAGTTGAGGTTTCAAAAGGCGAAGATATTCAGGCAGGATTGGTACTTGCAAAAGGACCGGTTGTCATCAAAGTTACAGCAGTTGGAGATAATACTCGCTTATCAGGATTGATAGAAGCAGTCCATACCTTTAGAGAAGAATCGCCGCGCATCCAAAGTGGTATTGAGAAATTTACCGCAATTTGGGTTCCAACGGTATTGTTCGGAGCATTTGCTGTTTGGTATTTGATGTTCCCAGATAATTGGAAAGTAATTCTTCTATTATGGGTTGTTTCTTGCCCATGCGCCCTATTGCTAGCAACGCCTGTGCCACATGCAGCGGCATTGGCAAATGCCGCCCACATGGGCGTAATCGCACGTGGAGGAAGTGTATTGGAGAGACTGAGCAAAGTCAACCATGTGTTATTGGATAAGACCGGTACCTTAACTTCAGGAAAGCCTAAAATCGGTCAAGTGGTTACTGCTAAAGGAAAACGCCGAGATTCGGCGATTAAAATCGCCGCAGGATTAGAGGCTCGCTCCAACCATCCATATGCTCTTGCAATAATGGAACTGGCTACGGAAAATGGTTACAAGCCAAGCCCAATCAATGGACATAGCGATGTTGAGGCAGGTGTAGTCGGCATCAGTGGCGGTAAGCAAGTTTCATTGGTTCGCCCCGATAGACTTTCCAAACTAGGAATTGAAATTCCATCCGAGATTCAAAGCGAACTCGATGAGGCTAACAAATTAGGCCATGGTGCGAGTATTCTGTGCAAAGAAGAAACTCCGATTGCATTATTCACATTCATCCATGATGATACTCGCAAAGGTTCTGAAAAATTGATACCTGAATTGTATAAGCGAAGAATAAATGTTGAAATTCTCAGTGGAGATTCACAATCAGCAGTCACGAAGTTTGCCAATAATGTAGGATTGCCAGAATCTGCAGCACATGGTAATTTAAGTCCGGAAGACAAAGTAAAATGGGTTAGAGGAAGAAGTAAAACCCACATTACCATGATGGTCGGTGATGGATTCAACGATGCTGCGGCATTAGCTGTCTCTGATGTAGGAGTTGCAGTTGGTTGTGGAGAAACGGTAAATCTTGATGCTGCAGATGTATTGATTCCAGCCGAAGACCCGAGTATGTTATGTGAATTAATTGATTTAGCAAGAAAGGCTCAGCGAATTCTAATTGGCAATCTTGTATTTTCAGTTGCTATTACTGTAATATTGGTATTCGCGGTAATCAATGGAATGTATGATAAATTGTGGGTTGGAGTACTGATCCACGAATCATCAGTAATTCTTGTAATTTTGAATGGTGCAAGGTTAGCAGGTAATTCCGGTGCATTGAAATTACTCTCTCAAACTTTCAAATCATTATTCGCAGATACTAAGGATTCATTCAATGTATTATTTTTGAAATATCGTTCCAATTAAAATCACGCGACATATTCATTACTAAAGGGCGCTCCTTTCAACATGGTGAGACATTGGCACGACTACACGCAGACCCAGTGACTACCGCATTGGTACACCCAACGCGAAGGAATTTGTATTCCACGCTAATGGCTGTAGAAGAGATGAGTACAGTTCAACTCCAAACCGCAGTAAGTGTTGATAGATACAATTTGTATCACCACTTGAAGAAGCTCGCCTCCCTAGGATTAGTAGAAAACCACCGTGATGTTGGAAGGGCTCGCTGGTGGAAAGTCACACAACGAGTGACATTACCAGGATTGGTTGGTGGAAGTGAAGAAGTACAAATTCAATCTGTGCCAGCAGTTTCTGCTAGTGCCATCGATACGACAGGTCTTCCAGCGGCACTCGCCGATGCAATTTCTCAAGGGAGAGATATTCATATTGTCAATTTAGACGGCTCTCGTGAGCAAATAGGGGCAAAGAAAATGCTTGAAGCATTAGCAAATGACTACGGAATTGAACTTGACTTACCATTTACTTTCGTTCCAGGTGGTATCGCGTTAATTGGCAAAGGGCGCTAAATATTTCAACAAAAACTCAAGAAGCATATCGTGGTGGGCTAGGTATGGATGAAGAAGCAATAGTTGAGTCAAGAATTGCTCCACCGGCCCTCTCTTGCCCAAAGTGCTCATCATTACTTCCTTCGGACTTGGGCGTCCTTACCTGCTCTATTTGTTCATCAAAAGTAGATGTAAAACACCCTGTTACTCGTCGCAACTGGGAAAATGAAAAGATTAGTTGCCCAGAATGTTCCAAAGTTCTAGTTGTTGGAGTTGACAAAAGACCAGCCCACTTGAAATGTATATCTTGCTCGACTCATTTTACAGTTGCAAAAAATGTACCGCGTGTTGAAGTATCCTGTCCTAGTTGTGAAAGGCGCTTGCGTATGAAAAGAAAGCCTGGCAGCAGAGAGATTGATTGCCCCGCATGTTCAACATCATTCAAGGTTACATTTTGAGGTGATAGAGTGAAGACAACCTACCGAATGATGGGAATAGCGGATTTCATCACCTTATTCAACGGATTACTTGGGACCGCTGCAATATTATTCATTATTTTAGCAGTTGAAGACCTACATCAACCATATTACCAAGGCGGATTAAAAACACATTATATTTGGTTAGCAATGCTTTGTATTCTAGCATCGGTAATTGGAGACATTATAGACGGGCCAATAGCCAGAAAATATTCAAAAAGAAAATTACTCGGTGGTTCTTTAGATATTATGTCGGATTGTTTATCCTTCTGCGTTGCTCCAGCATTATTGATTTTCGTAATGTTTGGTCGCTGGGGTGAAGCATCACCTTTCTGGACTGTATCTTTGGCAATTGCAAGTTGTTGGATAATAGCAACAGGTATGTTGAGATTGGCACGCTTTCAATATGAACAAGCATCAGACCTCAACTATTTCGTTGGCCTATCCAGTCCAGCAAATGCGTTATTGTTGCTAAGTTTTGCAGGACTTATTTGGATTCAACCATCAACAGGATTAGGTCCAGAATTAACCACGTGGGATTGTTCAATTTGCTTCGGAAAGGGTACCGCGAAACCATATTTCGATTTCTTAATACTACCAATAATGTTCATCAGCGGGGGATTAATGATTTCCGATAGACCATTGTCCAAATTAAAAGGAAGTATTGTAATGAAACTCAGTATGTTACAATTAGTTCTAATCTTAGTTGCAATAACACATACATTAATGCATACTATGGATTCTAAACAGGGAAAATATGGTACTGAAGTAGCCGGTTTAGAGTTGTCATTCTTTTTGTTTGTAGTTTCAGCAATATTGGTCTTAGCGTATATTATTGTAGGCGAACGGGTTATAGAATCAAATGATTCGGTTGAACCAACAAGTATTTCAGAAGAATAGTTGGAATTCAAATTATACCAATAATGCTATTTGGCAAGTTGTATTTACCTACAAAAAACGCCATTCTAAGGGTGTTATCAGTCGCGCTCTTTAACTATGATGAGACGAGGATGAGAGAATGGATGGGATACTATGGGAGTCAGCGAAAGCAAGACAGTTGAGGAGGTTGAATCAACCCCACTTGCGCGCAAAGGGTCCGGTGCAGTCTCATTATCATCATTAAGATCTCAATTTACTTCCAGTAAATCAATGTCATTAGATCAAGCGAAATTAGGCAGTGCTCGTTTCCGTCAAGAAGAGAGACTAAGAGCCGACATTCGTCGAGAGAAACGACTTCGTCAACAAGCAATAGATGAAAGAATCATAGCAATGAAAGAATCAGTTGCTGTAGATTTGGCAGTTGGTCACGAACTTACTCTAGATGCATTAGAAAAAGAAATGCGAGAAGGCATGGAGCAAGAACTTGCTGAAATGGAAAGAGATTCATTAGCCAGAGAAGAAGGGAGAATGAGAAAACAACTAGATTTACGCCTTGAACGCCAACTAGAGGCAATGCGTGAAGAAATTGAAGTTGAGCAAGATAGAAGACTGAACGAGCATAAAGATCAGATTAAATCCAATATTGAAGTACAGTTACAACAAGAACACCGTTTACGTCTTGATATTCAAAAAGAGAGATTATCACTTGAGTACAATCAAGAATTACAACGAAGGGTTAGAGATATTGAAGCTAACATTGAACATGAAATGGAAACCCGTTTCAAACAAATGGAAACTGCTGAAATCAATCGTCTTGAAGAAGGACATATCTCTCGCTTAGCCGAAAGAGAAGAACAATTGCGACGAGGCATTAGAACTCGTCTCGAACAACAACTTCGCGGTAGACTAAAGCAAAGAGAAGCCAGACTCAAATCTGAATATGAGCGCCGTAGTCTACGTTTGGAAGAAGACATTGCTCAACAGTTACAAGAGGAATTGGAAGTAAGATTACGCCAGGAAACAACCGATCTTGAAGAAAATATGCGTGAAGATGTCGAACTTGCAATAGCACGACGTCGTGATGAGTTGCGTGTTGAAATTGCCCGCCAATTAGAGGAAAGACATTCGGAAAGACTCGGAGAGAGAAAATCACGCCTTCGAGAAAAGTATGACATCACCTTCTCCAAGGCAGTTGATGACATATCACGTTCATTGAAGAATGAAGTGGAATCCGAACTTGACTTGAGAATGGAAGATGAATTCAATAATTATCGCAATGCCCGAGAGGCCGAAATTCAAAATCGTCTTGCTCGCTTTAGATATGATAGAGAATCCGAATTACGAGACCAATTAGGCGCTCAATACGAAGCCAAGAAGGTTGATTGGTCAGAACGTCTTGAGATAGAATTCCAATCTCGTGAAGCAGCAGCAAGAAAGGCGATAATGTCAGAAGTTGATGCTGGTTTGCGCAATGAACGCCTAACCTTTGAGACAGATCTTGATCTACTGAAGGAAGAGACTTCACTTGAACTTGAAATTGATATGGAAGAAAGACTTAACGACTTCAAGAACCGCAAAGAAAACGAAGTCGCAACTCAACTTGAAAGACAACTTGACAAGCGTGAAGAGATTATGCGCAACAAGGCTCTAATCGATGTAAGAAAGAGAGAAGCGGCTATCCGAGCGGAAATTGAAGCACAACTTGGTCTTAAGCGCGCAGAAATCCGCGACCGTCTAAGTGGTTTGACTGAGAAGATGGACGCCTTCAAGGAAATGGCTGAAGAAAAGATGCGCGATGCAGTCACCAATCAAATCCAAGGTGAAATCGATAGAGATCAGTCAGTACTTCAAAGCCGAGAACAAGAATTCAGAGAATTGCAGACTCAGGACAATAAGGTTGACAAGCGCCAAACATGGATGCAAGCGATTTCTGGTCAAGGCACACAAGGTATGCAGGGGACTGGAATTGACCCTACCTCACTAGGTGCGCGTTCAGGTTCATCTGCAGCTGGCGGAAGGATGCTTGGCGGCATGTTGGGCGCGGCTGCACAACAGCATCAACCAAGACTTGGTCTGGCTGGAATGAGATCTCCAAGAGCAAGTGCAAAACCATTATCTGCAGGTCTTCCACTGGCCAGGCCAGTAAAATCTCCTCTACTAAATCAACCAACAGGAGCTAATACACTTGCTGGATTGCCAGAACCAGTTCACCAAAAAGTAGTACGCTCTCCGGTTATTTCAACACCATTGGTCAAACCGATTACACAGATTGAGCAAACTCCGCCGATTCAACAACCAGTAGTGCAGCCAGTAGCACAGCCAGTAGTTCAACCTATTACACCAACTGAGCAAGTGGAAGAAATTATTACTGAAGTAGAGGATATCGCTCCAGTCGAAGTAGAGGAAATGATTTCTGTTGAGATTGAAGATGAAATGGCAGATGCGATTGCAGATGAGATGGTTTCAGAACTTGAAGAAGAATCAAAAATAGCACTGCTTAGACCGATTAGAACTAAACTTTCTCCGATAGGTGCAAGCAAAAAGAAAACAGCAAAATTGACGCCGGTAAAGTCAGTATTGCAACCGGTTAAAAAATCGCGGGGAAGTCCTCCAAAGTCTGGAAAGGGCGAATCTCCTTCAGAAGTCTCTAAGAAATCAATTGCAACATTGACTCCAATCAAAAAGATGACTCCACTTAAAACAGGATTAAAAAAGATGCAACCATCTAAGGATGAGGATAACTGAGTTCAAAATCCGACTCAAGGCCGAAAAAGTGCACTTTTATCCGTCTGTTTCATATCCATATGGGTATTGGTGTAGACAATGAAGCGCGGCATTTGTCTTATTCTTGCATTCTTGATGCTACCTCTTTCGGGTTTTTCCCTATATGTTTCTGCTGATACAAGCAACTTGATCGAAGCAGGGGTTGCTGATGAATTTGATGAAGAATTAGTGTTTTGGCAGAGAATGGATGATGGGACTATCTTATCAGTTGATACTACCGGAAATCTAAGTGTTAGTAGTTTCTCAAGTGGAATGCACTCACCCCAATGGAGTCTTGAATTGAATATTACAGTAAATTCAGCAAGGCTTGATGATGCACAGCAATTGGTGGCAGTAGCCCATGAAGATGGAGTTTCTATTGTTCATTTAGGTTTTCAAATAGTCAACAGAAACATATCAATTGGACGGCGAGTAGATTCAGTTGATTGGGATGATGCAGGCGATTTATGGCTTGCTCATTATGCAGGACGCCGTCGTGCCGAAGAATACAGTCCAGAAGGTCCTACGGGCGTTTTTACTGACGTTGTCACCACTGGCTTGAGTGCATTCATGGTTTTGGATGATGGCCGAGTAATCACTGGAAGTTATGATACAAAGGTATACGTCAGTGATGAATACGGCGGTGCATTATATTCATTAACAGATTCAAATGCAATTATAAAAATATTATTTGAAGATTCAAATGGTGATTTAATCGTTGGAAATGCAAATGGAAACTTGTTTAGATACGATACCAATAATTGGAATGTTGAAACCCTTACTCTTTCGCACGGGAAAGCGATATCCTCTATTCAACAATATGATAATTCAACATATGCTATTGGTTCAAAAAGTGGACACCTAAGTATCGTGGATGTTTCAACATTCAGTGAACAAAACACACTAACTGCAGCAGGATATTCAATAGGTTCGGTACAAGATTATACAACGGCAGTATATTTGGCAACAACAACTCCAACAAGTTCGAAAGTTTACCTCTTCGATATCGATTCTGATAGTGATGGTGTGACAGACCGATTGGATGCTTTCCCAGCAGAACCTACTCAATGGGACGATGCTGATGGTGATGGTTATGGAGATAATCCTCTAGGTTTTTCCCCAGATGCATTCCCACAAGATAATACTCAACATACTGATACCGATGGTGATGGATATGGGGATTCACCAATAGGTACTGATGGTGACTTATTCCCGAATAATGCTGACCAATGGCAAGACCGTGATGGAGATGGTTATGGGGACAACATGGCTGGACAAAATGGAGATAAATATCCGGATGAACCAACTCAATGGGCAGATTTTGATATGGATGGATATGGGGATAATCCAGCAGGAGTCACACCAGATTCATGCCCTCAACAAAATGGTTTTTCAATTATTGATAGATTTGGTTGCTTAGATACGGACCAAGATGGTTATTCAAACCCAACATCAGATTGGACAATTTCCAATGGTGCAGATGCTTTACCCAATCAAGGCAGTCAATGGTTTGATGGTGATGGAGATGGTTATGGCGACAATGTCGATGGCTTGAAACCTGATGCGTGTCCTTGGCAAGCAGGAACTTCAGTGAAATCTTGGACTGCCAATGAAAGTTCAAGTGTAGGGTTCACACAAGTTACGTCCTATGGATGTGAAGACCTAGATGGCGATGGTTGGGTTGATTTCTCTGAATCTATGGGCATGGAAACAGATCCAAATGAGCACTACGATGCAGATGGAGATGGTGTTGGGTCTAATTCAGATTATGATGACTCAAAACCATTGATACAAACTGAAAAAGATTACTGCCTTTTGAATTTTGACGACAATAGTGGCCAATGCTTAGGATGGCGTTCTGACGGTTATCAAGAATATTTGTCTCGAGATAAGGAAGTCAATGAAACAGATATGACATTCAGCACATGGAATACAAGTGTGAATGCAGGAACTTTGAACGAGCCTGGCAAGATAGATGGGGGCATATTAGCAGAAGTTGCTACTGTAGGAGGTATTGCATTTATTTCCTTAACAATTGTTATTTTAGTTGCTGCGATGATAATAAAGAAACGTAAGGTCGCTGGTCTAGTAAAGTTGTATGGGGTTCCATATGTGCCTAAGGAATCCTCTGCTAGTTTAGAAGCATTACAAGATTCAGCAGGTTCATCTGCAATGGGAGGTGTAGAATCTGATTCTGCATGGGATGACAATGTAGAGAGTCTGGATTTCACCTCTGAACATGATGCAGGTGAAGACTCTATTGAATCTGAGAATGTT
>Ga0233449_1001809_pt1 | contig 18058 bp, 17 predicted proteins | sample SI_124_October20_FD_183012 | JGI IMG/M metagenome (GOLD analysis project Ga0233449, IMG submission 183012) | Seawater microbial communities from Saanich Inlet, British Columbia, Canada - SI_124_October2016_200_MG | ecosystem: Environmental > Aquatic > Marine > Inlet | place: Canada: British... | reverse complement strand
TCAAAAGCCTGTAAAGGTTCCCCATATTCACTGGATCGTGCAGTGTTCTTAAAAATATCCTCCATATATGGTAAAAACTCACGCAGTGCATGTGCGTCGTGTGCAAATGGTTGCCAATTCCCCATATTTTCTAATTCTTTCCGAAATGCTAACGGTGGCCACAGGGGAATCACAATTGAAGTTGTTATGTGTTTAGCCTTAATGGTTTTGAGTGGACATCCGTAAAACCAGAGGGCTTCCATAATATCACCACGTTCGAGCCGGGAGCCGTCTCCTGGAGTGTCCAGAATGGAATACTGAGCGTGGCGTTCATCATACCAGGGATCGTTATAGTCATAAGTTGGGCGTGGATTGTCATTTGCTCTAGGTTTCTCTCCCAACTTTTCTCTAGCATGGTCTTCCATTTCTTCCAGTAAGTTTGCCAAGCCTTTGAGGTAAAAGTCCGTGGTCGGTGGTACGCTGATGATGTGTTCGTGAACCTCACCCCGTTTGTCAGAATTGTGGACATAAGTGCAGGGGAATGAACGCTCTCCGCTTTCTCCGGGATACTGCATCGGATTACGTGTAAAAAACTTAAACAATGCCGATTGAGGATCCTGAAGCGCAAGCATAGATTGCCTACTGAATTTTGCCGCTTGTACAGAATGTTTTAGCGGTAGTTCCAGTTCAAAACTTTCTGCCTTCTGAAAATCCTGTGTAAAATAGCGTGCGACCTCATTCTTGACTTCTTCCTCTTGTGCAGAAATAGAAATATTTTCTGGAATCAACTCTATAAAATGATACGGTGATTCAAAATTTTTAATCCTCTCCATAGACAGTACTGCCTCCAATGCCTCATGGTAGCTATCCAATACAAAACAGTTCCGCTCCGTCAAATCTTCCGGTGCAGGAAAGTTAATTTTGGCAGACATTGTAGTCGCATAATAAAAAGCATAAAGAGAATGCAAAAAAGGTGGTCGAGTGAACCCTCTTTCAATTTCTCCAATATATTTCATTAAATATTGCCATGACTTGCTTTCCAATTCTGTTTTTGATTTTCCCAACGCAAAACAAGCGGTGGCTCCATCCAGCGGTACCATGCCCTGTACCACATGCAAAACCGCTGTTGCCTCAATGGAATCATCCAATTCCAACAAATCCAAATTGCCGATGAATGTTTCCGTCGCACTGGAAAACTTAGATCCACGGTGCTTTTGTGAAAATATATTCTCTTGCGGATCACTGGCAAAGCTTAGGTAAACTCGATTTTGCGTATTCACTTCTTCGAAATCAGTCAAACTGTTATTTGTTGAGAATTCGTATTTCATGGTTTTTTTCGTATTTCATGGTTTTTAAACTTTATGACCGTGTTTAGGCGGTTTGAAACTTGAAAATAGCCCAATAAGATGTTTTCCAAAAATAATCCAAAATACCTGAAACATTGCGTCCTGAATAGTAATTCATAAATTCCGCCTTCCTCATTAATAGTGAGTTTCAGATGACGGTTTAGCAATCGTATATCATCCTTCAGCACCTACATCACACTCTCCAGTCTCATCACCGGAAAGTATTAGTTCTCCGGATCCTGTTTCAGCAATAATGTTTTTCCGACGCAATTGTTTCAGCACAGTTTCCATAACGGCATCCATCGCCGAAGTCACACGACCGAAACCCAAACTCCGGAAAACCGAGCGTGCTGCAGAATTTTTAGTTAGAGTTTCACCCAAACGAATTTGATGGAGAAGTGCTATTTGCAGTTCCTCATTACTGATCCACTCAAAATCCTTGTCTTGTGCCTCAAAAGACTCACGGTTACGCAAAGACAAAGTACCATCGGCAGGAAAGAGAAAGTCTCCTTGGGATTGCAGTTGCCTCTGACTGACGACTATCTCGGCGGCCTCGCTAATTGCCTGTCTGACCCTGTTGCCCGCACGTCCAATTCCTGCCATTTCACAAATACGAGATGTGACGACCGTCATGTGGACCGGCGCTTCTATTTTTGCCACAGACAATACCCATTCTGCAATTTCTTCTTGCGGGACAAGATGAAGCATCCTGTCCTCCAATTCAATCGGGAAATTAGCCTTTTCGTATGGGATAATATCGTATTCTTTATCTATAAACGTTTGATTTGAAGAGCCCAAATTATCGATAGATTCCCCTGATGTCGTCTCGGGTTGGACTGGTTCATCACTAGCAAACTGCTCTGTTGATGTCTCAGGCACAACCGGTTCACCATTTTCACTGTCATCAACATTAACAACAGGCTCAGCACGACCTTCTTCATTCTTGACTTCTTCACCAGACTCATCACCGGAAAGTATTAGTTCTCCGGATTCTGTTTCAGCAATAATGTTTTTCCGACGCAATTGTTTCAGCACAGTTTCCATAACGGCATCCATCGCCGAAGTCACACGACCGAAACCCAAACTCCGGAAAACCGAGCGTGCCGCAGAATTTTTAGTTAGAGTTTCACCCAAACGAATTTGATGGAGAAGTGCTATTTGCAGTTCCTCATTACTGATCCACTCAAAATCCTTGTCTTGTGCCTCAAAAGACTCACGGTTACGCAAAGACAAAGTACCATCGGCAGGAAAGAGAAAGTCTCCTTGGGATTGCAGTTGCCTCTGACTGACGACTATCTCGGCGGCCTCGCTAATTGCCTGTCTGACCCTGTTGCCCGCACGTCCAATTCCTGCCATTTCACAAATACGAGATGTGACGACCGTCATGTGGACCGGCGCTTCTATTTTTGCCACAGACAATACCCATTCTGCAATTTCTTCTTGCGGGACAAGATGAAGCATCCTGTCCTCCAATTCAATCGGGAAATTAGCCTTTTCGTATGGGATAATATCGTATTCTTTATCTATAAACGTTTGATTTGAAGAGCCCAAATTATCGATAGATTCCCCTGATGTCGTCTCGGGTTGGACTGGTTCATCACTAGCAAACTGCTCTGTTGATGTCTCAGGCACAACCGGTTCACCATTTTCACTGTCATCAACATTAACAACAGGCTCAGCACGACCTTCTTCATTCTTGACTTCTTCACCAGACTCATCACCGGAAAGTATTAGTTCTCCGGATTCTGTTTCAGCAATAATGTTTTTCCGACGCAATTGTTTCAGCACAGTTTCCATAACGGCATCCATCGCCGAAGTCACACGACCGAAACCCAAACTCCGGAAAACCGAGCGTGCCGCAGAATTTTTAGTTAGAGTTTCACCCAAACGAATTTGATGGAGAAGTGCTATTTGCAGTTCCTCATTACTGATCCACTCAAATTTTTTCTCAGATGCTTCGAAAGAATCCCGGTTGCGTATGGTCAATGAGTAGTTTTTATCAAACAGGAAGTCACCGCGACGTTGCAACAAACCTCGCCTTTTTGCAAGACTTGCAGCTTTTTTAATAGCCTCACTGACCCTGCTTCCGGCTCGTCCAATCCCTGCCATTTCACAAATACGAGATGTGACGACCGTCATGTGCACGGGTGTCTCTATATTTGTCACCGCCACTACCCATTCTAATATTTCTTCTTTTGGGACAAGATGAAGCATCCTGTCCTCCAACTCAATTTGGAAATTTGCAGTTCGATATGGCACAATCTTGAAATCATTTTCCAAATATGATGTATTCGAAGTTGATGTAATATCTGATACTTCCTCAGAAGCTTCCTCTTGATCTTCTTCAGTGGTTGTTTCAACTGCTGATGTTTCATCAGCAATATCCGTTTCCTGCCAATTAATTCCAAGTGCATCAAGCAATTTCCCTATATGCTTAATTCCATTTGCCCTCGTGGTAGGAGTAGTATTAATGACAACTCCTCCAAGTTTGGTAGATTTCTCGAAGGGTAACCCATTAAAATTCATACCATCTACTGACAAAAGATGTTTTGTATAACCAATTTTAAAAGGAAGTAAGGAAGATAAATCTATTTCCTTTTCCAATAGCTCAGTTACGACTTCTATGTAAAGATCGGCAACTGAACGTGCCGAGACTACTTCACCATCCATTTCAATTTGGATAAGAGATTTACGCCCGGTAGAAAAGCTTGGATCGGCCAATTCATTTAGAGTCACGTCGTCATCTGCGAACCCTTCTTCATCCGGATTCATGACTTGAATTCCCAAACCCAGTTGTTCCGCAAACTGTTTTTCGATCTCACCCACCTTTTTCAGCGGATCTACATAAACCGTCCGCACGTCGTCGGCCGCCACGATTTCCAAGGAATCTTGAGCATTTGCTAACTTACCGCGTGCAGAAGTTGACCGATACACCCTAATATTAATATTCAACTGCTGCTGCACCAAATCAACCAGTTCTGACACAAGGGTTTCAGGCTTGATTTCCAAAGCCATCCCGACTTGCGGAACTGTTGGCTCTTGTTCCTCTAATTTCACAGCAGCCCATTTTCCACGTTCCGGATTGTAAACAGCGCCATCCTGCTTGAGTGCGCTACGCGCCCAGCGCATTCTTTCATCAAAAACCGGTGTATTTGATTTTTCGCTTTTGAATGCTAAGGCCTTCTCAGAAATTTCCAATCCTGAAAGTATGGATTTCTTAAGTTCAAAAACATCCACAGTATGCTCCAAATTCTTGAGTGCTTCGAGGACAATAATTTTCATTTTCATTGGAGACGGAACCTGAGATTTAAGACCTTCCCCATCTCCAGTTTTTACCACACCAAGAGCGAATAAATTATCTGGAGTCCGATGCAATTTACCATCTTGTTCAAGGGTGTCACAAGCCCACTCCACCCGAAACTGAAATGCAGTAATGCCGTCTTTTCCCTGTTGCTCTATTTTTAATAGTTCTGCATCCACCTCAATATCTTCAGCCAATTGCTGCATCAAATTTTCTACTGAAGACGGTACTCCAAAAGTTTCCAAGGCTTTAGTGATATAAGGCATTAAGTATTGCGGAGAGGGCAAATCTGTTACAGTTTGCTCTGAATCATCCGCATCCGCATTCTCTTCTTCATCTTGAGCTTCCTCAGATAACTGTGTTTGTGCTAACTGCAATGATATCTCATTTCGAATTTGTTCTTCCAACTCCTGTCCGCGCTGAAAGCTAAACCCCAGTTCTAATTGTTTAACCTGCATCATTTCCCGCATTTTGGCAGATATTTCTCCACCTTGCATAGCAATGCGAATAACATCCAAAAACTCACCTTCACGATCCGCAGTGCTTCTTGATAATTCTTCTTCCTCTGGGACCATGAGTTCTTCATCCTCTTCTTCTTGAGGGGCGTGGGACTGAAACAGCGCCTCAATATCTCCGGAGTAATTTCCTCGCTTAGCCATTTTCCGGAGTACCACCAGTGGTGTTCCCATACTGATCAGTTCCACTAATTCTTCCTCCAGCTTTTGTTGCGCTTCGTCTTCCTTCTTCTTTCCGGCAGCCAAGAAATTTGCGCCGTGCTTCTGGTAAAGCGCATCAACATCGCCTTCGAAAGCTAGAGTGTTTGCAATTGTACGGATCATCTCAAGTGGAATACCTTGTTGAATGTTCTTGACCAATATCCCTTCACTATCCTGAGTAGCCGACACTGACTCGCTTTGTTGAGGAACCGTAAATGTTTGATAGATTTGGATGTGTTTTTGGATAGCTTCTACAACATTATCAATGAGTTGAATAGAACCTTCCGGAGTCAAATTTTTCTGTTTAGCAAGTTCTTCCAGAATGATTTTATCCCTTTCATTGATTTGATTATCTTCCAAATATTTCATCCGAACCATGTTGATAAAATCCAATAATCCTTCTCCTTTTTTGTTTTCCAATTTTGAAGAAAGATCATTCAAAACCCCAACAAAGGCAATAACCAAACGCTTACCAATATCCTTATCATTAGAATTGAATACTTTAGCTATATTCCTCTCAAGATTGGTTTCTGTAAACTCTTCAAGAATGCCGGTTTCTTCAAAAATGGAAAAATAATCTTTTATTTCCAAACTCTGTGAAGATGATTCGAGACGGCACAAATAGGCATTTTTTTGCTCAATTGTCATCTTCGAATATCTCCGGTCAAGCATCAATTGCATAAGTTGTGGAATAAGTTTTTCTGCATCTTTGATGATAATTTTGAAGTGCGAATCTGTAGATGACACCTCATTCAAATTCAACTCAGATTTTTCCCGAATCGCGCCTAATACTAAAAAGTGCTGCATTGGAATTCCAGTAACATCTTCACTTTGATTGCGCAAACTAAGTTTATCCAAAATTGCTTCTGTCGCGCTTATCACATCCTCTGCGTCATTGTCATCCGGCTCAATTGGGGGAGTATGGCTGACATTATTACGCCAAGTATTGACCACCTGAATATTCTTGATGACTGCAATGTCCATGTAGGGATGATCCGGAAACAATTTACTTAACTGCGGATAAAATCTCATTGCAACCCCCATCGTAGGCATCTGAACAAATCGAGCGTATGGAACACCTTTTTCCGGAGGATTCTCCGCCTGTTTCCTTTCAAACTCAAAAAAATTCTTTTTCTCTCCTATGCTCTGCAGGTGAGTATGAAAATCCTGAAATGCACGCCCGACAATGCCTTCAACGAGCAGCCCGCAATCCCTGACGATGCCAGTTAAATCTTCTGAATCAAATTTCTTTTCAATTCTCTTTAATGCTTGTCCATATGTTTCTAACATGATTCCTCTTTTTATTAATGATTATGAGTCTTGTAGAATTACTCTTCTACAAGTAATTCTAAGTGATATAAACGATTTAAAGGGCATCTACTTTTCAAATGGTTACAAGCGAGGTGAAAATTGCGCTTCCACTGTTTTTCCCAGCTGGCGACGTATGGTTTGTTCCAGGGACACCACAGCCCTAGACGTGTCCGGAACAGCCTGCCCTTCCCAAACCACCTTCCCTTGCTTCAAGGCCATTGCCACAATCTGCTCATCCTGTTGAACGATCCTCACCTCTCCTCGTTGCTCCAGCCAAAGCTGAATAAAGGGAGGAGTCGGCTCTCCTGAACGTGAGTCTGGTTCTAGCTCATTCTTTTGCTCTCCTTGATCCATAAACCCGGACACCAAAACTCCAGCAGGAAGGGCAAACAGCCCCACGCCGAAGATGGCGGACACTGCCCCAAGCAAGCGTCCCATGGCGGTGATCGGATAGATGTCTCCATATCCAACCGTGGTCAGAGTAGCCACCGACCACCACATCGCCGCGGGAATGCTGGAAAACTGCTCCGGCTGTGCAGGATTCTCCACAAAGTACATCAGGCTGGAAGTGACACACAAAAGCCCAAGCATAATGACGAGCCCAACCATGAGTTCGTCTCGTTTTTTGCTGAAGGTCTGAGCAAAAAGATTGAGGGCGTTGGAATAACGTGCCAATTTCAATATCCGTAACACTCTGAACAAACGAAACAAACGGAGGGAGCGGGTGTCTGACGCCAAGCTGATGTAAAATGGGAAGATCGTCAGCAAATCCAGCAAGGCCAGAGGTGTAAAAACAAAGCGTAACCTTCCACGCAAAGGCTGACGGTAACGGGAATCCTCAGTACAACTCCAGATCCTCGCTAGATATTCCAATGTAAATATCGCAATCGAAAGCACCTCGAAGACCGCAAAGGGCTGTTTGAATAAAACCCGAATATCTGCATCAGACTCTAAAACAAGTGCTACAAAATTCAGCAGTATCAAAGCTGTAATTCCCCTTTGGAAAAAACGAGTGACTCGGTCCTCCCCTTGCCCTTCCAGGATCATCCAGATTCGTGTTTTCATGTTACGACCTTCTCTTAGCGGTTTCTAGATCTTGAACTGGTGATTGAAAACAAATCCAGGACTCTCACTGCTTTATCAATGTCCAGGACCACCAGCCCTTATTTTGCTTTGCTGCATCTCCCATCAAAATTTCTATTTTGTTGATATATCCTAGCGTTTCCTTATCACGCCATCGAGAAACTTGAGGTGCAATTGTTTTAATACTATCCCAGTCTTTTCCACTGTAACCCTTCTTTCTGCTGACTTTCTGAGCCCTGAGTATGGTTCGAAAACCAGCATTGTAACTACCTAACATAAAGCGGACTCTATCCAAAAATTCTCGGTCTTCTTTCCATTTTGAAAAAAGAGAGGAATCATAATAAATTCCAGCAGAAATGTTCCATCTGGGATCCGTTACTTTTCTTAGATCAGGATTCTTCTTTTTTAATTCAGCAAATGTGCGCGGCATCAACTGCATAATACCTTTTGCGTTTGTCCAACTACGGGCATTAGCACGAAGACCGGATTCTGCTATGCCTTGTGCCTTGAACCAATGCCAATCAAAAGCAGGTCCAAAAAATCGTTTGGAATACTTGCGGAAGTATTGATCATATTTCCTTGTCCAATGGCGGTCTGTAACTAACGGCATTTCTTCCGCAAAAAGCGGTAGATTAAAACTAAAAATAAGCACTAGTAGTAGAGCCTTTCTCAACATCAGTTTAATCCCAAACCAATCACAAGCCCGATTGCCACACCAATGCCGATGAAAATACTACCGACGACTTGTCCGACCGCCTGGTTGCCCTTACTTAATTCTTCTCCTGTGTCAAATGGTGTCAGGTGATCCAGCCACTTGTAACCAAAATACATAAATATCAGTGTGATCAGACCACCACCAATGGCATAGCTGAAATTCATCAAAATTATGATCGGTTGCATTCTTCCTCCTGCATTTGAGAATTTAAATTATTAAATGTGATCACCATATTCTTATTTATTTAGCCAATTCAAGCCTCAATTCTTTCTCATTCTTTCCTGTTTCCTCTACAAAACTACCCTTGTGCTGTAGGTCGTCAATATTCTTAACCAACACAGGACGGTGGGTGCTGAGCACAGTGAATCCTGATATTATTTCTGTAAGGGCATCTGAGTTGTTAACAATAATTTATTCATAAGTGTTGAGTCATTTCACTAAGTATTAAATCTTCATCAAGATTCTTTGAAGCTATCCACAAGGGTTAAATAAGCCTTATAATTTTATATTGCTAAACATCTCTGAGAACTCCGCAACACCCCACTGTTGAGAACCTGCGTAGTAAGCAAATGCAAAAAGAGCAAACAAAAATAATAAGCGGATAGTAATAAATGGAAACATAAGATCTCCTGCTAGTGATGGTTTGCATCGTTACTGATAAACTTGAGCCAGCGCATACTGGGTGCGTCAAGAAAAAGGTGCATGTAGTGGCCAGCAACACATGCGACGACAAAAAGCCAGTAGCTCTGTAGGAGTTCCAATACGTTGTCCCACGCAAACCCACCATACGTTCTCTGTTGTGCAAGAAAATACTCCTGTACCACAGCGAGAAATAGTGCAATCGCCCAAGGTGTAATTTTCCAATGTGTCCAGCCTCGGTGTTGATGCAGTACCGGCAGGATTGCACAAAAGGCAACAATGACAAAAAGATCATGCCTTCCTGTAAAATGCATCACGCCCAGCAAAACAAAAACTATTCTGAAAAACCAGCGTTGTGATACTGATTGAATATCAAGATCTGGAAAAAGTGCCATAAAGAGAGTAGTAGTAAACAAACCAAGCACAGTCTTAGTGTTCTGTGTTGGAGACAAAGGAGATTTAGTAACTTCCGTTAAAGTTTCCCAACCAAGTTCAACATTACCGGTTGTTGATGCTAAAAAACATACTGCACCCCCTGCGAGAATTCCTCCAACAACATGTCCTGAATGATTCATAGTTCCTCTTTGTTTTGAATGCGTAAAAGATGTTCGTCGCTAAATTGAGTAATAATAACTTTTTCAGCTGACTCTAGTTGAAATCTTCACCAATCTCTGACTTTGTAAATGAGAGACTGTCTTCACACTATTGCAAGATAATGAAGGGCGGAGTATTAACGTATAGTATTTCATTTTCGTGTACTCAACACCTCAGCCAAAGATATTTTCATGGACACACTTCTGGCCTCTTCAGCCTGAATAATTGCTGGCAGTTCCTTTCCGGAAGAATTTATTTCAACTAAATCCAACCCCAAAATCCGATGTAAATCTGCGAGATCCAACTCTTTCAAATCACGAGCTAAAATCCATTTTCCCTCTTCGGTAACTACAACATACTCTGCTTTAGCTAAGACTTTGATTGCTTCAGAAAATGCTCTTCTGCCAATTTCTTTATTTAATTCTGTCTCATGGACAGTACCGCCTTTGTGCTGTTGTTCTCTCAAAATCCGCAAAACATGTAATGATGCCGACATCAGCCGAGCAGGTGAGACAAATGAATCCGTCTGAATAAAACCACTTTTCTTGTCCTCAAGGGCTGCTGTCAGAATTGCTCCCAATAGTACCACCGCCCAAGTCAGAAACATCCAGATCATGAAAATTGGAATCGTCGCAAGGACACCATAAATCGTTTCATAAGACGGAAAATTAGAAATGAATAATCCAAATAGTTTTTTCAATGTGGCAAATAGGACTACTGCCACAAAGGCTCCAATCAGTCCATTTATCCAGGAAATATTCCTGTTGGGAACAAAAATATATATAAATGTCAATGCCGCCATCATGATAATATTTGGCAGAATCCAGCTACCGATTGAAGTGCCAAAACCAACAGTTGGGATTACATCAAACCAAGCAGTAAGCGCAAAAAAATAAGTCGAAAGTGACAGGCTTGCTCCAATCATTAAAGGTCCCATGGTCAACAATGCCCAAAACATCAATAAACGTGATGCAACGGACCGAATTGCTTGAACATGAAAGATGCGATTCAAGGCACTTTCAATGGTTGCCAGCAGCATAATTGCGGTGAGACCTAGTCCAACAATTCCCACCGCGGTCATTTTTCCCGTTTTTTCAGTGAAGGAATTTAAATAAGTTGCAACAACTTCTCCTGCAGATGGAACGAAATTATCAAAAACATAATTCTGTAGCTGCTGTTGAACTCCTTCAAACGTCGGGAATGCCGCAAAGATCGCAAAACTGATAGCCAGCAAAGGCACCAGGGAAAGTGCTGTTGTATAACTCAAAGATGCGGCAATACGCAGACACTCATCCTTGCGAAAGCGATAGCAGACAGTATTAGCAATTTTAAAAATTGATGCTGAGTTGCAAGAATTTTTATAGATTGCCTTCATTTTTCCCTTGAGTGATTATTTTGGCAACAAAACAGGTGGTTCAAATGCTCTGACTCTAACTAAGCAATCTTAAATGATGCAATCGTAATAAATCCGAACGGCGCAATTGTTTGTCATTTCCGTGAATGCCTGAATCCATTAGTTCAGTCACTAACAAGTTGCTACCCACCTGCCTTGGCAGAATTGACCTGTAATTATGAAGTCATCTTTAATGATAAAATTGTATTTAGCCATGAAATTTATAACAGTTCAACTAACAGTAAGTTGATAAGCAATAGCATCTGAAATCGGCAAGTCAAGTGCGCTTTCCATCCAGAGCCAGTTTCCTTCCGAATTGACTTCCAAAAACCAGTATCTCCCTTCTCGGTCAACGGCAAAATCGAGTGCGCCGAATTGCAAATTGAAGTGTTGCAAGAGACGCATTATTTTGTCAGTGATCTCTTGTGGAAGCTCAAAAGCTTCCATTTCGTGGTCACCTTCTTTTCTCCTGAAATCAACTTTGGACTCATCAAAAACCTGAGAAAATATTTTGACTGCAAACATTTTTTTCCCAATTACCGTCACACGGACATCATACTCCTTGTCGATGAAGTTACTGAAAAATGCTGGCGACAGTTTCAAATCTTCCAGATGTTCAAGGTCTTCTGGTGTAATGAGGTGAGTGTAGAGTGCTTTAGCGGAATCTCCGTTTTCTGCAAAAACACAAATATTAGAGAGTTGCTTAACCACGACATCCTGCGAGGCGGAAAATTCTTGCAGACTTTCCGGATTATTAGTGATCAGCAATTCCGGAACAAGGAAACCTAAACGTCGTGCCACTTGCATTTGAACTGCCTTATTTTCACAAATGTCCATATCCCAAGGAGCATTGACCCACAAGCAATCTAAACATTCACAAAGGCTCATAAAAGCGGCCTTTAATTCTTTGGAAATCAACAAATCATCCGCGTCTTTCCCCAAACTGTCTTCGGCAAATGGGAAATAATAATTCCTACAAAAAACTGCATCCACTTCGGCCAAATCTGCTCTGCGATTCAGATAAGTCAACTGTCCTGCAATTTTTCCATTTGCTTCCAGACCAAAGCTCAGTTCTCTTAACCTCTCATCAAGACGTTCCGGATTGATTCGCAATACCTCCGCTCCACGTTTTTGCAAAGCATGAATTACCATGTCCGCATGCGAGTCAATATCTTCGGCTAATACCCAAATCAAAGCTGATACTCCGTCAATTTAAAACTCATAGTTTTGCAGATAAAATCAATTCTTTGCGTATGAAGAATGATGCTTTTCAATTCAGGAAACATCCGTTCTAAAATGGAACTGAAATAGCAACTGTTCATGCGGCTGTTTTTTTGCAAATATCCTCCGGAACGCAAATAATCCAATTTTTTTCGGAGCATAGTAAAATATTCCGTTTCAGTCTTTTGTTTCTCCAAAACAGAAATCCGGAATTCGCTAAAAAGCAGACTGACCCAAGCCGGCGCACAAGCAAACAAAAACAAGTCCGTTACTGAATATACCTCGGCACCTGAAGCACAGGGATGCGTGTGAAAAACAACCTGAGGCCCCCAAGGAAAAACACTGGAGGCTCCGGAATGTTTTTCATACTCTAAAACACCAGTTTCCAAATCCGCTAATCCAGAAAACTCGACCATAGAATCATATTCAAACAAACCATGAATTCGTCGCAGATGTTCGGGAGCAAAGAACTCTTCCGGGCTTGATGCATTCAGCTTTACACTTTGCACTCCAGAAGAAGAACTTTGGATTACCAATCTATTTACCTTTGCGTCTGTCTGTTTTACACATGCGATAGCGCCCCATAACCCATTTATTTGTACGGGTCCAGTGTCCCTTAATCCATCTACCACTTGTGTACCAACTAGAATACGTTCCAAATAATCCAAATAATTCAAAATAAAGTTTACCATCAAATCCAGTCATCATTTGACGTTCCGGATCAAAATGCAAATCATCTTCTATAGTTGCTTCTATGACTGAAACTTCTTCCATGCAGTGTTTAATAAAATGTTGACGACTCATGCGGCCTCCTCTAGTTCTTCTTGGTTTTCAGCTTTGATTTCCTGCAATATTTCATCAGGTGTTTTGTCTCTATCATTCAGTGTGACAATCACTTTACCTTTGGCAGCGGCTGCGGAAACTTTCATGGCAAAAATTGTAACAAGATAAGTTTCACTGAGACGCAAAATCTCCCGTACACGGACCAGAACATCGATCTCACCAAAATCAATCGCACCATCAGCCAGAACCAAATCAATCAGGTCATCAAACAAAATCTCGATTGTTTCCGGATTCAAACCATATCCAGAACTGTTAATAATGGAATCCGCTGTCCATGCATCTTCTGATTGAACCAACGATTTAAGAGAGTCTTCCACCTCCTTTTTGAAATCATCCCAGGCAAAGCCTTGATTTTCTGCAAGGGGTTTGAGTGCTTCCCACTCTTCCGGATCCTCCCTACCATCTGCCATCATGACATAGGCAGAAAGAACCGCTACGGATTGTATTACATTACTCATAATTTTCTCCATTATATGAGTGTTGAAGGGGGCGAATCCCCCAAAATAGCTCTGATTATTCAATCACAGCTTAAGATTTAAGAAAATTACTTATCTTTTTTCTGCCAACCCTCCTTTTCTCCCAATTTACTTAGTTGAGACAGGCTCATTTTATCTTGAGCACCAGTGGTGTAATATCTTGATCCATCGGATTCCGTCCAACAAACCTGTGCATAAAGCCCGAAGATTTTCTCGAAATTCCCCTCTAGATTCCCGGCATGAGTGCGTCCATGGATACTGATATCTCCCGGACTGGTTTTGGTCCTGACCTCAGAGATTCGCTTTTCTGAATTATGAGAAGATTGACTGCTTTTTCCTTTTTCGCTCATAGGATAAACTCTCAATCGAATGTAAGGAAAATTTTTGTTGAATTCCTTATAAAGGGTTTTCAACTTTTTATTGCCGTTTACTGAGATTTCATTTGGCATAATGTCTCATTTTCTATTGATTAACAAATTGACATGAACCTGAATGATCCATGTCGATGATGTGTGTTGTTGATACTAACAACACACCAGAACACCAAACCTCTGGGCTTAATCAAAGTTGATAATCCATCCGCTGCCAGCGGGTGGTTTCACCTTTGAGTTTCAGCTCAAGGGTGTGGTCATTCACAAAACCGAAAGACATGGATTTAGTATAGTCTCCCTGACTGGAGCCATACATAATTCCTGTTTCACCTTTGAGACGGAAGAAGACCTTGCTCAGCGAATTTTTCGCCGTACTCAATGTCATTTTCCCTCTCCTGTTTTTGACCCTTTGGATGTTAAGACTTTTTCCACCGCCGCTTACAGGTTTCCACTTGCCAAACATGCGATAAATATTAAAACGATCACGCAGATATCTGGTTCTCGCATCTGCCCTCTTGCGTTCAATCACTTCACGAAAATGTGCTTTGGATTTTCCGAACTGATCTTCATATTGGCCGGTAATCAGCAATTGAAGTATTGCCGCATTATCCTGCAACTGTGATACAAACCCGCCCTCAACTTGACGCTTGTTAATTGGATTATAATATGTTGAATTAGCATAAAAATTATAACCTCCAATGAGCAATGTCCCGATCAGCAGGGACATTGCAATCAACCTTACAAGAGGCTCTTCTTTTTCATGTATGTTCAAAGTATTGCCAACCCCCTTCACCAGATCAAACCCCATGATGAATAGAGGGATTAAAAACAGTAAAGAAACAACTGTCAGAACCAGACCAAAAGCAAAAACTTTCAGAAGAGCGGCAATAATCGGCAGAGTAAAAAACACCAAACTCAGTTGAATTCTCCGAGCCTTGGCAAACTGAATCTTTTTAGTCTGCCTGGTCGCTGATTGTCCAGCTTGAGTCGTAGCCATTAGACCGCCTTGGCTACATCTTTGAGCCGCATGTTGTTGTCGGCAAATCCACTCCCGTCCGGAAGCATGATTTGAATACCAACCCCCATTTTAGTAGCAAACTCTTTTTCAATATCTGAAACTGTTTTGCTTTTTTTTATTGTCAGATCCCCAACTTTCTGGCCTTTGGCACAATTGCTGGCCAAGGTAGATTTGGTTGGTGCTGATTTTGAGCCCTTGCCAGTATTGAGGGTGCCATCAGCTTTTGCCTTATAAACCCTGATTTCTGTTCCAAAAGCTTCTTTAAATTTTTTTTGAAAAGTTCCAACGTGCATTTTTCCGTCAACGTCAATATCTTTCATTCCTAAAATAATGTTTAAAAATCCCATTTTGTCTCCTTAAAGAATGTGTTTGTTTTTAATAGACCACGCACGTTACGTGGTCTATTAAATGAAAGTCCAACTTTTGACTTAAGCCTTCCCGGATGCAGTCAGTGACAGACTGTTGTCCACAAGGTCAGAATCACTTGAATTGGCAATCTGCACCTTGATACCATAGGTGTCTTTCATTGCCTTTTCAAAGGTTGAGACCTTTGTATGTCCGTTTGCTTTAACTTCTGAACCTCGTGAAACGGTTTTTTTGGCAATTTTACCAACTGTATCATCATCATCGGCAAACTTAACGCCATTGTAGACTCTCAAAGTACTTCCAAAGGAACTCTTAAAATTACTTTTTAGAGTACTGATTTTCATTCGACCAGCAATATTAAAATCTGCCATATTATTCTCCTATAGACAGGTTTACAAAAAAATGAAACAGGTTTGTCGTTTGTCCTGCTTCTGTGATGCACCGTACAATTACGGTGCTGATGGTCTACATCTTCATGTAGACCTAAAATACATCTTTAATTTTCGACTTTCGAAATATTTGAACCTTGATACAAGTGATTCATTTCAGCAACTAAAGACTTGCATTCATCACGCAAGGATTCTGGACGTAACAACTCTACTTGTGTACCATGTCCCAATATCCACCAGCGTAATTGGGAACTGTCTGGAACCGTGGCCTTGACCAATAAACGGTTTTCTTGCAAAGAAACAATCTCCTGATCTTCACTGAGAGGTGATTCATCCAAACGAGCCGCAACAAACGAACTGACACTCAACTCAATGGCCAAAGGTTCTTCTCCAACGAGATATTTGAAACGTCCGGAATCAACGAATTCAGCAAGATCAAATGTTTCAGATTGTTTCCTGTTTTCTTCCAACAACAAAGCTGATTCCATACGGTGCAGGGCAAAATTAACAGGATTTTCATAATCCCATAGTGTGCATACCAGATAAATTGTATGGCCAAGCAACACTAATCCCAAAGGGTGTAATATATATTCTTTAATAGTTTCTGCTTCGCGTTTACGGTAGGTAACTTTTAATTGCTGTTCACGTAAAATACCTTCATAAACTGCGTCAAGTACTTCTCGCTTTACTTGCGGTGAGAAAGCAGACATTCCAGGCACCAATACATGGATTTTTTGTGTCCAATTTTTCATATGTCGATCTTTGTGTTGTATCAACACATTCTGTGCAGTTCGGAAATGCTGCTCAAGATAGCGGAGGCTGCTCTTTGGCAAAACATGCTGCAAATGTTCCTCGGCCATCCTGAACGTCAAAGCAGTATGTACCCCCATCTGCGGCAGATCATAGGTCTGCGCTTCTTCCATCCAAGACCAACAGCGTGGGCTTGATTCATCCGCTGTAATTGGAAACTCCAATGACAGAGAGACTAAATCTCTTTGTATACTACGCAACCTCGCTTCGATTTCACGCGACTCAAGTTTTTCCTGAATTTGCAAACTGCTGATGCTATCAGGCCAGCGTGGAATGAATTGCAGAATTTTAAGCTGTCGAATCATTGTTGGCATTTTCCTTCGTTTTAGTGATTTTACCTCCGCACAGCGTCATTCTATGACGTTGATTTTTAATGCATAGATTTTATCAACACATATTTAACTTGGGTTAGACAATATGGATATCCACTTTCTGAACAGAATCAAGGTTCTTCATGTTTCCATTTTGATAGCCGGTAATTTTGCAAGTAATGAATTATCAACTTTATTAATTTTATGCTTAGGATTCCATAATCCCAGCGAATCCAGCGTTAATTCAAGCAAACGGATCTTGGTATCCAACGCGAAGCGCTGAGAAGATGGAGGACTGCTCTCCAGCACAAATTTCGCAGTGGCTAAAACTCTTTCAAGTTTTGGATGAGTAGGTAGAGTTTCCACTTTCAGGTATCGGTCGAGCGTCCTTGTGCGTAAACTCGTTCCATCTACATTAACCTTCCATATTCCGGAACTCTCTGCCAGGTTAGCCCGGTTTCCTCCACTGAAGGAGCGCCAGCATTCAATTGAAGTATTCATCAATTGTGTGATTTGTGTTTGCCATCCTTCTCTCAGCTTAAGTTCATTTTCTTCAGTTTTTTTCTCAGTCGGCACTGCAAGAGACTGCGGTATAAAGCCCAATTCTATTTCAACTTTGCTTAAAATTCTGATCAATTGACCCGGTATAAAAGGCTTGAGCGCAAGCCCGGAAATGCCCCAATGGACCGCTTCCGCGGAAGATTCCAAGTCTGCAAATCCGGAAACGAGAACGACGGGAAGGGGGATCCCCGCGTCTCGAAGCTTACGTAGTAACTCAAGCCCACTCATACCGGGCATTATCAAGTCCAGCAAAATGACATCAAACTGATCTGCTTCCTCCTTGATCCTTTTTAAGGCAATTTTGGGATCCAAGATTCTATGTACGTCATGGTTTTGACCTGTCAAAAAAGAGGTCATAGCCTGTCCATAGTTTGGATCGTCATCAATGATCAAGATCCTCATATCAGTCCCTGCTGGTAATACCAGTTGTAGCTAAAAAACGTCCTACAGATATTCTGCATTGTAAATCACAACTTGCTAAATGGAATACTCTGTGACAGTTTTAAATTAAACATAAATCTAACAGTTTTTTACAGGAGTACAACTTTTTTTCTGGTAAAAACATTACACTCTCTCTTAACACTTTTTTAGTGTTATTATTTCAATAGTTTATAG
>Ga0233449_1001800_pt1 | contig 18106 bp, 14 predicted proteins | sample SI_124_October20_FD_183012 | JGI IMG/M metagenome (GOLD analysis project Ga0233449, IMG submission 183012) | Seawater microbial communities from Saanich Inlet, British Columbia, Canada - SI_124_October2016_200_MG | ecosystem: Environmental > Aquatic > Marine > Inlet | place: Canada: British... | reverse complement strand
CATAAAGTGGAGGGCGTTATCTTCCACTCAACAAACTGAGATTAGACTACAAAAAATCGGAGTCAAATTTAAATAAAAATGGCTCCCCCGACAAGACTCGAACTTGTGACCCAAGGATTAACAGTCCCCTTTTTTATGTCTCACCATGTTTTAAGTAGCTTTAATATCTTTTAATTTTCCTATAGTTGTATATACTCAGTCCCTAGGTGGTATGAAGTGCTTTGATTGCTCTTGCTACCTATTTGCTACCTAAATTCAAAAAGGGGACTGGGTATGGCTAACAAAATCAAACTGACAAAGACTGCGGTTGAGAAGATAGAACCCACCAAAGGGAAGCAGGTTATCTATTGGGATGCGCAGATATCTGGGTTTGGGGTTCGTGTCTCTGCTGGAGGTACTAAAACGTATATCTTGCAGCGCCGCCTCGGAAATGAAGAGATCAAAATCACTCTTGGAAAGCATAGTGATGGACATAACCCCGAAAAACTAAGAAAAGAGGCTCAAATTCTCGTTGGTGAGATCGAGAAAGGGAACGACCCCAGAAAGCCAAAAAACAGTAAGGATGCTCCAACATTCGGCAGGATGCTTGATGCGTACATTGAGCTACTAGAGCATAGAGGCAAGTATTCAGCAAAAGAGGTGGGCAATGCCATACGTAGGCACATCAAAGAGGCGTTTCCACGTTTATGGAAGAAACAGGCATCATTGATAACGCTGGATCAGTGCATGAGTATTGTCGGAAAGATTGTTGATTCTGGAAAGCTGAGGCAGGCCGACAAGGTTCGCAGTTATATCCGCACAGCATTCGCAGAGGCTATCAACGCTCGTGGTGATGCCAATATGCCCGCATCAATGCGGAATCTAGGGGTAACGTATAACCCAGCTAGAGAGATGAAGAAAATATCTGGCTCCACAGGTTCTAAAGATCGAGCATTATCCGTTGCGGAGGTAGAGGCTTACTGGAAGTATGCACAAGAGCTACCAGAGCCTAAACGCTCTATTGCTATGCTGCATATCCTGTTAGGTGGTCAGCGCCAGAAACAGCTATGTAGGGCCACATTAGATGATGTGGATACGGATGCCCAGTCCATCAAGTTACTAGATACAAAAGGTCGAGGCGGGATCTATAGTCATGTAATCCCACTGACAAACCGAACCTTGCAGCTAATACAAGGGTTAGCAGTTAGTGGAAAATACATTATCTCAAGTGATGGCGGCGTAAAGCCTTCAGACAGCGCGTATATCTCCGATGTGGTCAAGCTGGTATCTCAGAAAATGGAGAAAGCTGAAGAATTAGAGGGCGCACCATTTACAGGTGGAACCATTAGGGCAACGATAGCAACCAGACTGTCAGCAATGCCATATAGAGTAAGCAAAGAGGCGTTAGGGCAACTACAGAGTAACGCTAAAGGCGGTGTGCAGAATCAGCACTATATCCATTATGACTATTTTGAAGAGAAGCTGGAGGCGCTACGCAAGATTGAGCGAATGGTGAGTGGTGAATCTGAATCTGAATCTGTAGTGGTTCCAATGAGGGGGGCAGCATGAGTACCCCAAACTTCATTCATAGTGCCATCGCTGATTACATGGAGGGGAATCCGAAAACTCTCATACAGATGTTTAATGATGGTGTGCCTCTGCAAAACTACCCTGAAACCCAAGAGCTGATTACAAAGCTACTTCAAGACATTCCAGTGCGCCCTGCTGGTGCGCCGCCAACAAGAAGAACAGAAGAGCAAAGGCATGTGATATTGGCGTTAGTCGCGCAACTTAAAGGTGCCGGTCTAGGCTTGATTAATAGTGGCGAGAAAAAGGACGGCAGTAAATCAAAACTTACGGCGTGCGGGATAGCTGGAAAAGTTTATGAATTGTCTGGCTCTCAGGTGTATCAAAGTGTATGGCTGAAGATGAAGGACTCTGATGAGGCTAAGAGGTATCTGGAGATTGGAAAAAGCCTTGGGGATGATCTCATCGAGATTTACAAAGATTACAGTTAAATAATTTTTACCCCAACTACAAGTAGTTTTTAGTGAGTGTGATTATGCCCTCGTTGTTTTAATAAACGAGGAAAAAGTATGAACACAATTGCAGAAACTAGAGAAGACCTACCATCCCTTCTAACTCAAAAGCAGTTAGCTGACTACACTGGAAAATCAGAAGCGACACTGGAGCGAGCTAGATGGGCGGGTGAAGCCCCTAAATTCGTAAAGCTAGGCCGTCATGTACGTTACCGTGCAGTAGATGTTCTTGAGTGGATTGAGTCAAATATCAAGACTTCTAGCGGGGGTGAATGAATGGCCCAAAAAAATACCGCCGAGGTGGCTAGACCTCATAAGGCGGCTTTCGTTACTGGCAAGCAACAATGCAATCATACCCCCGCACCTACCTCATCACAAGAGTACCCATTAGACCCTTACCCGATCCTGTTGGGTCTAACAAAGGGGGTAAAAGATGATCTTTGATAACCTTCTATCACGCCTAGACAGGGTAAAACCGACCGGACCAAATCAATGGGTAGCCTGTTGTCCAGCACACGGCAGCAAAGGACAAAAGCTATCGATCAGTGAAGGTGATGATGGGCGCATATTATTGAAGTGTTGGTCACACAATTGCCACCCAACAGAGATTGTCGGTTCAGTCGGACTAACAATGCCCGACTTATTCCCTGAGAATATCCGCTACTCAAATCAGAAGCCGCTACCTAAAGGGCAACGCTTCATGCCGCGCACTATATTAACGGCGCTCTATCAAGAAATAATGATTGTTCAGATATGCGCTGACACCATATTGAAAATGGGTTCTCTGAACCCTAACGCAATTAAACGACTCACTGTAGCCAGTCAGCGTATTTTGAATGCAATTGAAGAGGTGACCTATGACTAACCCGTTAGAACAAGTTGGCAATCAAAGAAAGTCGCGTAAATTTACTTTTAAGGATTTTTCAATGAAAGGAAAAGCAGAGGAACTACTGAGTAAGATGGAAAATGATATTTTTGTATTGGGACGTATTGCTATCAAAGGACAGTCAACCTTGATTTATGCCCAGACCAATGCAGGAAAGACGCTGCTCATTATTTATCTACTGATTAAAGCGATTAAGCAGGGTGACATAGACCCTTCAAATGTTTTCTATCTCAATGCTGATGATCATGGCAAAGGGTTTGCTCAGAAGCTACAGCTTGCTGACAAGTACGGCTTTGAAATGATAGGAGGAGGATTTGAAGGCAATGCTGATGTAGCTTTCTCCCCAGATATGCTTCAGGAGTTGCTAGAGGAGCGTGTAGAAGCTGGAGAAGCTGGAAACACTATCGTGATACTCGATACGGTTAAGAAATTTGTCGATCACATGGATAAAAAGGGTGGGCGTAAGTTTGGGATGTATACCCGTCCATTCATAACGCAAGGCGGTACGCTGATAATGCTCTCTCATGTAAACAAGCATAAGGATGGTGAGGGTAAGTCGATCTATTCTGGCACTACTGATCTAATTGATGATGCTGATTGTGCCTTTACGCTGGAGGTATCAGAAGGAGAAAGCACCAGAACAATCACTTTTGAGCATCAGAAATCTAGGGGTGATGTTGCGCTTAATGCTTCTTACAGTTACACCAGAAAGGAGGGGCAAAGCTATTTTGAGTTACTGGGTAGTGTTACGGCTGTTTCTGCTGCTGATGCGGAGCGGGAAAGAGAGTTAAGCGATAGTAAGCAGTTTGTGACAGAGAACATTCATATCGTGAATGAGATTGTGGCATGTATTCGAGGGGGTATTGCTCTCAAGACTGAACTAACCAAAGAGGTTGCAGAGCGTACCGCAGAGGCGCGCAAGAGAGTCAACAAGGTACTCAGTAAATGCACTGGCAATGGGGCGCTTCAATATTGGCTGTTCCGTACTGGTGAGCATAACAAACAGATATATCGTCTGAATAAGGCTACAGCCAAGTCTGGTGCAAAAATCTAACCCATACACTGAAAAGCTGAATTCTGGTTAAACTGTGAAAACTGGAAAAACTGTGAAACCTTGTGTGTGTCTAGTTTCCCTAGTTTTCTTAGATTATCAGCTTATGTAGTTTTATAGATATTCTAGTTTTTAGTTTTTCAGCATGTGGGGCAGATGTAAATACTCATTATTTCGCTAACGTCAGCAGTTGATGTTTTGCCACCATTTAAGGGGGGTAGAAATAGGGTAAAAAATCGGGGCTACCCTCTGCTATTTCGCTATCTTTCGATAAACCCAAGGATTATTAGTCCCCTTCTAAGCTATTAAAAGCTATGTGATATTGCGTACTTATGTTTATTGGCTGAAAATATGTAGCATATAAGTAGCAACTAGAGCGTAATTATGTCCAAGATACAAGCAGTGCCAGAAAAGGATAGATATGGTTGGCTGTCTGAGCTGGATAGCCGCACCGCTATCGCTAAAGAGATGAGGGAACGCTATCAGGCTTTAACTGATGATCTTGGTGGCATTGATATTCTCTCCTATCAGCAACGCTCATTGGTTGAACGCTCCCTATGGTTGGAATACTGGTTAGTGCAGCAAGAAAAGCAGTTAGCCCAGCAGGATGGATGCTTTGATGTTGCCAGATGGGTGCAGGCCGCCAACAGTCTACAGGGGCTATATGCAAAGCTAGGGCTATCCAGAGTCACTAGAGAGAAAAGCCTTAACGACATAATCAGCAATGCAATGAGTGAGTCCAAAGAGTGAACATACTCGATTTCATGGATCACCCCGACCTTATGGGCGATACCTTCCAAGGTGAGAGCTGGGAAGCATGGAGGGCCATACTATCCGGTACTTTCGCTATACCGATGGAACCAAAGAGATCACGACTATTCAGCAGTCTAGCAGGAGGTCGCACAGCCCCTAAGAGTAGAGCTAGAGAGCTATGGGTAGTAGCGGGTAGACGTAGTGCAAAGACTCAGACAGCAGGCGCTACAGCCGTGTATCTAGCTACCGTGGGTGCAACCATTACAGGGCTGGCAAATAAGTTATCCCCCGGTGAAAGGGGCGTTATCGCCCTACTCGCAGTGGATCGGCAACAGGCAAAAGTAGCACTGGGATATATCAGGGGGATGATAGAAAACTCCCCTGTACTGGCTGGCATGGTTGAGAAGATGAACACCGAGGGTATTGAGTTCACCAACCATGTATCTATCGAAGTGCATACCAACAGCTTTAGAGCTATACGTGGTCGTACCCTGCTGGCTGTGTTAATGGATGAGGTGGCATTCTTCCGTAATGACAGCAGCGCAACACCGGATAAAGAGACATACAGAGCAGCAATACCCGCACTGGCAACCACTGACGGCCTATTGATCGGCTTCAGTTCTCCCTATTCAAAGCGCGGCCTGTTGTATGAGAAGTACCGCAAGCACTACGGGCAATGTGATGATGTTCTAGTGGTACAGGGTGCAACTACTGATTTCAATCCAACGCTTAACACTCGAATCATCGAAGAAGCATTACAGGACGATCCAGAAGCGGCACAGGCTGAGTGGTTAGGCCAGTTCAGGAATGATGTAGAGGCATTTGTATCGCGTGAGGTCATTGAGTCTCTAATGCGTAGTAGTCCATTGGAGTTACCCTACGACAATCAATATAGTTATTTTTCTTTTGTTGATAGTGCTGGCGGTGGTCAGGATGAGTTCACTATGGCTATCGGTCACATGGAAAAGAATACGGTTGTGGTTGATTTGGTGCGTGGTCAGCGTGGCACTCCATCGGTCATTGTTGAGGAGTACACAGCCATACTCAAAACCTACAAGATACTAGAGGTGCATGGAGATCGTTATGGTGGATCATGGCCCCGTGATGAATTCCAGAAGTGGCGCATCGAATACAAAACCTCAGAACAGGCTAAATCTGGCCTCTATCAAGACACTCTCCCAATGCTTAATTCGGGTCGTGTTGAGTTACCCCCTGATGATCGTTTAATGCTTCAGTTTATGGGCTTAGAACGCCGCACAAGCCGTTCAGGGCGCGATTCTATAGATCATGCACCCAATGGGCATGATGACCGTGCGAACGCAGTTGCAGGGCTTATAGCCCACACCCTACACAGGGTCGAAATACCCACAAACCTCAAATGCAGTTTTATTAGATAAAGGAAACCACCATGCAAAAACCAAACTCAAAGTATCACGGTACTGTTTACCAAATCACACAGAAAATTAGCGACCGTACAAGCAAAAACACACGCTCCACCCATCTACTGAGAGAGGCACAGCGTATTGAACAGGCCGTAAAGTCATTAGGTGATATAGCAGCAACCAAATCACCCACAGAAACCACAGCCGCCCACTTTAAGAGAGTCGAGAAATCATCCAAGCGGTTACGCAAAGAAACAGCAGATGCCGTAGATAGGATTGTTGCCCTACAGGGGGCAGCAGCACAGGATATTGATAATCGCATTAATCAAAGATTGAATCTAACGCAGAATAGTTATGCTGGAGAATTAAGGGCAACTCTGCGCGGAATGGACCAGAAAGCTCGACTTGCTACCGTTAAAGATATTATGAGTCGGGAGGACGGTCAGGGCATGGCGGCAATCAGCCAAGCTCCCGCCGTATTGAGTGGCCTTACTGATGAGGTTAGTGCGCGATTCATGGATGACTACACAAGGATGTATGCCGCCGACCTAGTAAGTGAAAGAGATGCTCTGATCACCACTGCTTCCGATCTTTCCATTCTTACCGCTACAGCAGATAAAGCAGCAGACGGTTTCTCTGACCCCTCCAGACTCAGAACTATAGAGAGCGAGGAACAGGCCGCCGCAGATGCGGAAAATGCGTTTAAGGAAGTGTTCGAGTTATCAGAATGAATATGATCCTGTTTAGTACCCACGACTTCACAAAAGCAGGTGAGGGTAAAACCATACGCTTTGCATCAACCGCAACCATCTATGGAGATTCAGATCAGCGGGGGGATACTCTTCACCGTATGAAGTCTGAAAGCGTGAGTGATTTTATGATTAGGGTCAGGGGGCGTATAGCTGAACTAGAATAGTTTTCAGCCGGCTATTGAGGGGTAGCAATGGGGCTATCCCGCCCCGACACCATCACTACTCTGGAACATTGTCTGACACATTAAGACAGAGATCTTCCGGTCCATCCCAAGAACTATATTCATAACCCTTTTTATCTACATTTTTATGCTTCATATATCCTTCACATGTATACCACTTCGCACTCTTTCCCTGCAAAAAATCCAGCCTTGACCAGAATAATTTATACGAATCAACATTTGTAACTGGCGCTCCACCACTACCACCACTGGATGATGGTATGTAAGTATTTCCAACCATTGCTCCAGATGAGCCATTCAAGAAAGACTCTACATGACTACTTACAATGACCCTGCCTTCCTTCTCATGCACACTTATATGCCAGCGGTAAAAACCACTCACATACGCAATCACCAAATACATTGAAATCTTTCTATCAACAATGATGCTGTTTTCAGTATGAACGAACGTAACATCCTCCTCATCAGCCATCTTAAAGATGGTTTCAATGTCACTAAATACATCACCAGCTGACGTACCTTCATAGGTTCTACTGGTAATATCTAACCACTCAGCCCTTGTATACTGTTTCTTAGGCACTCCACTACAGCCACCCAGAATGGCAAGGGCAACCAAAAAGATAATTATTTTCTTCATATCATACCCATTAGCTTGTTTAAGGGAAAAATCGACAGATTCGCGCAAGCCTAATACGCAAACTTATATACACACGCGTTTGCCCCTAGCACTAAAAAAATCACTTGCTACCTATTTGCTACCTAAACAAAAACGGCCCACCTAGAAAACTAGATAAGACGTTGTTTTATATGGCTCCCCCGACAAGACTCGAACTTGTGACCCAAGGATTAACAGTCCTTTGCTCTACCAACTGAGCTACAGGGGAATTGAGGCGCAGATATTACCGATTGAGTCACAAATGGTCAACTGGTTGGGGATGATTTATACCACTTTTTCACCATCCCCCTCTCTATCCATTCAGTGCAGTGGTAATTCTCTCCATCGCGGCACTCAATGCCTCCATGCTGGTTGCAAATGAGAGCCGAATATATCCTTCCATACCAAAGGCAACACCGGGAACAACAGCAACATCCGCCTGATTCAACAGCATTGAAGCCAACTCCGTATCATTTGAAATTTCAGGCAATCGTTCAACCACCCCCTCTACATTGGCAAAACTATAGAAGGCACCTTGAGAAGAGAGTGCGCTCACTCCGGGAATCGCATTCAACCTTTCTGTTACAAACAAGTTACGCTGACGAAACGCCTCATTCATGACAGCTATACAACTTTGATCCCCATTAAGTGCCGTCTCAGCTGCAACCTGTGCAATTGAGGTCGGGTTAGAGGTACTCTGAGACTGCACCTTCTTCATGGCTGTAATAATCTCCTCCGGCCCACCCGCATAACCGATACGCCATCCGGTCATCGAATAACCTTTGGAGACACCATTGAGCAAAATCGTTCGGTCATAGAGGTCAGGATTGGCCATCAACAGATTACTGAACGGGATATCCCCCAACAGGATATGCTCATAGATATCATCTGAGGCGATCAACAGACCAGGGTAGCGCTTTAGCACCTCCCCCAGTGCAACCAACTCCTCATGGGTATACATCACGCTGGTTGGATTGGAGGGGGTATTATGGACAAACAGTCGGGTCTTGGGCGTGATCGCCGCCTCAAGCTGCTGCGGGGTAATCTTGAACTGCTGCTCAATTCCGGCAGCGAGTATCACCGGTGTAGCATCTGCCAACATCACTATATCGGGATAGGAGACCCAATAGGGTGCTGGAATAATCACCTCATCCCCTGCATTGAGCAGTGCCTGACAGAGGTTATAGAAGGCCTGCTTGCCGCCACAACTGGCCATCACCTGATTCTGTTGGTAACTAACCCCGTTATCACGTTGAAACTTATCAATAATTGCCTGTTTCAGTGAAGGGGTACCATCAACCGCTGTATATTTGGTAAAACCCTCTTCAATCGCCCGGATTGCAGCCTGCTTAATGTGCTCCGGGGTATCAAAGTCGGGTTCCCCCGCTCCCAGGCCAATAATATCTCGCCCCTCACTGCGTAGCTGTGCAGCCAGTGCTGTCACCGCCAGGGTTGGAGAAGGTTTTACGCGCTGAACGCGGTCCGATAGTGAATATTTTTGCATGGAGGCCAGCGCCTTTAGACACTTGAAATATGTAGTCTGAAAAATATCGTACTATACTGTACTCTGTCATTTTCTGCACGAGTCTCCCTATGAGTGAGCGCCTGTTCCAGTTACATTCAAAATTTGCCCCCTCCGGCGACCAGCCTGCCGCAATCGAAACGCTGATTGAGGGGCTGAACGATGGACTTGCTCACCAGATACTGCTCGGAGTAACCGGCTCAGGAAAAACCTTCACCATCGCCAATGTCATTGAGCAGGTACAACGACCTACTATTGTGATGGCCCACAACAAGACATTAGCCGCACAACTCTATGGAGAGATGAAGCAGTTCTTTCCCAACAATTCAGTCGAGTACTTTGTCTCCTACTACGACTACTATCAGCCCGAGGCATACGTTCCCACAACCGATACCTTTATTGAGAAAGATGCCTCAATCAATGAGCACATTGAACAGATGCGTCTCTCAGCAACCAAAGCGTTACTGGAGCGGGAAGATTCCATCATTGTTGCAACGGTATCGGCGATATACGGCTTGGGCGACCCGGAGTCCTACCTCAGCATGGTACTCCACCTCTCCCGTGGAGAGATTATTAATCGCAAAGCAGTACTGCGTCGGCTTGCAGAGCTACAGTACACCCGCAACGATACCGAACTCAGACGTGGCACCTTTCGGGTTCGCGGTGAGATCATTGATATCTTTCCGGCGGACTCTGAGCGTGAGGCGATCCGGGTTGAGTTATTTGATGAAGAGATTGAAGGGATATCCCGCTTTGACCCATTGACCGGCGAGGTACTGCATAAACTGCCCCGCGTCACCATCTATCCGAAAAGTCACTATGTCACACCGCGACAGAAAATCCTGGACGCCATTGAGGCCATCAAAGAGGAGCTTAAAGAGCGGTTGGAGCAACTACGCAGTCGCAACAAATTGGTTGAAGCACAGCGGCTGGAGCAGCGTGTCAAATATGATATCGAAATGATGCTGGAGTTAGGATACTGCTCGGGCATTGAAAATTACTCCCGCTACCTCTCTGGACGCGCCCCAGGCGAGTCCCCTCCCACCCTGATGGACTACCTTCCGAACAATGCCCTGCTGGTGGCTGATGAGAGCCATGCCACCATCCCTCAAATTGGCGGCATGTATCGGGGAGACCGCTCTCGAAAAGAGACGCTGGTAGAACACGGCTTTCGCCTCCCCTCTGCGCTGGACAACCGTCCGCTACAGTTTGAAGAGTTTGAACGTCTCGCCCCACAGATCATCCATGTTTCAGCAACCCCCGGCAAGTATGAGCTGGAACATGCCGCTGACGATATTGTTGAGCAGGTGGTGCGTCCCACCGGACTGCTAGACCCTCTGCTTGAGGTTCGTCCTGCCACCACGCAGGTCGATGATCTGCTGAGTGAAATTCATCAACGAACTGCCGTCAATGAGCGCGTACTGGTTACCACCCTTACCAAACGGATGGCAGAAGACCTCACAGACTATCTGGCAGAGCACCAAATTGCAGTGCGTTATCTCCACTCGGACATTGATACCGTTGAGCGCGTTGAGATCATCCATGAACTACGCAAAGGCTCTTTTGATGTGCTGGTCGGGATCAATCTATTGCGTGAAGGGCTGGATATGCCCGAAGTGTCTCTAGTCGCCATTCTTGATGCGGACAAGGAGGGGTTCCTGCGCTCTGACCGTTCACTGATTCAAACCATTGGTCGCGCTGCCCGTAACATCAATGGTAAAGCAATCCTCTATGGAGAGCGCATCACCGGTTCAATGCAGCGTGCCATTGAAGAGACCGAGCGCCGTCGCAACAAACAGCAGCAGTACAATCTTGAAAACAAAATCACTCCAAAAACTATCCTCAAGGAGATCTCCAATATTTTGGAGACGATTCCAGGCTCTGCCAAGAAAAAGGGGCGCAAGGTCGCTGAGGCCCCCGCACTCTATAGTGGCGATGACCCCAAAGTTTTACTGAAAGAGATTCAACGGCTGGAGAAGAACATGTATCAACACGCCAGAGATCTGGAGTTTGAAGAGGCCGCACAGCTTCGTGATCAGGTTGAGCTACTCAATAAACGGCTACTGACAGAAGGCTATTGATACACCTCAACCCCCATTTCCTGCACAACCACCTTGACGACCCTACAGCCGTTCGTATCCTTCACCTCACAACTTCCGAAACAGCTTGTACTTATCATGCAGTGTCTCAAAATAGCGCCCTGCATTATGAAAGCGCAAATTTTCCTTGGTCCCAAGCACAAGGTACCCCCGCTCTGCCAGACTTTCAGAAAACAGCTGCAACACCTGGTTGGTCAAATGATCATCAAAATAGATCAAAACATTGCGGCAGAGGATCAGATGAAATTCATTAAATACACTATCGGTTACCAGGTTATGAGAGGAGAAGACAATATTCTCTTTGAGTGTTGGATCAAGATGGCCCAAATGGGTAGTTGCGGTGTAGTAACGGGAAAAGGCGGTGGTTCCTCCCGACCGGATATAGTTACGGGTATACTCAGCCATATTCTCCAGTGGAAAGCTCCCCTGCTGCGCCTGTCGTACCGCCACCGGATTAAAATCAGTGGCGTAAATCAGACTGCGCTGCTGCAGCCCCGCTTCTCGCAACAGAATAGAGAGCGACCACGGCTCGGCCCCGGTCGACATCCCGGCTGACCAGATACGGATATGGGGATAGGTCTCCAGTACCGGCACCACCTTCTCTCGTAAGTAGCGAAAAACATAGGGGTCACGAAACATCGAGGTTACATTGATCGAGAGGTTCCTCATCAGCGCCTGGAACACCTCCAGATCCTCCATCACCCTGGGCAAAAACTGCTCAAAACGGTCAATCCGCAACTGGGTCATGGTGACATCGACGCGTCGCCCCATCGACGAGCGATTATAGTTACGGAAATCCTGACCATAGAGTTCGTAAATCTGCTCTGCCAAAATTTCGAGCTGCTCCAGCGTGGGAATCGCCATCAGATCTGTAACACCGGTTCCATCTCATTCGGTGAGATGGTATCAACCCCTCGGTCTATCTCTAGCCCACCAGAAAAGAGACCACTCCAGCGGTTACTACCGCAACTCATCTGTCCAGTTTTCAAGAAGCGGGCGATAAAAAAGAGGCGATACTATGATGCAAAAGCTGCCTGTCAATCGGCTTGGATACAAACCCGTTGCAGCCCGCCTCCTCAAAACGGTCACGATGCTTCTGCATCACATTGGCCGTCAGGGCAATGACCGGGATCTGATTCCCTTGTTCCCGCAAGGTGCGGCATGCCTCAATGCCATCCATTACCGGCATCTGCATATCCATCAGGATCAGGTCAAACGTCCCCTCTGCAACCCGTTCAAGTGCCTCTTTCCCGTTGTTGGCCACCTCCACTGTAACGCCCATCCTCTCCAGAATGCGCTGTGCCAGCATCTGCAGCTCCGGGGTATCCTCTGCCAATAACAGGTGCCCTCGGAGTAAGGTCATGCCGATCGCAGCAACGTCTGCTCTGGTACTGGCTAGGGTCAGTTTATGCTCCATTGACCCCGGTAACGGTTTTCCGGAACAGTTAACGGGAAGAGTTAGCCTAAAGCGAGAGCCAACCCCCAGCTCACTGGTTACATCAATGCTTCCCCCCATCATCTCCGCTAAATTAAGGGAGATATAGAGCCCCAAGCCGCTTCCCCCGAAGCGACGAGAGATCGATTTATCCTCCTGCTCAAAGCGACCAAAAAGCTTCCTCATCCCCTCGGGCGACATTCCGACCCCGGTATCGCTGACTTCCATCATCAGGGTCTTATGCTCCACCCAGGCCGTCAGGGTGACCTCGCCTCCCTGACCGGTAAACTTGATCGCGTTACTGAGCATATTAAGAAGAATCTGTCCCACTCGCCCCTTGTCGCCCAGCAGCAGATCTTTTAGGTCCGTACAATCCTCGATTTTGAGTATCAACCCCGCATCCACTGCCCGCTGCCGCACCAGCTGTTCACTAGCCTTCAGTAGTTCCGAAAACAGGTAGGGGTGATTTTCAATGGTAAATTTACCGGAATCGATCTTTGACATATCGAGAATGTCATTGACCAGAGCCAACTGGCTCTCTCCTGAAAACTCAATGGCCTTCAACATCCGTCGTTTATCACTATCCTGTTCCACCTCCAGCAGCAGGTCGCAGTTTCCAATGATACTACTCAACGGAGTACGCAGTTCATGACTCATACTGGCCAAAAACTCATCCTGTGACTCTCTGCTGTCACGCTCCAGTTCGGCCTTGGCAAGCTGCCGCTCCATCAGCGCCCGTTCAGTAAGGTCATTCAGCACCAGCAGATAGTGAGGCTCTTCCTCTCCCCGATCCTGTAGATAAGCGGTTACCTCCAGCTGGTGTACATTTTTCTGCTGGTCAACCAGCTCCGTCTCCCCCCAGAAATGGCCATAACCCGTACTGTTTCCCTCACCACTCTCATGCCGGGGGGCATGAATCGTGTGCCGCAGGTGTGTCATAAACTGGAGATCACTCAAGAACGGAATCAACATGCGGTGGAATTTAGAGTGGCTGGCATCCAACCCCAGAAGCTGATACCCCGCCCGGTTGATCTGTTGAAAGTACCCCTTGCTATCAATGACGATGACAGCCATAGGGATCAGTTCGAAGAGTTCAATATACTGTTCGGCGACTCTCTTATGCTGCAGTTCACTCTGTTGCAACGATTCATTCTGCATCTCCAGCTCAACCTGATGGATCCTCAGATCTTCCAGAATCTCCTCCTGAGATCTCACCTCTTCAGGCTCTTGCTGCTGCTGTTGCTGTTGCTCGATAGCTCGCTGACGCAGTGCTTGTAGACGTTCACTCTCAGCGCCCATTTTTTCTTCATTACCCAATTTATGAGTCCCCAATTATGATTTTTTCAAGACTTGCGTGTTGCAGTTCAACACGCTCACCGTTACATCGTCGACAACCAGACCCGGATCAGCGAGAAGAGCTGATCATAGTCAATCGGCTTGGTCATGTAGTCCGAGGCACCAGCCGCAATACAGAGGTCACGATCCTCCTTCAGTGCCTTCGCTGTCAGTGCAATCACCGGCAACTGCTCAAAGCGCTTCTGCTTGCGTATAGCACGGGTTGCGTCATAACCATCCATCACCGGCATCATGATGTCCATCAGTACAATATCAATCAGATCGGCGTTCTCCTTCAGCATCTCCAGCGCCTTTTGACCATCCCCGGCGGTGAGGATATTCAACCCCTTTTTCTGCAGGGCTAAACTGAGCACATAGGTGTTGCGCACATCATCATCCACCAACAGTACGGTACGGTCCTTGAACTGCTCTTCAACATTCATCAACTCGGAGATGATCTGCTGCTTCTCTTCGCTCAGGTTGGCACGTACCCGGTGGAGGAAGATGGTGGTCTCCTCCAGCAGTCTGGCGGGAGATTCCGCAGTCTTCAGCACCACACTCTCGGCATATACACGCAGCTGCTGCTCCTCCTCCATCGAGAGATCCTTGCCGGTATAGACAATGGTGGGAATACGCTCGATGGACTCATCTTCTGCCACCACCTGCAGAATCTCATAACCGCTCATATCCGGCAGGCGCAGATCGAGGATAAAGGCATCAAATTCATTAGTACGCAGTGCCTCCAGCGCCTCTTTACCGGTAGCGACACCGACACAGTTCACATCGCGTTCACAGGAAAGAAGCTTGATGATTGACTCACGCTCAATATCGTTATCTTCCACCACCAGCAGATTGCGCACCTTCGTATTGAGGTGGGTCTCGATCTTCTCAAAAGCCAGCTCCATCGCCTCCGGATCGACCGGTTTGACCAGATACTCTGCCGCACCGAGACGGTAGCCAAACTGCTCCTCCTGCAGTACAGAGAGAATATGGACCGGAATATGGCTGGTTGAGGGGTTCTTCTTCAAATATCGTAGTACCGCCCAGCCATCCATAATCGGCAACTGGATATCCAGCAAAATCGCTGAAGGCAGATAGTGCTCTGCCATACGGATTGCCTCGGTTCCGGTACCGGCATAGACCACCTTGAAATCATGCTTGCGCCCCAGATCAAGCAGCGTCTGTGCAAAACGGGGGTCATCTTCTACCACCAGCAGGATACGCTCCTCTTCCGGGTTGATGATGCTCTGATCATCCCTGATCCGCTCGGTGCTCCCTTGCGCTGTCAGCTGTCGACTCATCGCCTCACTGCTACGCTGTAGCGAAGTCTGCTGCAACGCCTGGCGTTGCGACTCACTCTCTACCGAACGTTCCTCCAGCTCCCGACTGGGGTGAATAGGGATCACAATACTGAAGGTGGAGCCGTGTCCCGCTGCATCCACACTGGATTGCAACGAGAGCGCACCCTCCAGCATCTCGGCAATCTGGCTGGAGATCGACAGCCCCAGCCCGGTACCCCCATAGGTGCGGCTGGTGGTGCCATCCACCTGCTGGAATGCCTCAAACACCACCTGACGCTTCTCCTGTGGAATACCGAGACCACTATCACTAACGCTAAAAACCATATACTCATGGGGACGTTCACGCAGCGCCTCACGCAGGGTACCAAAGGTAACCAGCCCCTTGATAATGGCACTTGAGACCTTCTGTGCCCGGATCACAATCCCGCCCTGCGAGGTAAACTTGAGGGCATTGGAGAGGAAATTACGCAGCACCTGCTGCAGACGATCCCGATCACTGTGGAAGGAGCCGGGAAGCCCCGTCTCGACCTCCACCTCAAACTTCAACCCCTTCTCCCGGGCCTGTGGCTTGAACAGGGCATCAAAGCTGTTGATAAACTCGCTGGTATCTACGCTATCAAGATGAATCGTCATCTTGCCCGCCTCAATCTTGGAGAGGTCCAGCACCTCATTGATCAGGTTGAGCAGGTCATTACCGGCATCATGGATCACCTGTGCATTAGACAGCTGCTCCGCTTCATCGGACACATCCTTGTTGGCGATCATCTTCGAGAGCATCATAATAGAGTTGAGCGGTGTACGCAGCTCATGGCTCATATTGGCGAGGAACTCGGACTTGTACTTGCTCGACTGCGCCAACTGCTCGGCACGTTCATTGAGCTCGTCCTGTGCCGCCTCCAGGCGACGATTGCGCTCCTCTACATCCTTGCGCGAGGTCTCCAGCGCCTGGGTCTGCTCCTCCAACTGTTCATTGGTCTCTTGTAACTCCTCCTGCTGGGTCTGCAACTCTTCTGTCAGTGTCTGAGAGTCCTTGAGTGCGGTATCCAGCTCGGTTCTCCGGCTGGCGCCTTCAAAGGCGATTCCCACCGCGTCAATGCCCCGCTCCAGTAGCTCAATCGCATCATCAGACATCGGCTCAATACTGGCAATCTCGATCACTCCGCGCACCTCCCCCTCATAGAGGAAGGGAACCACCAACAGGTGGTTGGGAGTGCTCTCTCCCAGTCCAGAGCTTATCTTGACATAGTCCTCCGGTACATTAGAGAGCAGAATCGGCTTCTCTTCCAGCGCCGCCTGCCCCACCACTGATTCACCCAGTCGAAACTGGTTGGAGAGCCCCTTGCGACGGGTATAGGCAAAAGAGCCCACCAGCCGCAACACCACTTCACCCACCGACAGATCCGCCCCTTCTCGCTGCTGCTCATCCACCTCACTGCGAATATAGAGCGCCCCCATCGGTGCCTGTAGATAGTTACAAAACTCCCTGATAATCGAGTTGGCGAGTGCCGCAATCTGCTGCTCACCCCGGATCGAGTCATTGAGCATGACCAGTCCATCCTGAATCCAGCTGTTGCGAACGGCCTGACTATCCGCATCCCGAAGGTTTATGGTCATCTGCCGCATCGCCTGTCCCAGCTCATCCCGCTCGGAGCGGGGGGCAATATCGACCTTATAGTCCCCGTCGGCAATCACATTGGCCTGCCGGACCACCTCGTTCATATTGGAGACCATCATATTGACGTTATCCTTCAGGGCACTCACCTCTCCCTGTGTCTCCACCTCGACGGTTTGAGTCAGGTCACCGGCAGCAACCGCTACCGCCACCTCGGTAATGGCCCGTACCTGGGTGGTCAAATTTTCCGCCAGGTTATTCACATTATCGGTCAGATCACGCCAGGTCCCCTCCGCATCGGGGACATTGGCCTGCCCTCCAAGGACCCCGTCAAAACCAACAGTTCGGGCGACATTGGTCACCTCATCGGCAAAGGTGTTGAGCATCGCCACCATGTTATTGACGGTATCCTGCAGCGCAGCAATCTCTCCACGGGCACCCAATTCCAGGGTCTGGGTCAGATCACCATTGGCAATCCCGGTGACCACCTCGACAATCCCTCTTACCTGTGTGGTGAGATTGCTCGCCATATTGTTCACCGAGTTGGTCAGCGCCAGCCAGGTTCCCTCTGCATTGGGCACCTCGGCAGAGCCACCCAGCACCCCTTCCGTTCCTACTTCGGTGGCAACATTGGTCACCTGCTCGGCAAAGATGTTGAGAGTATCGACCATGCTGTTAATGGTATCGGTCAGCTCTTGCACCTCACCCTGTGCCTCAAAGGTCACTTTCTGACTGAGATCACCCTGCGCTACCGCAGTCACTACCGTAGCGATATCCCGTACCTGACTGGTCAGGTTTTGTGCCATAAAGTTTACATTGCCGGTGAGATCTGCCCAGCTGCCAGAGACACCGGGTACATTGGCCTGACCGCCCAAAATCCCCTCGGTACCCACTTCCCGCGCGACCCGACTCACCTCATCACTGAAGGTACTGAGCTGGTCGACCATGCTGTTGATGGTGTCTCGTAGCTCGGCTACCTCACCCCTGGCATCAATCTCGATACGACGGGTCAGATCCCCCTGGGCTACGGCAGTCGTCACCTCGGAGATGTTTCGCACCTGACTGGTAAGATTCCCCGCCATCAGATTGACGTTGTCGGTGAGGTCGCGCCAGCTCCCCTCTA
>Ga0233449_1001798_pt1 | contig 18119 bp, 12 predicted proteins | sample SI_124_October20_FD_183012 | JGI IMG/M metagenome (GOLD analysis project Ga0233449, IMG submission 183012) | Seawater microbial communities from Saanich Inlet, British Columbia, Canada - SI_124_October2016_200_MG | ecosystem: Environmental > Aquatic > Marine > Inlet | place: Canada: British... | reverse complement strand
ATATTATGCATATATTACATAATACTATTTAAAAATGGATCAACCTAATATATTATCCAATATTGTATCATCTCATACTAACCAATTGCAAATGTTTTCAAAGCCAGAATCATCTTTGGAAAAGCTTGATAAATTATTGATTGCATTTGGAAGTCCATTATATATTTATAATGAACAGATGATACGAAATAACGCTCGTGAATTTATGAATGCATTTAAATCGTATATTCCTAATTTTAAGCAGTATTTTGCAGTTAAGGCAACCCCTAATAAATATGTGATGCAAATTTTACAAGACGAAGGAATGGGGTTTGATTGTAGTAGTTTATCTGAGGTTGAGCTAGTTGGACAATTAAAATGCCCTTCAGAGATAATGTACACCAGTAATTATACATCGGTTGATGATTTTGAATCTGTACTATGTTCGATACATGAGGGAATTATTAATTGCAGACATGATACGTTTCCAGATATTATAATAAATTTAGATGACACAGATGGTTTGGATAATTTATGTAATGCTGCCAAATTTACAAAACTAAATTTGCCTGAAATGATTTCATTTAGAGTTAACCCAGCATACGGAGGAACTGATTCTGAAACATCTTCTAATATTTTGGGAGGGCGTGATACTAAATTTGGTATACCAGATGATAAAATTGTTAATGCCTATAGACAAGCAATTGATGCAGGATTTACTAAATTTGGAATTCATGTAATGGCCGGTAGCTGTGTACTTGATTTAAAATATTTTGAAGAACTGGTCAACGTTGTTTTTAATATCATAAATAATATTCATAAAGAACTAAATATCACTTTTGAAATTATAAATTTTGGTGGTGGAATAGGCATTGCATATACACCAGATCAGCAAGATCTCAATATTGATGAAGTTGCTAGAACTATTGCAGTTGCTATTCAAAAAAATAAACAAAAATATTCAATTACGTATGATCCAATTATCGCTATGGAAAATGGACGATATATTACTGGACATTTTGGATGGCTTGTTTCAAAATGCAAATCAATTAAACGTGGATATGGCGATAAAACTTTTTACGGATTAGATGCATGTATGGCACATTTAATGAGACCAGGCATGTATGGAGCATATCATAATATTACTGTTCCCAGATTACAAAATACTGAATCCACTAACAACGTAATTTTCGAAAAAGTAAATGTTGTTGGATCGCTATGTGAAAATAATGATTGGTTTGCCAAAGATAGGGAACTTCCTGTTGGAATACAAAAAGAAGATATATTTGTAATTCATGATACTGGTGCCCATTCGTTCAGCATGGGATTTCAATATAACGGAAAATTACGATCAGCTGAAATTTTGTTAAATAGTGATGATAATGCAAAATTAATTAGAAATGCAGAAACGAAGTGCTTCAATTAGTTATTTTATTGATTGTAATTATTTCGACCGGTTATTTTATTGATTATAAAAAATTGATTTTATTAGATATTAGGTCTTTTCGCAATATTATTGACGTAAAATATACAATTTATTTTAATGAACGGCCGCCAAATTATTTATGACAACCTGTATGAATATTTATTGGAAAATGATGACGATTGTATTCACGATTCTGAACTTTATTATCATTATCATAAATCATCCAAAAAATCATCATCTGACAATAATACATCCACTAATAATACATCCACTAATAATACATCCACTAATAATACATCCAACGCAACTGATTTTACCAACACAATCACTTCAACAATAAGTGATCTATTTGATGCGTATGACAAACTTTTTAATTCAATGTACTTATATTTGGACGATGACAATGAGCTCGTAATTGATATTGAATCCACCGATGAAGATATTGATAAAAAATATATACAAAATGTATTAAATGATCCAGTTATAAATTCGTTATCTGATGAAGAGCGTGTTAGATATGTAAAAACTATTGCTCAAATTCATAAACACGAAATAGACTTAAACAAAGAAATAGAACACAAAATTTGTAATTTAAAACTTACACAGCTAAACATACTATATGATGCATTTACCAGAAAATTACAAGAGTATTACAACGACGACTATGACGAAGTAACTGTTGAAGTTGATGAATCAGAAAATATTTATAAGTTATTTTCCGATTATTTGATTAACAAGCATGCTAAAACAATGGATTTAATATATGATAGTTCATCGAATTCGGATGATTCAAACAATTCAGATGATTCAAACGGTTCAGGCAATTCAAGTGACTCATGTGATTTAAATGATACAAACGACACAGAAGATTCAATGGATAAAGACTCGATGGATAATATTACTAACCCTGCAACATCCACGGAATCTACCGAAACCACTGAATCAACTGAAGCTACTGAATCCGATAAACTCAATGAAATTATTAACAATTCAGAGTATATGCATACTAACGGACAAAATTTTGGATTTCATTACAACGGTACGCCTTTTTTAGAACCGTATGATGAAAATTTAGAATGGATTCCGTACACTCATAGTTACGACATTCCACCTTTGTATGGATATGATGAAAACGATGGAATTATCAAAAACATATTTAAATGGTTCAATGTTTAATTAATTTATTATTTTATTACTTATAGTCTTACACATATTCTAATCATAATATATAACAACACAATGTCAAATAAAATGTCAAATAAAATATCAAGTAAAATGTCAAGTAAAATAAATGCTGATAGATTTTTACTTAACGGTAGATTAACATCTGATATTAAACCAACACATTATACGTTGCATTTAACTCCAAATCTTGAGACTTTTACATTTGGTGGAAAAATCACCATAAACATAAATGTCGATACTGATAAATATAAATATATTCCTCCGTTTGCAATACATTGTAAAGATATCGAAATTTTATCAATTAAAACGAATCATATTGTGTGTAATAATTTTGCTATTGACGAAGACAATGAATTGTTAGTAATATTTCCGGATAATATTCCAAATGACAGACTTCAGTTGTGTATTGAATATAATGGAGTAATTTGTGACGACTTAACCGGATTTTATAAAAGTAAACACACTGAAAATGGCGTTGAACATTTAATAGCTACTACTCAGTTTGAATCTACATATGCAAGAAAAGCATTTCCATGTTTTGATGAACCTATGTTTAAAGCAACATTCGATATCATTATGACTCATGATTCTAAATATATGGTATTGTCAAACGAAGATGTTCTAACTAAAACAATACAAGATACATGCGTTATTACAGAATTTAAAACTACCCCTATAATGTCTACATACCTGGTTGCTTTTATTGTTGGTAATTTTGAACACGTTGAAAAATATACCAAACCTAACAACGAAAATAAACGTACTCGTATTAGAATATATGCAACACACTCAAATATTGATAAAACCGATTTTGCGTTGGATATAGCAGAAAGAAGTCTTGAATGGTATGAAAACTTTTTTGGAGTTAATTACCCAATGGATAAACTTGATTTGATTGGTATACCATACTTTAAAAGCGGTGCAATGGAAAATTATGGGTTGGTTACTTTCAGACCAGAATATTTGTTTTGTACCGACGAAACTGAATTAGCTGATAAAATAGATGTTGCTGTTACAATTGCCCACGAATTGGCTCATATGTGGTATGGTAATTTAGTTACTATGTCTTGGTGGAACTATTTATGGTTAAATGAATCTATGGCAACATATTTTGCATGGCTTGTTTGTGATAAATTATTTCCCACATGGAACGTTTGGGAAATGTTTATTAATGATGAATATAACTATGCACTTGAGCTTGATAGCTTAAAAAGTTCTCATCCTATTGAATTTGACGAATCTATTGTTAGAAAACCTGTTGATATTAGTCAAGTATTTGATGGAATATCTTACGCAAAAGGCTCATGTTTGGTAAGATGGTTAGCCGAAACGTTAGGATTTGATTTATTTAAAAAGGGAATGCAGATATATATGAAAAAAAATAAATGGTCCAATGCCAAATCATCTGATTTATGGAAGGCTTTTGATCAAGCAATAAGCGAACAAAAAGCAGACGTTGGTAATATTGAAGCTCTTATGCATACATTTACAACTCAAACAGGCTATCCGTTGATTACATATTCAAAAAATGAAGCTAATTTATCTCTTAAACAAACTAAATATTTAAAATGCGCTCCTGAAAATAGTAATGAACTATGGCATGTTCCCATATTAATAAACAGTACCAATTGTGGAGAATTAACAGTTGCTCTTGATAGTAAAGAAAAAACTTTTGTGTTAAGTAATAAAGATATTCTATGTGACATGGTTTTAAATCCTGAAAGAAGAGGCTTTTATAGAGTTATGTATGATGTTCAATCAATATCTGACTTGCCATTTAATATTAACATGGTATCGTCTATCGTACAAAAACAAGTATTAGAAGATATGTTTTCGTTAGCTCTGGGAGGATATCAAGATATCAATATGCCATTTTTATTATTAAAAACACTTGATTTTGAAAATTTAACAAGTCATAACGTATGGGACTCGCTAACGACAAACATGCACATATTTTGCAGTTTGTTGAAAAATCACAAACCAAAACAAAATGAAATCAAGCAATTTGTAAAAAAATACATGGCAAATTATGCAGCCAATTTACTTCATGCAATTGGACCTGATGATAATTCACGTGATACAGTTGATAGCGCTAAATTGCGACCAATATTATACAAACTGTTGTCGTTAGTTGATGATGACCGAATTATTTCTCTTGCAAAATTTCAATTTAAAAAAAATAAATATAACTACATACTCGACATTGTTATGCAACATTGCACTCGACAAGAATATGATAAATTGGTTGGATTAATCAGCTCGACTAATGATAACCCACAACTTGAAAAAGATTTAATTAGAGCAATTGGAAAAGTCAGGGATAGCGATTTAATTGACGATGTTATCAATAACGTTCTGTTATCTATAAAAGTACAAGACGCAGATTTATTGGTTGCACAATTATCATCAAATGAATATGCAACTCAAAAAATATGGACCTTTTGTAAAAAACATTGGAATAAAATAAGTATATTTGAAGAATCTTCTAGTGAAGTTCAAGGAATGGTTAGAGCCATGGGATTGGGATTTGTAACAACCGATGATTTATCAGATTATACTAATTTCTTTTCTACCGCCCCCGAAGGAACCGATATGGTCGTTCGGCAAATGACAGAACGTATTGAAAGCAAAATTTTATCAATACGTAGAATAATCGAATAATTAAATAATACATATCAAAATAAATAATGAATAATACATAACAACATAAATAATGAATAATACATAACAAAATAAATAGTGAGCAATACATAACAAAATAAAGAAAAATTTAACCAATTCATACCAGAATTTAAATAATATTATCGACCAGTTGCCCATCCAAAAATAGACCTTCCACCAGTTGCAGTCTGTGGAATACCGCCTGCCTCATCTGCCTTATCGTACTTTGGCATAATTGGACCAATAAGACCTTTCAAGAAGTGGAAAAATTCCGTATATTCCACTCTTTCTTCCAAGCTTTTCCGTTTTTGAGCCTCATCATATTCTGCCTTTTCAATTCTGTATGATGATGTACAGTCCGTAATATCACCCGCTCCATTTTCTGAATGAGGAGGCTTATCTTCATCTTCATCCAAATTTTTAAGAGCTTCTGTTGCACTTCTATCACTTCCAACTTGAAACAATGAAAACAATACAGCCTTACTACCATATTCAGTAGAAGTTGTCAAGCTTCTTACGTTTCTAATTGCGGTAGTAATGCTATCTCCTGATACACCATCTGTGTAAATCAAAAATAGCACAGGCTTTGGCAATGTCTTACTCATCATTTTCGTTCTTACATAATCATCAAACGAACTGGTAATTGATCTTCCAATTGGAGTACCTCCTCCAGGCGCTCTAACGATTTCAAATACTCCATTAACATCGTTTGCAGTAATAACATTATTTGCTTGATGACGATTATTCAAAAATCTAACTGAAATTCCATCATCGTCAAACATTGTTACAACTTGCGCTCCAAGTTTTACCAGATACTGAACATGTTCCCATCTCGACATATCATTATATGACGGAAGACCCGGCTGTGATTCCTCAGTTGGATCATAATCAACCGTATGCATTGCATTACCAGACATGTCTCTTGTTCCAGATACTTTCATTGACGAACTATCATCAATTATTTCGATAATGTCAAACAGTGATAACACACACAAATCAGTTGCATAATCTAGGGTCGGGATATTATATAGCTCCATAATGATTTGATAATCATGTCTAGTTGCCTTATTTACCACGTCTTGTAGTTTAGGTTGATTCTGATTAAAGAAATGGAATAGCTCCAGATAACATAGAGTGTCCCAAATCTTATCAATTACCAACTGACAAATCATGTTATCAAGAGGTTGCATTTGATCGTCTGGCTTTGGAATATCTTCCAAAACTGGCTTCCTTAATCCGAATTGTTCCGGCTTACGACGCGCTTTCGCAATAGCTTGTTGAGTACTCTTGTTTACTTCCATCGTACTTTTTTGAACCTCTTGCTGTCGTTTTGCTTGTTCAGCAGGAGTTGTTGAGCTTTCATCTAGCTCGAAATTATTCAAATTAGTAGAATTTAGTCCATCTTGACTAATTGGCTGTTGCTTATTTGCATCAATTTCTGCACCAGTAACGGTAACGGCTTCAACGGATTTCTTCTTGAATGGCATATTTGTATTAAAGTTTGGTAAATATTATGGTAAACATCTGAAAATATTAAGGCATGTCAATCGGTTTATATTTCATCTTTTTTGATATATTTATCCATAATTGACTGGACTAAATTGATATATAAGAGCATCAAATCCATTAGATAAAGACTAATTGTATATTGTTGTATTTATTAAATGAAACATATAGTGTACATTATTCAGTGCTCAGATCACGTCAATAGTAATATCTATAAAATCGGCTACTCTCTCAACGGCATTCAACGACTATATTCGTATAGTACTAACGCTCGCATACTTTGCACTTTGTATCATCCGGATCCAATGGAATGTGAAAAAAACTTGATTGCTCATTTTCGCAATAAATACATTTTACACAAAGGAAAAGAATACTTTAAAATAAACGCTGATAGGAATGCCATCATAGACGAATTTATTGATGTCGTCAGAAACAACCGAAAAATCGAAGACGTGGATGAAAATACGAATGCACAAATAGAAGGGAACGCAAAAAATAACGAAAAATATCATTGTGTGTGCTGTGACTATTTTACTGTAAGTTCTGGTAATATATACAAACATAAACGTACGCAAAAACATTTAACTGAATTATCCAAATCAGATTTAGATGAAAAATACATCATACAAAAAATAAGAGTATTTTCGTGCAAGCACTGCAATAAAAATTTTAAAAGAAATTCATCAAAATGGAAACATGAAAAAATATGCGAACCTTGCAACAATAATAATTCAAATGAAATTGAAACTTTTAACAAAATGGTAAACGACCAAAACAAACAACTACAAAAATATGAACTAATAGTAGATAAAATAATTGATTCAAAAAAATAATTTTTATTAGTTTCTAGTGCTGAGAAAATTTCAACATATTTTTACACAACTATTGTGTGTTTTTTTATTTCTTTCTTAGACTTTTACAAAATAAAATTATTTTTTTTCAAAAGTAAAAAGGTTAAACAAAATATTTTTATAAATTTCAAAAAAAATAGTAAAAAATTAAAAAAGGTATATAGTATACAAATTGTTTAAATAGTATCCCTTTTCTATTTTTTCATATTTTATGTTTGGTACTCTATTAATACAACCATATATACTTTTTTAAACATAATATTTTAACTACTCTCGAAAAGTATATATATATGTAATTTTTAAACAACATTAACTATATTTATAAAATGTAAAGAGGTAATTTTGCTCAATTAACCGTATATTGCAAAAGTATATATACCGAACATTAAATAGTATCGTTTCTACAAAAGTATATATACTGGCCATATCGTTGTGTACATATGTTAAAATATATTATCGATTATATAATATATAATATATAGTATAGTAAAAATGGAAAAATATTATTGCTATTGTTGCAAATATTCAACATCAAGTGCCGGAAATATAAATAAGCATAAATCAACAAATAAACACATAACGTCATTTTCTAGTTCGAAATTTACTAAAGCTGACGTAATTAAAAAAATTAAAATGTACACATGCACTTCATGTAAAGCGGAATTTCCAAATAAAATGGGAAAATACAGGCACGAAAAAAAATGCATTTCTGAAAATACAGAGTCGAACAATTCAAACAATTCAAACAATTGTGTTAAAAATGATAATACAGACCAATTAAATAATAGATTAGATATATATGAAAAAATTATTGAGAAATTAATATCATCCAACACCGAAATATCGAAAACATCAATAGCTAAAACTGCTGACGTAGCAACCAAATCTATGAGTGTATTAAAGTACGCTTCTACACATATGGCGGATGCACCTGCAATGAAAGAGTTAGAAAAAGAAGAAATTTATGGAATTTTAAATTATGAAGGCAATGACAGTGAATTAAATGACGAAGATCGTGAAGAAAAAAATGATTTATATGTTAGGACAATAATTGGTCATTATATAAACAAAAATTTAGTTGGGTTGTTAGGTGATATGATTGTTTTGCATTTTAGAAAACCAAACGAAGATGTCCAAAAAAATTCAAGTATATGGGCAGTTGATGTGGCTCGTTTGTCATTTATTATAATGCATGCAATCAACAAAGACGGAGAAAAAGAATGGAAAAATGATAAAACTGGAAAATCATTTAATGCTATGGTGATACAACCTATGTTACGTACATTAGGAGAAATTCTTAAAAAATATATTGAATATAAACAAACATGGGCACAACGTAATAAAAATGCGTCAATAGAAGAAATGGGGAGAATTATGAACGTCAGACAAGGATGTGCAGAATTGTTAAAAGATATTAATTATCGTCATTTCGAGAAACCATTAATTAAGTACGTTGCCCCAAGTTTTAAATTTGATGATTATTTGAAAAAGAAATAAGGCGGTGATATGTATTAATGAACGATAATTTAAAAAGTGATTTTAAATATTTTATCCATTTCAGTGCTGAGAAAATTTCAATATATTTTTACACAACTATTGTGTGTTTTTTTATTTCTTTCTTAGACTTTTACAAAATAAAAATATTTTTTTTCAAAAGTAAAAAGGGTAAACAAAATATTTTTATAAATTTCAAAAAAAACCCAAAATTATTGAAAAAAGCACACAGATTGGGATTTGTTTACACTATAACTCTTTTTAATATTATTGATGTTTATAATTAGTTTCTTTGATATACTCACCTACAATACTTTTATTATTAGTAATGTAATATTATATATAAAAGAACGTATGTATAAACAAATACACATACATAACTAGTAACATTTTGTATGTAACAAGCCTGCCATTTTGAAAAAACTTCAAAAATAGGTATCTATATAAAGTGACACTATCTAAACAATAATTGAACCGATACGTATGATACTTAAAATGTAATAAGGTGATAAACATACGAGATACAGATGTTAACAATAAAAATATTTTTTTCATACAAATCATAAAAAAACTAAAAAAAGAAAAATAAAATTGATTAAATGATTAAAAAATATAGCCGTAATATATGGAGCAAGTAGTACATAATATAACTTTAAATAATATGAACTTATTGAAGCAACGATCTAAGTCGTTAGATTTTCCGTACGAGAAAGGAAACGATTCCAGCAGCACCGAAATGAGCAACAAAGATATTATACGAAAAACCAAATATACGTATAAAAAAAAGCCAATCGGTGCAGGGTCGTTCGCGAAAGTATATCTTGCAAAAAACAGTGAAGGTAATTATAGAGCATTGAAAAGCATCGATTTAAGTATATTAAGCGATGAAAAGAAATTAAGAGTTGTGAGAGAACTAGAAATTTCAAAAGAAATGAATCATCCGAACGTTGTGCAATGTTTCGAAGTTATTAAAACTGATAAACAATGGTTTATAGTATGCGAATATTGTAATGCAGGAACATTTAGTGAAATCATAAAACAATTCAAAAATCTGGATAATGACATGCGAGAAGCATATGGTCATTATTACTTAACTCAACTAAAAGATGCACTACAATATTTACACAACAAAAATATTATTCATAGAGATCTAAAACCTGCAAATATATTGGTAACTAGAAAAAAATCTGCTAAATATTCAATAAACAACGAAGTCGTTAAATTAGCAGATTTTGGACTTGCTAGATATTTTGAACAAGAAACTGATACTATGAACGCTACTATATGTGGTACACCTATTTACATGAGTCCTGAGCTTGTGCTACATAATAAATATAATATAAAAGCAGATCTATGGTCATTTGGTGTTATAATGTATGAAATGATGTATGCAACAAATCCATATAATTATCCTAAAACAACGTATGTATTGATAGATAAAATGAAAAATGCCAAAATTCCTTTTAAAAATACTTTAACACCGCAATGCATAGATTTATTGCAAAAATTATTACAGGTAGATCATAAAAAGAGAATTTCTTGGGAGGATTTTTTTGTACATGACTGGTTTTCAATGTCAGTTGAATTTGACAGCGATTCAAATAATGAAGTAAGCAACGACTCAAATAATGAAGTAAGCAATGATTCAACTAATAATTCAATTAACAATTCAATGGAAAACAATACGACAGGTGAATCTCAATTAACAAATCATACAAACGACACGACTGATGCAGTTTTGTCAGAAAGTGGAATATTAAATGAAGACGGAGTATCACATTCTGACATAATTATTAATCATGCTACCGCAAATTTATCTACTTTGAACGATACGAAAGATATGCAAATCGCAAAAAATACTACTTTATCAAATACAGAAAGTACTGATACTGTGCATAAAGACCCCGAGCGCGCACGATGTAAAAGTAACGAATATAAAGTTACTAAATTTAGCGATGAAGAAAGAAGCGCTGCAACAACCACTATAAAAACAATACAAGCAGACAATGTATTAGAAATATTAAAAAATAGAAACCAAGAACCTCCTAAAATAAAGGGAGATTTAAGTGCTTCTCCATATTCAAGCAGCGACATAAAAAAAGAAAAAGAAAAGAGAAACTATTTATACGAATTATCAGAAAGTTTTATAGATAAACATTTTAGTGGTGATGGCAATGTTGACGAAGATTACGATATTGTTGGCGATACAAATAAAACCAATGAGAATAAAACAAAAACCAACGAAAGTAAAACTGACGAGAATTATAAAACATACAAAGAATCAATGGGAAGCTCCATGATACGATTATTGGGTGATTCAGTAGGATTTTTATATCATAAATCAGGGAATTATTGACATAAATAAAAAATCGTGTAATTGTAACTTTGTATTTACTTGTGATGTAGTTCATTTATTTACCTGTGATGTAGTTCATTAGCATCGATTTAACCAATACGTACATAGAATCTTTTGTGTCATCACTTGATAATATTTCGTTTATAGCTTCTTTTATTTTATTTACGACAGATGGATCAGAACATGCATTATCAAGTAATTGATGTATTGTGGTTTTCATGTCTTGACTGCTCATTATACCAGTTAACAATACTAACAATTTTTCACGAGTATCATTTCTATCGATAACATTGTTTAACGAAATAGATAGCTCATTTTTTACATTTTCTCTGCTGGTAATATCAGTAATCAGCCCGGCAATGGAATTTTTAGTTTCTTGATTTTGAAGTATTGCGGATATGAAACTCACTAATTGACGTTGGAAAAGTTCGTTGCTGAGTAATTCACGAAATATTTCTGTTAATTTATTTTTTAAAGCTGCATCATTTAAGATGGACAACATGAAATGTCTAGATGCAGCATGAATCTCAACATCATTGGATATGTTGACGATGCGATTTTTTATGCAATCAGATTTTATTATATCGTCTATAACACGAGATCCTTCATCAGTAATACATTTTTTAATTTTAGGAAGCATGAAATAGCATCCGCCAACCGATGCAATTGTAGCAACAAAAGCAACAACACATGTCGACCACGTACGAAAATGAGGACTATATTGAATGTTCATTATATCCAATATATTGATAATATAATACTGAACATAAATAAATTAAAGTAGTTTTTTAATAAAATAATTCAATTTTTACTAATCAATTACACAATGAAATTACACAATGAAATTCATGGAACGGTTAATTAAGCAATAGAATCCACAAAACCATATTCAAGATACTGCTCAGAATTAAACCATTTATTTGATTTTAATAATTCGGAAAGTTCATCTTTCGACTTATGACTATGTTTCATATATATATCAACTAATGTATCATTTAAATCTTTAGTGAATTCGAATTGGGCAAGCATCTGAGTATACGTGCCGTTATTTTGACCAGCCAAATCATGAATCATAGCTTTAGCATATCTAGTCATAATTCTGGAATCTGCAACGCATGACATAATTGTGCCAGCAGACGCAGCAAGACCAGAAATGACAGATTTAAATTTTAGGTTAGGATATTTTGATTTGGATATATTTATAAAATCTACAAATTTTAATACGGATACGGCACTGCCACCTGGAGTATCAACGATATACGTAATTTCCAATTGCTCACCACGAGAATCATAATCGTCATAATATTCATGTATAACAGCCATCATTTGTTTAATAAGAATTTCGATAGTTAATTTATTAATATCAGAAGAAAAATGAACCTCTTTACCAAATGTGTAAATTAAAGGATCATATATTTCATGATGTTTTTCGTTCATGCTTTCAGATACACGTTTACGCTTTTGCATATTTCCAAAATCGCCAACGGAAGGAAAGCCCGTTTCGTTATTAGTGAATCCCCAATACATATCGTTAATCATAATTTTATAGTTAATTTTTGTATATAATAAGCTTGTATGTCATGTAAATAAAAATCAATTTTTTTGATATCACAATTTATCAACTAAAAATGTGTGTATCACAATTTATCAATTAAAAATTGAAAAAATACATAAATAATATATTTATACAGATATATCTAAGAATAATAATTATAATATATATATTAATGGAATATGCAGCAAATATAATGATGGATAACCCAGAGAAAAATACAATAACGAATAACCCAGAGAAAATTATAACTACTAGTGTACATGGAGGATATTACGAAGAACAACGTGAAGAAATGTACGGAAGCACATTAACGATTGAATTTTGTGAAGAATCTGCAGAGTCAGTGCAGTCAGTGAAGTCTGCGGAATCCGATGAAAATTGTTTTGATATGGAAATGATGTTTACAGCATCAACCATTGATAATAAATCAACCATTGATAATAAATCAACCATTGATAATAAATCAACCATTGATAATAAATCAATTCATAATAAATTAACTTCCAATGATTTAGAATATGACACAGATCCAGTTAAAGCAATTGATAATTTTAATGGCGCAAATTTAGTCGATGATAATAGCTCAACAAATTCAATTAATCATTTCAGCGATTTTAACGATTTTAATGATTTAAATTATGATTTTAGTAATGATTACGATCAGGATAATGTCAAAGAAGATGCGCGCAATTACGATGACGATCAAGAGAACGTTGATTTATGTATAGAAAAAACATACGATGAAATATGTTTAAAATCAAATACAACAGCAAAACCAATAAAAATTCCAGGACAATCAAACAAGAAATGTCAATTTAATGAATCAACGATTACACATGACATAGGACTCACAAAAAATTACAACTCAATGAATTTTTCGATATATATGGAAAACTCTGATAAAAATCATTTACATACGAAAAATAAAAACAATTATGCCAGTTGTACGCCACCTGAAAATAGTGTATTATCAGATAAGTTAACGAAAATATATCCAAAAATAGCATCGAGATGGATTGATTCAAAAATGATAACTGCGTGTCAATCATGCAACGTGCCATTTTCAATGATAAATGGAAAGCATCATTGTAGAGCATGTGGAAGAGTTTATTGTAACGTGTGTTGTAATAAACATGAAGAAATACTGGAGGATTATATTCACAAGCCAATAGAAGATGGTGGAATTAAACAGTATGTAAGCAATCAACTAAATTTGCTAACCACTGGAAAAATAAAGAGAAATATTGTATGCGAAGATTGCCACGGAAAAATAAATAACTTAAAAAAAGTGGGATATTTAATAAAAATATTTGAATATTTAGATCTGCAATCAATACATATATTGTTAATGATAGATGTTGACATAAAAATACAATCCACTAAAAAATATAAAACACAAGAGGAAATGACAAAAGCTCTTAAATTGGCAGGAACTGCTAAAGTATCAGATAAAAACGGAACATCTGGAATATATCCAACTGAATCGTCAAGTCTAACATTTAATACAAATATCAACATATCAAATGCGTATGTAAATAATGCAGGAATATATGTGTTATCAAAATTTAGAATGATCCAATATATACCTCCATACAAATTATTTTCAGAATGGGAACTAAACATGATATGGTTGTCGAAAGAATATTTTAGAGGTCATAACAATTGGATATTATGTTTAATAAAATGTGGTTTGCAAAAATATTATATATCAAACGATCCATTAAAAGGAATATTATCAAGGGTAATTGAAATTATGAATTCAAATGAAAAACCAACAGGATGTTGGGATATGATGTGTTCACGAAAATGTAATTTAGAATTGGACGTATTGGATTTTCTGGAAATAATAAAATTTGCATCGATACTTGAAAATAAATATAATAAAAAAATATTTTGGAGTGATGATATTCAATGGTTTATGAATAGTTTGTTGCAACATTTGGGAGTTGGAAAAAATTTGGATGTAAAATTTGTAAAAGCAATAGTTCCGCTATTTTGTTCTGTATTTTCAAAAATTATAAACACTGATAGGCAAATCATAAAATATAAAAAATTAATAGCATTATTTGGAACTATGTTTTATCATCCCAATAAATTAATGCATTTCATGACAGAAATAAATAATTTGCAACAATTGACGTTTAAAAATATAGGGACGATCAATTTTGTTGATTTTGTTGAAAAATATACAGCTGCTACATTGCAAATTAATTATAAAAATGAAATAGATAACATGACAAAAGTAATTTCAGAAATATATGAAAAAAAGAATATAAATGTTGGTCGTAAATTGCCAATATTATATCCAATTGATTTCGCATATAAAATAGTAAATATAACAGAAATGAGAATATTAAAAAGTGCAACTAAGCCCATGTTGTTAGTATTGCAAATATCAAATGGGGAAATACAAAAAACGGTAAAAATAATTATTAAAAAAGATATGAGTCTGAGAAAAGAACGTATAGTATCTTGCCTAATGTCATTATTACAAATAAAATTATTAGAACAACTTGAAAAAAAGAAAATAGAAATGTTTGACAAAATACCAACATATGAAATAGTAATGCTAACAAAAGAACTAGGAGTAGTTGAATTTGTTGAAAATAGCGAAACTTTGCGACATATTGGGGAAAGCGGAGAAACGCTGCAAAATTACATATTATCAAAAAATAAATTAGAAACAGTCGAGACTGTAAAAACTAGATTTTTTCAAAGTTTAGCAGTTTCAAGTAGCATGTCATACATATTGGGATTGGGTGATAGACATTTGGACAATATCATGATAAATCATGCAGGACAAGTATTTCATATTGATTATGGATATATTATGGAAAATCCAATAACCAACATATTAGGATCACCAAATATAAAAGTCACAAGCGATATTAAAGATTTCTTGGGAGGAGATTCTGGTGAATATTATGATAAATTTAAGCAGTACGTAATATCGATATATAACATATTAAGGTTAAACAAGAATACAATAGTTAATTATTACGAATTATTAGGAGATGGAGATTTTATACAATGGAGCACATTTAAAGAAAAGCTAGAAAGTAGGTTTATGGATGGTATGACATGTAAGGATATAGAAATAACATTAATTAATGAAATAGAGACATCAAATTCAATCGCAAATACATTTAGTGATTTTTGTCACAACACACGGCAAAAATGGCCAGATATGTCATTTGGTTTATTTTAGGTTCATTTATTGCGGTTTGCTAAAATTATGTATACGTTCAATACATTGGCTAGTTTAAAATTTAAATGTTGAATTATGCATGTGTTGTCATGTGATAGTAATTATTTTATTCATATAATATAACAGTCATAACAAATGCTAAAACAAGTTATTATAATAGCTAGACATGGTCCACGATCTCCTATCGCTGTATACGAAAAATTAAATGATGGTCATATATGGAACGATCTTAAAACAAATACAAACGAGCATGCACCATTAACACATGCAGGAGTTGAGCATTGTAAAAAATTTGGAAACAGATTGAAAGACGAATATAAAGACAATTTAAATTTAAAACCTCACGAATCAGTATTTATGTCAACTAATACTGATAGAACAAAAAATTCTGCAATATTGGTCGGAAATGAAATTTTTAGAAATGGCATGAAATTAGAACATTTGGAATGTAGCGAAAGTATGAATACTGTCATGAGATGTAAACCAGAGGGTAGAAAATATATGGAATATATTAGAATATTACATACACTGTCTGTAAAAGATGTTGAATATTACGACGAAGCTAAATCAATTATCTCGACACATTTACGTCAAATGAAATCAGATAAAGATTTTTTTGACATATTGTCGACTTTGGAATGCTATAAGTTTGAAAATATTGATTTACCAAGTGAACTAACTGATGAAATGAAAAATGTAATAATTAATTGTGGTACGTTGTATTGGAAAAGACTATATGGAAAAGTGGCTTTTATAGGAAAAGATGCTCATAATTATATAGTAAATTTGCTAAAGACAAGAAACGAAAAGTTCATATATATATCATCACACGATAGTGTAGTATTTCCATTAAGTCAATACCATAATGAATCACATACAAAAATACCTGAATTTTGCTCATATGTAAAATATGAAGTATTTGAAAATGAAAATAATATAGACGGAGAAGAAAATCAAGAAAGAGTTGTTGTTCATTATGATGATGTTGAAATAAATAGTTTTTTAATTTGATTTGATTTATTTTGGTTTAAGTTGATTCTGATTTAAACCATATAAAAGAGTGACTAATATAATAAATAATAGAAATAAAGCTATATGCCAAAGGAAAAAAAAATTAAAAAATTAGATAAAAAAGATGCAATCGAGGAATTTTACACAGCGTGGATGATAAAGCAAGATTATGGAAAATGTAAAGATTATTGCGATGATCAAAATGTTATATTTTATGATAGACGAGACAAGTCAGAATCAGAAGGATATAATATGATAATAATGCCAATGTATTTTTATCACCAAGTATTCACGAAAGATAAAATAACCCTTGTAAATCATTTAATTGAAGATGATGGAACATTGTATTATAGAGCAAGACGTCGAGGTGGTGAACATTTTAATGGATTAATGGATTTTACAGTGAACGATGATAATAAGATAACCAGAATTGAGATCGGAAAAGTTAAGTCAAAATTTAATAAATTTGATGAACTAGACGACAAAATATACGAATTCAGATTGCCAGACCCCGTTAATTTATCACAGCTTCCTATTTGGGATTATGAATATTGTATACAAGAAAGTAAAGGAACGATGTATGCAATGATGTTTAAATTATATAGAATATGGATGTTGGCACAAGATGTTAATGAAATGATGAGAGTAATGGCATCAGATGCACATTTACATGACAGAGTGATGGAAAGAGAATTTCACAATGGTAAAGAATGTGCTAATTATTTTTTTACGTTTATTGCACATCATCATGTAAGTGGCATATATATGAGACAATATAAAATAATAGATAACGAATTAATAGTAAAAATGCATTGGCCACATAAACAACAAGACACAGATATAATGATAACTGCAAAAATGAACGAAGATAACAAATTTACAGATAT
>Ga0233449_1001791_pt1 | contig 18156 bp, 17 predicted proteins | sample SI_124_October20_FD_183012 | JGI IMG/M metagenome (GOLD analysis project Ga0233449, IMG submission 183012) | Seawater microbial communities from Saanich Inlet, British Columbia, Canada - SI_124_October2016_200_MG | ecosystem: Environmental > Aquatic > Marine > Inlet | place: Canada: British... | reverse complement strand
CCGTGGCAGCTTGCTCACCGCCCATGACAGCGATGCGGGAATTGGGCCAGGAAAAGATAAAGCGTGGATCAAATCCGCGCCCACACATGCCATAGTTTCCCGCCCCGAAGGAACCACCGGTCATCAAAGTGATCTTTGGTACGGGGGCGTTGGTAACGGCCTGGATCATTTTTGATCCGTGTTTGACCATGCCGCGGTTTTCCGAATCAAGACCAACCATGAAACCGGTAGTGTTTTGCAAGAAGACCAAAGGCGTGTCTGACTGGCTGCAAAGCTGAATGAACTGTGCAGCCTTGACGGCATCATCCGTCATGATGGGGCCGTTGTTGCCAATGATGCCACAGGCGTGACCTTCAATCCGGGCGTGCCCGCACACAGTGTTGGGGCCAAATGTTGGCTTGAAATCCGTAAAATCGGACCCGTCAACCAGGCGGGCGATCAGTTCGCGAACTTCATAGGGTTTGCGGTAATCTATTGGCACCAGTCCACAGATTTCTTCGGTGTCGTACAGGGGTTCGGCGTAGTCTTCAGGATCGTTGACCAAAGACTGGCCATCGAAATTAATGCGCCCGACAACATCGCGTGCCTGGGCAACGGCATCGGCATCATCTTCGGCGACATATTCCACCACGCCGGTGATCGTGGCATGCATATCGGCTCCGCCCAATTCTTCGTCTGTAGCGACTTCGCCGGTGGCGGCCTTGACCAGGGGTGGGCCGCCAAGGAAAATTCGTGCCCTGTTGCGTACAGCGATGACATAATCCGACATCCCGGGCATATAGGCTCCACCTGCCGTGCTGGATCCATGCACGATAGTGATCACGGGAATGCCTGCCGCCGACAGTCGGGCAAGACTGGCGAAAATCTTGCCGCCGTCAACAAAGATTTCAGCCTGATAAAGAAGGTTGGCACCGGCGCTTTCGATCAGGTTGATCAGCGGCAGTTTGTTTTCCAGGGCAATTTTGTAGGCGCGAAGACTTTTGACCAGGCCCATGGGGGTAATGGCCCCGCCGGTAATACCAGAATCACTGGCCGAAATCAGACAGCGGGTACCCGAGATATAACCAATGCCGATGATGTTGCAGCCACCGGCAATGTTCTTGCCGCCATCGTCATCATGCATTTTGTATCCAGCCAACGTCGACAGTTCGACGTAAGGTGTGCCGCGATCAAGCAGCAAGGCAACACGTTCGCGCGGTAACAACTGGCCCCGTTCATGGAAACGTTCGCGTCGCCTGGCTGAATTATCGCGCACGGCCTGTTCCAGACCGCGAAATTGCTCAACAAGTGCCAGCATCGCGGTGCGGTTTTCAGCATAGGCGTCACTGCTGGTATCAAGACTGGTGGGCAGTATGGGCACGATCGTTCCTTTATTTACTTGTTGTCCGTGTCTTTCAGGATGTTCGGCAAATCAGCGCGGTGAAATCCATCATAGGGCTGTGAAGCAGTGTGGTCCGGTATGGGCAAAAGGGGCGACATTTGCATTGTGGCCCCGTCAATCCGGATTGTCACACCGGTGACATAACTCGCACCTTCACTCAATAACCATGAAACCGCCGAGCTGACTTCGGCTTCGCGGCCCAGGCGTTTAAGAGGAATTTGATGACGCAATTTGGGAAAAACCTCGTCCATCCTGCCTTTATATGTATCCATGCCAGAGGATGCGACGAAGCCAGGTGCCACTGCATTGACCCTTACACCGGCGACGGCCCATTCAAGGGCTGCTGTCCTGGTCAGGTTTTCCATGCCCGACCGGGCCGCACCTGAATGACCCATCATGGGCATACCGCGCCACATGTCAGCCAGCATGTTGACGATGGCACCGCCATGATCCGCCATGCTCTGTGTGAAAACCTCTCGCGACATCAGGAAACCGCCGGTCAGATTGGATGAAACAACGGCATCAAAGCCATTTTTGGAAATCGCCGCCAAAGGTGCCGGGAATTGTCCTCCGGCATTATTGACCAGACCATGAATACGCCCACGATCCTTGATGATGGCTTTTACGGTCGCGGCCACACCTGGTTCATCGCGGATGTCCTGGCTGTAACAGCTGCATTCACCACCATCTTCAGTGATTTCGGCAGCCACAACCTCCAGTTTTTCGAGGGTGCGGCCGATCAGGACTGTATGGGCACCCAGACTGGCCAATTCGTGAGCCATACAGCGCCCCAGGCCACTGCCACCGCCGGTGACAATCATTGTTTGGCCCGCGAACAGGTCGGGGCGAAATACGGACCGATAGGCCATTGACGAATACACTCCCTGACGACGTTTTTGACGTCGGACAAACCAATTTATTTTGTTCGGAATGTTGGTTTGACTTGAATTTTTATCAAACTATCTTAGTTTGACGTTTACGTTAACGTCAATCAGGAACATGCAGTTACTGCTGCTGTTATCAACCTGACTATTGCGACCATTGCGCACCAAAATTACCGGAGAATAGAAGAAATGACCCTCGAATCCTCAACTGAAACAATCCGCTCGAACATGGGCGAAGACTCTGGTCTGGGCGCAACCGTCAAGTTTGATTTTGGCGATGATGGCCAGATTTACATGGATGGCAAAACTGTACCGAACTCGGTAAGCAATGACGGCGCCGATGAAGCAGACTGCACAATCATCATGAGCCTGGATAATTTCGAAGAAATGCTGGCTGGTGATCTCAATCCGACAACTGCCTTCATGATGGGCAAATTGAAAGTTGAAGGTGATATGTCTATCGCCATGAAGCTTTCAAGCATCACGGGGTAAATTCCAACGCACACGTTAAATGCTTTCGACATGAAAAAGGGGCTGAAAAATCAGCCCCTTTTTTGTTTCAGGTGAAGCCTAACCCGCTGCGGCTCTTTTGGCTTCTTCCTCTTCATACAGTTCTTTCTTCGATAGTTTCCCGACAGCTGTTTTTGGCAATTCATCCCGGATATCCAGCTCGCGGGGAATCTCATGGCGGCCCAGTTTGTCCTCCAGGAATGACTGCATGGTTTCAAGATCCCAGGTTTTCCCGGGTTTAAGAACAACAAAGGCCTTGGCCGCCTGACCGCGATATTCATCGGGTACACCAATAACTGTAACCTCGGCGACGTCCGGGTTTTCATAAATTGCTTCTTCGATATTTCGAGGGAAGACATTGAAGCCACCGGACAGGATCATGTCCTTTTGACGGTCGACCAGAAATACAAATCCGTCTTCGTCTATATAACCAACATCGCCGCTATGAAAACGGCCGCCGCGCAATGCCTCTTCTGTGGCTTCGGGCTTTTTCCAGTAGCCTTTCATGACCTGTGGACCGGTAATACATACCTCTCCTTTTTCACCCACGCCCAGCACCTTGTCCGGGTCCTCAAGGTCCGTAATTTCGAACAGGGTTTGTTGTAACGGCACACCTACTGATCCAGGCTTGCGGTTGTCTGACAGGGGGTTTGTGCTGGCTGTCGGAGACGTTTCCGTCAGCCCATATCCTTCAATTATCCGGCAACCCGCCAGCTGTTCGAATTTGTTCAGAACTTCAACGGGCAGGGGGGCCGCACCCGATCCGCAAACCTTTAAGGACGACAAGTCATATTTGCTGATCTCCGGGTGATTGATCATTGCTGTAAAGATTGTTGGCACAGCGGAAAATGCAGTTACTTTTTTCTTGCCAATATCCCGCATCACATCATCCAGTTCGAACCGTGGATGAATGATCATGCGGTTGCCCATGCCAACGGCACCGATCATGACCACGGTCATGGCATAGACGTGGAAAAACGGCAGCACAGCCAGCACTGTTTCTTCACCTTCTTTCAGGAAAATTCCGGTCCAGTTCCCCGCGAGTTCTGCAGCGGCATGAATATTTCCGTGGGTCAGCATTGCACCTTTTGGCACACCCGTGGTGCCCCCGGTATATTGCAGAACGGCGACTTCATCCGCTGGGTCCTGGACGACATGTTGCTCATAAACGCCGTCGTTTTTCAAAAGGTCCTTGAAGCGGATATGCCTTTCGTCATTCGGCACTTTGGCAATATCTTTTTTGCGGGCAAGGGGAAACAGCAGGCTCTTCGGGAAGGGCAATATCTCCGGCATGCTGCAGACAATCAGTTTTTTCAAACGCGTATTGTCCAGTTGTGCAGCGACCTGGGGATACAGGGCCGCCAGGTCCAGGGTCACCATGATATCGGTTTCACTGTCTTCGATCTGATGCTGGATTTCACGCGGCGCGTACATGGGACTGTAATTTACCACCCGGCCCCCGGTGCGCAAAATCGCAAAAAACATCACGACATAATGAGGCGTGTTGGGCAGAAATAAACCAACATGGACCCCTGGTCCCACACCCATGTCCTTCAGACCCTTGGCCGCTTTGTTGGCCATATCGTCAATTTCACGAAAGGTGAAGGTCTTGTCCATAAAGTCGCACAATACATTGTCAGGCCATTTCACTGCGCCTTCATCCAGAATGCTCTGGATTGATTTCGCGGTTATTTCTTCCGACCAGTTAATTTCCTGCGGATAGGAAGCTTCCCAGATATGCGCCATTTATTGCTCTTTCCCTGAAGTATTATTTATTTGCAGGCAGTATGAAGATGTCCCCAGGGCCTGGTCAATGTTTCAAGTGAGGTCGACAAATATTCAGGCGGTGCACTTGAATATTAGAATAAACTAATATATATAAAGAGGTAACAAGGAAAAATCCTGTACAATTCCACTATTGGCATGTTGGCAAGTCATCAAAAAGGCGAAATTAATGAGCAATATCAACAGTATAGATCCAAAAACGGCAGCGGACTGGATCAAATCAGGTGAGGCTGTTCTGATCGACGTGCGCGAAGCCGTTGAGCATGCTGCCGAGCGGATTGCCAATGCTGAACTTCTTCCTCTTTCTGCTTTTCGCATTGATGCCGTGCCACAGGATCAACGCGTAATTGTTCACTGTGCGGGTGGCAAGCGTGCAGCACAGGCCGTTGGTTTCCTGCAAGTCAGCGGGCACAAGGATGTGCACAATATGGAAGGTGGTATCATGGGTTGGAAACGTGCCGGTTTCGCGACTGTTTCCTGAACGGGCCTGAACGCCTAATCCTCCATCAGTGATCCGTCTTCTCTGTCGGGCAGCGGTTCAGTACCGGTCACCTTGGCAATACCCTGTCCCGGGCGCACCAGCTTGTCGGAAGCCCTGCTCAGGATCAGTCCATCAGTCGCAGCACGGATTTTTGTCCGGGCGATAGCCGGGTTAACGGCGGTCGGGTCCACAATCTCCGCAATCAAATCACCTTTTCTGATGGTATCACCAAGCTGAACAGCATAGGCGACAACACCTGGTACCGGCGTTTTGACGATCTGCGTTGCCGCAAGAGACGTTCCATCACAAAGCAGGTCCGGCAAAGCACCGGGTTCACCACCAACAACAGACCGGCGCTGCAAAAAGCGCATCAATCCATCGGCATCTGCCTTGCCAAGATCATCACTGACATCGGTCTGACCACGATATTCAACTGTTCCAGCCAGACAGGCGGGTGGCACAGCGGCATCAGGATATGCTTTTGCCAGTGTCCACCAGGGGTTCCCACAAGCTTCATCAAAAGGCCCGCCGCCAGAATCGCTTGCCAGCAATACTGCACGAAGCCCAAGATCAGCGGCAAGATCGGCAGCATCAGGCCATAATGCATCGCCCATATAGATGTGCATCAGCGCCTCAAGATCGCAATGCAGATCAAGCACGATGTCTGCATCAATGGCTAACGACAGCAGGATTTTTCGCAGCGCCTCATGAGCAGTTGCTGATTTCAGCTTTTTGACAGTTTCAACCAACGCCTTACGGATCGTGGCGATATTTTTTTCAGCGTCGTCGGACAGCTTTCCCTTCAATTCGTCACAAACCAGTGCGCCCAGATCAGGAAATCCCCTGTTGAAATTGCCGCCGCCATCAAGATTGTGCCGACCAATATGATAACCATCCAGGTTCTGGGACAGGCCAAGCGGGTTTGCCATGGGCACCACAATGACCTCGCCTGTGATCAAACCATCCTTGTCGGCTTTGATCAGGTTCGCCAGTAAATGATGCGCAACCAGCAGCGGTGGTGTTTCATCCGCATGCAAGGCGGCTTGCATATAGGCCTTGGGCCGGGCATCCGCCTCACCGAACTTGTGAACTGTCAGGGTGTAGGCAGCACCAGGACTCATGGTGGGCAGGGAAATATGTTCAACGCGATGTGTCATGCTGGGCGGGCTTCCTGTAACATCAGTGGCTGAAAACCTGCCAGAGCAGGTAGTGTGTGACGAATAATACAAGGAAGGCGACGCCATGGAAATGGAGACATTGCGGCTGGAGATTTCAGATGGTGTGGCAGAAGTTCGCCTGAACCGACCGGATCAAAGAAATGCCATGAACCCTGCTTTCTGGCGCGAAATCCGCAGCGTATTTGAGGACCTGGACCGGAACGAACAGGCCCGTGTCGCGGTGATCACATCAACGGGTCCGCATTTTTCCGCTGGTCTGGATCTGAAGTCTTTTGGCGGTATTATGGCCGGTGGCAGCAGTGGCGAAGAAGGACGCAGACGCCATGCCTTGCGCCGCACCATTATGGATTTGCAGGATTGTTTTACCGCCATTGAACGCTGCCGTATCCCGGTCCTGGCAGCTGTCCAGGGCGGCTGCATTGGCGGTGGTGTTGATCTGACCACGGCTTGCGACATTCGTTATTGTGCTGAGGACACCTATTTTGTCATCAAGGAAATCGATATCGGTATGACCGCTGATGTCGGCACCCTGCAACGCTTGCCGAACCTGATTGCAGATGGCCTGGTGCGGGAACTTGCCTATACAGGTCGCAAGATGCATGCCGCAGAAGCGAAAGAAAGTGGCCTGGTCAATGCCATTTACGCCGATCACACAGCCCTCAATACCGGCGTGATGGAAATTGCCCAAACGATCGCATCGAAGTCACCACTGGCGATTACCGGCACCAAGGAAATGATCAACTACGCGCGGGAACATTCTGTCGAAGACGGTCTTAACCATATTGCGACCTGGAATGCCGGCATGTTGGTGACAGAGGATCTTGGCGAAGCCATGGGTTCAGCCCAGGAAAAACGCGAGGCAGTTTTCAAGGACCTGGATAAAGATCAAAAAGCTTCCTGACGTCACCCATTGTTGCGGCTTGAAGGACTATCCAGCAGCTTGAAAACACCGGCGGCAGTCATGATCGGTCTGTCATCGGCCTTCAATTGACCGCGGATGAAGACCATGGAACTTGTGTGACGGGTTACTTCACCAATGCCGCTGATCCATTCACCAGGTTTGGTTGCCGACAAAAAATCACAATTCAAGCTTACTGTGGCGGCATATCTTGGCCCGACAGTGTGATGGATTGTGGCACCCATAAGATTGTCGACCAGGGTCATCAGCAAGCCGCCATGGATAACGCCACCCGGGTTCTTGTGCCGGTCATCGGCGTACATACCGACTTCAATCCGACCTTCGTTGTCGCGCCCGTATATTGGGCCCACCAAATCCAGAAACGGGTTTTCCATAACGATTTCGGCATAGCCATCAGGTATCTGCAATGTCATTGGAGAATATCAGTCCCCAAATGCAGCGAGGGCCGCCTTCGCAACTTCTTCGCCATTTTCCTGAACAAAATGTCCACCGTCTTCCACCGCCATCCAGTCCGGGCAATTTCTGATTTGCTTTTTCAGGTAGGCCATGGCCGGAGGCCCCAGGACCGGGTCTTGCATGCCAACGGCCATAAATGTTTCGCCCTGCCATTCATTGTTGAACCAGTCACGCGCTGCTCTTGATAACTTGGCACCGCCTGCGTCGGGGTTATCGGGGACCAGTTCCGGGAAGCGACGAACGCCGGCTTTGTACGTTACGTCAGGATAAGGCGCATCATAGGCGGCGGTTTCTGCAGCACTGAGTTGAGGGCAGGACCTGCCCATCAATTTGCCCACAGCCATATCCGGATTGTCCCGACACCACTGTCGCCAGGCAACAAAGCCATCACCCAGCGGCATATCGCCTGCTCCAAACGCCGTATTCATAACCAGTAGCCGCTTGAACCGGTCTGGCATTTCCATCGGCAGTGTCAGGCCCAGCAGCCCACCCCAGTCCTGACAGACAAGCGTTATATTTGAAAGGTCGAGGTCGCCAACCAGTTCGATCAACATGTTGCGATGAAATTCGTATGTGTAAACCGCGTCTTCCACAGGCTTGTCAGATCGACCGAAGCCAAAGAAATCCGGTGCGACAACACGTGCGCCAGACGCCAGCAATACAGGTATCATCTTGCGATAAAGATAGCTCCATGTCGGTTGCCCATGCAGGCAGAAAAAAGTGTTGGCTGCATCTTTGGGCCCAAGGTCGAGGTAATGACAGCGCAAGCCTTCATATCCGGCGAGTTGGTCCGTGTAGTTGGGGGCAAATTCATAGCCTGGAAGGCCAGTAAAACGTTCGTCCGGTGTGCGCAAGATATCGATCATGTGTTGTCTCCCTGAATTTGGGCACCACTATGGCCGAAAATGGACACGGGTGAAACCGGCCTGTAAAACACCGTATTGTTCACAAACAAATGAATGCATGACGACGGAAATAGCACTAGATTAAAAAGCAGCGATGTTCCTTCAAAAGGGCGACTAAATGCGGGCGACGAACCGGTTAAAGGCAGTTTATGTAAGTCTCTATTTGACGGTTGCCAGTGTGCTGGCTGCCCTTGCGGCCTGGCATTTGGCCAATGCTGGTGGTGAGGTTGCGAGGGTTCATTATGGCTGGCTTGGCGCGACACTTGCAAACGCGCCGATCGTTGTGACATTGGCCTGGTGGATGCTGGCACGGCGCCAGCCCCGGACCAGCGCCGGACTGACGCCAATTATGGCACTCGCGGTCAGTGGTCTGGGCTTGGCAGCTGTAGGTTATCAGTTGAATCAGCCTGGCGCCCTTGAGGCATTGATATATTCAGTTGTGGGTCTGGGTGGATTTCTGATCTACATAAAATGGTATTCTGTATTTTCTGGCCGTGACAGCGCGGCGCTTGAAACCGGGCAAACCCTGCCAGAATTCGATCTTGAAAATGCGGACGGCAGTGCAATTTCTTCTAGTGATTTTGCCGGGAAAACGACTCTTTTGATGTTTTATCGTGGCAACTGGTGTCCGTTATGCATGGCGCAAATCAAGGAAATTGCTGCCCGATATCGGGAGTTGTCTGAACGGGGCGTCGAAATCGTATTGATCAGTCCGCAGCCGCATACACATACCGCAAAGCTGGCGGGGCGATTTGATGTTCCGTTCCGGTTTCTGGTTGACCCCGGCGGCAAGGCCGGGGAAGCGTTGGGTATTGCAGCACCAGGCGGGTTGCCTTTGGGGATGGAGATCTTCGGGTATGATCAGGATACTGTCATGCCGACAGTCATTATTGTGAATGCCGAGGGTGAAATCCTGTTTGCCGACCAAACCGACAATTACCGTATGCGCCCGGAACCTGATACGTTTTTGCGAATCCTGGACGAACAAAGCGCGAGTTGAATTTCACGTGCCGGAAAATGTGTGGCCACGGGGCCACAGGGCCAGACGATAAGGCGATAAGACGATATAAGGAGAAATCCGATGCGTCGCAGGTCAAGCGTTTTACTGATGTTGCTGGTCCTGATGGCGGGGGGGCTGCCAACTACAGCTTTGGCTGTCACCCGTGACGCTGACCCTGCTGCGACCAGCGAACAACAGCAACAGATGAGACCTGCCGAGCCCGGCCTTTTTCCCTCAGGTCAACCTGACACCCGGCGCGTTGACAGGATGGAGCTTGTTCTTCATGCGCTGGCTGCAACCTGTATTCGCCACCCCAACGGCCAGGGACTTGCGGCAGCTGTCGCACCAGGACAACCCTTTTCTCTGCCACCTATGGGACCAAAGGCAACGCGAAAACTTGCGTCGGTAAACGGAGCTCTGGGCTGGGTCTTGCCAGAAGTTCTGGGCAAGGCAGCATTGATCCTGCGTCCGAACGGAAGTTGCTCTGTTCTGGTCCGGGAATCTTTGGTCGAGACTGCAGACCCGGCGCTCAAACAACTTTTTGAACGTTTGGAAAACTTGCGCCTTGTATATCTGGATAAAACGACTTGTATGGTCAACGGCGTGCCAACTGTAACCCGGACTTATTCCATGATCCCGGCTCAGGCGGAGAAAATATGGGGGCAACCGGTGCTGAAAGTTGATGATAAAGGTATCGTTCAATCGAAAACCTGGCGGGGCTTCTTGCTGGCGGTATCAGCCCGACGAAACAGCAATGCAAGGTTCAGCATGGTCATGACAACGTTTATCGGCCATCATGTTGTTGGACAAAACTGTCGTCCGGATCAAGAACTCTGAGCCCGAAAGTAGTAATGCATCAATCCAGCAAGGAAATAGTCGTTAACACCAAAGGACGGGGCCTGATCGAAATAACGCCGGAAATCGCCAAATTTGTTTCCGGGCAGGACGTGACAGAAGGTTTGTTGACCCTGTTTATCCGTCATACCTCGGCCAGTCTGACAATTCAGGAAAATGCCGACCCGGACGTGCTGCGTGATCTCGATGCATTTTTTTCACGCCTGGTGCCAGACGGAGACAGTTTGTATACGCATACTTCGGAAGGTCCGGATGATATGCCAGCGCACGTTCGCAGTGCCCTGACACAGACAAGTCTGCAAATTCCCTTGCTCAAGGGGAGCTTGGCACTGGGGACCTGGCAGGGAATTTACGTCTTTGAACACCGACAGCGACCACATATGCGAAAGATTATCTGTCATTTGAGTGGTGCTGCCAGATGACGGCAAAGACTCCGGAATTCTTGATTGTCAAATAATTGGTAAAAATCATATAGATAGACAGGCAGTTAGCGCTGGACCTTGAGGGGAATAATTTGGCATAACCTTGCGACACGCAAGCTGGTGCCAGATCGCCAGATAATCAATATTTGAGACAGCAGCAACAGACATGAGCCTGACCACACAAAAATTCGTCGAAGCCGTGAAGGCGCATCAACTCTGGCTGAACAACAAACCCGGCGGAAAAAGAGCAAACCTTTCCTACGAGTCGGTGTCAGGTTTGAAACTTGCGGGGTTGAATTTTTCACGTGCCAAAATGTCGGGCATGGATTTCAGCAACTGTAATCTTGCAGGCGCAAATTTCACGGAAACAGACCTCTTTGGTACTGATTTCAGCAACGCCGATCTGACAAAAGCAAATTTCACCAAAGCTGATTTACGGGGTGTCCAGTTTTACAAAGCAAACCTGACGAACGCCAATTTGCACAAGGTCGATCTACGGCATGGCGAGGTGGTGGCTGTAACGGACGAAGACAAGGAAATTCACGAAAAGCGAAAAGACAAGATGCGCGAGCGCCAGGTGCGCATGGTCGCCGCCAATCTTTCCGAAGCAGCGATGGTCAACGCAGCGGTATCCCAGGCTGATTTGACGGGGGCCATTCTTCATAACGTCAACTTGACCGGCGCCAATCTATCCAAATCCAGTCTCATGGATTGTGATCTGACGGGGGCAAATCTGTCGGGTGCAGATATGTCGGGTGCCAATCTCTCAAAGGCCAACCTGCAGGGCGCAAATGTAAAAGGCGCTTCGCTGCGGGGGGCCGAGATTGTTGGTGCTTCGATGGCTGACGTTGATTTGTCGCAAGTTGATATGACCGACGCTCGTGTGGTCAACACGATTGATCATCTGGCAGCTGATTTGCAGCAGATTCTGGATAGCCATAAGGTTTGGATAGAAACTGGAGGAAAAGAGGGAGCCCAGGCGACCTTGGACAATCAGGATTTCAGTCGAATGGACCTTACAGACCGGGACCTGAGTGCTGCCAGTTTCAAGGGGGCAAAATTGTCTGGCGCCAACCTGAGAAAAACAAAACTGGTCATGGCAAATTTCGTCGATGCCGATTTGACGGGTGCAGATCTGAGGGACGTTGATGCCAGGGGCAGCTTTTTGCAGGGTGCAAACCTTACGCAAGCACGACTGGAAGACAGTGACTTTTCACCATCAGACATTCTTGATCATCTCGGTCACCAGACCGGGCAATTCCATGCCGCAGATTTCTCGGGGGCGATATTGCGGGGTGCCGGTTTGACCGGAACAAATCTCACAGGCGCTAATCTTGCCACTGTTGATGTTGGTGAAGGTCGTTTGAAAACGGCCATTCTGACGGATGCCAAATTACCCTGGGATACGGACGAAAAAGAAGACTGATACTGCCCGGGAATTTTAATCAGGGTTTAGTAACAGCCTGCCACTTTGGCGCGCTGTTGTATCAAGGTCAGAACCAGATCAATTGTCGGCGTTGGCAGGGCCACCAGTTTCCCCAGTTCCTGAACGGCTGTCACCAGGGCATCGATTTCCATGGGGCGCTGTAATTCCAGATCCTGCAACATGGATGTTTTGTGCGCACCTACGCCGGCGGCACCCGCAATTCGCTTGTCGACATCGATCGGGAAACGCACACCCAGCTTTTCACCAATAGCCTGGGCTTCAAGCATCATGGCTTTGGCGATGTTGCGGGTGCCATCCTCAGTGGCGATGACGTCAAGTGTTGCGTGGGTCAGGGCACTCAGCGGATTGAAACACAGGTTTCCCCACAGCTTGACCCAGATTTCATCGCGGATGGCCGGGCGGACCGGCGCCTTGAAACCAGCTGATATCAAGGCTTTTGACAAGGCCAGGACCCGGTCGGATTTCTCGCCCGATGGTTCACCCAATGTGAAACGGTTCCCTTCGATATGTTCGATCACGCCGGGGGCTGAAATTTCACAAGCAGGATAAACAACACAGCCGATCGCACGTTCGGGGCCGATACCATCCCATTGAACATCTCCAGGATCTACAGATGTCACTCGTTGGTCCTGCCATTCGCCTGGGAGTTGATGGAAGTACCACCAGGGCACACCGTTCACTGCGGTCACAACAGCGGTATCTGGTCCCAGCAAGGGCTGCATGGCAGGGACAACCCCGGCAACTGAATGCGCTTTCAATGTGACAATAACAAAGTCCTGGGCCCCAAGCTCCGCCGGATCGCTGGTGCATGTGGGGTGGGTGACGATTTGTTCGCCGTTCATGTTCAGGCGCAAGCCGTCTTTTTGCATGGCAGCCAGATGAGGGCCCCGTGCAATCAGGGAAACATCAACACCTGCCTCTGCCAGTTTGGCACCCAGATAACCGCCAATGGCACCGGCTCCATAAATGCAAATTTTCATATCAGGAACCCCTTGCTATTCAAACGAGACCCAGTTTTTCAGCCAGCCCGATACGTTGCAGCTTGCCAGTAGCGCCCTTGGGAATTTCGTCCATGAACAGGATTTTGCGCGGCACCTTGAAGTCCGCGAGGCGTGTCGCGGCAAAGTCACGGATTTCCCGTTCCCCGGCTGTTTCTCCTTCGCGCAGGACCACAACGGCAGCTACTTCTTCACCCAGTTTGTCATGGGGAATTGCGAACGTTACGACCTGGCCCACGGCTGCATGATCCATCAGTACTTCATCAACTTCGCGTGGCGATATCTTTTCCCCACCGCGATTGATGATTTCTTTCAAACGACCCGTGATACTGACATAGCCCTCTGCATCCATCACCCCCTGATCGCCGGTTCTGAACCAGCCATTTTGAAAGGCTTCAGCGTTGGCGGCATCGTTATTTTCGTAACCTGATGTGACGTTGTCTCCACGGATGACTATTTCACCAGTTCCCCCAGAGGCGAGAAGCGTGCCATCGTTGTCCATTATGCCCACTTCCGGGCCTGCAGCGATGCCGACTGTACCGGGTTTTCTGGCAGCTGGTGGCAGTGGGTTACAGGCCATCTGGTGCGTGGCTTCGGTCATGCCATAGGCTTCGATCACGGGGCAGTCAAAAGATTCTTCCAGTTCCGCCATCACCTGGGGCGGCAGGGAGGATGACGAGGAGCGCGCAAATTTCAGATTTATTGCGGCCAGAACGTCCTTGTTACGTGACGCCCTGCTGAGGATTGCCTGGTGCATCGTCGGAACAGCGGTGTACCAACTGGGCTTGCAATCTTCCAGCCACGAAAACACTTTCAGGGCATTAAATCCAGGTGTGCAATATACACTTGCACCTGCCGACAGGGACGTCAGGACTGCGGCAATCAAGCCGTGAATGTGGAACAACGGCATAATGTTCATACACCGGTCTGCAGGTTCCAGATTGAGGGTCGCTGAAATATTGCGGGCGGATGCCGCCAGGTTTTTTTGGCTCAAAGGGACAATTTTCGGTCGGGATGTGGTGCCTGACGTATGCAGGATCAATCCAACGTCGTCCATCTCTGCAAATCCGGACAGTTCTGCTTTGCCAGACAACGATGGGGCCATCAGGGAGAAACTACCTGCTGCCGCATCGTCGGCAACATCAAGCTCAATCACCGGAATGCCAAGTTCTTTGGCTGCCGCGACGGCGGGACTTTCGCTGCCAACTTCCACGACCAAGGCCCTGGCTTTCAGGTCGTCGAGATAGAATTTGAATTCGTCCTGGCGGTATGCCGGGTTCAGGGGTGCCGTCGTGGCACCACAGGCAACAGCGATGAAGGCCGTCGCCATTTCGGGTCCATTGGGCAGGACGATGGCAACCCGGTCGTTGCGACCAATGCCAAAACCGTTCAGGCTGTCGACTGTCGTTTGACACAACTGCGTCAATGCAGCATGGCTCAGGTCAGGGCGGCCCGGCGCCGAAATTGCCGGATTTGTCTGGTCCGTAACAAGTTGCAGGCTTTGAAAAAGTGTGTTCGCAGGCATTTTACGATCCGCAATAAGTGACATTCGCGGCAAGCATATAGGAACACACATGGTGAGCGATAGACTAACCTGAATTCACTCAGGGCAGATTTACCAGATCTGACAGCAGATACAATTCCCTGCCGCAACAGCTGCTGCTTGCAAAGGGACTATTTAGTTGTGGCCAATACTGTTTTGTTGCCACCCTTGATCCATGCATTCTGGACGCGACCATAGTCCCTGCGCGCCTGTCGGGTCAGGTGTTCATCAAGATACGCGCGGGTTTCGGCGATATTGATTTGTCCATCCTTATTGCCGTATTCACCGATATCAGCGGCCCCCTGCAAGGCGTTCAGCAGGTGTCGGGTAAACAACCCCAATTTGGCTTTATGATCCCAGCTGGCCAGTTGGTCTGACTGTGCCGCCGTTATCACGGTTATGCCTTTCCTGGCTTTGGGAAGTCTCGCCCTGATCATAATGCCCGAGGCACTGCGTGTCAGCGCACCACCTGAACTGTCACCGGAAAAACAGGCATCCAGATACACCGTAACTGACCGGGCTTTCAACTTGCCCAGATTGCCAAACAAGGTGTCGAGTGAATAGCCATTGATCTCTGGGGATTCCGGATCGGCATCAACTGGTAACAAATAGCTGCGCCTGTCTTTCAGCCCTGGTACACCATGCCCTGAATAAAATACCGTGATATCCGATTTTCCATTCGGATGCAGATATCGCCAAAGTTTGCCTTCATGGGTTATCGTATTTCCAAAAGCTGTCTCAAGCTCCGCCTTTGTGGCGTCGCGCAGATCGATAATGTTTTCCGGATCATAGCCTAATCGGGCTGTGACAAACTTCTGGAAGGCATCAGCATCATTTTTGGCATAATCAACTTTCGGGATGCGGCCTTTGTAATCCCGGTTGCCGATAATGACGGCGACAGCATTTTTGTTGGTGATAGATGAAGCCGATGGTGGATGTCCTATGGCCAATTGAGTATTTGAATTTGGTGCTGTCTCCACTTGCCTGCCACCAAACCAGGTTCTTCCCAGCAGAATGGCACATGACTTCAGTGTTAGCCCTCGTCGCTTCGCCATTTCAGTATAGTTGCGCCATCGGCTGGAGGTTTCCCAAGCCAGGGGTTTTGTTGGTGACGTAACTGCAATTGAGCATAACGTTTTATCGGACACCAAAGAGAAACCATTAGAATTTGATTGGCTTGTTGCTTTTACTAAGTTTGAGCTGGCCAACCTCGTCTTGTGATCCAGGGTTCGACGGCAATCATCTTCGGAAATATTTCGTCTTTGTGCTTCTCTCACCCAATCTTGATAATGAGCACCACGTTCCCAGTAGCCGGCAGATGATAAAGCAAGCGTGCAAACATATTGGTCAGATTGATTGGCTGGAGGACTAGGTACTACGCGTGTAGCAGCGTTAGATTGACGGGTGGCAGCCTTGCTTTTCCCATTCCTTACAAGATCAACACAATTGTTTACGGATAAACCACGTCGCCTAGCTTCTGAAACCCTGTTTTGCATGGCTGGGAGAGAATCCCATGTGTGACCTGAAGTGGTAGGTGTAATAGCTGCGCCACATACCTCAGTGTTGCTCAATTTGGATTGATCGAAGTTGGGTCTGGATTGATAGAAACTTGGTGAGCTGCGACATCCTGCGAGAACAGCACCTGTTGTTAATATAGCAAGCAAGAGAAGGTATCGCCGGGGATGTTGCGGTGTATCTACGGTCATTATTTGCTCACTTTGTTTCGGCTAGCACCGCATTTCCCAACATTGACCCAGACATTCTAAAGTGTTCGAAATTCCGACGGACTTATCGGGTCATATGTACGTTTCGCAGTCCGCAGGTGCAATTTGTGCTGTCGCCAGAAAAGCTGTTACTACCAGATAGCGCTTGGTATTGTTTATTTTCGAAATCAGAAGACCGTCCATCTAAGACGTCGAGCCCAATTTGTGTTAATTTGATAATACGACCAGAAATTGAAAATCAATTAATTTTAACTCAATGAAATTGTTTCGTCCATGACCATTTCCAGTCTTCCCATGTATGACTTGCCGGAACTTCGGGCCGCGACCGATGCCTGGTGGCAAGGGCTGGCGACGGCGATGCGGAGTGAAGACATCCCCGATGTGCCGAAGCATCTGAGCCGAGCCGAAGATGATGCGGCGTTCTGGCGGGAAGAAGAATTGTTGTTGTCGCAGACTTGCGGCTATCCGTTGATGACGAAATTCAAGGATGATCTGAAGCTGATCGGAACGCCGAACTATGATGTGGCAGGGTGTGACGGTTCGCAATATTGCAGTTGGGTCATTGTGCGACATGACCATCCGGCGCGGACGCTGGCTGATGTTCGGGGAGAGGTTTGTACGCTGAATAGTTTTGGATCGCATTCCGGTATGAATGCCTTGCGCCATGTACTGGCACCATTGGCCGGGGGAGAGACATTTTTCAGTCAGGTGAAGTTGTCTGGTGGACATCGTCAATCCATCGAGATGGTGACCAATGGTCAGGCAGATGTGGCGGCGATTGATTGTGTAACCTGGGGGTTGATAGAAAGTGTCGCGGCCCACGAACTTGCAGGCGTCAGAATATTAGCCGAAACAGAAAAGGCACCGGGTCTGCCTTATGTGACGACAGTTGGTGCAGAAGACTATGATATCGGGAAGTTAAAGGCTTCGGTATTCAAAGCCCTGGACAATCCGGGGCTGGCGGAACCACGTCAGTCGCTTCGAATTTCAGGTTTTTCGGAAACCAGCCTGGCGGACTACCAGACTATTCTGGATATGGCGCAACAAGCCGTTGATTTGGGTTATCCGGAATTGCGTTAGACCGGAGTGGTGTTTACTCGCTGGCCGTTACAACGTCAGTGTCACACTTCACGGCGCTTGGCTTGACGTCACCGCCAATGATCAGGCTCTTGCTGGCACCGATTGTAACTGTGCCGCCGGTTATGACTTCCTGAACACATGAATTCAGATAAACCAGGGTCAGGACTTCGCCTTTCTTCAGGTCAAAAGTCTGGCCACTGCCGAGAAAATCCATTTCCTGCAGGTCCTGGCGATCAGAGGTCAGGCTTTCGACGATGGCGGTATCTTCAGACGCCTGCGCTGCACCTATGGCAAAAATTACCGCGCACACGGCAATATATGCCCGCTTAAACCAATGATTAATTTTCATAATCTGCATTCCGTTCCAATTTGTAACAACTATTCCCTATATGGGACATTTTTCAACAACCTTGTCGTCAAAAAAACTTCTTTGCTACTTTCTGACTAATGATTTGCAACAGGAGTTATTGTCAAATCTGGTGTTTGGGCATTTTCATCAAGCGGCGACCTGATCATTTTGCATGACTTCGATACCGTCTTTAAATTCAATTCCAGTAATAACTTTCCCGAGGCTGTTGAAGCCGCGTA
>Ga0233449_1001790_pt1 | contig 18163 bp, 44 predicted proteins | sample SI_124_October20_FD_183012 | JGI IMG/M metagenome (GOLD analysis project Ga0233449, IMG submission 183012) | Seawater microbial communities from Saanich Inlet, British Columbia, Canada - SI_124_October2016_200_MG | ecosystem: Environmental > Aquatic > Marine > Inlet | place: Canada: British... | reverse complement strand
TAAAAGACCAAAGATTAGATTATTGGTTAAGATTTTTCAAAAGAAGATGAACTATTAAAAATGTAGAAAGTTTATCTAAAGAAGATAGAGTTGCTCATGATAGAAGTTTAAAGTTGAGGGTTTTTAAAAAATAAGTATAATACAATTACCTTAACTAAGGGAGGTTAAAAAATGTTTGTTAAAGGTTTTATGTTAGTTACTACATTTGCTGTAGCTGTAATTACTTTAATTACTATATTTCAACCATAGGAGGTGAATTATCTATCTTAACACTTAGAGGTTAAGATTATATAAAGAATATCCCCGACAAGGATTTGAGGGCTATATATTAGCTCTCTTTTTTATTTACAAAAAAAGAGAAGATAATACTTCTCTTTTTTTTTATAATAAAAATAAATTTATTCTAGCTTGGTATCTTTTTTCTAATCAAGATTGATTTTTAGATCTAGCTATATCTCTAAAATTTATCATTATTCATTTTATTTGTTCTTTATCACACATAGAAACATAATATTTAATATTACTTCTATTACTTCACATTTGATACATAAAATCTAATATAGCTATTTTTTCATTATCTGTAAAACAATTTTGATCTACATAAGGGATAATATTATCTATATATCTATTTCTTCTATCAATTCATTCTCCATAAGTTATTATTTCTCATTGATGACTAATAGTTCAATATCATATAGACCATCTAGTACAATTTTCAGGACTATGCCTTATTAGTTTATTATTAGTTTTATAATAACTATCACAAAATGATTTATATTGGAATTTTCATTCTCATTGTGAAATATAGTCGTATAATTTATCATTAAAAGACACCTCTCCTTGTGTTATATCCTCCATAACATTTCCAACACTCTCAGATACCTTAGTTTGCTTTTTAGGTAGTTTAGGCTCTACCTTGACTACTTTTTTGGGTAATCTGTATATTTTTCTTCACAATTTATCTTTTTTTGATTGAAAGTTTTATCCTGGTAACATCTAATCTTCATTTCATCTATATATTTCATTTCAGTATTTTCTTCTATAATCTTAATACGCTTTTTTCTACTTTCTATATAATCTCATAAAGCCATATGATCTATTTCTATTTCACTAGGTTGTATAGCTTTTTGGATTTCTATATCTTTCTTAGCTAATTCTTTTTGAAAACTAGAATTTAGAACTCCGATAATAATAATTAATGTAACAATAGATAATATCATAACAATACTTGTAACACTTTTACTTAGGTATTTCATAAACATAAAATTAAAAATATAAAAGTTAGTTTTAACTAACTGTGATAATAGCGTATCTTATTTTCTCTTATTTGTCAAATATCCACACACTATGGATTTCTCCTTCTCTCTTCAGCTTCAGCTTGTATACATTTTTTATAAATCTCGTCTTCTTCTAATTCTTTTAGAAGTTTATATAGATTTTCCTTGTGCTGAGGGAATGTTAGCATTAGTTTTTGTAATCTGTTTTTTGTCTTCATATTCAAATAATTTATTAATATTTACACCTATTTTAATTTGATATTTTGCTTTAGTATATTTAAGATTAAATATATCACACCAATCTATTAAGCTTTTTCTTATTCATTTATATTCTATAAATATAGTATTTCTTTTATTCCTAGCTTGTTCTATCCAAGTAGACCATTTACAATTTGATTTACAATAAATGCCATCTACATTAATCCTATCAATAGTTAAATATTCTTCATATCAATCATTCATATCCTCATAAAATCATTCAAAAGTTTCCCATTTTGGATCATAAATAATTCATCTAGCTCAGTAATATTTATATTCTAATGTATTTGAATTATTACATCTCCTTTTTATTGATTTCCAGCAATTATATATTTTAGTACCAGCCATTCAATGTTTACATAATTGTTCATCCCAATATTTGATTTTATCACATCAACATGACTTAGTTCAAGAACTACTTAAATTCATTAAAAAAACATTTGAGATATTCCCACAATCACATTTACATTTAAATTTTCTTAATCATCATTTAATAGTTATTTCTTTTATAATTACTAATTTATAAAATCTATCCCCATTATTAATATTTAATTTTCTCATAATTTTGTTAATTATAATTTATTCTAGTTTTATATTTTAAATAGGATTTTTCTCCCATTAATTTATTTTCTTTATAAGTTTTTTCTGAAACACTATTTATATATAATAAATCTTTACTACTAAGGGATTCTTTAAACACTCTTTTTTCTTGATATAGTGCTTCTTTAATAGTCCATCATCTTTGTATCCTAGATTTAATTGTAGGAAGATATAATCATAATATCCAGCATCTTGTTCTTAAACTAAAATCTAATTGTTGATTTGATTTAGCGCAATTACTACATCATGTATTCTTATATAGATTAGCTCTACTTTTTTTTGAGAAGGATCAACATCTTCAGCATTCAAAGAAAATAGTATCTCAATTCCTATGCAAAATAGTATGTCAATTAACTTTGTCTCACTTATTTATTCTTCTACTCATAAATTTTTATTATTTTAATACCTCCTTCATCATCTTTGTTCCCCACAACTAAGCTCATATCTTAGATTATATGACATTTTATTAACAACTTTTTGTCATTCGTAAGTATTTGTGCTTATAAGATTTGTAAACAATTCTTTCAATTCTCTCTTAGATCATCATGCTTTCTTTCTAAATTGATCTACAGCATGAGAACTCGCTATTATATTCATTGGTTAAGTGTTATCAAATACAAATCACATACACTAAGCTTACAAATTTTAGAAGAAGATGTAAAGTTAAATTGTTTAGTGTATGTGAGCTATATTAAATTTTAAGTTCAAATTCTTCATCACTATCTGTCATAGAGCTTATTCCTCTATTTAGCATAATTTCTATTTCTTCACATTCTTTCTCGCCAATAGCAAGTATGTTATAAAATGTAGTTTTTCAAGAATTAGAGGGGTTTTTTGTTATTGTTATCATATTGTTAAATTAAATTATAAATCCAAATTTCTGCTAGTAAATCTTCCCTTTGTTTCTTAGCTAGTCTTTTAATGTATTCTTTTTTAAATTGCTTTTCAATCCTCATAGTATTTTTTTCAATCAGTTTTAATATTTCATTCAGCAATATCAGCATCAACTATTATTACTAATTTATTTCAATCTGTTTCTATTTTTAGTCTTTCATTTACTATAATATCTTCTCATTCTTTATAAGACAGTAGTAGTTTTGAGTTTTTATCTACTATTAATATTTCATTCATTATTTCTCTTTAAAAAATTAATCTATATATCTATTACATATTCTAACTAAGCACTTGATACACATATCTGTTTCTATATCATTAGTAAAGCATTCTAAAGCATTTTCAGTTCAACATTGAGTGGCTATTAAGTCTAAAAATGCTTGTTCACATTTTTTACAGGTTTCGTTTTTCATTTTAATTATTAGTTATTCAAAGTAAAATCAGTAGCACCTTTTAATCTTAGTTCACTAATTTCATAAAGTATTTCTTCCTGATGTAAATGCTTAGCAAATCAAATAACTCTTTTTTCTCAATCTTTATTTTTATATGTAAATATAATTCATTTCATAGTTCTTTAGTTAATTATAATGTACTTATTATTCAATAAATTGGATAATGTAATGTATCTATTCTTCAATTAAACTATCAATATATTTAACAGGATTATCTAGGCTTTCTCATAATCATAACATAATTATTTCTATCATAGTGTGCTTGCTAAATCTTCATTTAGTGTGTTCTGCTAGTTTATCCATAAACTCAGTAGTGTATATTATTTCACGGATATTAATCGTATCCTTTTCTCAAAATTTACTATTTATAGTTTCCATAAAATCTGAATAAAAACAATATTCATTTTCTATTTCATATCAGATTGTATCACAAATCTGTTTTAGTAATTTATATTCATTCATAGTTCTTTAGTTAATTATAATGTACTTATTATTCAATAAATTGGATAGTGTAATGTATCTATTATTCTTTCCAACTTCAATCTTTGTTTCTCATTCAAGGAATACAAGTATGAATATAACACTCATCATTTGTTTTTAGTGTATATTTTTTATAACACCTAGTGCATTGTTTATTTATCATATCTTTATTTTCTCTCATAGTTATTTCTTTATTAAATTATTAAGATATTTTTCTACACTCTCTATTGATATTATCTCAGAGTTTTGTCATTATTTCTTGTTATCAATTATTAATTTATGATTACAATCATTACAATATGAAACATAATGATTTGTACAAATTCTTATACTATAACTTTCTTTTCATCAACAATAAGCACATTTATAATATTTATGATGTTTTGCTTCTGTTGTCATAGTATCTTACTTAGGTGTTAAATTATTTTCTTTTAAATACAGCAACGTGATTACCTTGCATATAATGATTTATTTCGTTTTCTGTTCTTACAACAGTAACATTAATCCATTCATTTTTGGTAATCAATTTCACTATAAATAATATAAATTTATTTTTGATTATATTTTTATATATAATATGTGTTTTAATCCACGATACCATAGTTATATCATTTTCCATTCTATTCTATTTATTAAATAATTTTTTAATTCTCCTATAAATTGGTCATAATACATAATCTCATTTAATTATCGCTATATAGTAAAAATATATTTGTAATATAATATTTAATATAAACATAAAGTATAATCAATGTATTAAACATTTCATAGCTATTGCACCTCATATGACAATAATTATTATAGATTGTATTGCTTTGTTTAAATTTTCTATTTTATTCATAACACTTCTTTACAAAATAAACTAATATTCTTTTTAGTAGGATACATTTTATTTATATCTCATACGAATTTCTTTCTTGTTTTTGGAGTAATACATATAGCTTTATTTCATTCTATCTTCTGTAATATCCAATTGCAACCTTTATTATATCATTCAAAATGTACTCTTTTTCAAATCAATTCTTCCATTTTTCTCTATTTATTAAATAAACTAATTACTTTTTGGTATTTGTTTTACATTCTGATAAGTTATTACATAACTTTATTTTAATATTTGTATTTAACCATAAAAATCATATTAAGAATGAAATTATAGTTATTATTAGTATTTTTGTAGTCATAACATTTCATTAAAAATTAAATTAAATACTTCACTTTCACTAAACACTCCAATATTTTGTAACATAAATATTAATTCTATATCTGCATATGCTACTGTTGGGAGTAGTAATAAGAGTAGGGTTATTGTTGTTTTCATAATTAATCTTTTATTAAGGTTTTACTAACTAATTTATAACTACATACATTTAGTATTTTACTATTTCAAATATGTAGAATGGGTACAGCTTGTTTATATGTACTAATCCATATAGTATTATCAGCAGTACTCATATTTACAGTTGCTATATATTCATCTCAACTACATTCTTTATATTCTATTACATATTTATGTGTAGCACAACTTGTTAAGAGTAGTAGGAGAATTGTTAGGGTTATTAGTTTCATAATTATTTATTCTTATTAAGATAATAAATTTGTTCTAATTCTTTATTAGTTATTTCTCTATCCCAAACCATATTAGGCGTTAATTCTATTTCCTTTTTTCAATTAACAAATAATTTAATTTCAAGGTTGGACATAGTTAATGTAAGCATTATATCATCATCTTCTTGTGTTTCTAAAAATTTTATAAGTTCTTTTTTTATTATCCAAGTATTGATTGATTGTTCTTTAATTATTTCTGTTTTCATAATAGCTTTTCTGTTAATAAATATTTATCTAATTCCTTATCAGTAGAACTATTACAATAACAATTCTTACATCTGTATTTAGTGTAGAGCTTTTGCTTCTTACATATTATACAATTCATTTCCTATTCTTTATCATCTAAAATTTATTTATTAAAAGCATCTATAACATCTTTTATATTAAAGTCTTTATTCTCAATGCTTTGACTATATATTTCTGTTTTAACTTCTTTAATATTTGGAATATTGATATATCCCCATTCTTGCTCATCTTTAGTTCATTCCTTTATTCATATAACTGAATATTCTCTTTTTTCAACTTCCTTTTGTTCTATTTTTTCTATTGTTATTTTATACATTTTTTATTTATTATTATCATCTAAAATATCTTGCACACTATTCTTAAATCCTGCAACTGCTGTTACATATTTAGCTTCACAATTATTTTGTTCCATATCTGTATGGAGATTAGTTAATCAATGATTTAGTAATCTTAGTTTATTTGTTATCATTTTTTATTTATTAGTAATTATTTCTTAATTTTTAAGTCCTTAACATTTATTCATAAGCTATCAGCTAATTCTTGCATAGTATATTCTTTACTTTCTTTCTCAATATCTATTCAAGTAACTATTTTGAATATCTCAGCATTAAATTCTTTTAATCATTTTATATATTCAATAGTTTCTTTAGGCATATCTTTCCAAGCTTCATAAGGTTCTTTTCAATCATTTAATTTAGATTTTATATTTGAGATAGGAACTTTAGACCATTTTCAATGTTTATCTAATAAATCAAAAGCATTATTAAATTTAGGAAACCAGCCATTATTAAGTTCTTTAATTTTCTTAAACACTTCATTAAATCTCCCTTCTTCTACTTCTACTCAAAATATATTAAATGTTCTTTTTTTATTAGCACAGAATATTTCATTATCTACTCAATAACTATTTATTATTCAATAAGAACTATTTACTCAATAAGACCTATTTATTCAATAAGCCCAATTTATTCAATAAGAACTATTTACTCAATAAGACCTATTTACTCAATAAGACCTATTTATTCAATTAGACCAATTTACTCAATAAGACCAATTTACTCAATTAGACCAATTTATTCAATCAGACCTATTTACTCAATTAGACCCATTTACTCAATAAGAGTTTTCTATATTTCCCATAATATTATTTTATTAGTAATTAAAAACTTCCTTTATATCAGTTCTGTCAGTTCTTAATTATCCCCTCTATTTTTCATCTTTGTGTTTGTATAACCTCTAGTGTTTTCTCTCTTAAATAATTAGTTTTAGCTATTCATTTTAAAGATTGATATTCAGACCATTCACTCATATCAAAATTAAGTGTAACTGCTGACTTTATCTCTCATAGAGTAGATACTATCTCAGGAGATACATTATCTCACATTTCCTCCATGAATCAATCAGGATATATTAATGTAGTTACTGCTGTTTCTTTAGGCATAATATTTATTTAATAATTAAACTTTTTCTTTAGTTACTCATTTATCCTTTATAAAAGTTAAGATATTATCTCCTCTGATCCTATAATTAGGCTTCAATCATGTTCATATATCATTACAAACCATAGATTCATCCTGACACTTTCTTATTATAGTTCTCTTATGAACTTTAAGTATATCTGCTACTTCTTGTAAAGTATAATATTCCTCTTTATTTATAGTCATAATTTGTTTTTAAGGTTATCCCATTCGGTTTTAAATTTAGTTATCTTAACTTCTGCTTTAGTTATTTCAGTAGCTAATTGTTCTCTTGTGATTTCTATTATCTTATAAGTTGGTAATCAATTAATAGTATCGTTGCTATATATCATGAAATAAAGTTTTTCTAAATCATCCATTACTATGAAATAATTTATTACTTGATTCTTATATTCATCAGGGATTTTATTTTCAATGTAATATTTCACATAGTTTTTTCAACGAGGACATTTAATCTCAAGTGCTTCAGTATATAATTCTCAATTTTTAATAATCCCATCAGGACTTAATCCATGTTGATCATCTTTCTCTATAAATCATACTTCCTCTACTTCCTTTCAAGTTATATCTTGGAAGAATAATTTAGCTATATCCTCTAATTGATTTCATCTATCCATTATTTCCCAAGCATTCAAATCTTCTTCTTCTATATATTCCTGAGCTATCAACTCATACATCTGTGTAAGTTGAGCTTTATCTCATCAAACTACTCATTTCAATGATGTTCATGAAATCTTACCTTTCTTTAATTCAAACCATTCAGGAGTTTGTTGGATTATTTTTTTATGGATTTTCATTCTTTTCTTTTTTAGTAAAATAACAATCAAACACCTGCTCTTTTCAATCTTTAAAAAACACTTTTAAAATAGGTGTTGCCCGATGACTTGTTCAATAACATTTAAAATATCTTTTCCTTCTAAATTTTCATCATTCCCATATTGTTTCAGTATTCCAAAATTCATCTCATTGTAATTGTAAAACAGCTTCAGAAATATTCTCTGATTTCTCTAATAATTCTTTTACTAATTTATTTCATTTTTTTCTATCTAAATATTTTTGCATTCTCTAATCAGTTATTTCATTAAAATCTAAATTCTCACTTACTTTATCACTCATTTCAGCTTCTGTAGGGATATAGTTTATTTCTAGGTCTCAAGTTCCACTCATAATTATAATTCATTATCATTTAAAGTATCTATTTTATTTTCCATTTCTTGCATTATTTCTACTTCTGATTTCTTCGTGCTAATATTTACTTCTTTATTATAAATAGTTTTGGTTTCATAATCTAAGACTCTTATCATTATATTTAGCTTTGACATAATTTCTTATTTATTTAATTAAAAAGAGAGGACTAAATCCTCTCAATAGTTTAGAAAGGTACGGAATTTTCATCAAACACTCCTTCAGCTTCTTCTATATCTAATCATTTCAAATATTCTTCATCTTTTTCTTTTGCTATAAAAGGTATAATACTTTTAGCATTAGCAAATCATGCTTTTTTAGATTTAATAGATTCAGTAAAAGCTAATCAAATTATATCTCATGGTTTTACTCAAGCTAATCTACTAATAACAAAATTCTTACTAGATGCTACAAATATATCTCAAACCTTTTCCATTTTTGGATTCTTAGGCATTCAATCTACTATTTCACAAGTTCATGTACTAGCATTAGTTAAGCTATATACAGTTTGTGCAGGAAATGGATCAGCAGCTGGTTTATCAGTTACTTTAATAACAGTACCTTTAACTATATCCCCCACATTCTCGAATTTAAACCAATTTGATTCAGCTTGGTTTTCGCTGTCGAACAAATCTGTCATACGAATACAAATTATAAATATAAAATCTTCTTACTCAGAAGTTACAGGATATAACCGGATTAATTGCTTATAAATCAATCTTATAGGTTTATAAATCCTATCTGAGTGCATGTGTCTATAAACTACACCAACCTTGCCTCAATCTTTTTATTATATCCTGAAACCTCTGTTTAAGAGATAAGAGGAGTATACTCTTTTATTCTTGTTTGTCAAAAGATAATTTAAAAAACAACTATCATTGAATCGTGCATTCAACATTTATTATCTACCCATTCTCATTTAGTATTCCATCAAGAAAATTTAACTCTACCTTTTAAGAAAATGATTAAATCTTTATTTGGTAAAATATAATCATGGAATAATTTAGTAGAAGTAGAAACAGGTAAAAGCATAATACAATTATGTCCTTTTTTTCTTTCTTCAATAGCTTTCTTTACAAAAGCTGTTTTTAAGTCTAAGGAATATGGGGGGTTAATAAAGTTATATTTTCTCCATTCAATTTCTAATCAATTCCAAGACATATCATGTTGAAAAGGACAAGGATCAAACAAGTCTTGTTTTTTAATTCAAAACTTCTTTTCTATAAATTCAAATATAGAATTAGGAGTTTTCCAATCATTTTTATGATCTATGTTTCTGTTTTTCATTGTTCTTTAATTAATCTATCTAAATAAAATTTACTTTTCTCTAGGTCTTCCAGTCAGTTCTTGTGTTTATAGCGACATATATATTTAATTATATTGCTCTCCAAATATCATAACTTCTGATCTAGGATAAAATCAATCACTTCAATGTTTCATTTGGTGTAATGTGGTGGATGATTGACCATGTCTTCTTTATCTTTTCTAATAATATCAATATCAACTCATATATTTTTATAATATTTTTTAACTCAATCTGCATAGGATTTATTAAAAATATATTTATTAATACACTCATGACATAAGTTTTTATAATTATATCCAAGAGTTACTTCTTTTTCACATTCTAAGCATTTTTTCATTTTTCTAAAAGTTAAGTTTCATAAATTTAGTAACAAAGTCTTCAAATCCTTTCGGAATTAAATATTCATATCATAGTTTTTGTAATTCTTTTTGTCTAAAAAGTTGTAGTTCTGAAATAACTCACTTCTCAGTTTTTATTTCAATAAAAAACATTTTTCAGTCTCATACAAAAACTGCTACATCAGCTATTCAATTTTTATTCGTCTTAATTAATTTAAGACAATATAATCATTGTTGTTTTTCAAGGAAATCTATTATCCTTTTTTGTAATTTACCTTCAGGTGTCATAATATCTTTTAAAAATTAAAATCTTTCAACTCTTTCTCAAAAATTTTCTTTGAAAAACTCTGTTTTTTTCTAACTATTTTTAATATCTTTAATTCAATTCCATCTTCAGCACATATAAAATATACATTATTTTCTTTTCTTCAGCGATAATTTAATCTCTCTCTTCATTGCACATAACTTGTTCAACTAAAAGGTATATTATAGAATATTAAAACATCTGCTTCTTTTAAACTAATTCATTCTCTATTTGAAACTATATTACCAACATAGCTTTTATCTGTTGTTTTAAATTCCTCTAAATCATCTGTTAAAATATCTCCAAAAACTTCTTTTAATAATGGAATTTCTTGAATATAACAAGTAAGTATTGCTATTTTTTTTCATTTAAAATATTTCTTTAAGTATTGAGCTTTGCTATCATCTAGTGTCATAGCTTTTCATGATTCCATTTTCACAGATCAACTGAAAAGCTGATGCAAAGTTAATTGTAACCTTACTCAAGTGTCAGCTAAAATTGTTTCTTTTTCTCCTTCAATTACTCTGTCTTTAATTAATCTTTTAATAAGAGAATATGTCTGTGGTTTCATTTTAACCTTTAAGATATGCTCCGTTATCTCAGATTCAAAACCACTATCTTCCTGAGTTTGTGTAAGCATTAAATGTTTTATTTTATCTATCACTTGATTATACTTAACTTCAGAATAATCATTTGCAAAACCATAACTAGTTCTGACTTGTTTAGGTATTCAAAATTTTCTATGCCAATCATAAAAATTCTTAAACATATTAAATGGACTATATCGTGAAACATTAAATTGAGGATAAGCCTTAGATGCTGATTCAATTAATGGAGTTCCGCTTAATAATATTACAGGTAAATGAGAATATTTCTTTTTAATTAATTTACTTGTAACGCTAGGTTTTGGAAATCAACTTATAAGTGAGTGTACTTCATCATAAATACATAAACAAAATTCTCATTCTATTTTATGTAAACTTTGATATGTACTTATAACTATTTCAAAATCATCTTTATAATGTATAAAATCATCCTGTATAGATTTAATAGCCTTCTTTTTGGTTGCAAATAAAACTCTTTTAGCTCAATGTTTTTTAGCCGTCTCAAATGCCGTAATTGTTTTACCAGTCCTCATCTCTCATGCTATATAAGCTATCTTATACTTATCTAATAATTCAGCAGCTTGATCAGATAATGTAACTTGATAAGGTCTTAATTTCATCTAAAATAGATTATCAAATATAGATTTTACTACTGGAACACTTATTGCATTTCACATTTGTTTATATGCTTGAGAATTAGATACAAAGTCAGTGGACCAATTATCAGGGAAACCTTGTAGTCTAGCATATTCAGTTGGGGTAAGTTTTCTAATATTTGTTTTCCCAACTACCATATATCATTGTTTATTTGTTAATCAGCTTCAAGTTCATAAAGTTCAGCTAATGTCTTTCATAACTCTATTATTAAATAAATTATATAAAACCTTTGTACATTTGGGGTCTTTATAATCTCTAGCTAATAATGTTTCACAAGTATTTCATTTTTGTATTCTTCTTTTTTCTTGTACAAAATTACTATTTTCTATTTTTTCTATTTGTTTTTCATTCAAATAATATTTCTCCTCAACTTCTTCTTCTAATATATCTTTTAAGAAAGTAGTAAGTTCTTGTCATATTGGGAAATGATATATTCAAGTATGTGGACTTAATTTTCAAACCATAAACACTCTTTCTCTATTTTGTGGCAATCAAAAGTCTTTTGTATTTAATACTTCAATAGTTACTTCATATCAAGCATCTCTCATTCTTTCAAATATACTTTCTCTAAAAGTATCAAACTTTTTACTCATTAATCATTTCACATTCTCAAATACAAAATATTTAGGTTGTTTCTTTTCTAATATTTGTAGTAGATACTCAACAAGGATTGTTCTTCATTTAGTTAAATCTCATTTACCAGCTACTGATACATCAGTACAAGGAAATCCACCAGTCAGTAAATCTAATTCAGGTAAGTTTTCTATATCTATTTTTGTTATATCTCAATAATTTTTTGTTCAAGGAAAATGATTTTCATATACAGAAGATGCAAATTTATCAATTTCAGAGTATCAAATACATTCTATATTCTCTTTTCATATACTTTGTTCAAGAGCTAAATGGAATCATCATACTCAAGCAAATGTATCTAATAATTTTATTTTTTTCATCTCTTTTTATTTATTAAAGTAAATAATCATCCCTTTAACTTAAAATCCATAAAATAAGCACAATAGCAATAGTCCACAATGGTCATATAAGTGTAGCTATCCATATTAGGAAAGCTAGAAATAGTATTATTCAAACAAAAGGCATGGTATTATTAGTTAATTAATATTATTTTTAATCCGCTCAAGTCTAGCTATCTCAGCTTGTATCTGTATATATTGTTTATTTACTTTATTAGCTAAAAGTGTACTTTGTAAACTTATAAACCATTTAGGATAAGAAAATAATCAAGTTTTCCATATTAAAGCTCCATTAATAGTTAATAATAATTTCTTGTCTATCTTTTTATAATCAGCTATCATTGTATCTATTTTTTTTCACATAATCTTATAAATTAGGATTATAAAATAATTCATCATCCCAACCTAATAAAATAGAATCAAATTTCTCGTCTCATTCTAAGAAAGGTTGTTTGGATAATGTTTTGTAGGTATCTAGTGTTACATATTCTGAAGCCATTATATTAATTGGTTATCATTACTAAAATATTGTTTTACTGTCTCAGGTATTCAATCAAGCTCAAATTTAGTTTTCTTAATAAAATAACCCCTCACAGTTTTATCTCATATTCTCACAGCTTTTTTTTCATATCTATGAGATAATCATAAATCAAAATTACTAGGCTTAAATTTAATATCAAATGGATCTTCTCATGTCTCTGCACAATATAAATTAAGGAGAATATTTCTTTGAGGAGTAGAAATCCTGGTGATTTGTGGGTATTTTTGCTCCAACCATTCAAAAAATTGATTAGCAGCACCCTCACATACCTCCTCTAAATTCTGTTTCTCCTCATTATCTAATGCAGGAAAAGTCTCCATATCAGGTACTTCAGGATAAGTCATATATAACCAATTCACATATTCTCTTATGACTTGTCTATCTAAAAAAGTTTTATTATTCATCTCCCAAGCTATATCACTATCTAAAGCATTTCAAGTCTTAATTATTGTAAATCTTCTATTTCAACTATGCTTAGAATCCATTTGTATCGGCACAGCATGATTACTTGATAAATGAAACCGAGCTATATTATCTATCTCTCTAGTATTCTCAAATTTAGCATTTATAGTAATCCTAGCTTCTCCTATCATAGATTTAATCCTATCTAAGATTTTCTTATCATTAAATTTATTCCCACTAGATACTTCCTGAAACTCAACTATTAATTTCTGTCCTTGATATGAATCAAAATTATTCTCCAAGTCTCTCTGTTTTAAATTCTTTAAAGTATTCTCTTCTCAGAATATCTTTGAAAGTAAATTAATAAAAGTTCCTTTTCAGGATCATCATGTCCCATATAAAACTAATGCTGGAACATGAACATTATTTAAATGAGTTAATTTAAAAAGAATACTCTTATGAATCCATTCTATGTTTTTTTTCTTCCCTCATCATATACTATGTATTAAATGTGCAATATGCGAATGAATAACAGGACTCGCTTCTCCACCACTTTTTATAATAGTAGCCATATCTAATGTATTATAATGACTAGGTTTTCAACCTTCTAAGTAACATAAATCCTCATAAGTCTGTATACTTCCATCTTTTCTCATAGAAACTAAGTCAGCAGGCTTTATCCCTAAATGGTCAGCAATAGGTCATTTATCATATAATTTGTGGTATTCAATATCATAGTATTTTAAGTGTTTCCTTAATACTATGAATGGATATTTTCATTGTTTTGCCTGCTCTTCGCCTATTACCTTCGTTTCTAAGAGTAATTTATCCCATTTAGTTTTAGTATCATAGCCTGTATTATAAAAGTCGTTTACATCACTTAAAATCACTCATTTATTATTCTCTCTTATTGGAAACACTACCTCATGAATTTGTCTTCAGAATATATCAGCTAATTCTTTCTTAGCATTTGTCCCAGCAACATCTATATCATAAATACAAACTATCATAGCAACATCAAATAAAAAACTTTTTAATCTCTGTCTATTACTTTGAACTCAGCCAAGATTAGCAACTATGTTTTTGTATCCTAATATCATCAAAACCAAAGCATCAGTCTCCCCCTCAACTATAATCATCTTAGATAAATCTAAGTCTGTATACCATAATCAAGTCTTTCAGACAGCAAGGCTCTTTTTCCCTCTTATTGCCTTTCAGTCCTTTCTTCTAAGCTTAAGACCAATAATCTCTCAATACTCATCTAAACATGGAAACATAAACACTCCAACTGTCTTAGGTTTATCTCACTCCTCATACTGCCATTTACCTTCCTCATCTTTCCAAGTCGCTTTCTCAGTTGTAAAGTAATTGTCATAATATCATATATTAGCAAACACCTCTCAAATTTTAAGCTGATTCTTTGTGATATAAGTATGTGAAAATCCTCTAGTAATAAGAAAGCTCGAGACAGCATTACTAAATCCACCTAGTTTATGTTCATTGAAATCTTTTAATAATTCTTCTCCTGATTTGGATTTAATGAAGTCTTTTTTAGTTTGGGGATTTTGGACTAATCATTTATCAACGAAAGCTTTAATAGTCGCTACCTTTCAAATATTAGTCTGTGGATCAACTCATAAAACTAAACGAGCTATTAAATCAAATGGTCATCATTTTTCTCAATCCCCACCAAAGTTCACACCAATATTCTTAGCTGTATTTATTTTAAATGAATTATCCTTCACTCAATTATCTTTTAGAAGAGTATATGAATGCGGTTGTCCTGAATCTTTAGCATATCTCACACCAAAAACATCCAATACATTCAATATCTCAAGTTGATTGATTTCCTCAAATATTGTCATCAAGTATTAATTAATCTAAATAAAATCTTATATATTGAAATCCTTTCTGAGCCTTAAATAAGTCTCGTAACTGAACCCCATCTTTTCAATTAATGTAAGCTTAGATTTTTTCAACTCTTTAACTTGTAAATCAATAGTGTCTAATTGGCTAGCCAAAGCTCTGATTTTCATTTTCCTGATAGATTGCTTCTCCTCTGTAAAATAAATAGGCATATATTTTTATTAAAATGTAAGTGAACTTGATTGTATTCAAATAAGTAATAATGTCAAATAAATCTTTTATAAAAATAAGAGTGGGGGGAGGTTAGTTGCTGGAGTTCCGAAGATTACTATAGGGGAAATCTGAAATGGAGGGGGAGTTAGTTGCTCTGCTTTTGGAGTTCCTTATAGTAAAAATCCTAAAAATAAGGACTAAAAACCTTGTTTTTTTTATTTTATTAAATTAATATAAAAATTATTACAATAATCTAAAAAATAAAATACTTTTTTCAAAGTTTATTTTGTTTACAATACTTGCTTACTAGATTATTTATTAATAATAATGTAAAAAAGATTTGACATTATTGTATTAATTTGATATACTTGTATTAGTTCAATAGTTTTTAGTTATTAAATGTATAAAGTATGTACACAAGGCAAGGCTTAAAAAGAGTGCTTAAAAGGGCGTTAAAATGGTTTATAGATATATATATAATAGTAACATTTATTATTATAATGTATATGGGAGTTAATTTAGTTTATAATGTAAATATATAAAGATGGATAATATAACAATAGATGCAATTAAAAGCATTATAAAAAATAATAGTTTCATGGATCTGAGAAAACATTTAGAAAAAATAAATAATATATCTAGTATAGATTTTGATTTTAGTCCAGTAGCTCACTATACTTTTATTAATAAAAATACTAATAAAAAATATATTATAGCTAATAAAAATAATGTAGAGTTAGACGGGTCGGAGTATTTAATTTGAAATATTGTTTTTTGACAGTATTAATTTAAAATTTAAAAAATAATTATGAAAAATAAAATAATAACTAATAAAGATATTCAAAAAGAAAATAAGCAGGCTTTTAAAAAGTGCGAGCAAGTGCAGCAGGAAATAAAAGAACAAGTGTTTTACAATGATGGATTAATAATATTTTAATAATAATAAAGAAAATGAATAATAAAATAATAGAGTTACCAATTTTTACATGATTTTATAACTCAATACATGAGTTTGATTATGAATATATAACACAGGATTTTATACAAAATATACAAGATGATCCAGGTTGTTATCCAAGCGAATTGATAAGCTTATATAATAAAATGGATGAGTCAGAAAAAAATGATTTTTGTGAGATGGATTCACTGTTTAGCGATTTTTACGAGATAGATTATAATCAATATAAGTTAGATTATTCTAAAAGCTTTGTAGATGCTTTTAATGATAATTTCGAGGATGATTTAAAAAAAATATGAATAACTCAGATAAAATTTAAAGGGGTTTCAAGTCCACAATATTATAATTATAGTACTGATTCTTTAGATGTATCATGCAATATATGTATAAATAAAATAGTAAAATACTTAGATAGTGAAAAGGAGGCATTTAGTAAATATATAAAAAAACACAATACCTCTTATGATTGATATAATGCCTTTTATAGTAATGAGTATGATTCTTATATAAAAGAGTTAAAAGAAGATGAGTCAGAAGCTTGTATAACTCAAATAATGAGTTTTTATATATCTCTATTAGATGATAGAGAGTTATTATATGACTTGCATTATAAAGTTAAGGATTCAGTTTATGAACATGAATACATTAGTTTAATTAATAATAAATAATAAAATGAATAAATATTTTAAAAAAATAGTTAAAGAACTATTAAAAAGAAAAACAACTATTCTAGTAAATGAGAGTTGATACACTAGTTATATATTCTTTGAGTTAAATGATAATATATATTATTTAGAAGATAGTAGGTTTTGAATAAAATTAAGTAGTGAGCATAAACCTTGCAAAAATTTTGGAACTTGATCTAGTATCTTATACGAAGTAACAAGCGAAGAAGTAATTAAGAATTTAGATAATTTGCCTAAAAATTATTTTATAGATGATTATAGAAAGAGTGAAAAGCCTATATTTTATAAAAACTTAGAAGAGTTTAAAAGTAAAAATTGGACTCAATTAATAGAGCTTAATGAAAAAAATTTTAATATATTAATAAAATAAAAAAATGATAAAATATAACTATATAATAATACAATACCAATGCTTACATTTAACTAGAGTATTTACAAGTATTGCAGCGTTTAAAAAAGTGTTTAAATATTTTGCTAAAGATATTAAGGAATTAGAAAAAGAGCTTTTAAGAGTAAAAACACTAGATTATGAAAAGAATTTTGATACTTATATATCCTTTCAAGCTAAAAGCGGTTTTAAATATGATCTTAGAATTATAAAAAAAGAAGTAAACAAGTATTAATTTATTAAATCATTATAACATGGATATAATTATATTATTAATATGTTATTTAATAATAATATATTAAAAGTCTCTTATAAGAAAAGAGGCTTTTTTTTGTGCGAAAGTGTATAGTTTTTAGGGGGTGAAAAAAGAAGTGTGAAAAAGTGGCGTGTTACAAAATATGGGGGTTTGTTTACATTTTTTTTATAAGTTTGTAACAAGAAATTTTTAAAAGT
>Ga0233449_1001787_pt1 | contig 18192 bp, 14 predicted proteins | sample SI_124_October20_FD_183012 | JGI IMG/M metagenome (GOLD analysis project Ga0233449, IMG submission 183012) | Seawater microbial communities from Saanich Inlet, British Columbia, Canada - SI_124_October2016_200_MG | ecosystem: Environmental > Aquatic > Marine > Inlet | place: Canada: British... | reverse complement strand
AATACCGGCCAGTATGAGCCGGTTACCTTTTGAGCACAGTATTGGGAGGCTCCCTTGTCCGAGAACAAATTTCGCCTTGTTACCCGCAGTGATTTTGATGGTCTGGTCTGCGCAGTTTTACTTAAAGAGAAGGGCCTGATTGACGAGATCAAGTTTGTCCATCCCAAGGACATGCAGGATGGCAAAGTAGAAATTACCGATAACGATATAACGACGAACCTGCCTTATGTCGCCGGTTGTCACCTTGCCTTTGACCACCATTCCAGTGAAGTAACACGGGGTGGAGGCGAATTGCCCGAAAATCATATTATTGATCCGGAAGCCGCTTCAGCGGCGCGCGTTGTCTACGATCACTACGGCGGTAAGGAGGGGTTCGCGAGCGTCGACGTTGACCTGATGGAAGCCGTTGACAAGGGTGATGCCGCTCAGTTCAACAAAAGAGAGATTTTAAATCCAAACAATTGGGATTTGCTGAATTTCCTGATGGACTCAAGGACCGGACTTGGACGTTTTCGTGAGTTCCGGGTTTCCAATTATGACCTTATGATGGAATTGATCGACTATTGCCGTGAGCATACGATCGAGCAAATTCTGGACCTGCCGGACGTGAAAGAGCGGGTCGATTTGTATATGGAGCATGATGAGCTGTTCAAGGATCAACTTGATCGTTGTGGCACAGAACATGGAAATCTCGTTGTGCTCGATCTGCGGGACGAAGAAGTGATTTACGCCGGAAATCGGTTTGTCATCTATGCTGTGTATCCAGACTGTAATATTTCGATCCATGTACTTTGGGGCCTGAAAAAACAAAACACGGTCTATGCCATAGGTAAATCAATCCTGGATCGTTCTTCGAAAACGGATGTTGGCGAGCTTTGCCTGAGTTATGGCGGTGGTGGACATACGGCCGCAGGAACATGCCAGATTGAGAACGACAAAGCTGATGCTGTACTTGAAGAATTGATCAGCAAGATCAACGCTGACGGATAAGCATCAAACCCGCGGATGCGGCCCTGATCTGTTATCAATTGATCAGGGCCCACCGTTCTTACCGGAAATCCTGATCCATTGAGAACAGGTTCTGAGAATGAAATAAAAGGCCGGTAAATGCCAAAATGGGGATCGATAGCGATTGGACTTCTCGCCTTCGGTCTCTCGCTGATTGTTTGGCAGAAGCTGGGTGTGGTCGAAGAGGTCGACGGCACAAATTCTGACTTTTGGCGGCATTCGATACCCGTTTTCGGCTTTGTACTTTCACTGGCAATATTTTTTCTGTATCGCCAATCTTTATCTGGTGCCAGAGATCGAAAAAGCGACGCCACATCAGCCAGTGAGTATCTGACAACAGCTCTTGAGGCGACCGGAGACGGTTTTCTTGTTCTCGATCCGGATTTGAACGTGGTTTCTTTCAGTGACCACATCCGGGAATCCATTGGCCTGCCTGAAGAAATCGCTCAACCAGGGGCGCCACTCACCGAGCTACTTGAATTCAGAGTGAAACGGGGGGATTACGGTGACGGTGACCGAACCCGCATTGTTGCCAGACGTCTCGAGGGATATCGAACCCTGACCCCGAAAATGGTTGAAGAGAAAATCGGTGACAAGGTTTTTGAAATTATCCGCGAAAGAGCATCAGATGGTTCTCTGATTGCCATTTTCCACGATATTACCCACAGGTCAGAATGGGAAAGCGAGATCAGTCAATCACGTGAAGCCGTTGAACGAGAGCGACGGCGGTTGAACGATGCCATTGAGGCCCTGGATGTCGGGTTTGTCATGTATGACAGCGAAGATTGCCTCGTCGTCCACAACAGCAAATTTGCCGAAATGTATCCGGCCCATTCGGACCTTTTGATCCCGGGGCAAAAGTTTGAAGATATTTTGCGAGAAGGATGTCAGCGAACTGGTGAACATATTGAAGCCGGTCAATCCCTTGACGAGTGGGTCGATGCCCGGGTGCAAATGCTCCGACAGCATGCCAAAGGAATCGTTGTCGAATTTGATGGCCGATGGTTATTGGTCAACAACTACGCATCTGCCGACGGCGGTGTCGTCAGTATTCGAACAGATATTACCGATATTAAAAAGGCCGAGACTGATCTTGAAGAACGAACCAGGGTTCTGCAGGCCGTTCTGGGATCGATGGCTCAGGGTATTGTCGCTTTTGGCAAAGACCTGAAGTTACAAGCCTGGAATGACCGTTTTCTGAAAATCAGAGGGTACCCCGAGGAACTGGCGAAGGTTGGAACGGATTTCGAAGAATTTATGAAGTATGACGTTGAGCATAATGAATTTGCCAGAGATTCGGGTGATGCCGATGTTGAAAAGCAAATTGAGAGAGCACAGCGTTTTGAGCCACATGAATTTGAACGCCAGCGCCCGGACGGTAGTTATGTGGAAGTTCGGGGGGGACCAATTCCTGACGGTGGTTTTGTCAGTACTTACACCGACATTACAGAGCGCAAGGCAGTCGAACAGGATTTGATGCGGGCGCGAGATGCAGCAGAAGCGGCGTCAGAAGCCAAGGCAAACTTTCTGGCATCAATGAGCCACGAAATCCGCACGCCCATGAACGGCGTGCTCGGGATGGCTGATTTGCTTTCCCAGACAACTTTGGACGACGACCAGGTCGAAATTCTTGATACAATCCGCGAGTCTGGAAACAGCCTGCTTACGATCATCAATGACATTCTCGATTTTTCAAAGATGGAAGCCGGCAAGCTCAGTATTGAAAGCATTCCTCTGTCACTTGAAAATGTTCTGGAAGGAGCATCGGCGACGATAGCACCAACAGCCGACCGCAAGGGGGTCCGGATTATATGTTATGTGGATCCGGCATTGCCTGATTCGCTGCTGGGTGATCCCGTCCGTTTGCGCCAGATAATCTTTAATTTAACCGGAAATGCGGTCAAATTTTCGGAAGAGGGCGAGGTTATTGTTCGGGCTGACAAAGTATCCGAAAACGATGATGAGGTTACGCTTCGCCTTTCTGTTGCTGATCAGGGAATTGGTATTTCTGCCGATGCACTGGAAGGATTGTTTGAGGCTTTTTCACAAGCAGAGGGTTCGACGACACGTCGTTTTGGCGGGACCGGGTTGGGCCTGACAATATGTCGCCATATCACAGATATGATGGGGGGTACGATCAGCGTTGATAGCCAGATCGGCAGTGGCGCGACTTTCAAAGTTGAAATTACCCTCAAGAAATCTGATCAAGCACCTGTCGAGGTACGTGAAGATTTGACCGGTCTGGATGTACTCGTTGTGACCAGCAGTTCGACAATGGAATTTGTTGTTTCCGGGTATCTCGAAAATAGCGGAGCAAGTGTACTGACTGTTGGGTCAATGAAAGCAGCAGCTACCGCGGTAGAAAACGGTAGTTCGTCTGGTAAATCGTTCGACATTGCCGTGGTTGATTTTGAGCCCGAATTAAATCCTGACAATAAGTTGTTAAACTTGTTATCCGAATCAAACATCAAAACTGTCGTATTGGCGCGCGGGCGTCGGCGGGCTGCACGGATCGAGGGTGGCCAACAGGTTAATCTCGATGGCCATCCCTTGTATCGCCACAGGCTGATCAATGCTGTTGCCATTGCCGCAGGGCGCGCCAGTCCCATGACCAGGCCGGAAGATGAGAGCGAAACTCTAACCGAAATAGTCTTGCCAACAGCGGAGGAAGCTCTTGCGTCCGGGACTTTGATTTTGCTGGCAGAAGACAATCCAACGAACCGGCAGGTTATCGGACGACAATTGGCCAAGTTGGGTTACGTCTGTGAAATGGCGGACGACGGTAGACAGGCTTTGGCAGCCTGGCGCGAAAAGGATTACGCTTTGTTGCTGACGGATTGCCATATGCCCTACATGGATGGATTCGAATTAACTGCTGCGGTGCGCGAACTAGAAAAAGGTGACAGTCGTCGGGCTCCGATTGTCGCCGTAACTGCGAATGCACTGGAAGGTGAAGCCGAACGTTGTATCGCTGCGGGTATGGATGACTATCTGTCGAAGCCACTGGCTATGGTTGATCTGAAAAACGTTTTGCGAAAATGGATGCCACAGGCAATACCCGCAAGTGTATCGGTCGATCAAAATCATATTGATAACGATGAGGATGACGCGGGCAAAAATGAAAAGACACCTGATGTATCCTCAACCATCCAGGCCAGTGTCGTCGATCCAAAGTTCTTGCGCGATACATTTGGCGATGACGACGAGACTATTCTTGAAATCATGCAGGACTATATTGATCCGGCCAATGAAACCGTTGGTGAAATCAGGAGCGCCTATTCGGCCCATGACGCCGCGCAGATCGGTGCAGCCGGGCACAAACTGAAATCCGCCTCCCGTTCAATTGGCGCTGACGGCCTGGCGGACATTTGTGCGCGCCTGGAAGCTGCAGGAAAGTCTGACGATTGGCCGGAAATTGAGCGCAACTACAAGCAGCTGGATCCGATGTTTGAAGCGGTCCTGGCCGAAATTACTGCCATGTAAGTCCAGTCCATTTGCTGAATTGGTCAGTCATTGCTAACATTCTGACCAATTTCTTTAAATGACGGCAATGCAATGAAAACCCGCTCACCAAAAATCAATTTTGACTACAAGCCTGATGAGAGCTTGATGGCGCTTGTTCCCGATGCTTCGGGCAACGACATAAACGGCGTTGGGGAGCAGGAATTCCGCCGACCATCGCCGGTATACTGGCAAGAGCCAGATACGATCGCGCATGGTGAAATGCAAAAGTGGTTCGGCAGTCAGGGCCTTATTGACGATGTGCTGGATGCGCTGGAGCGTCGGCAGGTGATTTACGATACGCCCATGGCAGCAGTTGCTGAGAAGCAGGTGAAAAATGAGCCAGAGGTCTGGGCGCAGTTAGTTAAGGCAGCAGCGCTTGATCGGGGTGCGGACCTGGTTGGCATTACGGCTTTCAATCCGGACTGGACCTACGATCGATTTGAGCCACCAACTGACCCGTGGGTTATCATGATTGGTGGGGAACAGGACTACGAGAAAATGCTGCACGTGCCGGATCAGATTGCAGGTGCCGAAGTATTGAACCTGTATGGCCTGGTATTAAAGACAGCACGAACGTTGTGTAGTTGGATCAGGGAGCAAGGTTATCACGCAGAACCATTTGGCTCTCCTACACACGCGACATTTGTTCAGATTCCCCCGGCTCTGGAATGTGGTTTTGGTGAACTGGGCAAACACGGTTCCATCATCAATCGCCGTTATGGTTCGAACTTCCGCCTGAGCGCTATTTTGACCGACATGCCTTTGGTCGCCCAGAAGAGTGATGAATTTGGTGCAGATGACTTTTGTGCCAATTGCAAGATCTGTGAGAAAGCCTGCGTGCCAGGGGCCATTCGTTCCAACAAAGTTTATGTGCGCGGTGTCGAACGTTGGTCGGTCGATTTCGACAAATGTATTCCCTATTTCAATGAACATCTCGGCTGTTCTATATGCACGACTGTATGTCCCTGGAGCCGTCCCGGTGTTGCAAACAACCTGGTGCAAAAACTGGCACGCAAGCGCAACGGCCAGGGTGTTATCAACTTTAGTTGAAACACCTGAGGCCTGTAACTGATTGCAATGCAACAAAAATATGAGACGATGCGAATCGGTTAAAACCGATACCGCTCTAGTGTGAGCAAATACCCATATTCTCGGCTTGTACTGTCTCAGGGACGGTAAGGAACGCTCGCCGGACCTGTTTTCCTGAGCGGTGCTGCCAGATTGGCAAATTCACACAACAGCGGACGGGTATCACGCGGATCAATGATTTCCTCAACCCTGAAAGCCTCGGCAGTGCGGAAGGGTGAGCATACCTGAGTGAGCCTTTCTTCTATTTCAGTCAGCAAGGCATCAGGATCATCCGAAGCTTCGAGTTCTGAACGATATGCGGCCTCAAGACCGCCCGCGATTGGCAACGATCCGGTATCTGCTGAAGGCCAGGCATAGCGGAAGAAAAGCTTGGAGTGGTTGCTGTTTCCGGCACCGGCAACGCCAAATACTTTGCGAATGATGACTGTACACCAAGGTACATCTGCTTGATACAAAGCCGCCAGAGAGCGGGCACCATGGCGAATGGTGCCTGCCTTTTCGCTTTCAAGACCAATCAGGAAACCCGGATTGTCTACAAGGTGTACAACCGGCAAGTGGAAGGTGTTGGCCAAGTCAACAAATCGCGTCACCTTGTGTGAGGCATCTGCTGTCCATGAACCACCATAGATGTAGGGATCATTGGCGAGGATCGCGACCGGCCAGCCGTCGAGACGGGCAAATCCGGTAATTGCAGATTTTCCGTGGTGCCGTCCAATTTCGAAAAAGCTGTCTTGATCAACAACGTTGGTGATGATTTTACGCATCTTGTAAACTTTACGCTTGTCTACCGGCACTGCGGATATCAATGATTCTTCCCGTCGATTGACATCATCAGTAATCGGGCCGCGTGGTGGCAATTCGTGTACGGAAGAGGGCAGGTATGAAAGAAAGCGGGCTGTGCGTTCAAATGCTTCGGCTTCGCTTTCAACCTCGTCATCGATTGCACCGTTGCGCGTATGTATTCCCGAACCGCCAAGTTCTTCCTTGGTGATTGGCCCGGTTACGCGGGCGACGACCGGAGGTCCCGCCACAAACAATTGCGAAAGGCCTTTGACCATCAGGGAATAGTGGCTTGTAACTGCACGCGCAGCCCCCAACCCGGCAACAGAGCCCAGGGCAAGGCCCACGACGGGTACGGTTGAAAGGTTATGAACAACCCAATCCCATCCAGGATTGGCAGGGACGTAGGTCATGCCATCCATTTCCAGGGATTTGACTGATCCACCACCGCCCGTACCATCGATCAATCGAATAATTGGCATTCGATATTCGTTGGCCATTTGCTCGGCAAATATTGGTTTCTCGCGAATTGACGCATCCGCTGCCCCACCGCGAACCGTAAAATCATCTCCGGCGACAACCACATATCGGCTGTCAATCTTGCCGCGACCCATGACAAAATTTGACGCCCGGAGGTCGATCAGGTTTCCGTCTTCGTCATATTCAGCTTTACCGGAGATCGCACCAATTTCGTGGAAAGTACCTTCGTCGAGCAGTGCATCAATACGTTCTCGAACCGTGAGTTTTCCGGCATTGTGATGTCGATCGACTTTTACTTGCTCACCCATGCGCTGCGTCAGGCCTTCCCGCCTTCGCAGCTCTTCAATCGCAGATTCCCAACTCACACAAACCTCCTGAACCCATTAAATCCTTTCCAGCAGGTTGGCTGATTTGAGGAGGGTATTCCAGAGAGCAATGAAAGAAAATTGTCATCAGTGATGCAGAATTGGATCATCAAAGGGAGCAAACAAGGCATCATCCAGGCCGGTTTCCATTCGCATGACTTCATCGTTCTGGAGTTGCCTCAGGCTGTCGGACAGCAGTTTCCTTCGAGCACTGGCCCCGTCCAGATCGAGGAATTGATCCGTATTTCGCCATGCCGCCGAGTTAAGTATGAGATGGCACAAACAATTGAACATTTGCGGCATGTTCAGTTTAACACTGCGGTTCATGGCCTGACGGATGTCAGCTCCGTCAAGTAGAACATCAAGGGTCAGAAATACGGCCAATGTAGTGTTGTCCAGAACAAATACCTCACGATCAACATTTGCCAGAGGCATTTTTGTCACCGGTAGCGTCATTTGTTGATCAGGAGATGAGGAACTTCTCAACCAGTTCAGCATACTGACAAACATTTGTTCCGGGTTTGTCGTGCCTTCCAGATAAGGTGTGTCTCCCGAAATCAAGGGCGTTATCAGTCTCCTGACAGGATCAACAAGCTTATGTCTCTGGTTGATCGTATGCTGTCTAAGGTCAGGTCCGAACTGGCGCAGAAGCATCAACAAGTCGACAACCAGTTTGGCGGCCGCCGTTTCCGGAGAGATTTCGATTAATTCTGTGTCAGTACGATCAAGAAATATTTCGACGACGCCATAATCGGCGTACCCACTTCGGGCAGCCAGTAGATCTATGGAATGGCGTTGATCAGCCAATTTCGGTCGTGGGTCAGGAATAGTCATGATCGATCAGTCGCCTTTTGGATGTAAATGTACTCTCTATGTTCTTATGCAGTGATCAGAGTGATTTTTTGTGTTTCCGCCACAAAATCAGCAATCTATTGGCAACCAGTTGAATTCCTGCGGGTGCAAATCTGTTTGTATTGTATAATATATAGTGAACTAGTGGCGTCCCGGGTGGACCAGTGCCATTTTACAAAAGGATCAACAAGTGGACGACCTGAGACGATGACAGGCAATAGACAAAACAATTGCAGTCGATTTTTCGCAGTAGTGACCCTCGCGATTGTATTCGCCTTATGCACACCACTGATGATTTCTGAAGTTTCAGCAAACGAAATTCAGTCGGCTGACCGCCTGTATAACCACCACCAGAGACAAAGCCTGGTTGCCGCAAAAAAGCTGCAGGAGCTTCGGCAGGAATATGCCGGACAGCTGGAGAAAGCACCTGCTACACTTGTGGTGCCTTTGATTGACCAGGCCGTCAGTCATATGCGATGGGCACGTGCCTATGCCCCGAACGCGGAATCTCGAAAGATACTGGATTTCAATGCCAAAAACCTCGAACGTCTGAGGAAAAAGATCATGGATGGGCAATCGCCGGTACCGCGCAAAAAAGGTGTCTGCACTGGTGATGACAAGTGGATTACGGCCTGAGTGTTGGAAACGGTTGTTGTTTTTGGTAGGAGTAAAATTTATTGAGTGTTAAGCCTTGTTAGCAACGTCCGTTATCTCGTTGGTTCTGAAAGTCTGGAACAGGCTAATATTTTGGTTCCTGCCGGCTTCTACGACCAATAACGCACCTTTCCGAAGAGTCTGTATTGCCGTCGTTCAGTCTCTGCTGCTGATCACTGTCCTGGCTCTGATGGTGATGGTCTTCTATGTATTATTCGGAAAATCCCCGAGCTTGCTCGAGATTTCATTGTTTCTTGGTGGTGCAAGTATTCCTGTCCTTGGTTGCTTGTTGATCCGACAAACTGCAAACATTGACGGCGTCATCATCTTGACGAATGCGGGAGGGGTGGCAGCAGTCTTTTCCTTTGCCCTGGTGACGAACGGCATCATGTCGCCGTCCATGCCAATCCTGTTCGGATTTCTGTTCATGGCTGCAGGGTATGGAAAAGGATTGGTGACGGCTGTTGTTTTGGCCATGAATGTCGGTGCCGTATGCCTTTTATATTTATTGGGTGAAAATGACCTGCTGTTCTCGAATCGCATTCCTCTGGAAAGTGAAACTACTCTCCGGTTGCTTGGCATACTTGCCCTGGCTGCCTTTACCAGCGTCAGTCTGTATTTTCGCGCAAATGCATGGCGTGGTCACAGGCGCCGGCTCGCCAGAGCGGTTGCTCAGGCACGGAATGCAAATTCAGCGAAATCGCAGTTCGTTGCGTCCATGAGCCATGAACTTCGGACACCCTTGAACGCAATTATCGGATTTTCTGCTTTCATGAAAAGCGAGGTGTACGGTCCACTTGGGCATGAAAAATACACTGAGTATGTCGGCGATGTGGAGAAATCCGGACGCCATCTACTGGATCTTGTAAACGAAGTTCTGGATATATCTGCAATAGAAGCCAACCAGATCGACTTGATAGAAAATGAGATTGATTTGGCTGAACTGCTTAATGCGACAGTCCGAATGTTGCTGGAAAGAGCTGCCCGGGCCGGTGTTACATTGCTTGTTGAACCGGATGACAACCTTCCACTTGTGTATGTTGATGAAACCCGGATGAAGCAGGTGTTTCTGAATTTGGTCGGGAATGCGATCAAGTTCTCCAAACTCGATACTGTTGTTTTAATGCGCCTTCATTATGTGGCGGGCAAAGGATTTGAAATCGTCGTTGAAGACCAGGGTATTGGCATCGAGGCTGACGATCTGGAAAGAGTGCTGAAGCCTTTTGTTCAGGTCGGTAGCAATAATTATGGGTCACACGAGGGCGTGGGCCTGGGATTGTACATCTCACGCCAACTCGTCGAGTTGCACGGCGGAGCTCTGAGTGTCGAGAGCGAACCAGGTCGAGGAACGTCCGTGATCGTCACTTTGCCAGACAGCAGAAAAAGAGATTCCTGACAGTGACCTGATGCCAGCTCATCAGGATTTGATTGCGATTAGGTCAATCAAGGCAGAAATACCGGCGTGCCCCGGACCCTCATCAATTTCAGCGTCGTAAGAATTGAGTTCGATTATGTCCAGGTCTGAAAAGGCCTCGCGCAGCATCTCTTCTGTGTACATATTTTCCGCAAGAGGCGGGCCACCAGTGCCATATTCAATTTGCTCTGGTCGATATCCTTCCATTAACAAGAGCCCGCCTGGTTTGAGCGCCGACTTGATGTCAGAAAATATTTTTGATCTAAGCTCGGGATCGGCGAACTGGATAAAAATGGCGACAACAATATCGCAGGTATCCGGGTCAGGCGTCCAATTGTTATGGTCGACTTCCATTGTCTTGATTTTGACGTTTCGCTCGGTGGCGAGCGCTTGTGATTTAGCAAGGGCAACAGGGGAGAAATCCACTGCCAGGACATCACAGCCCTGTTGAGCCATGAAAACGCCATTACGGCCTTCACCATCAGCAATGGAAAGTACTTTATGTCCGGCAATCAAACGTGATTTCTGGTTTGCCAGAAAGGCATTCGGGGCAGTACCAAATAAATATTCGTCGGAAGAAAATCGACTGTTCCATCGGTCCTTCGAATTGTTACTCATAATTATTTCACTCCATTTAGCCGCAATGATTTTTGACTTCTGCGGTCGATAACTTGTTCACAATACTGTAACTTATTGGCGGTAGTTTGCACGCCAAGCTACGAAACGGTGATTAGAGACTGAGGCCTTCAAATGTTTAATCCTGTACATTCCGCCGCAAAAATTCTGATGGTAATCATCTGTTCCGTCGGGCTCGCTTCCTGTGGTGATGAGGACATGACTGCTGATGGTGTCGAGTGGTTGAAAGCAAATCAGGAAGTCCCTGTAAACAGTGGTTGGAAGATCAGTGAAATATCAGCCGTTGGCAAAGGCAAGATGGAAATCATTGTTGATCTCTATAGTGCTACCGCAGCCAGTAAACTCAGGTCGCTGAGTGCGATGGATAAAGGTGAAGTTGCCAGGCTGGTGTGTCCAATACGCGGAACCGAATTCTGGGAAATAGTCGGAACCAAGGCAACCGTTGTCGTCAAATTGACCAGCATGGGAAACACAGAAGTAACGGCAATCTGCCGACGCTGAAAATCTCAACTCAAGTTTCCTGAAATTTCGCTTTATAACAGGGCGAATGCGGACATTTTTGAAGTAATTCCAAAAAAGCCAATATTTGAATTTGCTTTATATAAGCAAAATGTAATATATGTCCAGTGTTCGACCCGTTTCCTGGCGCCATGCCTGGTGACGGTCTGATATCAGCCAGACATGGCTCAGACATGGCTCAGACAGGAACGGCACGGGTCGTATGCAGGATCACAAAGTTGAGCTATCGCCTGAAGGCGCAGACGAAGTCAAATATACGACTTGCTACATGTGTGCCTGCCGCTGCGGTATCAAGGTCCATATCAAGGACAACCAGGTCAAATATATTGAAGGCAATCGAAACCACCCCGTGAACCAGGGTGTGTTGTGCGGCAAGGGGTCTGCCGGGATCATGCAGCACAACTCGCCAGCTCGTCTCAAAAAACCCTTGAAGCGCGTGGGACCAAGAGGGTCCGGTGAGTTCAAGGAGATTGATTGGGAAGAGGCGCTGGATATAGCAACGGCCTGGCTGGCCCGTGCCCGTGCCACAAATCCACGAAAACTCGCCTTTTTCACAGGTCGTGACCAAAGTCAGTCTCTGACATCCTGGTGGGCGCAGCAGTTTGGTACGCCTAATTACGCCGCACACGGAGGCTTTTGTTCGGTCAATATGGCGGCTGCTGGTCTTTACACCATGGGTTCGGCCTTCTGGGAGTTTGGTGAGCCGGACTGGGACCGGACAAAATATTTCATGATGTTTGGTGTGGCCGAAGACCACGATTCCAATCCAATCAAACGCGGTCTTGGCAAATTAAAGACCCGTGGTGCCAAGTATATTTCCATCAATCCGGTAAAAACCGGGTATTCAGCCATTGCCGATGAATGGATTGGCATTCGGCCCGGAACGGATGGCCTGTTCATTCTGTCCCTGATTCATGAGCTGCTGCGCGCAGGTAAAGTCGATGCTGAATATCTTCAGCGCTATACCAACGCATCCTGGCTGGTGTTTGATGCGCCAGGGACCGCAGACGACGGTTTGTTTGCCCGCGATCAAAATGACGAACCACAATGTTGGGACCGGCAATCAAGTGAGCTGGCGAACCCGAAATCTGCAGGTGCAAATGGTGCATTGAACGGACAGTACCAGTTGCCAGATGGCCGCAAGGTGCGACCTTCATTCGAAATCCTGGCTGAACGCTATCTGGACGACAAATACGCACCTGATGCGGTTGCGGACCAGTGCGGTGTACCGGCTGCAACGATCAAACGAATTGCGACCGAACTGGCCCATGTGGCTTTTGAAGAAGAGATTGTCATTGAACAGCCCTGGACCGACTGGACCGGGCGAAAACATGACAGAATGATCGGCCGCCCGGTCAGTATGCATGCCATGCGCGGTATATCTGCCCATTCCAACGGGTTTCACACTTGTCGTTCCATACATATCCTGCAGCTGTTGCTGGGTTCGGTTGATTGTCCGGGTGGCTGGCGTTTCAAGGCGCCTTACCCCAAAGGCCTGGATAGTTTGCCGCGACCGTCCGGGCGACCAGACCAGGTGACACCAAACACGCCGTTACGCGGACCTCACCTGGGCTTTACCCGGGGGCCGGAGGACTTGTTGATCGACGATGATGGTAAACCCCAGCGGATCGACAAGGCCTTTTCCTGGGATGCACCTATGGCGGCCCACGGCATGATGCATATGGTCATCAGCAATGCCTGGAAGGGTGATCCCTACAAGATCGATACGCTGTTCATGTACATGGCCAACATGGCCTGGAATTCGTCCATGAATACGGATGAAACGATCAAGATGTTGACGGATGTCGACCCGGATACCGGCGACTACAAAATTCCGCGCATCATCTATTCCGATGCCTATTATTCGGAAACAGTCGCCTATGCCGATTTGATTTTGCCTGACACGACGTATCTTGAACGTTGGGACTGCATTTCCATGCTGGACCGACCCATCGGGCACGCGGACGGCGCTGGCGACGCCATTCGCCAACCGGTGATGGAACCTGATCGCGATGTCCGACCTTTTCAGAGCGTTTTGCTTGATCTGGGCGCGCGACTGGGATTAAGCGGTATGGTCAACGAAGACGGCACGCCGAAATATCCTGACGGCTACCGGGATTACATAACCTACCACGAACGACGCCCTGGCATTGGCCTGCTGGCAGGTTGGCGCGGTCGGGACGGCAAGGATACCGGCACTGGCGAAGCCAACGCGCACCAGATTGAGGAATACATCAAGCACCAGTGTTTCTGGCATGAAGAATTCCCTGACCAGATCAAATACTACAAACACGTCAACAAGGACTATCTCGAATACGCCCACAAAAATGGTTTCATCGTTAGCGAAGAGCCCATCATTGCGCAGCTCTATTCAGAAGAAATGCAGAAGTTCCGGTTATCAGCCGATGGGCATGGCGAAATCCAGCCGCCCGATAATCGACGTGATCGCATTCGCGAAGCCTTTGATCCACTACCGACCTGGTATCCGACCTACGAAGCCCGAATTGACGGGGTCGAAGAGTATCCGCTTTATGCCATCACGCAACGTCCGATGGTCATGTACCATTCCTGGGGCACACAAAATGCCTGGCTCAGGCAAATTCATGGCCAGAACGCCCTGTATATTTCCTATGAACTGGGCCGGAAACATGATCTTGCCAACGACGACTGGGCCTGGTTAACCAGTCGTTCCGGGCGGATCAAGGTGCAGGTTAAATTGATGGATGGCGTTGAACCCAACACAGTCTGGACCTGGAATGCCATTGGCAAGCGTGGTGGTGCATGGCGGATCGATCCAAAGTCATCTGAGGTCAAGGACGGGTTCCTGATGAACCACCTGATCGATGAATTGTTGCCAACAAAAACGGGCACACAATTGTCAAATTCCGACCCTGTTACAGGCCAGGCGGCCTGGTATGATGCCCGGGTGAAAATTGAGAAAGCCAGTCCGGGAACTGAAGAGACGCTGCCGCAATTCCCGGTACTGTCGGAACCGCCTGATCTTCCCCAGACACCAAAAGTTTCACGTTTTGGCGCGGCCTTCCGTAAGGGAGGTAAGTGACATGACGTCGTTGCCTGCAAATCCGTCACCAACGAAACTCGGCCTGGTTGTCGACCTGGATATATGCGTGGGCTGTCACGCCTGTGCCGTGAATTGCAAGGAATGGAATACAGGCGGCTACCACGCGCCGTTAACAGACACCAATCCTTATGGCACTGACCCGTCCGGCGTCTGGTTTAATCGCGTGCATGCCTTTGAAGTAGGCGAAGGCAAGGCCGGGCGTACGGTGCACTTCCCTCGGTCCTGCCTGCATTGCGAAGATGCCCCTTGCGTTACGGTTTGCCCGACCGGCGCGTCCTATAAACGCGATGAAGATGGCATAGTCCTGATCGATGAAAGCATGTGCATTGGCTGCAAACTGTGCTCGTGGTCCTGTCCATATGGTGCAAGGGAATATGATGCCGATGTCGGTGTGATGAAAAAATGCACCCTTTGCATTGATCGAATTTACAACGAAAACATGGAAATCGTGGACCGCGTTCCGGCATGTGTTGCAACATGTCCCGCTGGTGCCCGCCATTTTGGCGACCTTGGTGATCCTGCGTCAGATGTCTCGCGCCTCGTTGCCGATCGGGATGGTTACGACCTGATGCCGGAGATGGAAACCCGACCGACCAACAAGTATCTTCCACCGCGGCCGAGGCGGGATGAAGATGGTGCCATCACTGCAGCAACATCCATGGAAGATGCATCACCGGAAGGTGGTTTTCTGGGCTGGGTGGACAAACTATTGTCTGGCGCGGGAGATGTGAAATGAACCCGGCATATTCTGTCATCTTCTTCACCACGGCTTCCGGCCTCGGATACGGGCTGCTGGCTTTTATCGGCGTGTTTGCCAGTCTGGGATTGTTACCCGCTGATCGATGGCTTGGGTTTTGGGGGCTGGGTGTAGCGTTGGCGGCCATAACTTTTGGTTTGCTTGCGTCAACATTTCACCTTGGCCACCCCGAACGTGCCTGGCGGGCCGTTACCCAGTGGCGATCGTCCTGGCTGGCGCGAGAAGGGGTTCTTGCACTGCTGACATATGTGCCGGCAGCAGTTCTGGGTATTTCCTGGGTCTTTTTTGAGCAGATTTCAGATGGTATTGCGCTTGCCGCACTATTGGTTGCCATCACATCGACAATCACCGTCTATTGCACCGGCATGATTTACGCTTCCATCAAAGCCATTCCCGCATGGCACCAGACAGCCGTTCCTGTGAATTATGTGCTTCTCGCCGCGATGACGGGCGCAGTCTGGTTTCTGGCTTTGCTGCATATCTTTGATTTGCCAATAATCCCGAATACGGTTATCGCCGTTGTCTTGTTGGCGTTTGGCCTGGCAGCCAAGGTGAATTATTGGCGGCAGAATGACGACGCGCCGGTCACATCCACATCTGGTACCGCAACGGGTTTAAGTGAGTTGGGCGATGTTCGCTTGCTGGAAACACCAAATACATCGGCCAATTATCTGAACAAGGAAATGGGTTTCAAGGTTGCGCGCAAGCATGCGGTCAAACTTCGACGCATCGCCATTGCAACCGGATTTGTTATTCCTGTCATTTTTGTCATCCTGGCTGCATTAGCCTCAGGAATACCAGCTGTATTTTTCAGTTTATTTGCAGCAATTATCATGATGATCGGTGTTGTCACCGAGCGATGGCTGTTCTTTGCCGAAGCGAAGCACGTTGTAAATCTTTATTACGGTGAAACTGCTATCTGACCGGTGGATAGATTGATGTCCCCGACGTCGTCAGGGTAAGATGATGACCTTATCACCCTTGGGGACAGCACTTTGAATGACACTGAACTGACTGAGGCGATTACCGAGTACCTGGATAACCACACTGTCTTTAATCTTGCGACGGCGGGGCCTCAGGGACCGCATGCGGCGTCGGTATTCTATGCCCGTCGATCATTCGAGTTATTCTGGTTTTCAGATGCTGGCACCCGCCATTCCCGTGATCTCGCCAGAGCTGTCGGATGTGCCGGAACGATCACAGATAACGCAGAAGACTATAGCAAAATACAGGGGCTTCAGCTTCAGGGCGTGGGGGAAGAACTGTCTGATCCGGCAGAAAAGCAAACCGGCCTTGAGACACTTATGGCCAGATACCCCTTTTTGAGTGAATTCACAAAGGGAGCGCAGGCGGCGCGAATGGAAACCATTTCAATCTATCGTTTTCGTCCGTTATCGATCACCTGGATTGATAATTCGGTCTCATTTGGGTTCAAACAAACACTTGATTTTGGATCATGATTAAGTGGCAAAGCGAAACATGAAGATCAAGTTCCGCTGAAGCGGATTGAAATTATCATCTGATAGCAAATAAATACGTTCTCCATCCGGTGTCATGACGGCACTGATGCCTTCCATGTTGTCGACCGTTTGGCTGCCAGACAATCGGGCTATTTCGCTTCCCGTTAATACAGCGCCCGCAATAACATTCTCTTGCTCTATTAGTCTGATGCGAGCGGCAGGCCCATTCAACAAGCTGTAACTGCGTTCCAGTACGAGAATATCGCCTGATGCCAAACGCGTCATACCTGTCGGTGCAAAATCTTCTGAGCGGTTGAGATAGATTGGTTCCCAGACGTTATTGCTTCGCAACCAACCCTGGGTGTGCCCATTTCCGGAGACCAGGTCTTCGCTGAAAGTCAACAACTTACCGTCCCCGGTTACAACGAGGCTTTCCAGACCGCCATTGTCCGGCATTTTTTTCAAACCCTTGGGAGGCGATACTTTTTCGGCCGGGTGAATGGCGGGATCATGACCAGGATAAAAACGAATTCGATGTTTATGTTCGAAGCTGATAAAATATCCGTTTGAAGTTCGGGCCAGGCCCTCGGCATCGGACTTTTTCTTGCCCTTCAATGGTTTGTCTTTTGGCGTCCGCAGCCTGGAGATGTCACCATTTGCCAGTCCAATCAAAGCGCCTGACCTGTCATGTTGTAAGCGGGCAATAATCCGGTCCCCTTTATCCGATATTGCAATCATATTGCTTTCCGTTGAGACGGACAAATCAGATAAACCACCGAACCTGTCGTCTTCGCTGGAAACAGAAATACCACTAATGAATTCAAGTTCGCCCACACGCGTCAGGCCATGATTGTCTTCATGGACAAAAACCTGTTCAACTGAAAAGGACAATGGTTCTGCGACCACAGGGGTGCCGAAGAGCAGGGCAGCAAGACAGGAAAATGTATTAACGGCGCGCATGTGTTTCTATATCCTGAGAAAGGGGAGGCGGATTATGATCAAGCCTCTGAGGATTGTCGAGACGCCTTCTTGTTCCAGGGGCATGACAGCATGTCTTTTTCATAGTTAGATAGCGTTTATCAACAATACCAGTTTCGATAGGAAACGAATGTCCAAACCTTTGGTGATCGCAATATCGGGTGCTTCCGGAGTCATTTATGGCGTCGAGATGCTGCGTGCCCTGCGTAGCACGGATTGCCCGGCGCACCTGATCCTCAGCGAGTCTGCTGGTCGGAACCTGCAGATTGAAATGGATCTGACTGTCAGTGAAGTGAAAGAGATGGCAGACGTTGTCTACTCAAACAAGGACCTCGCAGCATCTATATCCAGCGGATCATTCCGTACCCGAGGCATGGTTGTTGCGCCTTGCAGTATCAAAACCCTGTCAGGCATAGCGAATTCCTATAACGACAACCTGATTACCCGTGCGGCTGACGTCTCTTTGAAGGAACGTCGCACACTTGTATTGATGGTTCGGGAAACGCCACTGCATAAAGGACATCTTGATCTGATGTCCCGTGCCGCCGATTTGGGGGCCGTTATCCTGCCACCTGTTCCAGCCTTTTATCATAGACCGGAAACCATCCAGGACA
>Ga0233449_1001781_pt1 | contig 18255 bp, 13 predicted proteins | sample SI_124_October20_FD_183012 | JGI IMG/M metagenome (GOLD analysis project Ga0233449, IMG submission 183012) | Seawater microbial communities from Saanich Inlet, British Columbia, Canada - SI_124_October2016_200_MG | ecosystem: Environmental > Aquatic > Marine > Inlet | place: Canada: British... | reverse complement strand
ATGGACAATCGGCCAGAACTCTTCCGGTTCGTCGTTCAATTGGTGGATGATCTCGTTATACCTGCACATGATGATGCCCACGATGTGTTCAGCATGATCGGCACTCTTGAAGTTCGGTTCTTCGCCGCGCCAGATGCACGGCACCCATTCACTCGGCATGATGAGTTCAGGTCCGACAACGATCCCGGTAAGAAATCCGTCCAAGTCCGATAACTGCAAGCAGTCCTCTGGTGCGTCGTCGGACAAGAGAAATTCGTCCAGTTCTTCCAGCATATCTTCGTCAAGTTCTTGCGGTGGTTTCATAAGTCATCCAATAGTTATTGGATGTAGCCTATACCGCAAAGTCTGTTTAGGGGAGCGTCCGGTTCGTTCTATTCGACGTTTGTATAGAGGCCAGTGACTTCCAATGCTGGGACTGAAAGCATTATCTCCCTGTCTCGCCGGACCTCATCCACTAAAACAGCATGAGGCACAAGACTGCCTGACTTGGTAAACCGTGTTACGATCCAAGTTGTCCAATATCCACCTGTCTTGATGTAACGACTTCCAATCTGGACTGACATTTATCTATTCTGTTCCTGGATGCGGCTGATGGTTAAACAGATAGATTCATTCAGGAAGAAATCCAGCGGTAATAATCCGCGTGCTTCCTATGTGCTTCCTAGCGGCAAAATAGCCCTAATTCAGATTTAGAGAAATCCGAAATTATTGTTTATTATCAATGAGATAAATGGTGCCGCAGGGGGGAATTGAACCTCCGACCTACTGATTACGAAACATGTTCCTGTGATAAACCACGATAGTTGGGGATGAACAGCGACAATGAAATCAATAGCTTAACTTAATTCGAGTGTCATGGTGTGTGGTGCAGTGTCGTAGTTATTCATCACGAAGTGCACCACCAGTGCACCATGAGAACAGTTTGGTTCTGAAGGACATCACATCGTTTTTTTGCTTTTGCATGATAGAATATTATGTAAACAAGGAGGAATGATGGCTGTGATCAAAAACGTTGCCCTTGAGCGTCTGAGGGAAGGTGATTTGGCTGTTGGTATTGGACTGCGTCAGGCGCGTACCGTCGACATTGCCAAAGCGATGAAGACAGCAGGATTTGACTGGTTGTTCATCGATATGGAGCATAATTCCATGGATATCGATACGGCTGTTCAGATCAGTGTTGCAGCCCAGGATGCCGGGGTCGCACCCATCGTGCGGGTACCTGCTTTTCAGCGATTCCATGCCTCGCGCTCCCTTGATGGTGGCGCGCAAGGTATCGTCTTTCCCCATGTAGATGATGCAAAAACGGCGGCGGAACTTGTGAGTTTTTGCCGCTACCCACCGCAAGGAAGCCGTTCCATCTCCGGATCGTTACCGCAAATTGATTTCGCCAAAATTCCTCTTGAAGAAGCCGCCGCAGCCATCAACAAATCGACCTTGGTTGTGATCATGCTGGAATCACCAGAGGCCGTAGCCAATGTTGAAGAAATCGCCGCTGTGCCCGGTGTGGATGCGTTGTTGATTGGCACCAATGATTTGACCATGGAAATGGGCATCCCCGGCCAGCTGGATCACCCGGAAGTTGTTGCTGCCTATGACGCAATGATTACCGCCTGTGAGAAGAACGGTATTTATCCGGGCATGGGCGGCGTTTATCAGCCAGCCCTGCTGGAGAAATATATCAACATGGGCGTGAAGCTGGTTCTGGCTGGCAGTGATCTGTCTTTACTGATGGCTGCCGGAAAAGCCCGCGTCGACGACATTCGTTCTGCCAGATAAGCTTTGCTGACGCATGAGTGATTTTCCGCATCTCGCGCAGGCCATCAAAATTGGTGCGCATACCCTGAAAAACCGGATCGTACATTGTGCGATCTTGACCCGTTATGTCGCCAATCAGGCACCGACAGATGCCTTCCTTAAATATCATGAAAACAGGGCGCGAGGCGGCGCTGCCATGATTGTCAGCGAAACTGTGAATGCCCTGCGCGGACAAGCGGGACGCCCGGATTACCTGAACGCCCATAATGACGAGGGCATTGCTGGATTAAGCCGGGTGGTGGAACGGGTCCGCCAACATGATTGCCTGTTGCTGGCCCAGTTTCAGGACCGCGGTCGGGGACATTATTCTGACAACCGCCAGGACCAACCTTACGGCCCTTCCGCCTTGCCTGATGATTTGTCCGGCATTGTGCCCTTGCCCTTGAGCATCAGTCAGATCGAACAGATGGTCGACGACTTTGCCGCTGCCGCCCAAAGATTACAAAAGGCCGGTTATAACGGTGTTGAAATTTCCGCTGGCCACGGTCATTTGTTCCATCAGTTTCTCTCGCCCCACAGCAATCAACGCGAAGATGCCTATGGCGGTGATTTGACAGATCGCATCAAATTTGTGGCTGACGTTTTGTCGGCTGTTCGCCAGACCTGCGGTGCAGGTTTCATGATTGGTCTGAAACTGCCCGCGGAAGACGGCCTGGAAGATGGCATTGATCTGGTGGCAGCCACCTTGATTGCCAACACCCTGGTGACACCTGAGGCGGTTGACTACGTGGCGTTCTGTTGGGGTAGCCAGGCCGACACCCTGCATTGGCATTTGCCAGACGGTCATTTTCCGCGCATGCCTTATGTGGAGAAAACGGCGGGCCTTCGCCAACACACTAACGGTGTGCCCGTCATGTCATTGGGCCGCATTGTTGACCCCCATGAAGCAGAAAACATTCTGGCCCAGGACCAAGCTGATTTGATTGGTCTTGGCCGTACCTTGATCGCCGATCCGGCCTGGCCCAACAAAACACTGGGCGGCCACAGTCATACCATTCGACCCTGTGTTTCAGGTAATGGTTGCTGGGCGAGCCTGGTCGTTGATGGACGCCTGGCATGCGAAAACAATCCGGCCCTGGCTGACGACATCGAAATCGAAGGCATTCCCCTTGATACCGCGGACAGGAGAAAAATCGTTGTCGTTGGTGGCGGCGCCGCTGGCATGGAAGCCGCTTGGGTCGCTGCAGCAAGGGGGCATGACGTCACATTGTTTGAAGCCGGACCCGACACAGGCGGCGGCATTCGCCAGTTTGCCCGATTGCCCGGCAGTGAAGGCTTGGCAGGTATCGTTGATTTTCAGAGCCAGGCGGCGAAGCAGCATGGCGTGAAGATTGAAACCGGATGGCGGGCTGGATCAAATGATATTAAGGCTATGGCACCTGATCAGGTTATTCTTGCAACAGGTGCCAGCATGATCTGGCCTGAACAATTTCCCTCCGAATTTGAAGGTGAAGGCATCATTTTGACATTGCCCGATCTAGTCGAAAGCCTTGGCCAATCAAATGGCCCTCAACCCGGCAATATCGTCGTCTGGGATAAAGATCAGTCCAGTGCCACATATGATGCTGTGCTCTGGCTGGCAGAAAAATTCGGCAACGTCTTCTTACTCACCTCCCAAGCAGGCTTTGCGATGTCTGAATCACTGATCAACCGCCAAGGTATTTTGCATCGCTTGCGACTAAGCAAAGTAAAACTGTTGGTTTCAAGTAAACTCACTGTCACTGAAGCGGATTTGACTGAAGGCGTCGTAAAATACAATGACATTGCAACAGAGTCTCGAGGTCGCATCGAAAATGTATCTGCACTGACTTACGCATCACCACGCGTGCCAAGGCTGGATTTGTTGCCAGACCTGGAGGCAGCGGGCATTGTTCCCCACATTATTGGCGACGCCCAGGGTCCCCGTCGTCTGGTGGAAGCGATGTCTGATGGATATAAACTTGGGTTGAAGATCTAGCCCCGCAAAGCCCGCATCTGATCGCGATAGCCACTGGCGTCAATTCTGATATCGATCAGCCGCGGGCCTGAACCAGTCGCAGCTTCCTGCAAGGCATCATCAAACCCTGCGGCTGTGTCGACACGCCAGGCATCAAATCCAAAACCCCGTGCGATGACGGCAAAATCTGGTGGTGTCCAGGACAGCCCCATATCGGGCATCTGCCGGTCCTCACGTTTGATATCAATCAGGGACAGTCGGGCGTCATTGAATACCAATACTGTAATATTCGCACCAGTCTGCGCAGCTGTTTTCAATTCTCCCAGGCACATCATCAGACCACCGTCACCTGTCATGGCGATGGCACCGCGATCAGGTTCATGCAGAGCCGCGGCAATGGCGGCTGGCAGGGCAAAACCCATAGTGGCCAGACCGTTGGAGATCAACACATCCCGGGGTGCCGCTGCGGGCCAAAATGCACAGGCCGAAAACATGTGGGCACCGGCGTCCACACAAAGGCGCGGCTGACCATCAAATGCTTTGGCGGTCGCTTTGACCACGGCGGCTGAGGACAGGTCTGCTTCTCCGCCTTCCGCCATGCCGGACAGAAATCCGAATTTGAGTTTTTCAATGTCGCTTATCCGCCAGTCGCTTTTTGCAGCGATAGCGGCAACTTTCGTCAGAGTTTCAGCCAAGGGGCCTTCAAGTCGGGCAGCCGGTTGCAGATAATGTGGGTCGTGGGCCTGTTCGCAAAGATCCAGAACTGGCGCATCATAGGCCCAGGGCTTGCGGATCAATTCCACGGGATCCAGCCCCACCAGAATAATCAGATCTGCTGCTTTCATGCAGGCCTGTTCAATGGTCCCGCCGGTAAAAATTCCCGCATAGTGTGGGTCATCGTCGGCCACACAGCCCTTGGCCATATAGGTGCAAAGAACCGGCGCCCCAAGTTTGTTCACTAGGGCCCGCAAGCTTGGTGCGATAGACGTCTGGGCAGCTTCCAGACCGACCACCACAACCGGGTTCGACGATTGTGACAGCAGTCCAGCTGTGAGGGAAAGACCGAGATCCGCCAAAGGAGGTTCACCAGATACAGGTGAAGACGCTGGGACCGGATTGTGGAGATCACTTGCGGCAGGAAACATAACAGATGGGGATGTCATGGGTGGGCGCAGCCAGTTCTCAACTGCAGCCTGATCGCAGGCAAGGCGTTCAGCCCCGGCCTTTTCCAAAATAGGATCAACCAAGGCGTTCTGATCCAGTACTTGGTGGGACAGGAACTGAAGTTCCTCTTCGCCAAAAGTTTCGCTGATCAACAGGGCGGGCATTCTGTCCAGGGCGGCGGAGGCCAGTCCATTGCTGGCACTGGCGAGACCTGGCCCCTTGGTCGAAAAAGCGAGACCAGGGGCTTGTGCAAGAACACCGCTGACACCGGCCATGATCATCGCCGCATCTTCACGCGCCGTAATGACCGTATCAATGCCCTGATTTCGCAAGCCCGCCATCAAATCCAGACTGGTGCCGCCACCGGGCACACCAAAGGCGCGCTCGAGGCCTGCCGTCTTCAGCCGCGCGGCAAACCAGTCAAGAAAGGATGTTGTTTGTGCGCTCAATGACTCAATTCCAGTATCAGGTTGTGAGCGGTATCAACATCAAGGATAAAACCAACAGGCAACACCAGGGTCGATTCTGTTTCTTCGATAACGGCCGGGCCTTCGATGTGGCTGCCGACCGAGAAATCACTGCGTTTATAGACCGGCGTATTAACATAGTCTTCGTCGAACCAGACGGCGCGATGGCGAACGGGTTCTGGCGTCCCGCCAACTTCCTGTTCGCGTTGGCCCAAGGTGTCCCCCAGGGTAGACTTTGGTCCGGTGACAGCGAGCCGCCAGGACAAAAGTTCCGCAGGCATGTCTTCGCTGCGGCCATAACGGTCAGAGTAGGCGTCGGAGAAAGCCGTCAACAAAGCGTCCCTGTCCTTTTGCCGGATCATTTCCAACGTTACCGGCACTTCAATTTCATAACCCTGTCCCAGATAACGCATCATGACGCTGAATTCCTGGGTCACATCGGCTTCTTTTGCCCCGGCACTGACTACCAGTGCAGAAGCTTCATCCGCCATTTCTGTCAACAAGGAAGCTGCATGTTCATAATCCAGCAGATCGATCTCGCAGGGGGCGGCCCGACCAAGCTCGAATGAAATTGCCGCCGCTAACATGCCAATGGCAGATGCGACGCCCGCACCCGCTGGGCAAACCATCCGGTTGATACCCATTTTCTGTGCCATGCTGCAGGCATGAACCGGCCCGGCCCCGCCGATGGGTAACATGGCAAAACGCGTGGCATCCAATCCCCGTTCAATGGCATGAATCGTGGCCGCTTGCGCCATAGAAGAAGTAACGGTTTCATGCACGCCCCAGGCGGCTTCCTGCGGACTGATCCCCAAGGGATCCCCCAACTGGGTCTTGATGGCCTTTTCAGCGGCCGCACGATCCAATTTCATGGTACCGCCAAGAAAGGAGTTTTCGTCCAGATAGCCCAACAACAGATCACAATCTGTCACGGTTGGTGCTTCGCCGCCGCGGCCATAACAGACAGGGCCTGGATCAGCGCTGGCGCTGTCGGGGCCGACCTGAAGCAATCCGCGTTGATCGACGCGGGCGATACTGCCGCCACCAGCACCAATTTCAATCATGTCGATGGCTGGTATCAACAGAGGCAAGCCACTGCCTTCGGCAAATCGTGTTTCGCGGGCGACTTCGAAATTGACAGTCCGTTCTGGCTGACCGTTGTGGATAAGACAGGCCTTGGCGGTCGTGCCGCCCATATCAAAACAAAGGATGTCGGGCTGCCCCGCCAGTTCTCCAAACAACCTGGCAGCTTCAGCCCCGGCAGCCGGTCCGGACTGCACCAGGCGGATGGGGTATTTCACGGCCACATCAGCGGCAATACAACGGCCATCTGACAAGACCAGCAGCAGCTCTCGCGTATATCCCAGTTGCTGCAATGCGGCGACAAGACGATCGACATAGTCCCGGAAAATCGGATGCACATAAGCATTTGCGACCGTTGTCGATGTCCGCTCATATTCTCCCATTTCGGGAGATACATCAGACGACAGAGAAACGGCGACTTCAGGCATCAGTTTTTGCAATTCAGCGCCGATGGCTGCTTCATGCGCGGGATTGAGATAGGAATGCAAGAGGGAGACTGCCAGAGACTGCACGCCCAATGCTTTCAGTTCGTCAACCAGGGCTGGCAGCTGATCCAGATTGAGGGCGGTTTCTACAGCACCGCTGGCGTCCAGGCGTTCTTCGATCTCAAGGCGTCTGTGGCGCGGGACCAGGGGCGCGGGCATTTCGATGTCCAGATTGAAAAGGTCGTATCGCCATTCGCGGCCGATCTCCAACACATCCTTGAAGCCTTGCGTGGTAATCAGGCCCGTCGTGACGCCTTTGCGTTCAATCAAGGCATTGGCCACCAGCGTCGTGCCATGCACAAAAGATGACAATTGGGCCGCCGTAATGCCAGCCTGTTCCAGGGCGCGACCGGCCCCTTCCAATACAGCCCGCGACGGATCATCCGGTGTAGTCAACAGTTTTACCTGAACCAGGTTCTCAGAACCTTCACGCCACAACACGATGTCTGTGAAGGTGCCACCGATATCGACGCCAACTCGCCAGTCAGCCTTTATTTTGTCAGTCATAATTGTAGGTCTCTTTTGTGGCCTCGACAGTTGTCAGGCCACTTTCAATATCTTTTTCAATCAGGGATTTGTTGCGCAAGGTCGGGTCAAACAAACCGCCGCCGCCGGGTGTGCGAAACTCAACCTCGTCGCCCGCCACAAGGTCCGTTCGGGATTTGGCAGCAATGGTCTCGCCGTTCAACAAATCCTGACCGGCATCACCGGGCAATCCCCCCATCAAACCACGCGGCGGATAGCTGATCCGTTCATGGCGAATGGTCATGGCAATGGGGGTTTTTGAACGCACAATGAAAACCAGTTTTTGTGCGTTGCCGCCCCTGAATTTTCCGGCACCGCCCGAATCAGGAATGAAACTTTTTTCCCGTACCAACATGGGCACCTGATGTTCAAAGGCCTCAATGGGTTGGTTAGATACATTGCTGGGGAAACTGAGGCAGCCGGGGCCATCCCCATGTCCCCTGGCACCGTGCCCGCCATTCATAAAGAACATCTTCACATAGTTGCCGCGGTCATCGTCATAACGACCGCTGAAATAGACATTCCACAAAGGTGATCCGGATTCGGCGACAATACGGTCGCCCATGATCGGGGCCAGGGCACCAAATATTGCGGGTGGGACATAATGACCGGAAAGGTGGCGTCCCCAAACAGGCGCTGGTGCCTTGGCGTTTAACAGGCAAGCTTCGGGGGCGGTCACACTGACAGGGGCCAGAGACCCCGCATTATTAGGTGCGTCGGGATCAACCAGACATTTGATGGCGTAGCGGGCATAGGCTTGGGTATAATTCAAAACACTGTTTATGGGCCAGGGCACCTGGTCGGACGTACCTGAAAAATCAACGTTCAGCTCGTCCCCCTTGATAGTCACGGTACATTCGATACGCAGGGGTACGTCTACGCCGTCAATGTCAAAATCATCGCTATAGGTGCCGTCGGGCAAAGCAGAAATGGCATCGCGCATGCTTTGTTCAGAGCGGGCAATGATCTCATCGGCAACCGACTTCAAGTCATCCAGACCTTCTTCATCCATCAAAGTTTTTAGCTTGGCATTGCAATCCCGGTATGCGGCAAACTGGGCGCGCACATCGCCCAGGGTTTCAGCAGGCTGGCGCAAATTTTCATTGAGAAAATCCATGACGGTCTGGTTGTCTTCACCGGCCACAACAATTTTGCAAATGGGGATACAAAGGCCTTCTTCGAAACAATCCTTGGCAGTGGGAGATGGTGCTCCACCAATATCCACGGTGTGGGCCGTACTGGCTGCAAATGCAACGAGCTTCGATCCGCGAAAGATCGGGTGCACCATGGAAATGTCGTTCAGGTGGCCTGTCCCGATCCAGGCGTTATTGGAAATGATGACGTCCCCTGGCGACAATTGTGATCGGGGGAATTTCTCCAACACTGCATCCAGGGTGCGTGGCAAGGTCCCTAGGAAGCTGGGGATGGAACGTTTGGATTGCGTCAGCTGTCTGCCTTCGGCATCAAACAAACTGAAAGCCATGTCATAGTTATCACGCACGACAACGGAAAATGCGGCACGCAAAAAGGTTTCAGCGACCTGATCGACAATGCCATCCAGGCGTCGCCAGATCAGCCCCAACCTTACGGCGTTCAGGTGAACTTCACTCATCGGTTCTCTCAGTCGTTATATGTCGTAAACAGGGGTCAGCCAGTGTTGATATCTTTCATCCCGGCCACGCACGATGGCGTCATAGGCATTTTGCATTTTTCGGGTTAAAGGACCAGGCTTGCCGTCGCCCAGTGCTTTGCCGTCCACAGACAGCATGGGCACTATTTCCTGACCCGTGCCGCAATAAAAACCTTCGTCGGTAAGATAAAGTTCGGTTCGACCGACATCGCGCTCTATCGCATTCAGGCCCATATCGGCTGCCAGTTCCAGCAAGCTGCTACGGGTGATGCTTTCCAGGATGCCTGCCGTCACGGGCGGTGTAATCAACTGATCACCGCGGACGATAAATAAACATCCACCAGGTCCTTCGCTGACCGTGCCATCACGGTTCAGAATTATACCGCCGTCGGCCCCGTTTCGTTTGGCTTCAAGACCCACCAGGCGACTGTTGAGATAGTTTGCCGTCGCTTTAATCCGGGGGGGCGATGCGTCATCGGCGTTACGACGCCAACTGCTGACAGCAAAATGTTTGCCGGTCTCGAATGCTGGCAGGCGGGCGCGGCGGCGACAGATCACTGAACTGCCGACCGGGCCGGTCGCGGTCATATCACCCCAGTCATCAATATAGGTTTGCACACGTATATAAGTGTCTTCGCGAAAGTCATTGGCCCGTAATCCGGCAATGACCTGGTCCGCCAGTTCACCGGTCGAAGGCGGTTCGTCCATTTCGATGACGCGCATGGAAAATTGCAGACGGTCCAGATGCTCACGCAAATGAAAGACATAAAGCTGTTCTTCATCTTCATTCCAATAGGCGCGCAAACCTTCAAAAACGGCCGCAGCGAAAGTGAACCCGGGCGCCATGATTGAAATTTTGGCGTCCGCAAAAGGCACGACGCTGCCATCAAGAATTACGAATTCAGGTCGATCTGATTTTGTTTGATTTTGTCCCAAGGTAAGTCCTGTTGGTTTTATGAATCAGATGGGGGCAAGGGTATGCGACGAAGCCTGATCCTGCGCCAGGCGATCAGCGCCACGATGACAGCGATCAAAAAGACCATGACATTGAAAGCTGGACGGCTGAAAACAAACAGCAGGTTTTCGTCGTAGGTGGAGGCCAGTAACAAAACCGTGCGCAGGTTTTCCTCCAACAAGGGCGTCAGAATAAATCCGATCAACAAGGGCACTGTGGGAAAACCAAAACGGATCATGGCGTAACCGAGGATGCCAAAAACAAAAACCATCTGCACATCAAACAGGGACCCGCGCAGGGCATAACTGCCAGCCGAGGCGATAACGAGCACACTGGAGAGTAACAATCGGCGCGGAATGGTGAAGGCAACGCGAGAGACACGCGCGAGGCCAAAGCCCAATATCAGATTGACGATGTTGGCGATGATCAGGGCACCGTAAATGGCGTAGAGCGGCACGGGGTTTTCCGAAAAGGCCAGCGGGCCAACGTTAATGCCCTGGATCATGAAGGCGCTGAGGATCAAGGCCGCGGCGATGTCGCCGGGAATGCCAAAAGCCAGCAAGGGGATCAGGTTGGCGCCAGAAACCGCGTTGTTGGCGGCTTCCGGGGCAGCCACACCTTCAAGCGAGCCCTTGCCAAATAGTTCAGGATTTTTCGAAGTGCGCCGGGCTTCACCATAAGCCAGAAAGGCCGCAACCGTTGAGCCCAGACCCGGCATGGCACCAATAACTGTGCCCAGTGCCGAGGAGCGAAACATCACAGGAATGACGCTTTTGAATTCCGCCCATGAAACGCGGTTGTCCGCCTTTTCTTTTGAAAAGTGAATGGCCTTGCCAGAGAGATCAGCGAGGGAGCTTTCCATTTGCCGGAAAACTTCCGAGACAGCCAAAAACCCGATCAACATGGGAATCAGGCCGATGCCTTCTTCCAGTTCCAGATTGCCAAAGGTCAAACGTTCTGTGGCGGTAATGGGATCGAGGCCAATGGTGCCAACTACGACACCCAGCAACATGGCCATCAGGCCTTTCCAGGCTGGTTTGCTGGACAACATACCAAGGGAAAAAAGCGCCATGGTGATCAAGATTGTATATTCCGCCGGGCCAAACATAAGGGCGACCATGGCCAGTAAACTGGCAAAGAAGATCAGGCAGATGTCAGAAAATGTATCGCCAAAGACCGACGCATAAAGCGCCATCTTCATGGCCTTGGCCCCTTTGCCCTGCTGTGCCAGGGGGTAACCGTCGAGAACCGTCGCCGAAGCCGCCGGTGTGCCTGGCGTCTTGATCAGAATGGCGGTGGTACTGCTGCCAAATAACGACCCCTTGAACATGCCCAGCAACATGGGAATGCCGACCCAGGGACTGAAGTAAAATGAATAGGGGATCAGCAAGGCCACAGCCATAGAGGCTGTCAGGCCAGGGATCGCACCCAGAATTTGCCCGGCAGCGACGCCAATGATAATGGCGATCAGGCTTTCCCAGGAAAGCGACAGGCTGAGCCCTTCGATGATCAGATCCATGGAGGTGCCCTTAGAACCACAATCCGGCGGGAAGCCGGATCGATAACAGTTGACCGAACAAACCCCAGACGATAGCCACAATGATTAATGGAAACCCGACCAGGCGAATGGCCGTGCGCTCACCTAAAACAGCCAGCAAGCCGCATAACAACAATCCGCTGGCGATATAAAAACCCACAACGGGGATAAGTATTTGCGAAAATAGCAGCGCCGCCACCATGCCCATCAGGCCACGAACCGGCAGACCCGTGGACAGATCGTCTTCCTCGTCGGTAATGGATGACGCAACCGCCGCTTCACGGTTCAACAAAAGCTTGCCAAGACGGACCAACATTAAAAGGGCGGCCAGGGCGGCAACGAGTTTGGGTGAAAAGCTGGGTGGCAGTCCCTGATCCAGGCCATAGCCTTCGGGATCAGTCACGCCAGCGGGTATAAGGAAAAAATAGAAGACGGCCACAACGCCAAGCAGAATGACGAGTTGCAGGATTTCCGTGCCTGCAGTGTCTGATTCTGTTGTCATAACCCAAAATAACCTTGATGAAAAATTTTAAACAAATCAGATAATCCGATTTCCGGTCCTGACCGTAAATTGCCAGGACCGGGTATCAGTATCAAACTTACTTCATGCCAATATCAGCAATTGCGATCTTGGCCGCGTTGTAGTCGGAGATGACGGTCTGGGTAAATGCCTTGTGACCGGCAAAATCAAGCGACCATTTGCGCTTGTCGGCCAGAGCAATAAACTCGGGGCTTTTGACAACTTTTGCCAATACGCCATCCCATTTGGCCAGAACATCTGCTGGCAGACCGGCAGGACCGGCCAGGCCAAAGAAGATCGCCGGGGCAATCGGATAACCAGCCTCCGTCAATGTTGGTACGCTGCCATTAACCGGATTTTTGTTCGGTGTGCCTTCAGCCAGGATACGGGTCTGCCCATCAAGTGTTGCCTTGTTGCCTTCAGACATCATGGCTGCATCGATGGTGCCGCCCAGCAGGGCTGCCAAAACTTTGGAGCCACCCTTGAACGGAATAAAGGTTGCCTTGGCGCCTTCTTTTTTGAACATGGCTTCGACCGCAACATGAGGGCCGCCGCGTTGTACAGATGTGGACCAACGAAGCTTGCCTGGATTTGCCTTGGCGTAAGAAATCAGATCAGCCAAAGTTTTAAACTTGCTGTCTTTCAGGACCACCAAAGGCTGGCTTGAAGCCACGAACTGCCCGACATATGTCAGGTCATTCAGAGGATGATAAGGCGCTTTCATCATGTGAGTACGGATCGTAATCGGGCTGGTCGAGACAAAACCCAATGTATATCCATCAGGCTTTGATTTTGACACGGCCCCGATGCCGATTGTGGCACCGCCACCGGTTTTGTTTTCAACGTTAATCTTCACACCCATCATGTCACCGGCCAGCTTGGCAATCATGCGGGTGGCAGTGTCGCCACCGCCGCCAGCGGAATATGGGCAGATCATGGTGATGGTTTTTTCCGGATAGCTTCCGGCTGTCGCTGCAAAAGGCGTCAGCAATACTGCCAAGGCCGCAAACTTGAGAATGCGCATTCTGTTTTCTCCCTGCTTAAGTCATGCGGGCCTTATGACGGCCCGCTTTGATATTTTCGTGTGCACGAAGTTTAATGCTAGCCCTTGTAAAACCATGATGTAAATTTCTTTTTTGTCATGATACCATGATAATTCGTCATGGATGGTAGGTAAAATATGGCACAAAACAACTTGAAAGGTCTGAAAGCCTTCATTGCGGTGGCTGAATTCGGCAGCGTCACTGAGGCAGCCAATCGTCTTGCCTTGACCCAGTCTGGTGTCAGTCGCCAGATAGCAGCCATTGAAGAGGCGGTCGGCTTTGCCTTGTTTGATCGGGTGCGGGGACGTCTGTCAGTCAGTCAGAAAGGCGCAGCCTTTCTGCGTCATGCCCGACGAACCCTGGATGTGGTCGAAAATTTGCCCCGCGCGGCCCTGGCAATTGCTTCGGGTGCCGCTGACCGGGTGGCCATCGCCGGGACCAGCGCCGTGATCCATGGATTGCTGCCCTTCACCATCGCCCGATACATCGAACAACGCCCCGGATCGTCCCCCAGCATCACCATGCGCAGTCTTCAGGAAATCGCCGAACTTGGCGCGCAAGGCCATTTTGATTTGATCATAGCCCCCACACCGGCGCGTCCGCCCTATTACGATCTGGTACGATCCATTGAATTTGATTTGTGTTTTGCCGGTCCGGCAAACCTGTTGACGACGATAAGCGACAGTCTGTCACTGGATCAATTGGCCGGGATGCCCTTCATCTCGCTTGATCCTTTTGCGACCTATCAGGAAAGCGTCGAGCGGGCGTTGAAAGCCGCAGATATCGAAGTTCGCCTCGCCTGTGAAACCAGTTCAGTTATGGCGGCGGGGCGCTTGGTTGAACTTGGCGTTGGTTGTGCCTTTCTTGATCCCTTTGTCGCCCGGACCATAAACAACCCTGCGGTCGCCGTCAGAAAACTGACGCCGGTGATCACCCACAGCTACAGCGTATTTGCCCCGTCGAACACACCTTTGGGGGATGAAACAAAATATGTACTGGAAAGCCTGAATGCCGTCGTTGACGATCTGAAAATTGGCTAGTCGGTTGCGGCGGCACCGAGGACCACGCCGTCAACAGCGATCACGCCATTGCCATCTTCGCGGACCAGAACCGGATTGATTTCAGCCTCGTAAATATCTTCTCGCTGGGCCAATCCGGAGAAATTGACAATGGCTTGTGCCAAAGTATCAAGATCACCTGGGGTCGAGCCGCGATAACCCCGCAAGGGAGCCAGGCCGCGAACCTCTTCAATCATTGATCGGGCGGCATCCAGATTAACCGGTGCCATGCGCAGGGCTGTATCGTCGTAAATTTCTGTCAGCAATCCACCAACGCCCAGGACGACTATCGGTCCAACCAGTGGATCCCGTTTAAAACCCAGTAAAACCTGGCCCAGGCCCGTTGCCATTTCCTGAACCAGCACGCCATCAATTGCAGCATCGGGTGCATGTTGCGTGGCGTTCGCCATGATTTCAGACCAGGCGTCTTTGACCTGAGCATCATTTTCGAGACCAAGACGCACGCCGCCCATGTCTGACTTGTGCTGAATATCAGCCGAAGCGATTTTAAGCGCTACTGGTCCAGGCATGTCTTGCGCCAGTCCAACAGCCTCGGTCACGGAAGAGGCCAATGCTGACCGCGCCGTCGAAATTCCTAGATCAGAAAACAGTGCAAGCGCTGCGCTTTCATTCAATCCTTGCCCCGGCAATAACGCAGCATGATCCAATGCTTCAAGTTTGCTCAGGTCAGGAATATCGTCCGGCCCAGTCCAGGACAGCACCGCATGCATGGCATCGGCGCAGCCCTCCGGTGTTCGGAAGACGGCAATGCCCGCATTTGCAAGGCGCGACAGAGAGTCTTCAGCCGCAGGGGCCAGATAGACCGCAAAAGGTTTGGCAGCATCGCGCCAGCGCATCAAGGGATCGACGGCCAGTTCAGGATGGAACTGGGCAGACGATCCAACCACCATGATCACAGCATCCGTTTCATCTGATGCCATCAGACGAGAAATTACATCGGCGACAATTTCCGGTTTCGCGCCCGCCATGGTCAGATCGATCATACGGGCACCAGCCGCCGCAATGTTATGTGCCGCCAGCGCGTCACTGACTTCAGCTGGCACTTCGACCACATCGACGCCGCGCATGCCAAGATTATCGACAACCATGGCACCGCCGCCGCCTGTTGTGGATACGACAGCGACACGCTTGCCGCTGCCTGGTGCGCGACCGGCGAAAAGACGTGGCGATTCGATCAAGCCATTGAAGGTATCAACGCGGGCAATACCATTTTGTTTCAGGAAAGCCGCAATAGCATCGTCACTGCCGGCAATGGCGCCGGTATGGGACCGCGCCAGTTCCTGACCCACATTGGACCGTCCCAGTTTGTAGGCCACAACCGGCTTGCCAACCTTATGGGCACGTCGGGCAAATTCCGCCAGCCGTTTGTGATCGCGGATGGTCTCGAGAAATAGCAGGATGACGTCCGTGTCATCATCTTCCAACAGCAAGTCCGCGATTTCACCGACGGATAAATCAGCTTCGTTGCCAACAGATATCAGTTTGGAAAAACCCACGTGACGGGCTGCCCCGTGGGAAAGAAACGCGCCGATCATACTGCCGCTTTGGGAAACCACTGCGGTTCTGCCCGTCACCAACTCGGGCAGTTCGAGCATGGCATTGGCACTGAGTGTGGCACCAGTGACCGGATTGATCATGCCGATACTATTAGGCCCCAGCAATCGCACGTTGCCATCACGCCCGGCCTGCAATAATTTTTCCTGCAGGTCCGCGCCGCTTTCACCGGCTTCCGCAAAGCCACCGGCCAATATTGTGGCGCAGGGAATTTTTGCCGCCGAACAAGCTTGAACCGCAGCAAGTGCCGCGTCCTCCGATAACATGATAAAGGCATGATCTACTGAATCAGGTATGGACGCGAGATCGGGGTAACAATCAAGATCTCCGATTTTCTTTACGCGTGGATTTACCGGATAGATTTTCCCCGCATACCCATGTCGCAGCAAATAGCGCAGCGGTCGTCCGCCCGTTTTAGTCTCATCGGCCGAGGCACCGATCAGGGCAATGCTTTGCGGCGACAACAGCGCCTGTGCCAGGTCGGGATTGTTCATTTTACCAATCTCTATTTCGGTGGTCGTTGCGAGAAACGTCGATCAAAGACACCTTCTGCAATCCGGTTGCGCATCATCTCGCCCGACCCGCCTGCGATTTGCCAACCCCGGGTTTTGCGGAAGCAATATTCAACAAGCGACTCCGTTGAATAGCCCGTACCGCCCATAACCTGCATGGCTTCGTTGCAGATATCAAACCCAGCCTGATTGCAAAATGCCTTGGCAATCGACGTATCTTGTGCGGATGGCAATCCACGGTCCGCATTCGATGCCGCCCGATATAACAGCAGACGACCCGCATCGATCTTGATCTGCATATCCGCAAACTTCCACTGGATGCCTTGGAATTCACATAATGCCCTGCCGAACTGTTTGCGCGTTTCAGCATGTTCGCGGGCGCGCTCAAAAGCAAACTGTCCAAGGGCCAGGGATCGCGATGTATTGCCAATGCGCTCAGCGTTAAAACCAGCGATTTGTTTTTTGAACCCGCCCGGCCCCAACAGAACGTTTTCCGGTGCCACATAAACATTGTCGAAATAAAGCGCGCACCATTCTTCGCCGTTCATATAGGTCGCAGGCTGGCCCAACTCGAATCCTTCCTGGCCGCGTTCGAGCAAGACAGATCCAATGCCATCGATGCCTTCACCAAAGCGCACATAAATCAGAAACAGATTTGCGTCCGGAGAGTTTGAGGTGAAGACCTTGCCACCCGTGATGCGGAAACCGTCGCCATCCGGCACGGCTTTGGTGGATAGGTCCGTGGCCGCCGAACCCGCTTCAGATTCGGTCATACCAAGCGCAATAATTGCTTCGCCCGCCAGCAAGTCTGCAAAGTAGCGTTCTTTCTGGTCGTCAGAAGCATATTCAGCAAAGGTGCGCAGAGGCCCAAAGTTACCGGACTGCACAGCATCCGCACTGCGCGGACACACTAAAGCAACTTGTTCTATCGCCAAAACAGCATCCATCAATGTGCCACCCTGACCGCCATCGGCCTCCGGAATGGTAATACCTATCAGGCCTTGTTCGGCGATCAATTTCATCACATCCAGCGGAAACCCCGGATCATGCGCCCGCGCCAAAGCACCTTCCGCCAGGTGCCGTTCGGCCATGCCGCGCACGGAATCCTGAAACATTCGCTGCTCTTCACTGAGTTCAAAATCCATGCGAATACCTCAAGTTTCTGTTGGGAGTGGAAAGAATATCTGTTCGGAAAATAGAACCACCCTTCACAAAAAGGCAAGTCGCCTTGTTGAATTGACAGTACAATTCCAAATCACATGACCAATAATTTGTGCCAAGTGTGTGTAAGCAAGAAAAAATGTAAGCGCAGGATTCACGGCCGACATTGAACTGAAATTGAAGGCGAACCAATGGCCAGGAAAAATAAACACTTCCTTGCTTAAACTAGCGAAATATCAGGGTAAGCAGTGCCGCAGGGGGAATTGAATTTGCGCTGAAATATCTAATGATAGACCGTTTCAGATTGCGGTTTTCTGCAACGGCTATTTAAGTCGTGATAAGTAAATATTATCACGAAGTAGTCATTTCACTCTCTAGCTACCACTGTGTCATAGAGCCCGTAATGTGTCAGCCCTGTGTGACTCTCGACCCCCGTATAGCGAAGCGAAGCGTCCTCATAGCGACGGAAGGCGAAGACTGCCTGATTCATATGCTCAGTGTTGAAGACCTTTAGGCTTACAAGCAGGTGAAAATCCTCCACAGTGAGGCCGGTAACGGCCAAGAAGAGGTCCGGCTCCAGTTTCGTTATCACATCCTGCAAAGTGTTCTCGCGAAAGTCGGTCAAGTACATGAAAACCGGGATGCGGGTAGCAAACTTGATTAGCTGTAGTAATTCAGACCTGATCTGACAGTTACCGATTTTGACGCGGCGTCTGTCAGGTCAAGTTTGGTCTATAAACTTTTCCTTCCAGATACGTTTACCATCCTCCAGGGTTTGCATGGGCGTGC
>Ga0233449_1001772_pt1 | contig 18329 bp, 17 predicted proteins | sample SI_124_October20_FD_183012 | JGI IMG/M metagenome (GOLD analysis project Ga0233449, IMG submission 183012) | Seawater microbial communities from Saanich Inlet, British Columbia, Canada - SI_124_October2016_200_MG | ecosystem: Environmental > Aquatic > Marine > Inlet | place: Canada: British... | reverse complement strand
GACTGGGACATTATTCGTGCCCACGTCGAAACAAAGAACTTCGGGGCCGGTGAAAAGCTTGTTCGCTATGGCGAGATTGATACTTCGTTTTTCATCCTGACAGAAGGAACGGTCGAAATTGTCGTCGAGCAAAGCGACGGCGAACCCCATGTTCTGTCCAATATCCCCAAAGGATCTGTTTTTGGTGAGATCGCTTTTTTTGACGGGCAACCGCGCAGCGCAACCATTCTTTCTCGGGTGAGCGGCAGTGCCATGAAAATCAGCCGGGAAAATTTCAACAAGTTGTCGCAGAGCCATCCAAAAATTGCCAACCTGATCCTCTTTGACCTTGCCCGCATCCTGGCCTTGCGGTTGCGCTGGACCACGGTCGTATCCCAGCACTTGTTGTAACAAAAGGGTCATTTGCACCCACTGACATTTACCTTGTAACATTCGGTTCTGTTTGATTTTCATTCTGCCTTGAAGCCGCGTTACAGGAGGTCGGGTTGCAACACATCAAAACCCTGTCACCAGGTCTGGAAAAACTACGCATCAACGTCATGAATGCCTGTGCCCTGATGCTTGTGCTGACCCCACCTCTGGTCTGGTTTGGCCACACGCGCCCAATTTTCTACGGTGTTTTGTCGATGGGGATATTCTCGGGCATCCTCTTTTGTTATTTACATCGCTTCGAAAAACCGCCCGCAAATTATGAACCACCTGGCCCGCCGGCAATCCCCGATGCTTTTTTTGAGGAACTGGCCGACCTTGGTGCGCTGACGAACAATCACCGCCTCACCGTCGAAGCACCCTTGCGAGCCAGGATGAACCGTCTGCGCCGCCTGGTGGAAGACAAACGTATGTGGCGATAACATCCGACATTATCTGACGACAGAATGATGAAAACGAACACATGACAGAAGAAGAAATGATTGCCCTGGTTGAGGCATATTTCGCCGGGGTTGATGGTGAAAACTTTGACGCCATTCAGGCAACGATCACAGAAGATTGTGTTTTCACTGTGGAAACCCATAATGTTGAACTGACCACACCAGCAGAAATTCGCAGCATGTTTGATCGATTATGGTCCGGCCATACAGCTGTTCAGCATTCAGACTTTTTGCATCTGGCGAATGTCGACAACCAGCGCATTGCCTCGCAGTTCAAAGTCATGAACACCCATCACGATGGCTCGCTGGCCCATAAATCGAACTGTAATTTCTTTGATTTGCGCGGTGACAGTTTCTGCCGGATTTCTGTTTATATGGCAGGCGAAAACACCCTGGACAAATCATAAAAAAGGGAGGCCCGAAAGCCTCCCTTTCCTGGATCAGCCAGGGTGATATCAACTTTAGTTGATACACCTGAGGTCTCTAACTGGTTGCAAAGCAACAAAGAAATGAGACAAGGCAAATCGGTTAAAACCGATATCGCTCTGGTGTATCAGACTTACATGCCCGTCGCTTTTTTCCAGACAGCGTGGGTATAAGCGCCTGTTGGGACTTTTGTGATAACCGGATCGGATTTACCGGACATCAGGGTATCCACGGTGCGCTGGTAATCTGCCGGATCAAGATAGCCAATGCCCTTGGCGGACCCTTCGATCAATTTGGCGATTTCACCCATCATGCGACGCTGGTGCTTTTCAGTCTGGGCACCGGATGCATCGTTTTCCAGAACAATGTCAGCCGCTTCATTGACATTTTTCATGGCATAGTCCCAGCCTTTGATCGACGCTTTGACAAAACGTGCCAGCTTGTCGACCATCTTTGGATCATTCAGGGTTTTTTCCAGCGTGTACAAACCGTCTTCCATGGTGGAAACGCCCTGGTCTTCATATTTGTAAACCTGCAATTCATTGGCAGGAATACCCGCATCGATGATCTGCCAATATTCATTATAAGTCATCGTGGAGACACAGGAGGCCTGCTTTTGCAAGATCGGGTCGACATTGAAGCCCTGCTTCAGAACCTTCACGCCATTGGCGCCGCCTGTTGTGCCAAGACCCAGTTTGGACATCCATGACAGGAACGGATACTCGTTGCCATAGAACCAGACGCCAAGTGTATGACCTTTGAAATCAGCTGGAGATTTGATGCCGGCATCTTTGCGACACGTCAGCATCATGCCTGATTTCTTGAATATCTGGGCGATGTTGACCAGCGGAACTCCTTTTTCACGGGTCGCCAGCGCTGACGGCATCCAGTCAATAACGACATCGGCACCACCTGCGGCGATAACCTGCGGCGGGGCAATATCGGGACCTCCTGGCTTGATCGTCACATCCAGGCCGGCGTCGTCATAAAAGCCCTTGTCCTTGGCCACATAATAACCGGCAAACTGGGCCTGGGTGACCCATTTTAGTTGCAAGGTCAGTTTGTCTTTTGCCTCTGCCGCGGTCGCTGTGAGGGCCAGTGCGGAGAGGGCTGCAAGCGTAACTAATTTCTTCATGGTAAAAAACAATCTCCCTGTTAATAAATCACTATTGTCGTCGATAAGATGGATGCCAGAAGGTGAAAATTCGCTCCAGCAACGCGAACACGCCGTAGAAGGTTGATCCAGCCAACGCCGCGACGGCGATCGTTGCCCAGACCATGTCAACATTCATCCGTCCCACTTCCGTGGAAATACGGAACCCCATGCCGACAATGGGGGTACCAAAAAACTCGGCGACGATGGCACCGATCAGTGCCAGGGTCGAATTGATCTTGAGTGCATTGAAAATGAAGGGCAAAGCCACAGGCAAACGCAGACGCAACAAGGTTTGAAAATAGCTCGCACCATAGGATTGCATGAGGTCTTTTTCCATCTCACCGGCTTCGTCGATACCGGCAAGGGTGTTGATCAACATGGGAAAGAACGTCATGACAACAATCACAGCAGCCTTGGATTGCCAGTCAAAGCCAAACCACATAACCATGATCGGTGCGATACCGACAATTGGAATGGCACTGACCAGACTGCCCAGCGGCAACAAGCCACGCTGCAGAAACGGTACACGGTCGACCAGGATGGCAACCACAAATCCCGAGCCACAGCCCATGACAAAGCCTGCCAGCACGGCCTTCATAAAAGTTTGTTGAAAATCTGCCCACAGAATATCCAGGTGCCCGCCAATGGCGACACCAATCACACCCGGGGCTGGCAGTAGAATTTGAGGTATGCCAAATCCGGTGACCACAACTTCCCACAAATAGAAAAACCAGAGCCCGAATAAAGTGGGTACCAGCAGGCGATAGGCATGACCGGCGTGATCAACATGCGACAACAACCCCATGGCCCGCCAGGCAAAAAACCCCAGGGCTAGAATAAACAGCCAGTAACCTGAACCTTCCAGACCAGGCAGCACATCATTTTCCAGCAACAGAAGAGGTGGCAATGCCGCCAGGACCGTTGCCACAAATGCCAGCAGACCTGGTAATCTGGTTTGTGCGGTGATCTCGTTTGATCGCAGCAGGCTCCAACCCGCAACAACAAGCGCCGGCAGGATTAAAAGGAGATAACCGCCGGACTGTGAAAACCAGCCGCCGGATTGAGAGGCAGGCAACATCAAGGCAATGGCCATCAGCCCGACAAACAGGGCACTTGAAGGGTCCCGGCGGATCATCTCGCCTGTCATGATTTCGCCCCCATGGCCTTGAGGGTGACTTTTTCGATGAGGCCAATGCTGAAAACCAGGGCCATGCCCAGAACCGAAGCACCCACGAGGGCGGACCAGATCTGAACGGTCTGACCATAATAGGATCCGGCCAGCAAACGGGCCCCAAGTCCGGCAACAGCACCCGTTGGCAATTCGCCAACGATGGCACCGACCAGGCTGATGGCAACAGCAACTTTCAGGCTGGCAAACAAGAACGGTACAGATGATGGCCAGCGCAGCTTCCAGAAAATCTGCGAGGTCGACGCCGAATACGTCCGCATCAAATCCATCTGCAAGGGATCAGGTGAGCGCAATCCCTTGACCATACCAATTGCGACGGGGAAGAAGCAGAGATACATGGAGATGATCGCCTTGGGTATGACGCCTGTCAGGCCCAGATTTCCCAGCACCACGACGATCATCGGTGCAATCGCCAGAATGGGGATCGTCTGCGAGGCGATAATCCACGGCATCAAGCTGCGGTCCAGGGTGCGGACATGGACAATACCAGCGGCCAGAAGAATGCCCAGAATGCTGCCCATGGTAAATCCAAGAAGCGTTGACGATGTTGTAATCCAGGCATGAAAAACCAGTGAGCGCTTGCTGGTAATCTTCTTCTGGAAAATGGTTTCGTTCAGTTCGACCACGACCTGGTGTGGGGCTGGCAATATCGGACGTTCCATGGACCAGGTCTTGTCCATCAAGTGGCTTGCAGTCCATTGAACCTTGCTGCGTTCAAACTGTTCAATCACCCGTGGCGCATTGAGATAGACGGCCCCGGCATACCAGATCACCATGATAACCAGAATCATGAAAGATACCGGGCCGACCCGACTGTCTTTCAGGCGGGAAATCCAGGAGACGCCGGGAGATGTGATTGCTGTGTCAGTCATCAAGCCCCTTGGTCGTCATAGGAGTGCCCTGCACGCAAGGCTTCGCGAACTTCGTGGGCGACTTCCAGAAAGTCATTTGTTTCGCGCCAGTCGAGGGTACGATCCGGTGGCGGCGAACAATTAATGATTTTGTTGATGCGCCCGGGACGAGGTGACATCACCACTATTTTTGTCGACAGGAACACCGCTTCCGGGATCGAATGCGTCACAAAGATCACAGTCTTTCCGGTTTCCTGCCAAAGGTGGATTAGTTGCTCATTCAAGTGATCGCGGGTGATTTCGTCCAGTGCGCCGAAAGGTTCATCCATCAACAACAGGTCCGGCTCAAACCCCAGTGCCCTGGCGATGGATACGCGTTGCTGCATACCACCGGAAAGTTGCCACGGAAACTTTTTCTCAAATCCTTCGAGGCCAACAAGCCGCAGGTATTTTGCCACACGCTCTTCGCGCAAGGCCTTGTCCATCCCCATCAGTTCCAGCGGCAACAAGGCGTTCCGGCGAACGGTTCGCCAGGGATAGAGGGCAGGCGCCTGAAAGACATACCCATAAGCCCGATCAATACGGGCCTGTTCAGGTGTGCCGCCATGGACCATGATTTCACCGCCAGTGGGCTTTTCCAGATCGGCAATAACCCGCATCAAGGTTGTCTTGCCACAGCCTGACGGTCCGATGAAAGAGACGAATTCACCATCTTCGATTGCAAGATCAACATCATTAAGTGCGTGTACGGCACTTTCGCCCTCGCCGAACACGAGGGAAAGCTTCCGCGCATCGACAACTTTTTTTACAGATGCGCTGGCCGCTGGATCCGGGTTGCTCATTGGGTGGCGTTTGCTCTCTCTATCATGGCCTGCAGCAGGACATTGCAACCGGCCTCAAGATGTTCCGGTTCCGCAGATTCAATTTCATTGTGACTGATACCGTTCAGGCAAGGTGTAAAGATCATCGCGGTTGGTGCCACACGCGACAAATAGCATGCGTCATGCCCTGCTCCGCTGACGATATCCATATGGGCAATATCACCGCCTTCGCAAGCACCGCGCACTGCCGAGACACAGGCTTCATCAAAAGCCACCGGCGGCGAATACCAGATTTCTTCAAAGTCCATTTCCAGACCGATATCAGTAGCAATGTCTGCACAAACCTTGCGCAGTTCTGCATCCATACCGGAAAGCACTTCGTCTTTTGGATGTCGGAAATCAATGCAGAAAAAGACACTGCCAGGGATCACGTTTCGTGAATTTGGCGTGACTTGCATCAGGCCAACCGTGGCACAGGCATTGGGCTGGTTTTCAAGACCAATGCGGTTCACTTCCCCGACCATTCTCGCGGCACCAACCAGGGCATCCTTGCGACTGTGCATCGGCGTGGGCCCGGCGTGAGCTTCCTGCCCGGTCAAGGTGACTTCATACCAGCGTTGACCTTGCGCGCCGGTAACAACGCCAATGGTCTTGTCTTCATTTTCAAGGATCGGACCCTGTTCGATGTGGGCTTCGAAATAGGCGCCGACTTCTCGACCGCCAACATCCTTGTCACCTGCATAACCGATGCGCTCCAATTCCTCGCCCATGGTCTTGCCATCGAGGTCCGCACGGGAGAGACCGTAATCAAGATCGAACACACCGGCGAACACACCCGAAGCCACCATCGCCGGCGCAAAGCGTGAACCTTCTTCATTTGTCCAGACTGCGACTTCAATCGGTGCTTCGGTTTCGATGTTCAGATCATTGAGCGTGCGGACGACTTCAAGGCCCGCGAGGACACCATAGACACCATCATATTTACCACCCGTTGGCTGGCTGTCGAGGTGACTGCCGGTCATGATCGGCGGCAAATCGTTGTTCTTGCCGGGACGACGAGCAAAGATATTGCCCATCTTGTCGACGGTAATCGAACAGCCTGCGTCTTCACACCATTTGGAAAAAAGGTCCCGGCTTTCGCGATCCAGATCGGTCAAGGCTAGGCGGCATACACCACCCTTTTCCGTTTCACCAATTTTGGCCATTTCCATAAGGCTGTCCCACAGCCGGTTGCCATCTGTGCGAAGATTGTCGCCCTTTGCCTGCGTGTCACTCAATTCCCGTCCCCTGTAAATGTCTTGTTCCGTTTTTTGGTTGTTCGTTATTCGGCCGCGTTGCTGAACGGGTTCCTTGGATCCTGTGTCCAGTTCATATAGTCCTTGCCGTTGTCCACTTTGCGCATGGTGATGCAATTTTCCGGACAAACATGCATGCACAGATTACAGCCTACGCATTCCTTATCAATAACCTCGTAGCGACGCTCACCCTTGATCTTTTCGGCGCTGATGGCCTGGTGAGAAGTATCTTCACAAACGACATGACAAAGACCGCATTTCACGCATTTTGTTTGTTCGATCTCGGCAACGATTTCATAGTTCATGTTCAGGTTCTGCCAGTCCGTGATATTCGGCACGGCCATGCCCTGAAAATCTGAAATACTGGCGTAACCCTTCTGGTCCATCCAGTCTGACAGGCCATCAATCATGTCTTCGACAATCTTGAAACCATAGTGCATCACTGCCGTACAAACCTGTGTTGTTCCGGCCCCCAGCGCAATGAATTCAGCAGCGTCACGCCAGTTGGAAATACCGCCAATGGCCGACATGGGCAAACCGGCTGTTCCTGCATTGCGGGCAATTTCCGCACACATGTGCAGGGCCATGGGTTTAACGGCCGGGCCGCAATAGCCGCCGTGTGAGCCCTTGCCGTCAACCGTTGGGGTCGGTGCCATGATGTCCAGATCAATCGATGTGATCGAGTTCACGGTATTGATCAGTGACACGCCATCACCGCCACCCGATTTCGCAGCCTGGGCCGGGCCGAGAATATTTGTGACATTCGGCGTCAGTTTCACAAGGACCGGCATATTCGTATGTGTCTTGCACCAGCGTGTCACCATTTCCACATATTCCGGCACCTGACCAACTGCGGCACCCATGCCGCGTTCAGACATGCCATGGGGACAGCCAAAATTAAGTTCAATGCCGTCGCAGTCAGTATCTTCGACCTCTTTTAATATCTTGACCCATGCGTCTTCCTCGCAGGGCACCATCAGCGAGACGACCATGGCGCGATCCGGCCAGTCTTTTTTGACTTGCTTGATTTCACGCAAGTTGACTTCCAGTGGGCGGTCCGTGATCAGTTCGATATTGTTAAGGCCGAAAATGCGTTGTTCACCTATATGCACGGCACCATAGCGAGAGGATACGTTGACCACTGGTGGTCCGGCTTCGCCCAGGGTCTTCCAGACGACACCCCCCCACCCCGCCTTGAAGGCACGTACAACGTTATATTCCTTGTCGGTCGGCGGCGCAGATGCCAGCCAGAACGGATTCGGTGACTTGATGCCGCCAACAGAAGTGGAAAGATCAGCCATCACGAAGCTCCCTTGTTTGAATTTTGCCCGGATAATTCCTGGTGAATTGCCTCGGCGGAAACCTTGCCGTCTTCAACAGCACTGACCGTCAGGTCCTGCCCGGCAATACAGTCACCGCCTGCATAAACGCCGTTCATCGACGTCTTGCCATTTTCGTCAACAACAATACGACCACCGGAAACTTCCGGCGCGGCACCACCCCCCAGCGGCGCCGCGTCGAAAGCCTGGCCAATGGCCTTGAAAACCTGATCTGCCATGAGCGTGAATGTTGCCCCAGTTCCCTCCAGACGGCCATTGCCATCCAGCTGCGTGGCTTCAAAAGTCATCTCAACCGCAGATCCGTTTTCACCCGTAATCGCAACAGGCATAGCCCAGTGACGAATAATAACGCCGTTCGTCTGTGCCAATTCCTGTTCAAAATCAGTGGCACCCATTTGCTCGGGCCCCCGACGATAAACAAGCGTTACGTCTTCTGCGCCCAGGCGTTTGGCCTGAACCGCAGCATCAATTGCCGTATTGCCGCCACCAATCACAATAACGCGTCGACCGACTGCCACCTTTGACAAATCGCCGGCTTGTCGTAAATCCGAAATATAGTCCACGGCATCTTCAACAGCGTCCACATCTTCGCCGTCCAGACCAAGGGCGTTTACGGCCCCCAGGCCCAGACCCAGAAAGACCGCATCAAAATCCGTTGTCAGTTGATCAAGGGACAGGTCTTTTCCAAGTGCCTTGCCGGTTTCGATGGAGATGCCACCGACAGACAGAATAAAGTCAATTTCTCGCTGGGCGATATTATCCGGCATCTTATAGGCTGCCAGGCCATATTCATTCAGGCCACCGGCTTTTGATTTTGCTTCATAAACAATGACATCATGGCCGTATCTGGCCAGGCGATGGGCACAAGCCAGACCGGCTGGCCCGGCGCCCACAACGGCAATTTTCCTGCCGGTTTCCGTGGCCCTTTGATAAGGCTGCATGCCTGCTTCAAACAGGGCGTCCGTTGCAAATCGTTGGAGCTGGGCAATAGTAACTGGTTTGTGGTCACCGGTATTTCGGACGCAGACTTCCTCACACAATTCTTCGACCGGACATACCCGGGCGCAGGTTGCACCCATGATATTCGCATCCAGAATTGTCCGGCCCGCACCTGTGGCGTTCCCCGTCGCAATCCGGCGTATGAAGCCGGGAATATCAATGCTGGTTGGACAGGCTTCGAGGCAAGGCGCGTCAAAGCAGTAAAAACATCTGCTGGCTTCGTTATAAGCCTGCTGATCTGTCAAAGGTGCATGCAGATCCTCAAAGGCTTCAGCGAGCGCTGGTGCTGTACAACGACCGGCTGCCACGTCACGGTTTTCAGCCATAGATTTCCCCATCTTTTTTGACCCGCTTTCATCGGCGGGATCACCCTGTTTTTCAGAATTCGCGGTGTCTGGCACCTGCTGTTTTATTATTGGGCATGAGGCTAGATGAAACCTGACCAATTGGTCAAGAAATAATTGACCAATTGGTCAGGTTATCTATTATTATTATGCCCACGAGACATTTTCATCGAGGATTTTATATGGCTTCTGCACTGGAATCGGGCGGCAAGGACACTGGAAAACTGTCTCTGACAAGTGACCAGGACATTGTCGAGGCCGCTAACAAACAGGGCAACCGTGCGAACAAGCGCCGCGTTAACGAAGCTCATATCCTGCAAGCCGCTGAAAGTATCTTTGCCGAGCGCGGCTATCGAGGTGCCACTACAGCCGCAATCGCCGAAGCCGCAGATCTACCCAAGGCAAATGTGCATTATTATTTTGGCACCAAGAAAGCCCTTTACCAGGCAGTGCTGGATAACATCCTCTCCCTGTGGCTGGAGCCCATGCAGGATATTCACGAAAATGCCGATCCTGCGACGGCGCTGACAGCCTATATCCGTGAAAAAATGCGGTATACGCGGGAGCGGCCAAGTGCCTCCAAGGTTTTCGCCAACGAATTACTACACGGTGCCGCTCATCTTCAAAATCATCTGGAAACAGACCTGAAAGACCTGGTTGAGGAAAAGGCAGGTGTTCTGACATCATGGATCGAAAAGGGCCAGATAAAACCTGTTGATCCTATACATCTGTTTTTCCTGATCTGGGCATCAACTCAGACTTATGCAGATTTTGATGTACAAATCGCGGCAGTTCTTGGCAAAAACAAGATCGGCAAAAGAGAATTCAGCATCGCCGAAGACACTATTATCCAGATGATTCTTGCGACTTGTGGATTAGTACCTGACAATGGTGGTTAGTAACTTGACCACTGAAGAATTGGTAGCAGTAGTTTTCTGGTTATTGGGGGCAGGGGTTTTCGAGACGTATGACTGGCATTTCAAACGGCACAGATTTTGATCCTGGTGACAAAATTCACTGGCTGACGGCTGAATTCATATCTGCAAAACCAGAGCAAGCCTTTCGGGAAGAGGAAGCCCCCGCGCAGCGTCGTGCGATCCTCGCTCTAAGCTTGATCATTATTCTAATTGGTGTATCTCTGCAGGTCATATTCGATATCAAGCAGGATACGCTTCCCAACACTTTGCTGGCAGCCAGGGTAAGCATGTATTTGTCACTGGTTTTCGCGGTAGTGTCCGTCGTTCGCCGCACACATTATCGTTTCCTGGATAATAGTATTCTTTTATTTGGTACCATGGCTGTTCTGCAGTCTGCCTTGCTGATCGAAATTGCCGATCCGGCGGCCTTCAGTTTGCTGGCGCGCAATATCGCCATCGTTGCTTTTGCCCATTTCATTATGCCAACAAGGTTCATCGGCACCACGATTTTGTTATTGGTGCAAACCTCGATTGTCTCCCACCAGATTCTGACATATTTTCACCTGGACCCGGTTGAACAGTTGTCCCTGATTACGATCACCCTCGCGCTGTTTATGGCAGGTACTTTTTCACGTTGGCAACGCGAAGTATCGAACCGTCGCCGGTTCCGCGCGACAAGTCAGCGTGACACATATTTGCAGCAATTGTCAGAGAGCGAAGGTAAATTGCGCCTGGTTACAGACAGCCTACCAATCTTCATCGCCTATATAGATAGCGACGAACGTGTCCAATACATCAACAACAGCGGGCGTGAGTGGTACTGCCTGCAAGGCGTCGACATAATCGGCCGCACACTGGAAGAATTGATCCCGTCCGATTACAAAGGGGCTGCGTCATTTTCAAGGGCCGCATTGAACGGTGAGAACGTGCATTTTGAACGGGTCGTCAACTACCCGGACGGGAAGACACGAACTGTAGACGTAACACACCTGCCCCATAAAAATGCTGGCGGTGAAGTCGTGGGATATTTCAGCCAGACCGTTGATATGACGGACAGCAAGCGAACAGCGCTTGATCTTAACAACGCACGGCGCGAGGCCGAGGCTGCCAACCAGTCTAAATCCGAATTCATGGCAAACATGAGCCATGAATTACGCACACCACTGAATGCCGTTATCGGTTTCTCCAGTGCTATGGCAGCAGGATTATCCGGTGATCTGAAGGACAAACAAAAGGAATATATCGGGGACATACAGAGTTCCGGCGAACATCTTCTATCGCTGATCAACGACTTGCTCGACCTGTCCAAAATCGAAGCCGGGAAACTCGAGATAAATCCGGAGTCGGTCAATGTTGATGAACAAATTGAACGGTGCTTGCCCTTCATCAAGGAACAGGCAACAAAAGGACAAATTCGCCTGAACCATACGCGTGCCCCGGACCTGCCAATTTTATACGCTGATCAACGCATGCTCCGACAAATGATCGTCAATCTTTTATCCAATGCCGTAAAGTTTTCGCCGGAAAATGGCAGGGTGTCGATTTTTGCTCAAACTGAAAGCGTTGGCCGTATCTCGATTTGTGTCAGGGATGAAGGCCCCGGCATGACCGCTGAAGATATTCCCAAGGCCCTGACACCATTTGTTCAAACGGAAAGTAGCATGATTACAGGCGGCGGTACTGGCCTGGGCCTGCCCTTGGTCAAGGGCATGATGGAACGCCATGGCGGCACCCTGGAGATTCAGAGCGTCGTCGGCCAGGGCACAACTGCATCCCTGTGCTTTCCTGCCAGGACCAACGAATAACCAAGCCCACCGTACAGGAATAACAGTCGACAATATTTCCGACTTCAGGCGTGATGAATATCCGCAAGTTCGTCATAGGTTTCCGGACGACGGTCGCGGAAAAACTGCCACAGGTCACGAACTTCGCGGACCATATCCATGTCCATTTCAGCGGTGATCAGTTCGTCCTTGTCTGCACTGGCCTGCGCGATGATCTGGCCACGTGGATTAACAAAATAGCTGGAGCCATAAAACTCCCCTATTTCCCACGGGCCTTCTGTGCCAACCCGGTTGTTGGCACCGATATAACAGCCATTGGCGACGGCACTGGCCGGTTGTTCCAGCTCCCACAGATATTGCGAAAGACCGGCCACAGTTGCCGATGGATTGACGATATATTCCGCCCCGTTCAGGGCCAGCGCGCGCCAGCCTTCGGGGAAGTGGCGGTCATAACAGATATAGACACCCAGCTTGCAATAAGCCGTATCAAAAACCGGGTAGCCTGAATTGCCGGGCTTGAAAAAGAACTTTTCATAAAACCCGGCGACCTGCGGAATGTGGGTCTTGCGGTATTTGCCAAGATAGGTGCCATCGGCGTCGATCACTGCCGCTGTATTGTAATAGATGCCGGTCTTTTCTTCTTCATAGATCGGCACCACGATGACCATGGAATATTGTTTGGCCAGTTCGCACATCAGCTGGGTGGTGGGACCATCCGGAATTTTCTCGGCCGAGGCATACCACTTGCTGTCCTGGCTGGGACAAAAATAGGGCTGGGTAAACACTTCCTGCATGCTGAGGACCTGCACACCCTCCCTGCCCGCCTGTTCGATCAACGGGATGTGGGCGTCGATCATGGCTTTGCGAATGGTTTCCACATCTTGCGACGTATCTGCCTTCAACGACATCTGAATGAGGCCGCCTTTTAGTATGCTCATGATCGAAGCCCTCCCCGGGTTTGTATTTTTGTCCTATTTCAGAACCGGCATCGTAAATTCCGCACCGGCGCGAATACCCGTGGGCCAACGAGACGTCACGGTTTTCAGTTTGGTGAAAAACTGTACACCTTCCGGCCCATGCATGTGCAAGTCTCCGAACAAGGATCGCTTCCAGCCACCAAAGCTGTGAAATGCCAATGGTACCGGAATAGGCACGTTTATACCGACCATGCCGATCTGGGCTTTGGAAGCAAAAGTCCGGGCACTGTCACCATCGCGGGTGAAGATTGCTGTGCCATTGCCATATTCATGATCATTGACCATGCCAATGGCCGTATCAAAATCATTAGCGCGAACGACACTCAGAACCGGGCCGAAAATTTCTTCCTTGTAGATGCTCATATCCGTGGTGACATTGTCAAAAATTGTCGCCCCGACGAAGTGACCACCTTCGTAACCTTGTGGTGCTGCGTAGGTCCGCCCGTCAACCAGAAGATCCGCGCCTTCAGCGACACCGGCATCAATATAGCCTTTGACCTTGGCGGCATGTTCCGCCGTTATCACAGGACCCATTTCCGACGACAAATCCATGCCGGGACCGGTTTTCAGGGCCTCGGCCCGAGGCACCATACGTTCCATCAACTTGTCACCGGCATCCCCGACGGCAACGGCAACAGAAACCGCCATACAGCGCTCACCTGCCGACCCATAAGCTGCACCCATCAGGGCGTCGGCTGCCATGTCCATGTCAGCATCAGGCATGATAACCATGTGGTTTTTCGCACCACCCAGGGCCTGAACCCGTTTACCGTTGGCGGCTCCGCGGCTGTAGATATACTCCGCAATACCCGTTGATCCAACAAAGCTGATGGCGGCAATATCCGGGTTATCAAGTATCGTATCGACGGCAACCTTGTCACCGTGTACGACATTCAGAACACCTTCAGGCAATCCGGCTTCGATCAGCAGTTCCGCCATTTTGTTGGCAAGGCTGGGATCTTTTTCTGATGGTTTCAGGATGAAGGTATTGCCACAGGCCAGCGCAATCGGGAACATCCACATCGGTACCATGGCCGGAAAATTGAACGGCGTGATACCGGCTACAACACCCAGCGGCTGGCGCATGGAATGCATATCGATGCCAGCGCCGACATCGTCGTTGTAGGCACCTTTCAACAGGTGTGGAATACCACAGGCAAATTCGACAATTTCAATACCACGTGTAATCGAGCCTTTGGCATCTTCGAAAACCTTGCCATGTTCCGCCACAACAATTTCTGCAAGGCTGTCGATGTTTGCTTCCATCAAGGCCTTGAAATTGAACATCACACGGGCACGACGCAAGGGTGATGTCGCGGCCCATGCCGGAAAGGCTGCTTTGGCGGTGGCAATTGCAGCATTCATTTCATCTGCAGATGCCAAAGGCACCTGGGTGATAACGTCACCGGTGGCTGAATTGTCAACATCACTGAAACGACCGGATGTGCCGGAAACGTTTTTGCCATCAACAAAGTGAGTTAGTGTACTTGTCATATCGTCTTCATCCCTGGTTGCGATCCGGCGGGTTCATGCTGCGAGCACGTCCTTCGCCGGGACATAGTTCAAATTCTGGTCAATGGCGACCGCCTCATAAGTGAGTTGGCCCTTGTGCACATTCAGTCCAGCGCAAAGATGGGGGTCCGATAACAATGCGTCGCGATACCCTTTGTCGGCAAGCGCCAGTGTAAAGGGTAGCGTTGCATTGTTTAAGGCAAAGGTCGAGGTCCGGGCAACCCCACCGGGCATATTTGCCACGCAATAGTGGACCACATCATCAACAACATAAGTTGGCTCTGAATGGGTTGTGGCTTTGCTGGTTGCGAAACAACCGCCCTGATCGATCGCCACGTCGACGATGACAGCACCACGCCTCATTTTTCTGATCATGTCTCTGGTGACCAGATGAGGGGCAGCAGCCCCGGGCACCAGAACAGCACCCACGACCAGATCCGCACCCAGCACTTGCTCTTCGATATTTCCGGCTGTGGAATATATTGTGTTGATCCTTCCCCGGAACATTTCATCCAGTTCGGCCAGACGTTTCAGGGACCGATCGATGATCACAACATCGCATTCCAGACCCACTGCCATACGCGCTGCATTAGTGCCAACGACACCACCGCCGATGACGACAACCTTGCCTGAAGGCACTCCCGGGACGCCACCCAGCAAAACCCCACGTCCGCCTGGTTCCATCTCCAGGCAATGTGCACCTGCCTGAATGGACATACGTCCGGCGACTTCGCTCATGGGTGCCAGCAAAGGCAATGTGCCACGGGCATCGGTCACAGTTTCATAGGCAATGGCAATACAGCCACTGTCGATCAAACCTTTTGTCTGTTCGGGATCGGGGGCCAGGTGCAGATAGGTGAACAGTATCTGACCCTTGCGCAACATGGCTATTTCGGCGGCTTGCGGCTCTTTCACCTTGACGATCATGTCGACGATGGCAAAAACCTCTGCGGCCGTATCGACAATGTTGGCACCAGCAGCGCGATAATCATCGTCCTCCAGACCAATGGCGTGACCAGCCATGGTCTGAACCGTGACCTGATGACCGTGATGAATAACTTCACGGACGGATGCCGGAGTCATCCCGACCCGGTATTCGTGAACTTTTATTTCTTTGGGGACACCGAGGTGCATGACTTGTACTGCTTTCCTAATCCAGATTCGTGATGACATCACTGAGGATGCCAAACATGTCGTCTATTTGCGCCTTGCTGATCATCAGCGGTGGCGACAAGGCAATGATGTCGCCAGTGGTTCGCACCAGAAGGCCTTTTTCGTAGCATTTCAGGAATGCGTCGAACGCGCGCCTTGTTGGCTCGCCTTCAAATCCCTGTAATTCTATGCCTGCGATCAAGCCTGTGTTGCGCAGATCAATGACATGCGGCAGACCTTTCAGACTGTGTACGGCATCCTCCCAATAATCAGCGATATCTGCGCATTGCTTGAACAGATCTTCATCACGATAGACATCCAGTGTCGCGATGGCGGCGGCGCAGGCCAGAGGGTGGGCTGAATAGGTATAGCCGTGGAAAAGTTCGATGGCGTTTTCCGGCCCGGTCATGAAGGTGTCGTAGATATCGTTAGACGTCATCACTGCACCCATGGGCACAGTCCCACTGGTAATGCCCTTGGCCAGCGTCATCATGTCCGGCGTCACACCATAATGATCAGCACCAAATGCCGAACCCGTGCGACCAAAGCCGGTAATAACCTCATCAAAGATCAACAGAATGCCGTGTTTGGTACAGATGTCGCGCAGGCGCTGAAGATAGCCTTTTGGCGGCATCAGAACACCGGTCGAGCCGGCAATGGGCTCAACAATGACAGCCGCAATGGTTGAGGCATCATGCAGCGTCACAATGCGTTCCAGTTCATCCGCCAATTCTGCACCATGTTCAGGCTGGCCACGGGAATAGGCGTTTTTTTCCAGATCGTGGGTGTGGGGCATATGATCCACACCGTTTAACAGAGAACCAAAAAACTTGCGATTGGTGACAATGCCACCAACCGAAATACCGCCAAATCCGACGCCATGATAGCCGCGCTCACGCCCGATCAACCGGGTCCGGGCTCCGTCACCGCGAGTGCGGTGATAAGCCAGGGCAATTTTCAGCGCTGTATCAACAGCTTCCGAACCTGAATTGGTAAAAAAGGCGTGGTCCATGCCTTCAGGTGTCATCTCGGCCAGACGGGAAGCCAGTTCGAACGCCTTGGGGTGGCCCATCTGAAAAGCAGGCGCATAATCCATTTCACCAGCCTGCTTCTGGATAGCTTCGACAACAGGCGCGCGATTGTGGCCGGCATTACAGCACCAGAGTCCGGCAGTCCCATCCAGGACCTGTCGTCCTTCAGCCGTGGTGTAATGCATGTCTTTGGCACCAACAAACATGCGTGGATTGGCCTTGAATTGACGGTTGGCCGTAAACGGCATCCAGAATGATTCAAGATTATTCGGATTTGTGGGCGTGCTCATCACAGGTTCCCCTTTGAAGACATATTGTGAAGAAATATTGTTGAAACTGCGATATCATAGATATCAAATAAATTAAACACATTTCGCAAATCAGATGGATTTTTGTCGCTATATAATAAACACTGTCCTATAATGTCTATTATATTTAACATCAAAGTCAGTAATTTTTATGTCAGATATCAAGCCCAACGCCGATCATGAATACGGATTTGACCTCGGTGCCCGCTTGCGGGGCATGCGCGAAAGCTACGGATTATCCCAGCGCGAACTGGCCCGCCGGGCGGGTGTCACCAATGGTATGATTTCCCTGATCGAGCAAAACCGCTCGAGCCCGTCAGTGGGCTCCCTCAAGAAAGTGCTCGATGGCATTCCTGTGACGCTGGCAGATTTTTTTGCCGGCGATGTGAACAAGGGCCCAAAGATCTTTTTTGCGGCGGATGATCTTCTTGAAATCGCCGGGGGGGCGGTATCTTATCGGCAGGTGGGCAGGGATCTGTCCGACAAGTCGCTGCAAATGATCCACGAGCGCTATGCACCGGGTGCGGACACCGGCCGGGCCATGTTATCTCACGAAGCCGAAGAATGTGGCGTTGTTATTCAGGGTCAGATGGAATTGACGGTCGGCAATCAACGCAAGCTCATGGGACCAGGTGAGGCCTACTATTTCGACAGCCGCCTGCCCCACCGTTTTCGCAACATCAGCGATGAAGACTGCGTTGTCATCAGCGCCTGCACGCCACCGTCGTTTTGAAATCTGGTTCTGGGACTATTTCAATAATAATTTGTCGATTTTCGCTGCAAGGATGAAGTCATTTTCATGCAGACCCATAATCTTGTGGGTATAAATCTTGATGTGGGCATATCCCCAGCCGAAACTAATGTCAGGATGGTGGCCTTCCACTTCCGCCAGATCACCCACCTTGTTAACAAAAACCTGAGCACCAACAAAATCTGCACATTCAAATTTCCGCGTTATTCGAGTGGCGTTATTTTCCAGCCTCCATGCTGGTGTTTGCGCCAGAAATACCTTTGCCTGGACTTCGGTCATGGGTGGCATAGCGCCCTGGCAGGGTACACTTTTCTTTTCCGTCAATGACATCGCCTGTCTCCCGTTCTGTTTAACAGGACATGGGGCATTTCTTCATAGTTGCCAGGCACGTACTTACTCAGGCTGGACCCGAAGGGCAGTCAGCGTTAAGCTGGTCTCATGGAAGATTCACCAGGGGGAGAGGCGGAGATGCGCGCCGACGACGAATGGAATTTCCGGGAGTTTGGAGATGGCGAAGTCATTTTCAACGTCGGTGACCCAGGCGACGAAGCCTATGTCATTCGAACGGGTTCAGTAGATATTGTAATCGAAAAAGATGGCAGTCAGG
>Ga0233449_1001764_pt1 | contig 18389 bp, 15 predicted proteins | sample SI_124_October20_FD_183012 | JGI IMG/M metagenome (GOLD analysis project Ga0233449, IMG submission 183012) | Seawater microbial communities from Saanich Inlet, British Columbia, Canada - SI_124_October2016_200_MG | ecosystem: Environmental > Aquatic > Marine > Inlet | place: Canada: British... | reverse complement strand
AAACCACAGAAAAACATCTACCATCAGTGACCGCAAAAGAGCCAATACCCGGGAAATAGAACAAGTTTTAAGAAGCGGAAAACAATAATCGATTTTTCACACGGTCTGGACCCAAAGCGGACATTTAGTTAAGGCAGATGAACATCATAAAATAGCAAAGAATGGCTATTCGGCTCGCCAGTTTATTTTATGATATTTAAATTTTAATCTAGAAAGTTAAAAATAAACCATCATTTGCGGATTGAGTATTGGACAGATTAACAACTTCGTCAATTTGACGTACCGATTGACCGATATGATTTGAATAATCGAATAAATTGGCAAGTTCCTGCTTTGATATGAAATTCTCGATTTCTTCATTTGAAGAAAGAATTTCATCAAAAGCTGTTCCTTCATTTTTGGCATCCAATAAACATTTATTTACTAGATCTTGCGCTAGCTTTCTACCGGTATTTTTCTGCAAACGAGATACGATTATATCTGATAAAACTTGACCATTTAAGAGGTTTAGATTTTTCTTGATCTTCTCTTCGTTAATTTCCAAGCCATCGATGAGGTAGATCGTGTCTAGTAAGGCTTTACTCAACAAAATACTGTTTTCAGGAATGTGGTGCCAATCTAACCGCCAACTGCGTGTGTCCCTTTCGTGTTCCACGATCATTGCCTGTAGCGCCAGCGGAGCGTTATTTACAACAATGCGGCACATGGAAGTCACCTGAGCAGATAGCGATTGCCTAGTACTGTTGTCACCTATAGAAGAATTAAAAGTTGGTTCAGAAAACTCGTTAATTTCGGTGCGGGAAAGTTGGTAAATTTCATTTGTGATACGGCTAATCGTTGCTGCCGCTTGCGAAAGAAATACAGTAAAATGTCCGTAATTATCACGAATACCCGTCCAGCCACAAGCGGGCATTTCGAGGCCTAATTCTTCCAAAACACCTTCAACAACTTCGTAGGCACGGTCCCCAAGGCCACTCATTGTCCCGGTACTCCCGTGAATAAGGCCAACAAAAATATATTTTCTCATATCCTTCATGCGTTCGATATTTCTACGAACTTCCGCAGCCCAGCTGGCCGCTTTTAATCCAACTGTTATTGGTAAGGTATGTTGATTGTTTGATCGACCAATCATGGGTTGGCTACTATGTTTTTGCGCCATCTCGATTAATTTCTTTTCTAAAATGATCATATCTTGGAAAATTATTTTAAATGCATCTTTAAGTTCAAGCGATGTTGCGGTGTCTTGAATATCTTGGGTCGCAGTTCCATAATGGATAAATTCACCAGCACCATTATCACAGGCTTTTTCAAGCTGCTTTAGAAGCGGGACAAATGTATGTTGCGCCTGAACAAGGTGTTTTTTTAAGGCATCCACGTCGAGAAGTTCTAAGTGTGCTTTTTTGCAAATTTCATCTGCAGCATCCTGCGGTATTATTCCAAGTTTAGCTTGTACCCGTGCGAGCGCTGCTTCCACATCAAGCCAGCGTTGATAACGGTGACGGTCTTTAAATACATCCCGCATCTCGTCGGTGCTCCAAATATCCTTATAATATGGATTGGTAAGTATGTGAGCCATTAGTATTCCTTAAATATTTAATATATGAATTATGCTTGGAGAAAATAGTGGTCATTGACGCTGGCTTCTTTTGAAATCCTCACAACATCATCTGATTGTTCCACACATTTTCCAATATGCTTGCCGTAGACCATAACCTCATCAAAATCGGCTTCAGTTGCGACGCCTAAAATTTCTGGGTGAGCAAGCAACACGTTTTTAATCGGTGTTTGAGTGTCATGAGCTTCCTTACATGCAAAAAGAATTATGTCATGCGCCGTTTGTTTGCCTATTTTTGGAGCAAGGTGAAACATAAGAGCTTCTGAAAAGAGCATGCCGTCCAAAGCATCCAGATTTCTGGTAATGTTTTTTTCAAAAATATCAATGCCGTCCAATGTTTGTATCGTCGCGGCGAGGGCACGAGCCATAATTACACATGTTTCCGGTAAATTATGCAAATCAAGATTAAGCGCTCGCGCATCTCTTTCGTGTTCGCCAGTCATCGATTGCAAACCAAGGGCCGTATTTTGTTGTACGATACGGCACTGCGCTACAGCAAATGCACAAACTTCTGCATTTCTTTTATGAGGCATAGCACTTGAGCCAACATAAGCTTTACTTAACGGCTCATGTAGTTCACTTAATTCAGAGCCACTAAGTTCATAAATTTCATTGACAATACGCCCGACTGATCCCGCAATCATACCAGTGATCACTTGAAACTCTCCGATGTTATCCCGTGCTGAGCCAAGTCCAGCAGGTGCAACATCAAGTCCAAGCTGGTCCATCAGTGCTTCATATATGTCATACGCCTTTGCGCCACCCTCAAGCATCGTGCCGGAAACGCCATGTAATGCTCCACAAAAAATACGTTTATGCATATCCTTCATACGTTCTATTTCCCGGCGAATCTCTGCGGCAAAACCAGCAAACTTAAAGCCTATGGTAATAGGTGGACCGTGTTGTTTATGTGTACGGCCTGCCATCGGTTGCGACTTATATTTTTCAATCATTGGAATTATAATGCTTTCGATTTGTAGTAAATCTCTTAACATAATCATGTACGCGTCTTTTATCTCAAGAACCGTGGCCGTGTCCTGGATATCTTGTGAACAAACGCCTGAGTTAACATGGTCGGCGGCATCGTTTCCGCAAGCCGTTTTTACAGCATTCAATAGTGATGAAAGGAGTTGATCAGAGCCGCAGAAATTATTCGACTTTGGCGAAAATTCAAGTTGGTCCAAATCGCAGCACTTGACGATTTCATCAGCTTCTGCTCGTGGAACAAGATCCATTTTTGCTTGTACAGTTATCAATGCAGCCTGAACATTAAGCCAGCGTTGAAGCCGCTTATTGGGATCAAAAACATCCCGCATTTCGTCTGTAGCGTAGACGTGTTTGTAAAATTCACTATCAATAACATGTGTCATCAATTTTTCCTTTATAGATTATAGGATGGTTAGAATGGCCATTCGGTTGTGGTTTCGATTGAGTCAACCCCGTCAATGTATTTTTGTTGGTCGGTTTTCGATAAGCAATCTCTGGTTAACTCACGAAATTTATTTTCAATTTCAATTTGGCTCATGGGCGTTTCCGGGTCACCACGGCGATAATAATTTTCTGCTTTATATTCGTTATCTGAGGTCGTGAGAATAATCTTACATGGCCTACATCGCGGGAAACCTTTATTGATATCTTCATCGAACAGCACATTTATTTTTTGCATTAATGTGACAATATCCGGATCGGTTAAAGACTTTTCATCGATGTTAGTAAAGCTGATAGAGCCCTTCACTAATAGAAGAGCAAGACAGTGTTTGACACTAAATTTGGCCTGTGCGACGGTTTCTGGTTTTTCAATATTTGCGATATCGATGGTCTTTTGGTAAACGAAAACATCAATGTTTCTGACGCTGTCATGGTCGATATCATGCTCGTCTTGAATTTTACGCAAAGCATCTATCATTGAATGAGTTTGACCACAGGTCGGGTATGCTTTGAAATTTGCTTCATCAACTTTATATATTTTGCCCAAGTCTTTAATTAAATAAGACAAATCACTATTTGTGCTATATGCATTAGCGACCCCTCTTTTACCTTCAAAAATATTTGACGGGCCTGGAATATTTACTTTTGCGGTGAACGCCGCAATTATACCATTTTGGGCACTTTTGGCTGGATGTAAAACTTTTGCTGTTAGGCAATTATCATCTAAAAATTGCCAAAGGCCTGCCATTTGTGTGCCGGCATGGGCAAGTGTCCATACCGTTTGCTCTTCGCTAAGTTTTAAAAGTTTCGCCGCAGCGGCAGCGGCACCAAAGGTGCCCGCTGTTGCTGTTGTATGCCAAGTATTATAATGACTTTGGTTAAGACATTCGCCCACCCGTATCGCCAGCTCATATCCGGCGACGGTAGCTTCAATGATGTCTTTACCATCAACGGCAGTTTCTGATCTTAAGGCAAAAATAACTGGAAAAACAACCGTTCCTATATGCATAATTGATGCTCGGTGACCGTCATCGGTCTCTGCAATATGACCAAGCGCCGCATTGGCAAACGCAGCGTAGGACGCGGTTGTTTTAACCTTGCTGCCTAAAATTTCCGCATTGCCGTCACCACCTAGCTCTTTTGCTAACTTTATATAGCTAAGGGCAGTATCTGAGCCAGATGCATGAAATACCCCGCCCATATAATCCAGTAGACACTGTTTAGATTTTTGTACAGTGCTGCTTGATAGTTGTTCGTATTTTAACTCAAATACGTGACGAGCTAGTATTTCTGCATAACTTGGGTTCATTTTTATACTCGCCGCTCTTTAATCTTATTTAAGAGAAATTTTATAATTGGGAACAATACAAAGCATGCCGATGCTATAAGCAAACCCAAAGAAATGGGTTTTTCGATAAATATCATATATGATCCATCTGAGATCGCGAGTGCCTGAGAAAACCCTCTCTCCAACATTGCGCCAAGTATGATCGCCAATACAAACGGCGCGTGGGGCAAACCAACTTTATCAAACCCAAAGCCGAGAACACCAAAGGCTAATGTTACCCATATATTGAACAAACTATTATCAATGGCATAGGCACCAGTGCAGCAAAGTAAAATAACAATACTCGCGAGGAATGCTTGGGGTATTTTAAAAACTGTTCTTGATAAAAATTTACCGAACAATAACCCCAATGGCCCCATAATTAAGTTGGCAACAAAAAAGCCAACGATGATCAAATATGCAATGTCAGGTGACTTGTCAAAAAGTGCCGGGCCAGGTCTTAATCCCTGGATCATCAGCGCGCCCAGAAATAATGCTGACGTCGCATTTCCTGGAACCCCTAGTGACAGAAGAGGAACCATCGAACTTGCGACCACTGCATTATTAGCGGCTTCAGGTGCAGCAATTCCCTCTGGAACACCGGTGCCAAATTCCTTATCCTTGTTGCTTCTTACGGCCTGGCCGTAAGATAGGTAAATTGCCATAAGCATGCCGGCACCGGGGATGATCCCCATAATATTACCAATTGCTGTTGACGTGCACCATGTCGGAAGCAGCCTTTTTATCATTTTCCAATCGGGCAATATACGTCCGACTTCTGGCACAGTGGCTTCTTGTGCACCTTCACTACGCTGCCTAACCATTTTCTCTACCATGTGGAAAACGCTGGCAACACCAAATAATCCAATAAGCATTGGTACGAATGGGACGCCTTCATAAAGCCAAACGCTGCCAAAATCATAACGCGGAAAACCGGTTTGCGGGCTTAAGCCGATGGTTGATACAAATAGACCTAGTGCACAAACGATGAGACTTTTAATAATATTTTTTCCACTTAATCCTGCCACAGTACTAAAGCCAAGGATAGCCAACGCACAATATTCCGCAGGCCCAAACTTGAGAGCATAAATAGCAAGTGCGGGTGCGAAAAACATCAATACAAGGGAGCTGGCAAGACCACCAAAAACGGAACTGATGGTCGATATTCCAAGTGCTTTTCCGGCTTGCCCGCGTTTGGTCATGGGGTATCCATCAAGCAATGTGACAACAGAAGAAGCTGTTCCGGGGATTTTTAACAGAATTGCCGGTATTGAACCACCGTAACAGGCGGAACAATAAACCCCAACCAGCAGCATCAAGGCAGTTGCTGGCTCAAGCGTAAACGAAATCGGGATAAGTACGGCCAATGTTACCGTGTCATTAATGCCCGGGATTGATCCAACTACGAGGCCAATCAAAACGCCCGCAAAAAGAAAAATAAACACTGAAGGCAACATTATCTGACTAAAAGCTAAAACTAAATGTTCCATAATATATTCCCTTTATTCAAGCAAGCCCGGCAACGGAATGTTTAAAATAAATGAGAACACGGCCCAACATAGCAAGACGGCAGCCAATGGTGTCATTGCAAGATATTTAATTGATCTATAACCGAACAAAATTGATAAAGACAAAACCAATATAAATGATGTGATAATATAGCCTAAGAAGGGCAATAATATAATATATGCGCCGATCCCCACAGCAGTAATCGCGATTTTAATAAGTGCACTCTTATTAATGTCTATCTTTTTATCATCATGCCTGTTTGTAATTGATTGAATTAAAAGCAACACCGATAGACCAATTAATATAGCGCTGATCCAAACAGGAAACTCGCTAGGTGTCTGAGGAAAGCTTTTCGCCTCCATAAAAATCAACGCGCCTGCGACCAATAACACAATGGATAGACAAGTATCTAATCTTACTGCTTTCAATGTCACGTCCTCTTCTTAAATTCAAATCTGGCCATTGTTATTGCGCCTTAAGGCTTGGTAATATTTGCTCTAAATTTTCAACAACTGAAACTACATATTTCCTAAATTCTTCGGGCGATCTATAGCTAATGGGATAGCCAGCTATTGCCATCTTTTCTGCATTCTCAGGGTCCAGAATAATACCTCTGAATGCTTCGGCAAGTTTCTGTTGAATGCCTGCCGGGGTAGCGGCAGGTACAGCAAGGCCTCTAAACGCACCCCATTCGATATCAATATTTTGCTCAATAAATGTTGGTAAATCTGGAAAAGACGCGTTTCGTTCTGCTGTCATAATACCTAAGCTTTTTAACGAGCCGTTTTTGATATATTCACTGGCTTCTGAAATGCCCATCATGGTCGCATCTACGTGATCACCCAAGATTTGCTGAATTTGCTCAGCTGCGCCCTTGTTGTGAAGATAGGTAAAATCCACGCCCGTTTTGCTGGAAAGAACCAAGCTGGCTATATGGTGCGACGTGGAATGACCGGAGGTGGAAATGGTAATTTTTTTGACTTTTCCCGCCTCTAGAAAATCTTCGATAGAATTATGAGGCGATCCTGCCGGGACAATCAATACTTCTGGGTCATAGCCGTACATTGCAATTAACCCGAAAGATAAATGATTATACGACGCATTTTTTGTAAAAGGGTTTGATGTAACAGAGGAGGAAAATGCAAGGAGATTATATCCATCTGCATCGGCCTGTGCTCCAGCAGTTTGGCCTATCACGCCACCGCCACCGGGCATGTTGCGCACGACTATTTTATTATCATTTAAATAATTTGGCGCCACTGCGGCAAGCATTCTTACTGTTGTGTCAACGCCTCCACCGGGTGAATAAGGAACGATAACTGTCAACTCTTTTGCGGGGAAACTTTCGACATCATCGTTTGATACATTGACGGCCTTTTCACCGCAAGCGCCCAGTAATAACCCCAAGACTAAAATGACTGTATTTCTAGTTATATTCATCCTATTTTTCCTTTTCCTTGGTTCTCACGGTTTATTTATCTGATCTGATTTCTTTTAAATAGTTATACACAGTATGACGTGACATATCGAGAATGCGTGCAACCTGTAATACCACGCCCCTAAATTCAAAAACTTTGCGCAACTCAAGCATTTCCACGACTTTCACTTTTTCTTTTTTGTTGAGCTGAGTCGGTTCTTTGCCTTTACCGACGGTTGCTATTATTTCCAAGATTACGGAATCCATTGTTTCGTGAAAATTGTTGGCTAAATTTTCTTCCGATGGAGCAGAGAAGTCCATACCCAGACCAACAATTTCTTCAAGCGTTTCTTTCGCAACAATCAAGTTTGTTAGATCAAAAGTTAAACTCATACAGGCAACGATTTTACCGTCTCCATTTCTATAAAAAAGAGTAGTATTTCTGGTCACTCGACCATCTTTTGTAGCACTACGGTAATTAAATAAATTTTCGGAGCTGTCACTTATCGTATTATCTTCTTGAACCAACCGTTTATATATCAGGTCAGTAATTGGTGCGCCTAGTTTCCTACCGCTTATATTTCCTGCGATATGTACAAGAGAATACCGTAAATCTGTTAGATCATGAACGGTTACTTCACAACTTTCCCCCAATGACCGCTGAAGGCCATCAGCGGTTGCAATTAGCGTGTCAATTATGTCCGTTCTTTTCATGTCTCTCTCTTCTTTGAATATCTCATGAAGGTATCGCTGACATATTAGCATGTCAATAAACTTATACAATAATTTGAAATATGAAAAAATAGTGTTGAAAAAATAAACATAAAAAGTTATAAAGAGTTATATTTAAAAGATATTCAAATATATAAATATTATACAAAATGTTGAAATGAAATATACTTTTGCTTACCATTCAGAGTTACGCTAACATTACGCATAGTAAAATTGGCTCTGGATTCGTTATAAATTTAGCTAATTTATCACATTTGACCATTAGTACTGACACCGTTTAAAGGAATATAAATGAAACGTGAAACCAAGTTAATGCACTATGGGAGATCTCCACAACCAGGACCTGCCAATCCTCCTGTAGTAAGAGCGTCAACTATATTACATGAAACTGTGGCAAGCTTTCGCGACACCAACAAGCGCAGGGAAAAGGACGATACTGTCTTATCATACGGACGAAGGGGTACGACAACAGCATATGCCCTTGCGACTGCCGTTTGTGATTTAGAGGGCGGCGAAGCCAGCTTCTTATTTCCTACGGGAATAGCCGCGCTTGCCGGTGCGATTTCAGCATATTCAAGCTCGGGAGATCATGTATTAATCGTCGATAGCATTTTCCCCGCAACGCGCACCTATTGTGAAAATCAACTTCGCAAGAATGGTGTTGAAATTGATTATTTCCCCGCCGATGCAATAGATATTGAAAAATGGGTAAAACCTAATACGAAAGCGGTAATTGTAGAAACGCCCGGCTCAATGACATTTGATATTATGGATTTGGAAAAATTTTGCAACAATGCAAAAAAACATAACTTAATCATCATTGCTGACAATACCTACGGCTCAGGATGGTATTATCGGCCACTCGAATTTGGCTGCGATGTATCTGTAATAGCAGGCACTAAATATCTTAGCGGTCACGCTGACGTTATGATGGGCATAGCAACGTTGCGACAAGAAATATCAGCACCACTGCGCCAATTAGTACATAACACGGGTCAAATCCTAGCACCTGACGAAGCATATGCATGCTTACGTGGCATGAGAACTCTAAACCTTCGTTTAGAACGGCACGAACAAACTGCGCTTGCCATAGCAAATTGGCTATCCAAGAGAGATGAGGTGGTTGAAGTATTGCATCCTGGTCTTACAAGTCACCCAAGAAGCGAAATTTGGAAACGTGATGCAAGTGGTTGCAATGGAATGTTTAGCGTCAAGTTTAAGTCGGACTTTGCCGCAGATGATTTTATGGATAATCTCAAATTGTTCTCAGTTGGTACATCTTGGGGTGGTTTTGAAAGTTTAGTAATGCCGATCGAACCCTATAAAAAACGCAAATACAAACCTGAAAACATATCTCTTCCCATGATACGTTTCCAGACAGGGTTGGAGCATCAAGATGATTTACTTGAAGACTTAAATAGGGCTTTCTCATCTCTAAAAGAAACGAAGTAAAGCTCTATTCCCATAGTTCACACCCGTGCTGAAAAGAAATCGCTTATATCCAATTAAGTTTTCATACCTTTATTGATTTCTCGGCTATGCGTCCTCCGCAAGGGCCTAACCTATTTCTTTTTGGAGTATCTGAATGTCCGCTTTGGGTCGAAAGCAGACTCTCATAAATAATACAAAAAGGCATTTATCTGGCTTAATCTGAATGCTTTCTTTCAGCCAGAAGCAGACATTACGAATGTTCCATTTTAGACCTATGGATGATTATGGTGGAATAGATGAAGCTTTTGAGTTATTTTTTAAATTGTTAAGAATTAATCGGGTTTATGGGAGAGTGATTTTGTCTGCGGGAAGACCAAGAAAAAAAGAAAAACCAGACGAGATTAAGTCGGTAGTCCTTACTTTTACCATTATTGAATTTTTGGCAAAGTGCGATAGGCCACTTGGTGTAACTGAAATTGCAACTGCTCTAGACCTGGAAAAACCACGAGTTTATAGGCACCTGCGCACTCTTTCAGACATAGGTTATATTGATCAAGACTCAAGTACAGACAAGTATTGCTTGAGCATGAAGTTCTTTTGGCTTGGAAAAGATGTAGAAAGTAAAATTGATCTAATAAGTGTTTCACGGCCGGCTATGCAGCAATTAAAAGATACCCTCGGAACTGCCGTTACACTTTCCACCATAAGCGAAGATAATATTTGTGTTTTGGATATCTTACGTGGCTCATCGCAAATTGATATCAGCACACGGCCGGGGTCAACTTTTCCGCTTCATGCTACTGCCCAAGGGAAAATAGCACTCGCCTTTGGTCATTCAAGTTTGCGGGATAAAATATCAAATAAAGCACTTGAAAAATTTACCACATATACCATCATTTCCGACGGCATTTTAGCAAAAGAAATTGAAAAGGTTAGATCGCAGAACTGGGCTATTGCGCCGGAAGAAATCACACTCGGCATAAATGCCCTTGCCGCACCAATACTAGATCATCACAATCAATTAGTAGGTACTATCGGCATTTTATCTTCCATTCATGAACTGACTAGTAAACCTACTATAAAACAGATTGAAGCGGTAAAAACCGCGGCTTTGGAAATATCAATTCGTCTTGGTTTTAAACGTGACAATGCTTAGGAATTTTCCTCATACCAACTGAGCACTTCATTCAATGAAAGCCCAACAATTTCAATTATTTTTTCGACTTCATCTTTCGATATTATAAACGGCGGCGCAAAAACAAGAGTATTGCCAAGGGCACGGAGAATTAATCCGTGGCTTAAAGCTGCATCTTCTACTTTACGGCCCATCATTAAAGCAGGGTCAAAGCCGTCTTTTGTTTTTTTGTCTTTCACCAATTCAATAGACGCCATTAAACCTACCCCGCGTACATCACCGACCAAAGAGTGGTTTTTGAAACTATGTAATCCTTGCTGAAACAAGGGAGCGACTTTTTTGATATTATCCAGCGTATTAAGTTCGTCATATTGGTTGAGGGTTTCAAGTGCAACTGCAGCACATACTGGGTGTCCGCTATAGGTGTAACCATGACCGAAAATGCCTACTTTATCGCTGCCCTTTTTCATAGCCTGATAAATCTGTTCTGACACAAGTAATGCTGAAATTGGAAGGTAAGCCGAAGAAAGGCCTTTAGCGCATGTAATCATATCAGGTTTAATTCCATAAGTTTCACATCCCCAATAATTACCCGTGCGACCAAATCCGCAAATCACTTCATCAGCAATTAATAAAATGTCGTATTTTTTAAGTACTTTTTGAAGTTTTTCAAAATATGTATCCGGCGGAACAATTACACCGCCTGTACCCATAACGGGCTCAGCAAAAAAGGCGGCAATTGTATCTGGGTCTTCTTGTAATATTTGTTTTTCTAAATTTTCAACACAGCGGTCGGCGAATTCTATTTCTGTTTCCCCCTCATTTGCAAAACGGTAAAAGTTTGGATTATCCGTATGAAGAATTCCTTCAATGGGTAAATCGAACTGCGCATGCATGAGCGGAAGCCCAGTTAAGCTGGCAGCCGCAATCGTTGTGCCGTGATAAGATCCATGACGGCCAATAATTTTTTTCTTACCTGTTTTTCCTTTGGCATTTTGATAATACCAAACTAGCTTTATGGCCGTATCGACCGCTTCTGAACCAGAATTTTGAAAAATAACTTTGGACATTGGTACTGGCGCAACTTCAAGCAGTTTTGCCGCCAGTTCAATGGTCGGATTATTTGATTTATTAGCAAATGTTTGAAAATAAGGAAGTTCATCCATTTGCTTTGCAGCAGCATCCTTTATTGCTTGGTTATTATACCCCAATGTCACACACCAAAGACCCGCTACACTATCTAGATATTTATTTCCCTGATCATCAAAAACGTGAACCCCTTCACCGCCCTCAATGATCATAGGTCCGAACTTTTCCTGAGCTGTCAGGTTTGATTGTGGATGGATATATGAATTAATGTCTAGTTCTGCTTTAGTTGTCATTTTATTTGCTCGCATTTTTCTTTAATTAAGTTTCATCAGAACGGTTTTATCTTCCAAGTAACCATCAATGGAAGCCTTGCCTAGTTCGCGGCCAATACCAGATTGTTTAACTCCACCAAATGGTAAATTTGGATCAAAAACATTATGACAATTCACCCAAACTGTTCCTGCCTGTATATTGGCTGCTAAATCATGAGCTGACCTTAAATCTTGTGTCCATACACTTGCTGCTAAGCCGTAACGGGTATCATTGGCTAGTCTCAATACTTCATCATCATCATCAAATGGCATGGCGCATACCACAGGACCAAAAATTTCTTCTTGAACCACCTTCATATTTTGCTTTGTTTTAAGCACTGTTGGGGCAATGAAGTATCCGTTACCATCTAATTGTGTCCCTCCGGTCATTACTTCTGCACCTTCTTCGATGCCAGATTTTATAAAACCAAATACCCGGTCGCGTTGTTCGGCGGAAACAAGTGGCCCCATACCGCACGCGGCATCATAACCAGGTTGAACATTGATGTTTTCAGCGAATTTAGCAACGCCGCTCACCACTTCATCAAAAATTGATTTATGAATATACAGCCGTGATCCCGCTGTGCAGGTTTGGCCTTGGTTGAAGAATATAGCCATTGATGCACCGAAAATTGCGGCTTCAATATTGGCATCTTGACGAATGATAATTGGTGATTTTCCACCTAGCTCTAACGTAAAGCGCTTCATTTGTTCAACGGCAGTTCGACCAACAATTTTGCCAGTTTCAACAGAACCTGTGAATGTGACTTTATTAACGTCTGGATGTGAGACGAGAGAATTTCCAGCTTCCGTGCCCAAACCAGTAACAATATTTACTGCGCCAGCTGGGAAGCCAGCTTCGATAATTAGTTCAGCCAAAATAAGTGCAGATAAAGATGTTTGTTCCGCAGGTTTTAAAACCACGGTACACCCAGTTGCAAGGGCAGGTGCAATTTTCCAGATCGCCATAGATAGCGGGAAGTTCCATGGCACGATAGCACCAACGACACCCACAGGCTGTTTCTTTACATATGCATGAAATTCTGCGCCCGGCATGTGTGGCGCAGAAATATCGAGCGTAGAACCCATAATTTTAGTGGCCCATCCGGCCATATATCGCACGAAATTAACGCTGCTACCCACATCACCGTTTCTGGCAATTATCAGAGACTTACCATTATCGATACTTTCAATTTCTGAAAGTCGTTCAGCATTTTGTTCCATTAAATCTGCAAGTCGCAAAAGCAGAGATTGTCTGATTAGCGGCGTTGCTTTTGACCAGTTCTTAAAGGCCTCAGTGGCGGCGTCAACGGCATTATCCACATCAGCTTCATTTCCCGCAGCGATTTGACTGACAACATTTCCCGATGCTGGATCATACACGTCAATATACTTACCTGAAGCCGGTTCGACCCATTCATTATTAATCATTAGTTTTTGCTGGCGGTCTAAAAAGTTTTTGTTTTTGACCACAAGTGGGTTTGATTGCGAATTAATTTTGTTGTTCATCTTGGTTCCTGATTAAATGTTTATGAGGGCTGTTATACTTGTTATTGATATATTTTGCAAAAAGAAATAATATATTTTATTAGGATATATTACGAGCGATCGAAAGAATTCTATCAGGCAAATCATCTATATCCTGATCCGTGGTTCGAAAATTCGTGATGCAAACTCTGATTAGGTATTTTCCATTTACGGTGGCATGAGAAGGATATGCCCAGGCCTCTTCTTGAAGCGTGCTTAAAATTTCACGGTTCAAATTATTGAGAATTTCTTCATCTTGAATTTCTGGGGGGTGATAGCGAAATGTAGTAATGCTCAATCCATGACTGACTGCTTCCAATTCAGGGTGCTGTCCAACTAACTGATAAAGTTTTTCTGCTTGGCGAATATTGTTGCCGATCATTTTTGCGTAACCATCTCTACCGGCACGTTTCAAACACATCCAAACTTTTAAGGCGCGAAAACCACGTGAAGTTTGAACCCCTTGAGCGCGGTAGGCTACTGGTAAAGCGTCTTCATCTCCCGCTTCAGGATAATAAGTAGTGTCATGTGAAAAACTATCCACAAGATGTTGTCGGTTACGAAGTAGCACGCAACCCGCTTCAAATGGTACATAAAGCCATTTGTGAGCATCCATAGCAACTGAGTCCGCGAGGCCAATCCCTGAAAGTTCATTTGATACCGCCGGAACGCATGCGGACACGGCCCCATAAGCACCATCAATATGAAACCAGATTTTATGTTGTCTGCAAATTTCAGCTATCTCATTAAGTGGGTCAATAGCGCCAGTGCTAACGGTACCTGCGGATGCTATAACTGCGAGCGGTAAAAATCCTTGCTCTATGTCATTTTGAATTGATTTCTGTAATGCATCTATATCCATACGCAGGTTATCATCGGTTGCTACCCGGGTAATTGCACTTTCGCCAAATCCCATAATATCTAGCGCCTTTTCTAACCAAGCATGTGTTTCAGCCGTGGTATAAAATTTGGACTTTTCCGCACCTTTATAATTGTTACCCTGTTCACGAATTTCAGCACCGAAGCGTGCGCGCTTAGCGGCAAGAAGTCCTGTGATATTTGCCATGGTGCCACCGCTTACTAATAATCCGCCAGAATTACAGTTAGGATCATTGGGAAAATTTAATAAATCACCGATCCATCCTACCGCTTGCCTTTCAATTTCAGACGCAACAGGTGCAACCGTCCATGTACAAACATTGGCATTGATCGATGACGCCAATAAATCACCAAGCGCACCAATCGGGCTAGCCGAGCCGTTGACGTAGCCCCAAAATCGTGGATGACCGTTAAATAATGATTGCTCAAGCAGTAAATCTGAAATTTCGCCAATAACATCATCCGTAGATGATTCGGAATTTGGCAGTGAACCGGCCCCTAAAATATCGCGCGCAACTTTAGCACCATTAGGCTTATGAACATCGCGTTCACTTATACCTGCAAGAAAGTCGGCTATTTTATCGACTAATTTATGGGCTGCTTGACGAAACTCTTCTGCATCCATGTCTAAAGGAGCGCGGGGTTCTTTTTGATTTGTCATTTTAAAATCTCTTACCCATATAAGTTAGGAATGAACAAAGATATAATAGGAACGAAAATCAGCAACGCCACAACAATAACTTCGCATCCTAAAAACCATACTGTTCCTTTAAAAATGGTGCCAAGTTTAATTGTGTCACCAACAACATTTTTGATAGCGTAAACATTCATTCCTACCGGCGGGGTGAGCAGTCCAATTTCAATAAATTTCACTACAAGTACACCAGTCCAGATCAAATTCATTTCAAGCCCCCGAAATATCGGAAGCATAATAGGTAACGTCAGCAACAATATTCCAAGCGGATCAAGAAACATTCCAAGGATGAGAAAGATCACCATAGCAAATATAACAGCTGATAGCTGACCGCCAACCCAGATGGTCGCTAAATCGCTAATAGCTTCTGTCGTCCCCGTGATCGCAAGGAAGCGGGTAAACATAATAGCGCCAACTGCAATCCAAAGTAGGCTAGTTGTGCTCACAAGTGTGTCCAGCAAACTCTTTTTAAACACGTCAACCGACATGCGTCCTTGAAGTGATGTTATTATGAAGATCACCATGGCACCAAAGGCGCCGCCTTCTGTCGCCGTGATTATGCCAAAGGCAAATCCCGTAAGCAGGCTGGCAATTAGAATGAATATCGGCCAAATGGGCATTATTGATTTAAATCGCATCGACCAGGTCACATCGAGTTCAATTCTTGGTGCAAGTGATGGGTTTAACCAGCAACGGGTGACGATCATGAAGGTATATACCCCAACCGTAAGCAAGCCCGGCAATATACCAGCCATGAATAATTTGGTCACTGATACTTCTGCAAAAATTCCGTAAATGATAAAAGTGATTGACGGTGGTATCATGTTTCCAACGGTACCCGCACTTGCGACCACGCCGGATGCCAGCCCTTTTTCATATTTTGCGTTCAGCATTTCAGGAATGGTAATCCGTCCCATTGTCGCGGCGGTAGCTAAGCTTGAACCGGAAGCGGCGGCAAATCCAGCACAGGAAAAGTTAGCAGCAACCGCCAAACCGCCCGGCACGCTGATCAGCCATAACCTTGCCGCATGGAAAAGTTCGCTGGCCAGTCGTGTGTGTTGCGCGATGCAACCCATAAGAATAAACATTGGAATAGCAGAAAATGACCAATGTGCCGCAAAATGAAAAGGCTCAATTTGAACTAGACTAATGGCAACATCTGGCCCTTTAGCAAGGCTCAAACCGATCACAGCCACACCAAATAAAGAAAAACCAATAGGAACTCTAAATGCCAGTAAAACTAAAAGCAGGCCTATACCAGCAAAACCTATTTCAATATCTGCCATTTATAAATCCTCCACTGAATTAGAGGGGTTTATTAGCCTGTCCGCGCGTTTAAGCGTATCTAACGCATATGAAAAAGCCATTGCGCCAATACCGAAGGGCAGAAAAAAGCGGCTCGGCCAAACGGTGAGAAAACCATCACCCGATTCCCATACTTCATTGATCGAATAACTGTGGATGGCAGCGACTGCCGTTTCGTAGCTTATCCAAATGGATAATGCCGTGACAAAGATGGCTGCCGCTAACTCGATCACTTGTTTCATTTGCTCAGATAATTTTTGAGTGAATAGCTCTACAGAGATATGAGCTTTCTGATGGGTAACATAAGCAAGCGATAAGAACGACACCGCAACCATATCGTAGGCAGAAACAATTTCAGTAACTCCGCCAAGTGGCTGGCCTAAAAAATGACGCGAATATATACCTGCAACTATATGAAGCATCATAGCGACAATTGAAAGTCCGGCAGCGGAACAAAGTATCAGTGCTATTGTGTGGTCAATTCTATCTAGTTTTTTATAAAAATCACTACTCATGATTAAAGCTCTTCCGGATTTATTTTATCATAAATATTTTTTTGCAACAGTGCTTCATATTCAACTTCTGCACTATGTAGGATTTCTTCATCAATTTCTTCTAATGTTAACAAATTAGCAAGGCCGGAAGAGGCAATAATTATTTCCCATTTTTCTATATTCTTAATAAAATTGTCAGATATTTCCTTTGGGTTCTTAGCACCAAGTTCACCCGCCACTTTATTTACAGTCGCCGCTTCATCTTTTTTAAAATCTTGCCAGAAATTTTCTATGTCCTGCCCAGCCGTAGTTATGGGAATGCCTTTTTCTTTGGCAATCATTCTAGCTTGTATTGCTTCAGCCACATATAACCGTACAACAGTTCTTGCAGAAACGCCGGATTGAGCATTCCATAAAGCATGTTTTTGGATGGCATTTAGATCATCCCACACCCCGCGATTGATAACCATCGTCGCAAAACTAAATGCGCCAACGTTATAAGCATATATATATTTAACATCGTCTGCGATAGGAAAGGATTTTAACCAGGCAATTGGACCAACTATACAGTCAACTAAACCACGTGATAAACCTTCGACCATATCATTTATAGATAAACTAACAGGTATGCCGCCAAGTGCCCTTACCCAGCGACGACTTGCACTTACCGCCCTAAACTTTTTACCCTTCATTTGCGAAACATTTGTAACTTCACTTTTACAAAGCATTCCGTATGATCCTGCTGCGGCGCCGGATAAAAATAGTGTATTACTTTCAGCATAATCCCTCATGCAATTGGGACAGTTGCGAAGCAATGTTTCTGTAGCAGCTGCGTTTACAACAAGTTCATTGCGGCCTAAATACATTAAGTCATTTAATATTACCGCATGTTTTAAATCGCTACGGCTATAAGATGATATGACTTCACCTGCGCCTGCTATTCCCCCACCGATAGAAGAAAGAGCCGTTCGTGAATCAAATAATTGCGATCCAGGAACCAATTTCATAGGTATGATGTCTTTAAGGTCTTCAATCATTGGAACTATGCCATAAACATTTGCAGCATTATCAGGGGGATTAGTATTGCTGTAAATCAGTGCATTTTCTTGTGCATTTAAACCCCTGGATGTGAGCAGCAATATAAATAAACCGATCAGAGACGATTTTATAATTTTCGTAGATTTAATTATCATTTTAAATGAATCCCAGAAATATTTATTATCTAATATAAAGAAAACTAAATATTTAATATTTTGCATTAAGATAAAATATATTTTTTATTTATTAACGCTACATGCCTCCCATAATATTGTCAAATAAATCGAGTATTACTTCTTAAGTAATAATTTGCCTAATGTCCGCTTTGGGTCCAGGCTGTGTGAAAAGTCCCTCCACTATGTTATAGTAGTTTTTTAACTTTGGAAGGTCAATATTGATGACAGCATTCATTGAAGGGGACGTCCGTTCACAGACGACATTATTTCCAGACCAGCTTG
>Ga0233449_1001739_pt1 | contig 18636 bp, 13 predicted proteins | sample SI_124_October20_FD_183012 | JGI IMG/M metagenome (GOLD analysis project Ga0233449, IMG submission 183012) | Seawater microbial communities from Saanich Inlet, British Columbia, Canada - SI_124_October2016_200_MG | ecosystem: Environmental > Aquatic > Marine > Inlet | place: Canada: British... | reverse complement strand
AAAATACAATGAAAAAGTACAGTAAATATCAAGATTATGTAATTAAAGACGGTGAGCTGGTTGGAGAATTTGAAAAAATGTACCAAGATTTTGACGATCCTTGGGAGCAAACAACGAGGGAGCTTAATGCTCTTGAAAAAACAATCGGCATAGAGTTAATAAAAAATTATGGATACAAAAGACCATTAGAATACGGCTGTGGATTTGGTGACTACACTAATAGAATATATAAAACAATAGGTTGCGCGGGGGGGGTAGATATATCTGCAACAGCCATTAAGAAAGCAAGAGTTAAATATCCAAATATTGATTTTTATGTTGGAGATTTATTGAGTGAAGATGTGTTGGTAGAATTTAATCCTGATTGTATTTGTATGATTGAAATATCGTGGTATGTGCTAGATAAACTAGATAAGTTTAAAAACATATTGGCAGCCACAGAATCAGGAAAAGGGTTCTTGCATACTTTGATGACATATGCACCAGGTGAACAGCAGTATGGAGCTGATTATTTTACAAATATAGATGAAATTAAAAAATATTGGAGTGATGTGATTGATATTAAAGAGTGGGGTGTGAGCAGCAAGATTGCTTACAATGGCGGACATAGAACCTTTATTTATGGAACGGTAAAATAAAAAAATGAAAAGTAAACGAGTAGTATATATGAACGGTGAATTTGTCACTGAAAAGAATGCAAAAATTTCTATTTTTGATTCTGCCTTAATGTTTGGAGATATGGTTTTTGAAATGACCCGATCATTTAATCAAGAACAATTCAAGTTAAGAGAACATTTGGAAAGGCTTTATATGGGTATTAAATTATTACATATACCTATCAATATGACTATTGATGAAATGGAGCAAGCTTGTTTAGATACAATTGAAAAAAATAAGCCAGCTTTTGATAAACACGATGAGCATCGTTTAATGATAAATGTTAGTCGCGGACCATTGGGACTATATGCTCCAGTTTTTGATGGAAAATTAGAACCAACAGTTGTGATTGCAGATTTCCCACTTAAATGGACAGTGGCAGCAATGGCGCCGCTTTATGATAGTGGCATTAATGCAGTTATACCATCGCAGAGAGCAATACCCGCCTCACTAATGGAGCCAAAAATAAAGAACCGCAGCCGTTTATTCTATCAAATGGCAAATATTGAAGTCTCTCAGATTAAGGGTGATAATAATTGGGCATTATTATTAGATCCAGACGGGTTTATTACTGAAGGAACGGGCGACAATTTCTTTATTGTTAAAGATGGTAAAATTATTACGCCAGAAGGTAGGAATATTTTAAGAGGTATCAGTAGAGATTATATTTTTGAGTTGGCTAAGGAGCTAGGGATTCCTTGTATAGAGAAAAATATAGAGCCTTATGATGTGTATGAAGCTGACGAGGCATTTATGACGGCAACACCCTTCTGCTTATTACCAACAGTTTCTTTAAGCGGTATCAAAATTGGCACTGGAAAAATGGGTAAAATTTCCAAGAAATTGCTTGGGCAGTGGTCACAAAATGTCGGATTAAATATTGAAAAACAAATTAGAGATTACGGTAAAGAGGTGACATATTTGAATTCTGATGCGCCAACACCATATCAATTTACAAGAAAGTAATGAACTTAGAGTTAAATAATAAAAAGGTATTGATTACTGGTGCGTCCAAGGGAATTGGTTTGGCAATCGCTAAAACTTTTTTACAGGAAAATGCTAAAGTTATTTTAGTTTCTCGCGGTTCACAATACTTGTTTGATAATGAAAAAATATTACAACAAGAGTATGAGGTAGGTAATGTCTTTGCTAAAAAGTGTGATTGCACAAATATTGAAGAATTAAAGCAATTAAAAGAAAGTGTAAAAATGAATGGCAAGGACTGGATATAGTTGTGGTTAATGTTGGTGATGGAAGAAGCGTGTCAGATGTCTTACCTGATGATGAATTATGGCAAAAAACTTGGAGCAGTAATTTTGAATCTGCCTTAAAAACAGCAAGAACCTTCTTGCCAATGTTAGAGAAGTCAAAGGGTTGTTTTCTGTTTGTTTCATCTATTGCGGGCCTGGAAGCTTTTGGCGCTCCTACTGACTACTCAACAGCCAAAACAGCAATTATTGCATTAGCTAAAAATATGGCAAGAAAACTAGCGCCTAATGTACGAGTGAATGTAATTGCACCAGGTAACGTATATTTTAAAGGTGGGTCTTGGGATGGAAAAATCCAACAAGATAAAAAACGTGTAGATGAAATTATCAAATCAACAGTGCCAATGGATCGCTTTGCAACACCACAAGAGGTTGCAGATTCTGCTGTATTTTTATGTTCGGATAAGGCTAGTTTTATTACAGGTGCAACAGGTTTGTTGGGTAAAAAATACGCTGAAGCGGTAGCATGTTATGGAGGTACACCAATATTATTAGATTTGTCACAGCAGTCAGTCGATTATCTTGCTAACGAGTTAAATGAAAAATACAAAGTAGATTCAGTTGGCTTCGAGATTGATATTACTAATGAAGAAAAGATTGAGAATAATGCCAAACAGTTAATTGAAAAATTTGGCAGAATTGATGGCTTGGTTAATAATGCCGCAAATAATCCCAAGGTTGAAGATAGTAGCAAAGTTAATTTTTCTCGTTTAGAGAACTTTCCTATTGATACGTGGAATGATGACCTTAGTGTTGGTTTGACAGGTTCTTTTTTATGTGCCAAACATTATGGACATAAAATTGCACAAAATTCAAATGGCGGATCAATTGTAAACATATCATCTGACTTAGGTTTGATTGCACCCGATCAACGGCTATATAAGAAAGACAATGTCGATGACAATCTACAAAATGTGAAACCTGTAACTTATTCTGTAGTTAAAACTGGATTGATTGGTTTGACACGATATTTAGCGACATATTGGGCAGATAAAGGCGTTCGTTGTAACGTTATGTGTCCTGGAGGAGTTGAAAATGGCCAGCCTATTGATTTTTTGAAAGAGGTTAATGCGAGAATCCCAATGGGGAGAATGGCGAAATCTGATGAGTATCAAGGGACTTTAATATGGATGCTTAGTGACGCTTCAAGTTATTTAAACGGGTCCATTGTCCCAGTTGATGGTGGACGTACAGTTTGGTAGCGCGGTTACTTATTACAACAGCTGATGAGCGAACCTGGCCAAAAGACAATAATACGCCTATTATCTTTTTAGGTGAATGGTGTAAGTTATACAGCAGAAAGAGTAAATGGAAAAATCTATCCTCGACCGTTGTGCCATATCATTGGGATGACCGTAAACTAATCAGAAAGGATTATCAATACCTTGATAAAGTTTACGGATCATATTTGTCTACTTTATCTGTCACATTGAATAAGGTTCATAACGTTGAGCATACAGAAAGATACTGGAGAATAGTGATTGGGCCATGGCTGAGATATTTTATTGAAATTGTATATGATAGATATCAGTCAATAATGAAAGCATCACATAATAATGTATCAAATACATATATTTTACACTCTGAATTATTTGACTGGGTTCCAAACACACACGCTGAATTTTCTAATTATTTTACGTCCGATGAATATAATCATTATTTATATTCGAGTATTATTAAATGGAGTGATGCAGTACCATATGATCTGATCAGTGAAAATAATAAGCCGCAGAAAGCCATCTATGAAACTGATAATACAACTAGTCTAGTTTATTCTATAAATAAAATTTTAAATAAGATTTCGCCGTCTTTAGTTAAAAGAATATCTATACATAATTCATCATGGACTCTATCAGATCAGTTGAGAGTATTAAGCTCTATTTTTCAAACCCCTCTTGCAAGGCGTTCTTGCGAGCCTCCGAATAATATTAGAATTAAAACGAGTATGAGAAATCAATTGACATTTGATATTGCATGCAATCAATTTGAACAATTTTTACAGTATATTATCCCTTTTCAGATTCCAATCAGCTATTTAGAGGCATACGATAATTTAGTGCAAAGTGCAAAAATCTATATTCCTAAGTCTGTGAAATTGATCTATACTGCTAGTGGAGCTGATTACAATGCGAATGATTGTTTTAAGGTCGCAGCTGCTGAAAGAGTTGAGAATGGTGCAAAATTATGTATAGGACAACACGGCGGTCATTTTGGCACTGGGCTTTGGTCGAGTTCAGAACAGCATCAAATAAAGATCTCTGACAAGTTTTATAGTTGGGGCTGGGAGTCAGAAAATGTTAAGCCTATGCCATCTGCAAAGTTATTATATGTCAAGAATAATGAGAAAAGAAAGTTAGATGGCCCTATTCTATGGGTTCAACATGCCGCTCCACGTTATGCATATTGGATGTATAGTGTCCCAGTAGCCGGACAGTATCTATCATATTTCAATGATCAGGTTAGGTTTGCAAAACGCATTGATGGTAGTATTAAAAAAAAATTAATACTACGTTTATATCCGAAAGGTGATTATGGCTGGTCACAGGTTCAGCGTTGGGAAGATCAGAAGTTAGATATTGAAATATATAGAGGAAATTCTACAATGTTGCAACAAATGAGTGAGTGTAGGTTGATTGTTTCAACTTACAATGCCACAACGTTTTTGGAAAGTTTGGTCAAAAATTACCCTACAATTATTTTTTGGGATGAAAATCTTTGGGAGTTAAGGGAGGAAGCTGAAGTATATTTCGATAAATTAAAAAAAGTTGGAATTTTCCATGATTCCCCTGAATCTGCAGCTGAAAAAGTAAACGAAGTGTGCCACAATATAGAGTTGTGGTGGATGGAAGAAGAATTACAAAGCATTCGAAAGCAATTTGTTAACGAATTTGCAAATACAAGTAAAAATTGGAAGAAGGCTTGGTCATCTGAATTTAAAAGTCTTCTATAGATCGTTTATTACATTTTTTTGGAAGGCTGTTCGAAAAGTATATAGTTTGAGTTGAATGAAATCTTTAAGAGAAAAAATATTATCTGATAGCTTGCTTCTATTAGGCCGTACAATATTACTGCGTTTAATTCAAATACCAGTATTTATTTTTGTTGCAAAGACAGTTGGTCCAACAAACTTTGGTTTATTAAAATTGTTCGAACTGATACCAGGACTTGCTAAATATGGGAATATTGATTATTCCTCTGTTCTTGTGAGAGAAATTGGAAAGCTTTCTAGTAAAAATGATTCAGAACATAGTGTTGAGCGTAATGTTGCATTTTCTGCAAGCATAATATGGTCTTTAATAATTGTAGTGATCATCTCTCTTGGCTCTCTATTTGTAGATAGTGTTATTGTTCAAAATGGGATACTAATATCTGCAGTGACACTATTTTTGACAAGCATTGGTAAGCTATACCTTACCAATTGTAAGTTAATTAAAAATTTTAAAATAATTGCATCAGCTGAGGTTATTAGAGGAATAGTAACAGCTGTAATAACCATTGGCTTGGTCAGTATTTTGGGTATCTACGGCCCACTTTTTGCCTTGTTGATTGGGACGATTGTAATGATCTTCTTTTTAAGAAAAAAGATTACTCTAAAAATGTCTTTTTTTCTTGAAAAAAATGAGCTGTGGAGGCAAACTAAAATAGCAATCCCGCTATCTCTTGGAACATTTGCATATGGAGCCACGACGTGGCTAGAACGTATAATGGTAACATCATTCTGGGGACTTGAAGTACTTGGGTATTATATGATATTAGTAACAATATTAATGTACATACACATGATGGTTACAAGTGCAGTTCAAGCAATATCAGTACATATATATGATAAATTAAGCAATAAGTGTGGCAGTATGGATGTGATCAATATGCTTTACATTCCCACTCTGACTTTTGCCGTACTTGTGCCATTATTGGCGGCTTTTGTTGTTTTCTATTTACCACTCATTATCAACTGGATTTTGCCAGAATACACTGAAGCTTTGCCGTTGGTAGAGTACATTGCTATTAACATCTGGATTTTTTGCCTTCCATCAGTATATTCGGTAGCATTGAACTCTACCTATGTAAATAAACAAAATCTAGTAATTTGGTTATATTTATTTTCTGCAGTTTTATTTTCTAGCATTACAATTTGGTCATGGAAAATAAACTTTGGCATTGAAGCGGTATTAATTGCACGTGCAATTAGTTTAATCTTTCTTGCAGTGTCTATGATTTTAATAACATCATTTGCGTTGGAAGTTAAAAAGAAAGTTTTGATCAAACATATGTTAGATTATTTTATCCCAGGTATTTTGGCGATATTTTTAGTGATATTTATTGAAAAAAATACTGCAGGATTTGATTTATTAATTCAGATTTTTCTAAAGCCAGTTTTATTTATTGTTATGTATTCCCCAGTATTAGTTTACTGGGAACGACGCACTGGCACACTTAGTAAATTTTTCGAATTAATTCATACAAAGGCACCTTAAAGGAGTAGTCTCAATTCATGAGTGATTTGTATATATACGGAGGGAAAGATAATAAAAATCTAGAGATAGATAGTTCTTCATATATATATTTCACAAATATTGGGAATATTTTTAAAAATGGGTGTTCGATTCAGGATATGGAGAGAGTGAATGATATCGCACTTGAATATAGAGATGAGTATGTGGAGTATATTAACTCAATTAATTCAAAATTTTTGGATCTTGACTTGGTGTACGATGAAAAGATTTCAATGTTCTTTTTTACCGATTTATTTAATAAGCGAACTGAGATATTCGATACTTTTGTATCTATATGTCATTTATTATATTTAAAAGAACGAGTATCGACAGGATTGAATATAGATAAAATTTTTATTTTTGATTGTACTGATATGTTTGCTCAGGCATTGAAATCAACTTTTCCAGATAAAATAATAGTTGAGAAAGGCGTGCAAAAAAATAAATCAAATATAAAAAATTTTTATTTGATGCAATTAAAATTTTTTATAAAAACAGCAATTCAAGTATTGCTTATCAAGATTTTTTTCAAAGAGAATCATAGTGTCAGAAATATAAATAGGTTATTCCTTTCTAGGTATCCATTACATTTCGATAAAAACTTTACAGAGGAAAAGTATGGGGATATGGTGTCTAAGACGGATTGGTATCTTATATCAATGATTACTGATGGCATGCATCAGAATCACACGTTAACAACTATTTTAAAATCTATCAAGGAGTTAAAATCAAAAAAACAATTCATATTACTCGACAATTTTTTAACTATTAAAGACGTTGTTAACGGATTGTTACAAAGTTATAGGCTTGGAACTAGAAAAAAGTTACTTATTAAACAAAAGTATAGTTTTAAAGATATTGATGTTTCAAAATATATCTATTATGAGATACAGCAATCTTTTTTGCGTTTGCCAAGGCTGTTCATTTATCGTAATGCGTTGATTCGTACTTTCTCAAATAAAAATGTTAAAAAATTTATTTTTTATCTGCATGAATATAGCTATGGCCGTTATTTTAACTATATTATTGCTAATTACGCTAAAGAAGTTGAGCGTATAGGTTTTCAACATGGGCCAGCCTCAAGAAGGAAGGTGCTTTATTATTTAGGAGTTAACAAGGCAAAGAAAGGTATTACGACATGGCGAAATCAATTACCTCTTCCAAATAAGATATTGGCAGAGGATGAACTATCTGTAGATGTTTACCGAGAGGCTGGGTATACTAACATCGTTCTAATGACTGAAATATACAGGATGAAATATCTAAAAAATATTATACGAAAAGTAGCAAAACAGAAGCAAGTTTTGATAGTCCCTGGTCTGCATGACGGTGACGCTTTATTGCAGTATATTTTTGATGACATTATAAGAAATAAGGATGTCTTTTATTTGTTCAAGCCTCATCCAAGGTCCACTTTAGCAAAAGCTGGCATTAATGATAACTATAATGCTGCAAATTTAAGTATGGTAAATGGCCATATTTCTACATTTTTATCAACTGCATCTAGTGTTATTACAACCTATAGTTCTGTAGGATATGAAGCATATCTTCTAAAAATTCCAGTTCAACTCGTCTCTCTACCAAATATGATTAATGATTCACCTTTATTAGACATTGAAGAAAAAGAAGAGTTAAAGTTAATCACTATCCAATGGGATCGGAATCGGTCAAAAGAAACACCCCACTAAAATAGTGCAATATCAGGAGTAATTGATTGAATAAAAAATTAAATATAGCGCATTTTCCAGGGTCTTTTTTACCTGTCATTGGCGGAGCTGAAATTGTGGTGCATAATTTAGCGAAATTCCAAGCAATGCATGGAGATACTGTCCATGTATATAGCGACAAAAAAAGCGTAAAATTTTTTCAAAAAAACAAAATACAAGCTCCTTACCAAATAAAACACTCTTTAACATTGGTTCTGAGAATTATTAAAAGATTAAATAGATTGGGGGTGCCATTTGATTTTGAATGGATACTTGCAAGTTATGTTAAGAAAATCCAGAAAACACACAAATACGATGTGTGGCATTTTAATTTAATAGGTGAGAATGCCTTTATTTTAATTCCAATACTTAATAAGTTAGGTATCCCGATTATTGGCACCTTTCATGGGAATGATATTCAAATATATCCAGAAGTAGACTACGGACTAAGAAGAAATAATGCATTTGACCAGAAGGTCAGAAAAGTTATAGGGTTATTTGATGTGGTTACAGCAATTAGCGATAGCGTAAAAGAAGAGTATGTAAAGTTAGGGGTTCCTAATGAAAATATTAGATTAATACCTAATGGCATTAATCTTGATATGGTAAATGAGATTAAGGTAGATAGTAGTGCCTTGCGAAAAGAGCTTGGTTGGCCGACAAATAAAAAAATTATATTGACAGTTGGTAGAAATCATCCAAAGAAAGGGTATGCGAATATCCCGCTAATCATAAAAACATTATTGAAATTTCGTAACGATTTTCTTTGGGTTATTATTGGTAAAGGGTGTGAAAATATTATTTTCAAGGCAAAAGAATTAGGTGTAGATCAATATTTGATGATAATGGGTGAATTAGGTGGAAATTTAGATAATGGACAGATAGAAGTGCCATCTAAAGCCATTATTGAGGCATATAAGAGTGCTGATGTACTTTGTTTTCCAACTATAGTAGAGACATTTGGAAATATATTTATTGAAGCTATGGCTACAGGCCTGCCAATTGTAACAACAAACGCCCCGGGCGCTAGGGATCTTGTGACTCATGAATATAATGGGCTGCAATCTAATATTAATGATATTGAGTCAATAACTCATAATATAGAAAGGGTTTTTCAGGAAAAAAGTCTTAGAGTAAGGTTAAAAAGAAATGGTCTTGATAGTGTGGCACAGTACGACTGGCAACTTGTAATCAAAAAGTATGGAAAAGCTTACTATGATGTTATTGACTGTAAGGACTTTGAAAGAAATAAACAAAAGAAAAAGAATAATATAAAAAAACTAATCATAAGGGTTACAGATGCATACCCACCTCCATGGACAGGATTGTCTCCTGGCCCATTTTACTTGTCAGAAGAACAATCTCAAGATAAAGATTATGATTTAATTGTGATAGCAAAGTTTCGCCCTAGTTGTGAGGTTGTTGATGCTAATGCAAATCATAAAATAATAAGATTGCGTTCTCGTAGCTTGTTTTTTGGATTGTCTGCATTCTTCCAGATTATAAAAATTAATTACAAAAGAAAAATTTATGTTGTTCATTCACATGGTCAAAGCTTGTCTGAATTTCAGTGGCTTATCCAAAATTTTTTGAAAGTAAGGACTTGTGTTACTTTGCATATAGTACGAAAGACACAGTTTAGATTTATGAGATCCAAAAATTCCGTTTTTTGGGTAAAAAGATTAATACAAACTTATAGAGAGTGGATTTCTATTAAGCATTCAGATAAAGTTTTTACAGTATCTAGTAGTTTAAAAAACGAGATTATTGCAGAATACCGCTCTCTAAATTGTGATATCCAAGTAGTTGGTAATGGCGTAGGTAATAGCTTTATACCAAACATGGAAGATTTATTAAAGGACAGAAAAAATAACCATAAGGAAGGTAGAATGATAAGAATTTTATTTATTGGCGTTCTTAATGGAAGAAAAGATGTAGGTGCATTGTTAGAGGCTTTCTCAATTGTCAAATCTTTTTGCAATAATAATTGTAAATTGCACGTAGTTGGAGATGGAAAGCATAGGGGAAAATATATTATTCAATCTAAAAAATTAGGAATAAAGTCAAATGTAACTTTTACAAAAAATATTAATCATAGTGATTTACCTAAAGTATATCTAGAATATGATATTTTTGTATTACCTACGTTTAATGAGGGCCTACCAAAGGTATTGATAGAAGCTATGGCGGCAGGATTACCAGTAATTGTTTCAGATATACCCCCCATAAGGGAAATTATTACTAATAACGTGAACGGACTGTTATTTCAAAATAAAGATAAAAAAAGTCTTTCCTCTTGTATTTTAAAGTTGACTAATTCACCTAAATTGCGTTTCTCTCTAGGAATTTCTGCCAGTAATTTGGTTAGAGAGCGCTATACATGGCCTAAAGTTTGTAAAAAGTATAAAGAAGGCTATAAATCGATCACTCAAGAAAGGGAAATAAAAAAATGAAAATTAAAATGTTTAATGTTAGATTGCTTAATGTCAGGTTGACAGGGATACTAGTTAGAATTGGACATATCCTTTTTTACCGAGTGGTTGTAGATAACGCAGAGTTACTATACGAACGTTTATTTGCAAACAAATTAAATTCACTAGGCTTGGAAAATGAATATTTTGGCATAGGCTCTGCAGCAAACTATAGCTATTTGTATTTAATCAGTCGTATTGTTGGCGAGTTGAATGTCAAGAATATTCTTGAGCTTGGTGCAGGTGAAAGCACGCGCTTATTAAATTCAATGTCAACAGTTCGAGATATAAATATTACAACATTAGAAGAAGATAAAGTTTGGGCAGAAAGGATAGCATCTAAAGTATCTCATCAAATTGTACACGCTCCGTTATCAAATTATAGTGTTTTTGGGAAGTTGACCAAAGGTTACGGCAATGTTTTACATGGAGAAAAATTTGATATGATGCTAATTGACGGGCCAATAGGGACACGTAGAAACTCGCGTTTTTGTTCAATTGAATATGTATTTAAAAATCTATCAATAAATAATTTTGTTATTGTTTTAGACGATGTTAACAGAAAGGGAGAACAAGACACCTTAAAGGCTATTTTAGAGGAATTAGACAGCCGAAGTATTCAGTATCAATACAAGGTAAAAAAATCAGTAAAGTTTCAAGCTGTGATAGCAAGTGGAAGATTCATTGAGGCGGTATATTTCTGATCCACTTATAATGTGCTTGATAAGACCATATATCGTATGAGCAGTGCACAAAGGTATTTTATGATGCACAGATTCCCACAAAAAATTCTAAGTGTGTAAATATGCCTAAAATTAGCATTCGTGTAGTTCGACAACTATATATTTTGACATCTATTGCTTGCGTATTGATTGTTTTCTCAATCCCTGAATTCTGGCAGATAAAGATTGGTAGCGGATTAGCAATCTTTAGTACGGGTAATTATTTTAAATTGATAATTGCAATTTTATTCTTATTGATTCTTCAAAAGAAATGGGATCCTAGAATGAACAAGTCTGAAATAATACTCTGGATAATGGTTCTAAGTTTTATCCTTTCTAGTATATTAGGCTATATCGATTATGGGTATGACCAGGTTGTACAATTAGGCAAAGATTTTGGCACTTCGTTTCCTGATTTTAGAGTTCAAAAAGGAATATTAATGGTTGTTATTATGGTGATAACTTTTAATAATATTAAGATTTTTAATACCTTATTAAGGTCATATGTAATCCTCGCTATTGTTACGGTGTTATTAATTATTTTAGGCCTTCAAGATAATTTAAGGGATGTCTTAAATATTAGATTATTAACAGGGGGCGAAGAGCAACAAAGGCAGGACACTCTTGGTTCGGGAGTAATACTTTTTAGAAACTCATTTTGGACTCTTGATCCAAACCTGTATGGACCATTATTGGGTGTGTCGATTATTATAAATATATATTTCCTTAGAGCTAATAATTTTATTTTTTTAAAAATGGTAATTTTTATCACAATAATTCTAACGTTAATTATTATGCTATCTACGGGCAGTCGTACAGCTTTAGTCTCCTTAATAAGTGGCTTGATTGTCTTTTATTTTTTGGAATTTAAAAAACTTAATAGAGTAAAAATACTACTCAAAGTATTTGCAATTTCTGCATTAGGCATTATGTTTGTTGATATGGAGTCGTACTATGAAAGGTTTGTGGAGTCATTATTCATGCTAGATTTTGCGTCAGATAATCTTAGTAATAGTGGCGGATCTAGAATATTCATGATGAAGAAAGCATTGACTGATTATATTGATACCAGAAATTGGCTCTTTGGGAGTAAGGGAATTAGGTCAGGTCTTTGGGATGTATATTCTGGAAATCACTCCGAATTGATTAATATGCTAACTCAATATGGTGTAATATTTTTTTCATTATATATTTATTTTCATTATTTTATGTTGCGAACTTTTTTGGTGTTAAAAAGACATGCACGCTCATTATCTATTCTAAGAGTAGTAAATATTACGATTAGTTTGCAAGTTTTTTTGTTAGTTTGGCAGTTCATTAGCCCAACTGATTTTGCCTTATTTTTTATTATCGGGATAATGCTGATTTCTAAGAGGTTGTTAATGAATGATATTGTTCTTATAAAATAAAGAAATGATAGTTAGTGATTTCTTCATACAGAATTTAACAGGAAAAGCATGAAACGTTTGGCTATTGTTCGTATGCGTGGTCACCCAATAGACGCTCAAACTTATAATGTTCAGGAGATAGGTTTTGCAAAAGCATTACATCATTGGGAAGTTGACATATATAGCAGAATAACAGATGCTTATCGTGACAGAGAAATTTCTTTGCTTCAGTCAAGAAGATGGAGGATAAGGGAGATTAATGGAGTGATTGCTCCAGGCTATCAAGTGATAGATTTTTCAATTTTGACCAAATTAAAGAATGGTAATTATAATGTCATCCAAGTCCATGAGCTTGATACTTTGATGCTGCCATTCATTATATGGGCAATGCGTAACACAAGTGTCAAGATTATAGTTTGGAATGGAATATATCGTAACTATAGCAGCTTCGGTTATTACATTCAATTTATTTATGAAAAGTTAATTTATCCATATCTTAAGGAAAAGATAAGCCATATCTTCTGCAAAACAAAACAATCAAAAGAGTTTGTTAAAAGTAAAGGTTTTGATCGATTATCAGTATTACCCATAGGTCTCGATGTTGATAATTTAATAACAAAAGCATCATTGCCAACAGACATTACTCAATTTCTTAGTAATGGCAATCATTCTTTATTGTATATTGGTACAATTGAGAAACGAAGAAATCCTAATTTTTTAATTGATATTTTGGAATTATTGAAACACCAAGGGGAAAAAGTTAATCTACTAATTATAGGATCTGGTCCAAATCAAGAAGAACTAAAGTCGTATATTAAATTAAAAAAACTAAATACTAGCGTCCTTTTTCAAAGAGAGGTGCAACAATCAAACATTAATAAACTTTTGTCTTGCGTTGACTTGGTACTTCTTCCGACTCATTATGAGATATTCGGAATGATAATATTAGAAGCACTTTCTTCTGGGGTTCCTGTTATATCCTCAGCTGAGGCAGGGCCAACGGAAATTATCCAAGATAGGGTGCTAGGCGAAATTGTGGGATGGAGTGTAATTGATTGGGTTAATGCAATTAAACGACAATTGGAGTATTCAAACGACAATGATAAAGAGTATCGAAAAAACCATATTCATAAAAGATATTCGTGGATTTCAATTGCCAAACGGTACAATAAGAAAATTGAATCATTATAATTCCAAATCATGAAGATATTGTTTGCAAATAATTATGCATACTTGCGAGGTGGGTCGGAAAAGGTATTCTTTGATGAGATGAAACTGTTAAAGTCTAAGGGAAATTCTGTAGATTATTTGAGTGTGGATGATGAAGGGGATGTAAAAGAAAAATATAAAAGCTCAAATCTTATACCTTCTCCAAACGTAGTGCAAAGATTGTTCAATTTATTTTGGAATAATAAATCTGCAAAGAGTCTATCTTCGATTCTATCAAGCTCTAATAAAAAATATCAAATACTACACATGCACAATATATACAGTCGTTTATCACATTCGATAATATTTATAGCAAAAAAATACGGTTTAAAAACTATCTTAACTTTACATGATATGAAATATGTATGCCCACACTATACAGCATTAAATAATGGAAATTTATGTTCTAAATGTTCACAAGGAAGATTCTACAATGCGGCGATAAACATGTGCCACAAAGATAGTTTCATTGCGAGCTTATTGGTGTCATTAGAGTTGTATTTTTTACATAATTTTGGTGTTTTAAGTAAGGTTGATAAGTTTATATCTCCAAGTAAGTTTTTAATTGAGTATTTTAAGGATAATGGTTTTCCTTACGAGATTCACTATGTACCTAATTTTTTGCCGGATGATGAAAAACCTAATTCTGCAATAAAGTTCGAAAATGAAGATGATTTTTATTTATATGTGGGTAGGTTGAGTTATGAGAAGGGGATATTGAATCTACTAAAGGCTTTTCGTAACAATAACAGAAAGTTAAGGATTGTTGGTTCAGGGCCATTGCAAAAAGAAATTGAGTCATTTATTCAAACTAATAAAATGTCTAATAGAATAATGTTGACAGGTCATTTAGATACGAAAGAAGTTCATCGTTGTCTAGAAAAATCCAAAGCTTTAATAGTGCCTTCGGAATGGTATGAAAATGCACCTATTGCTATTCTAGAGGCATTAGCATATGGAAAAATAATAATTGCTTCAAATATTGGAGGGATACCTGAAATGGTGCATGAAGGTAAAAATGGGTTCCTTTTTGAGGCATTTAATTATGATAAAATAATTGATAGTCTCGTAAAATTTGAATCGTTAAGCTTTGGTGAAAAAAGTACAATGAGATCTTATTCTTTACATTTAAGTGACACTCTTTTTTCTCAGAAGAATCATTACAAAAGGTTGATGGAAGTCTATCATGAATATTAAATTAATAAAGGCTAAAACAGCTAGTTTTTTTCAGAAAAAGTCTATAAAAGAGACTTATTAGGTATATATGTATTTTATTATTGGATATGTTTTTTTGATCGTATCAAAAATAAAAATTATAATTGGAGGTTATAAATCTCCCAAGCCGTTTGATTTTGAAGATATTAACAGGTGTATAGATTACGATCTATCAATTGTAAATCATTGGATGAATCATTTAAATATATATACTAAAACTTCCAATATTAAAAACAAGGTAATTTTAGAGCTTGGTCCTGGCTCCGATCTGGGAATTGGAATTAAATTACTCTCGCTTGGAGCGCAAAAATATAATGCTTGTGATGTTAACAATTTAGCAAGAATGACACCTGAGGTGTTTTATATCAAATTCTTTGACCGACTTCGAGCCGATGGGTGTATTATTGATAACCTGGAAAATCAATTAAAACTTCATCATGAAGGAAAGGAGTCTGATCTTAATTATGTAGTTGATCCAAGCTTTGATCTTAACTCTTCATTTGATAAACAATCTATAGATTTGGTTTTTAGTCAAGCGGCGTTTGAACACTTTGATGATGTTGAGTTGATGATATCGAATTTATCTGATATTTGCAAGAAAGGCGCGAAACTGATAGCAGAAGTTGATCTAAAGGCTCATTCGAGATGGGTAAGAGACAATGATCCGAATAGCATATACAGGTATCCTGGCTGGCTGTACAATTTAGTTTGGTATAAGGGGGTGCCCAACCGGCTGAGACCATATCAGTATAAAGAAATATTGGAAAAATACGGCTGGAATGATATTGTTATTACCCCTCTTCAAGTTTCAAGTAGAGATAATAGTGCATATTCAGGCATTCATAAAGATTTTCAAGATAGAAAAAATGAAATGAATAGTTTAACTATTATGCTATATGCAACTAAACAATAAATACAACGACAGGAGAAGAAGTGCAGAAAAAAATTTATATTGCAGGGTGTGGCGGAATGTTAGGCCTTGCCTTTTATGAGGAATTTAAAAGTAAGTTCAATCTAAAATGTACTGATAAGGATGTTAATGAAACGTGGCTAAGCTATTTAGATTTTAGGAGTTTTGACGAATACCTAAAAGATGTCAAGGAATTTAATCCAGACTATTTATTTCATTTGGGAGCGTATACAGATTTGGAATTTTGTGAAAAAAATTCTGATGACACGTATTTAACTAATACGACTTCGGTCGAAAATGCTGTATTTATTTCTAACACGTTAAACATTCCTTTGTTGTATATTAGTACAGCTGGAATTTTTGATGGACAACAAGAGTTATATGATGATTGGGACGTGCCTAATCCGTTGGGCGTGTATGCGAGGTCAAAATATATGGGTGAACGCTTTGTTTTGGAAAATTCTAATAGAAGTATAGTTTGTAGAGCTGGCTGGATGATGGGCGGCGGCCCTGAAAAAGATAAAAAATTTATACAAAAGCTAATGCTGCAAATTAAAGAGGGTAAGGAAGAGTTGTTTATTGTTGATGATAAGGATGGGACGCCAACTTATACACATGATTTTGCTAAGAATGTAAAATTGCTTCTTGAAAAAGAATATTGGGGCCTGTACAACATGGTTTGCAGTGGCCAGACAAGTCGTTTTGAGGTTGCTGAGGAGCTGATAAAGCTGCTTGGGCTTACTGATCAGATAAAACTAACCCCAGTTAACTCTGATTATTTTAAAGATGTGTATTTTGCTGAACGACCACCCAATGAAAGACTTATAAATCGAAAATTGGCTATTAGAGGGATTGATACAATGCAAGACTGGAAAGTGGCATTAAGGCAATATATTGAAAAAAGCTATAAAGGGTTCTTGGATTGACTAGCCTCTATGAAAAAAGTAGCAATCGTTGGCTCTCATGGCCTATATGCGGATTATGGTGGGTTTGAGCAATTAGTACGAAATTTAGTTGATGAGAGGACTGCCAATATTCATTATGTAATATTCAACCCAAGAAATAACCCGGTGAAATCTGTGACAGTTTCGAATATTACACTTAAGAAAAGTTTGTTTAAAGCTTCTGGATTTGAAGGTTTATTTTTTGATTTCTTTTCTATACTTAGGTGCTTCTATAAAGTTGATACAGTTTTAATGTTGGGGGTTCAAGGTATGCCAATAATACCTTTGTTGTTATTTTTTAGAAAAACTAAAGTAGTATGTAATTCTGGTGGCATAGAGTGGGAGAGGGATAAATTTGGTTTTTTTGCAAAAGTATTTTTGAGGAAATGTTTCAGCATGAGCTTGAAATATGCTGATGAGGTTATCTTGGATAATGAACATTTTAAGGTGTTTGTACCAAAAAATACTAACCATAAGGCAAAAATAAGAGTGCTTCCTTATGGGGGAGGTATTGATAATACATTAAAAGTATCACTTGATTTGTTAGGGAAATATTCTTTTTTAAATAATAGGTATTTTTTATCAATTAGCAGATCTATACCTGATAATATGGTAAAAGAGCTTTGCGAGAGTTTTGTTGACTCTGGTGCAGTCCTTGTGTTAATCTCTAATCTGTCTAATTCTCAGTATGGAAGGAAAATATTAAATAAGTATAAGGCTGAAAAGAATATTTATTTAATTGATGGTTTGTACGATAAGCCCTTGTTAGATCTAATTCGCAGGAAATGCTTGGCATATATTCACACGCACACATCATGTGGCACAGCCCCATCCCTTGTTGAGATGGCTGTCTCAAAAAGACCTATAATTTCAATAGACAACCCTCAAAATAGGTTTACTTTGAGAAATGAAGCATGTTATTTTAGTACATTTAATGAATTAAAGGTAAGGATTCAAGGATTTAAAGAGGGCTCCAGTTGTATAGTTTCTGATGATGTGATTTTGCGTTATTCATGGCCTAAGATTGTTTCCAAATACCAAAAAATATTATAAATTATGAAAATTTTAGTTGTAATCCTCCCAAAAATTAACAACCGCTAAAAATAGAATTTTCTTATAATAAAAACATAAGGAGATTCAAATGAAGACAGCACGTAAATCAGATTCACAAATCATGTAAATACTGAGCCAAGCAGGTCAGGCGTTCCAGTATCCGAGCTGTGTAGAGAGCACGGTATAAGTGGCGTGCTAAATACGGCGGCATGGATACCTCAATGATCGCCAGACTCAAAGAGCTCGAAGCAGAGAACTCTCGTCTCAAGAAGATGTACGCAGATGAGCGTTTAAAGGCTATGATCGTACAAGAGGCTTTAACAAAAAAGCTCTAAGGCCATCTCTACGCAAGGATATGGCTAAGCAGGCTATTAATAAATATCGGGTGACAGTTCGATTGGCTTGTCAGGCATTTAAAATCAGTGAGACATGTTATCGGTACGATCCAAAACTATCATCCGGGAATGAGCTGATTGCTGACTGGTTGTTGCGATTAACCACAACACACAAGCAATGGGGCTTTGGATTGTGCTTTATGTATCTGCGTAACACCAAAGGCTTTAAGTGGAATCATAAGCGTGTATATCGTATTTACAAGCA
>Ga0233449_1001733_pt1 | contig 18665 bp, 10 predicted proteins | sample SI_124_October20_FD_183012 | JGI IMG/M metagenome (GOLD analysis project Ga0233449, IMG submission 183012) | Seawater microbial communities from Saanich Inlet, British Columbia, Canada - SI_124_October2016_200_MG | ecosystem: Environmental > Aquatic > Marine > Inlet | place: Canada: British... | reverse complement strand
CATCACGGTCTTGCCATTGGTCAGCATTATTCGGGAATAAGTCACCATCAGTACCTATTGGTGAATCCCCATATCCATCACCATCGGTATCAGTATGTTGAGTATTATCTTGTGGGAATGCATCTGGATTGAAACCTTGAGGGTTGTCGCCATATCCATCACCATCGGCATCAGACCATTGTGTGGAGTCTGAAGGGAAATCATCTAATCGGTCTGTCACACCATCACTATCAGAATCGATATCGAAGAGGTAAACTTTCGAACTTGTTGGAGTTGTTGTTGCCAAATATACTGCCGTTGTATAATCTTGTACCGAACCTATTGAATATCCTGCTGCTGTAAGTGTGTTTTGTTCACTGAATGTTGTAACATCCACGAGACTTAGGTGTCCATTTTTTGAACCAATGGCGTAAGTCGAATTATCATATTGTTGAATATGGGATATCGCTTTTCCATGCGAAAGTGTAAGTGTTTCAACATTCCAATTATTAGTATCATATCTATACAAGTTTCCGTTTGCATTTCCTACGATTAAATCACCATTTGAATCTTCAAATAACACTTTAATGATCGCATTTGATTCTGTTAATGAATATAATGCGCCACCATATTCATCACTAACGTATACTTTTGTATCATAACTTCCAGTGATTACTCGACCATCATCTAAAACCATGAATGCACTCAAGCCGGTTGTTATGGTATCTGTCCAAACGCCCGTAGGTCCTTCAGAACTATACTCTTCGGCACGACGTCGTCCTGCATAATGAGCAAGCCACAAATCACCAGCATCATCCCAGTCAACTGAATCTACTGGCCGTGAGATAGAAATATTCCGGTTGACTATTTGGAAACTCAAATGAACTACAGAAACACCATCATCATGGGCTACTGCTACCAATTGCTGTGCATCATCAAGCCTTGCTGAGTTTACTGAAACATTCAATTCTAGACTCCATTGTGGTGAGTGTAACCCACTTGAAAAACTACTAACGCTAAGATTTCCTGTTGTATCAATAGATAATATCGTTCCATCATCCATCCTTTGCCAAAGTACTAATTCTTCATCAAATTCATCTGTAAACCCAGCTTCGATCAAATTACTTGTATCTGCAGCAGAAACAGTTAGCAAAAAACCTGAAAGTGGGAGCATCAAGAATGCAAGAATAAGGCAAATTACGCGCTTCATGTCTACACCAATACCTTTGTGGATATGAAACAGACGGGTAAAAGTGCCACTTTATTGCCATTAAATCCAGAATATTGACTCAATTATCTTCATCTTCTGAAGGTCGCATCTTTTTTATTCCTGTTTTCACAGGTTTCATCGTTTTTATTGGAGTCAATGTTGCCATAGATTTCTTTGGGGCTTCTGTAGGAGATTCACCCTTTCCAGACTTTGGAGGGCTTCCTCGAGATTTTTTAATCGGTTGTAATAGTTGCCTTACCGGCGTCAATGTTGCCGTTTCCCTTTTGCTCTTTTCAACTGGTGAAAGTGTGGCTCTAATTGGTCTAAGTAGTGATGTTTTTGATTCTTCTTCGAGTTCTGAAATCATATCATCAGCAATAGAATCAGCAATATCATCTTCAACTTCAACTGAAGTAATTTCTTCTACTTCTGTAGTAATCTCTTCCACTTCTGTAGTAATCTCTTCTACTTCTGTAGTAATCTCTTCCACTTGAACAATTGGTGTAATCGGTTGCACTACTGGTTGCACTACTGGTTGCACTACTGGTTGAACCAATGGTTGTGCTACTGGTTGTTGAATCGGCGGAGTTTGTTCTATTTGTGTAATCGGCTTGACCAACGGTGTTGAAACCACAGGAGAGCGTACTACTTTTTGGTGTACTGGCTCTGGCAAACCAGCGAGGGTATTAGCGCCTGCTGGTTGATTAATTAGAGGCGATTTTACCGGCCTAGCCAATGGCAGTGCTGCGGATAGTGGTTTGGCACTTGTTCTTGGAGCCCTCATTCCAGCCAAACCAATTCTTGGTTGTTGCTGTTGTGCAGCCGCGCCCATCATGCCACCAAGCATTCTTCCACCAGCTGCAGATGAACCTGAACGGGCACCTAATGCGGAAGGGTCCATTCCAGTCCCCTGCATCCCTTGTGTACCTTGACCGGAAATTGCTTGCATCCATGTTTGGCGCTTGTCGGCCTTATTGCCTTGAGTCTGTAATTCCTTGAACTCTTGTTCTCGACTTTGAAGTACCGATTGATCTCTATCAATTTCACCTTGAATTTGATTGGTAACAGCATCACGCATCTTTTCTTCAGCCATTTCCTTGAAGGCATCCATCTTCTCAGTCAAACCACTTAGGCGGTCGCGAATTTCTGCACGCTTAAGTCCAAGTTGTGCTTCGATTTCAGCCCTGATAGATGCTTCTCTCTTTCTTACATCGATTAGAGCCTTATTTCGCATAATCTCTTCACGCTTGTCAAGTTGTCTTTCAAGTTGAGTTGCAACTTCGTTTTCTTTGCGAGACTTGAATTCATTGAGTCTTTCTTCCATGTCAATTTCAAGTTCAAGTGAAGTTTCTTCCTTTAACAGATCAAGATCTGTCTCAAAGGTTAAGCGTTCATTACGCAAACCTGCATCAACTTCTGACATTATTGCCTTTCTCGCTGCGGCTTCGCGTGACTGGAATTCAATCTCAAGTCGTTCAGACCAATCAACCTTCTTGGCTTCATATTGAGCGCCTAATTGATCGCGTAATTCTGATTCTCTATCATATCTAAAGCGGGCAAGACGGTTTTGTATTTCTGCCTCTCTTGCATTGCGATAATTATTGAATTCATCTTCCATGCGTAAGTTTAGTTCGGACTCTACTTCGTCCTTCAATGAACGTGATATGTCGTCAACTGCCTTAGAGAAGGTGATATCGTACTTTTCACGTAGGCGTGATTTCCTCTCTCCAAGTCTTTCAGAGTGCCTCTCCTCTAATTGACGAGCGATTTCAACGCGTAACTCATCACGGCGTCTCGCTATTGCAAGTTCAACGTCTTCGCGCATATTCTCTTCAAGGTCGGTTGTTTCCTGGCGTAGCCTTGCTTCTAATTCCTCTTGTAATTGTTGAGCGATGTCTTCTTCTAAACGCAGGCTACGGCGCTCATATTCTGATTTGAGTCTAGCTTCTCTTTGCTTTAATCTGCTTCGAAGTTGTTGCTCAAGACGAGTTCTAATTCCTCGTCGTAATTGTTCTTCTCTTTCTGCCAAACGAGCGATGTGTCCTTCTTCAAGGCGATTGATTTCAGAGGCTTCCATTTGTTTGAAGCGAGTCTCCATTTCATGTTCAATATTAGCTTCAATATCTCTAACCCTTCGTTGTAATTCTTGATTGTACTCAAGTGATAATCTCTCTTTTTGTATATCAAGGCGTAAACGGTGCTCTTGCTGTAATTGTACTTCTATGCTGGATTTAATCTGATCTTTATGCTCATGAAGTCTTCTATCTTGTTCAACTTCAATTTCTTCACGCATTGACTCTAATTGGCGTTCAAGACGTAAATCTAATTGTTTTCTTATTCTACCTTCTTCTCTAGCCAATGAATCTCTTTCCATTTCTGCAAGTTCTTGCTCCATGCCTTCTCGCATTTCTTTTTCTAATGCATCTAAGGTAAGTTCGTGCCTAACTGATAAATCTACGGCAACTGATTCTTTCATTGCTATGATTCTTTCATCTATCGCCTGCTGTCGAAGTCGCTTCTCTCTGCGAATATCGGCGCGCATCCTCTCTTCTTGGCGGAAACGAGCACTGCCTAATGTTGCTTGGTCCAGAGACATCGATTTACTGGAAGTAAATTGAGATCTTAATGATGATAATGAAACTGCGTCGGACCCTTTGCGCGCAAGTGGAGTTGGTTCAACCCCTTCAATCGTCTTGCTTTCGCTGACTCCCATCGTATCCCATCCATTCCCTCATCCTCGTCTCATCATAGTTAAAGAGCGCGACGGATATCACCCTTAGAATGGCGTTTTTTGTAGGTAAATACAACTTGCCAAAAGCATTATTATTATAATTAAAATTGTAAATTATTCTTCTGAAATGATGGTCATTTCATCCGAACTATTTGTTACAACCCGTTCACCTACAATGATATACGCCAAGACCAATGCTGCTGAAAACGTAAACAGAATGAATGGAATCTCTAAACCGGTCATACCACTACCATGTTGGCCATTATCAGAATTAGTAGTTTGAATTAGCGAATAAACTATTCCAACTAATATTGCAAGCAGTTGTATTATACTCAATTTCATCACAATGCCCCCTTTCAATTTGGATAGGGGTTTATCGGAAATCATCAATCCCCCACTGATGAACATTATTGGTAGAATTAAAAAATCAAAATATGGTTTTGCAGTTCCAGTTCCAAAGCAAATTGAGCAATCCCATGTAGTTAAACCTGGGCCTAAACCTGTTGATGGTTGAATCCAAATAAGTCCTGCAAAACTTAGTATCAGCAATGCATTGGCTGGACTGGAAAGACCAACGAAGTGGTTGAGGTCTGATGCTTGTTCATATTGAAACCGTGCTAGTCTCAACATTCCTGTTGCTATTATCCAACAACTTGCAATTGCCAAAGAGACTGTCCAGAATGGTGATGCTTCACCCCAACGACCGAACATCACGAAAATCAATAGTGCTGGAGCAACACAGAAGGATAAACTATCCGACATGATGTCTAATGAACCGCCAAGTAATTTTCTTTTTGAATATTTTCTGGCTATTGGACCATCGATAATATCTCCAATTACCGATGCTAGAATGCAAAGCATTGCTAACCAAATATAATTTGTATTTAATCCGCCTTGGTAATATGGTTTATGTAAATCTTCAACCGCTAAAATAATGAATAATATTGCTGCTGTTCCAAATAATCCGTTGAGTAAAGTGATGTAATCAGCAATTCCCATCATTCGGTAGGTTGTCTTCACGCAATCACCTCAAAATGTTACCTTGAATGGTGTTGAACATGCAGGACAATCAATATCTCTACTACCTGGCTTTCTTTTCATACGTAATCGTCTTTCACAACTAGGACAGGAGACTTCAACCCGAGGCACATTCTTTGCGACTGTGAAATGAGTTGAGCAAGAAATACATTTCAGATGGGCGGGTCTTTTGTCAACACCAACCACTAAAACTTTGGAACATTCTGGGCAACTAATCTTTTCATTTTCCCAGTTACGACGAGTAACAGGGTGTTTTACATCTACTTTTGATGAACAAATAGAGCAGGTGAGAATTCCTAATTCAGAAGGTAGTAATGATGAACACTTTGGGCAAGATAGCGCCGGTGGGGCAATCTTTGATTCAACTATTGCTTCTTCATCCATACCTAGACACCACACGATTGCTTCTTGAGTTATTGTTGATATATCAGCGTTCTTTACCGATTAATGCTATTCCACCTGGAACGAAAGTAAATGGTAAATCGAGTTCAATGCCGTAGTCATTTGCTAATGCTTCAAGCATTTTTTTTGCTCCTATTTGTTCACGAGATCCATCCAAATTAACAATATGAATGTCTCTACCTTGAGAAATTGCATTGGCTAGTGACTCTGGAAGTCCTGTAGTATCAATGGCACTAGCAGAAACTGCTGCTGGCGCTGATTGGATTTGAACTTCTTCATTTCCGCCAACCAATCCTGGTAATGTCACTCGTTGTGTGATTTTCCACCAGCGAGCCCTTCCAACATCGCGGTGGTTTTCTACTAATCCAAGGGTGGCGAGCTTCTTCAAGTGGTGGTACAAATTGTATCTATCAACACTTACTGCGGTTTGGAGTTGGACTGTACTCATCTCATCAACTGCCATTAGTGTGGAATACAAATTCCTCCTTGTAGGATGTACTAATGCGGTAGTCACTGGGTCTGCGTGTAGTCGTGCCAATGTCTCACCATGTTGAAAGGAGTGCCCTTTAGTAATGAATATGTCGCGTGATTTCAATTAGAACGATATTTCATCAGCAATACATTGAATGAATCTTTAGTATCCGAAAATAATGATTTGAAGGTTTGTGCTAGTAATTTAAATGCACCTGAATCGCCAGCAAGCCTTGCACCATTCAGTATTACAATTATTACTGATGCTTCGTGAATCAATACTCCAACCCACAATTTATCATACATGCCATTGATTACTGCGAATACCAATATTATTGTTATAGCAACTGAAAATACAAGATTTCCAATTAGGACTCGCTGAGCCTTTCTCGCTAAATCAATCAATTCACATAGCATACTCGGATCTTCGGCAGGAATCAATACATCTGCAGCCTCAAGGTTAACCGTTTCTCCACAACCAACAGCAACACCTACATCCGAAACTGCTAACGCTGCTGCATCGTTGAATCCATCTCCTACCATCATCGTAATGTGAGTTTTACTTCTTCCATTAACCCACTTAACTTTGTCTTCGGGACTCAAATTACCATGTGCTGCAGCTTCTGGCAATCCAACATTATTGGCAAACTTGGTGACTGCTGATTGTGAATCTCCACTGAGAATTTCAACATTTATTCTTCTCTTATACAATTCAGGAATCAATTTTTCAGAACCTTGGCGAGTATCATCATGGATGAATGTGAATAATGCAACCGGGGTTTCTTCTTTGCATAGAATACTCGCTCCGTGGCCCAATTCGTTTGCCTTATCCAGTTCGCTTTGAATCTCTTCTGGAATTTCAATACCTAATTTTGAAAGTCTATCTGGGCGAATCAAAGATACTTGTTTGCCACCACTAATGCCGACTACACCTGCCTCTACATCGCTATGCCCATTGATTGCGCTTGGTTTGTAACCGTTTTCTGTGGCCAGTTCCATTATTGCAAGCGCATAGGGGTGGTTTGAACGGGCTTCTAATCCAGCGGCGATTTTTATCGCCGAATCCCTACGTTTTCCTTTAGCAGTAACCACTTGACCGATTTTTGGCTTTCCTGAAGTCAAGGTTCCTGTCTTATCCAACAGTACGTGGTTAACTTTGCTCAATCTCTCCAAAACGCTTCCTCCACGCGCTATTACTCCCATGTGGGCGGCATTGGCTAATGCCGCTGCATGTGGCACAGGTGTTGCTAGCAATAGAGCACATGGACAAGAAACAACCCATAAGAGGAGAATGACTTTCCAATTGTCTGGGAACATCAAATACCAAACAACAAATGCTCCAAACAATACAGTAGGAACCCATATTGCAGTAAATTTCTCAATACCACTTTGGATTCGTGGCGCTTCTTCCCTAAAGGTATGAACTGCTTCTATCAATCCGGATAATCGAGTGTTATCTCCAACCGCTGTAACTTTGATGACAACCGGTCCTTTTGCAAGTACCAATCCTGCCTGAATATTTTCTCCCTTTGAAACCTCTACTGGAACAGATTCTCCAGTTAGTGGTGCCTTATCCAAAGCACCTTTTCCTTCGAGTATGATTCCATCGCAGGGAATTAATTCTCCACTTCTAATCTCTACTTGGTCTCCAACACGAATTAGGTCAATTGGAACTACTTCTATTCCATCGCCCTCATCTTGACAAGTTGCTAATGGGCCTGTTCCCGGATTAATTTCAACTGTTGATACAGCCATTTGCAATGAAAAACCACTTGTTTTCATGGCTTGAAGAACTCCTTGCTGATTTACCAACCTTTCACCAGATAGTCTTCTTGCTGTACGAGGTAATCTATCCAATCCACCCTGCATAGCCTCACGCGCTTTAACAAGTGCATCTCCTTCTAAGTGGGCTGTAAATGCGACTAATATCGCTACGACTAGAGCTTCTTCCCACATTCCTAATACTCCAGCACCTATGACTGCTAGGCTGGTGAGCACTTGGAATCCAAGTTGGCGATTTTTAATACTCGCAATCGCTTCCTTAAACATCTGTAATCCACCTAAGGCCAAACCTGGTATTGCAATCAATCCAATTAACATAGGCGATAAAGAAAAGTATTCTGCAAGGAGAACAACCAATAAAATTGGCACTGCTAAACCGCCACCGATTAATCTCCATTGATCTGGACGTATTTTCGCACTCTTGGCCGTGATATATTTTGGAGCAGCCCCTAGAATCGTGTCCAATTTAGAGTCCCTTGCTTCAATCAATTGTGTTGTAGCATCGCTAACAAGTTGCACTAATATTCGATTATCTGAATCAATTTCGCAATCAAGAATTCCCGGCTGTAATCGGATAACTTTCTCCAATTTCTTTAACTCGACACCATTTCTCCTTGCCACGCCACCTGCACTAATTCCTACGAGTTGATGGTGTTCTACATCGGGAGCATGTCCTAGGGAGCGCAGAATTGATGAAATTTCAGAAATTGGGCCCTCTCCAATATCAACTGAAACTCTTATTTCGCCAGCAGTTGCTGAAACAACTGATTCGCTAACTTGGGGAAGATAGGAGATTGCTCTCATGGCTTTTGATGCGCAATCCGGGCAATCCATTCCAAGTAACGGCCAGGCTACATCGTAAACGCCACCGGATTGATTTATCACTTCTGCATCTAATATTTCACTATCAAATATTTCTTCTTGCGGAGGTTGTTCCACAGTTTCAATGATTTCCGATTTTTCTTTTGTTCTCTTTATAGATTTAGAAAACCTTGGCTTTTTGACCTCAATTGGCCGGTCATCGTCTTCGATTGAGAGGAAAACCTCGCCATCACCGTCTCCGACCATATACACTGCTCTAGCCCTAGTGTTTTGAAGGCTATTATTCAAATTAATATCAACTAATCAAAATAACCGTTTTTGACATTATTGTAATCTTTCTTTGCCAAACTTGATGAAAACAAAGCCTTTGCCTAGTAATATGCAGTGGCTTCCAAAAAATTGGAAACCGAAAATTGTCGCTGTGGATATTGATGGGACGCTTACCGATGATAAGAAACGAATCAATACTGAAGCAATAATCGCATTGCAGCGACTTGAAGAAGCAGGGATTCCTGTAATTCTAGCAACCGGAAATGTAAGAGCAATCACATATGGATTGTGGAGATTTTTACAACTTTCTGGCCCTATTTGCTGCGAAAACGGGGGCGTGCTTTGGCATCCACAATGGCCTGAAGTAGTAATGAGAGCAGATGGAAATGAGGCTAGGGAAGCAGCACAATGGCTAGCACAAGAAATTCCAAATCTAAACCCACAAGGGATTGAGAGCAATGCTTGGAGAGAAAGTGAATGGTGCTTATTCCCATCTGAAGATTTACAATTGATCAAAGAAAAGATTTCAACAAGCAAATGGTCGCATCTAAATGTGATTCGAACAGGTTTTGCAATTCATTTAATGTCTCCAAACCTGTCCAAAGGAAAAGGGATTGAGGTCATCTTAGAAAAAATGAAATTAAGGCCTCAAGATTTGTTATGCGTTGGAGATGCTCCGAATGATTTGTCAATGTTTGAATTAGCAAATTGGTCAGTAGCAGTCGGTGGTTCTTTTCAAGAAATTCAAAATGCTGCCAATGTAATTTCGCCATATCCACATGGCGATACCTTTCAACCTCTGGTTGATGCAATACTCAATGAATAATCAAATTAGAAGTCAAATAATTCTGTTCCTAATCATGTTATTTGGTGCCGAAGGCAGGATTTGAACCTGCGAAGCATTATGCAGAGGAGCTTGAATCCACCCCCTTTGACCACTCGGGTACCTCGGCTAGTAGTTGAGGCGTGATGCCTTCTCTTCTTGACTATTCCTCTTGACTATTTTCGTCTAAATCAACTGGTCTTGGAGGCGCGAAGGAATGATTTGCAACTAACCTCTCAATTCGCTTCATTTCATACTCCTCCAATACTTGTTTTCTCTTTTGACTTGCCATGTATAATCCAATTGAAGAAAATACGACCATCAATATTGAAAGACCCAGTAATCCAGAGGTTGAAGATACTGATGATTCCTGATTGGTTGCCACATCAGCAAGAGGTATCGGGACTTCACCTGTGTGATCTATTATTTGCAGTGATAGTCCGAGCCTACCAGTCTTCCACGCCTCTATTGTCCAATTGAATTGCTGCCATTCTCCGGTACCAAGATAGAAATTTTCAGTTTCATGTATTGTTCCTTCTGAATCGATTAGTTGTAAAGTAATATCACCACCTAATACACCTTCATTTACTACCCGTGCTGTAATATTGATTTGCTCACCAATTACTGGTCGGTACGGAGTTGCTTGGATAATGTCAAATCTTGGCGCAAAGTCAATCCAGCGGAATAATGGCTTTATTGGTGATGATGAATCGCCATATCCTTGTAACTCAGTTCCGGAATTATCTGTAATTTCAAACCATATTTCAATGCGATCTAGGGCTTGCAAAATTGATTGGTCCTCCAGTGTCATATCAACTATTGATGAAAAGGTCGTTGTAGTATCCGAATGAGAATGATAAGCGATTGTGGCTTGTCCTTGACTTCCCATGATGATACTATTCACTCTTCGGAAATGCCAATACATGCTTATGTTAGTATTTCTAATTCCACCAGCATCTGAAATTAATGCCACAACGTCCACCTCACCCATTTTATCAGAATCTATCGACGTCAAATATCCAGCAGGAATTGTCAACATTGGAGGTGCGTCATCTATTGTAATATTGACCAATAATGGTGTTGGAGTCGCATAATTTAATGCGCTAACAAATATTTCAAGAGTCGCAGTTCTATGCCTAATAATTTCACTATCAATTTCAATTATCAGATGGATCATTCCATCCATGCCAATCTCGTCAACATCTATTGATTCTCTCTCACCATCGCTTAAGCGCCAATTTAATGTCGCCTCTGGAGGATAGTATTCGGCTGCAAATTCAGTTCCTTTGTGTTTCAGTATTGAAAACAATTCAATCTCATCATCGGCATATACCCAGATATCATTTGATTGAGAATATCCTATCGGCTCTGTAATATCGGCCAATGTTTCAATCTCAAGTTCAACATCAAATGACGGTTGCCATTGGAAAATACTCATTTTGCTTAATCCCATGCCGAGGTCTTGGCCTTCATCAAATATTTTCAAAGAAGGAATTCCTCCGCTCTGTGCGTTAGCATATGACCCACTCCAATCTAATCTAAAGACGAAATCAACATTCCAAGTTGATGATTGTGGGTGTTTTTCAATCACTACTTGCGGCGTTGATATTATGCAAATTGAATCATATTCAATCATTGAAAATCTTGGATAATAAGTAATATTACAATTATTATTTTCCTCTCTTCCAGTCAAGGCTAATTCAAATTTATCTAGTGTTTGAATACCATTACCATCTGTAAGATTGAATGAAAAATGGTGTTCTTTGCCTGCTAATAAGGTTCCTTTGACTGTATCAAAATACAATGAACTTTGGCTAATTACAGTATCTTGACGATTTGCGACAGTGATAGTTGCCAAATCATTTTGTTCACCAAAAGAGCCTCCATTCTCAATATAATTTCCTGCTAAATCTTTACCAACGAAATATATGCTTGCCAAACCTGTCATTTGTGAAGGTGGTATTATCTGCTCATCATCCAACAACGGCAAATCGATTACGGTTGATATCGAACCGTTGCTAAATGAAACACTATATTCTCTATATTCATTAGCCTGCATTATTCCATCATTATTACTATCATCGTGATTTTCTAGCCAATAATACATCTTTAATGGACTCGCTAATCCATCCGAATCTTCAATGAATAAGCGCAATGCAAGGAATTGCCCAGACATCCAAACATGGCCATCAGCAGGTGTCAATCCACCTGGGTCAAGAGCAAATATTCCAATAACATCTGGTGATTCTGAATCGATGACAAAAGGAACAAATACTGATTGCGCAGTATTATCAATACTGGTCGAAGAATCCTCACCAACTGGCCCACTACGGATTATTGAAGGGCGGATTTCAAAGCGCGTTCCCGTAGGAAATTGTCCATTCGGTTGTGGTACGAGTATTTCTTGATTGAATTGTGAATTGTGATTCAAACTAGAAAACCAGGTTTGTGACCAATTAATTGGATCGCCTATCCATTCATCTACCCCACCAGATTCATTCTTTGGAGGTACTGCCTTCATTTCAATTTCAATATCAGCGGAATTTGCTGGAGCCCATGCATTTGCAATACCTTCAAATCTCACTTTACCCGAAACAGAAAGTGCTTGTTGTGGTTTGAGGTGGAATGGCCACATTGGGTCAAAAATATTCCCCAATTGTCTTGTATCTCCTGCCGTCACATCAAAATCAATAATTTCCAGATCATTTTCAAACTCATTGAATGGAGTTGAGCGTACAAGATGGTTTGGCCCAACTTCAAAATCGTCCTCATCTGTTGATAATAACAAATAATGAATATCATCAATGTCATCCATTAGCCAGTGAGTATTCAATGACCAATCAATTTCTACACTATTCAGCATCACTTGCAGTTGGCAATCAGCAGTACTCAAACTTGCTAGACCTCCTCCTTTTAATTGCCGGAAGGTTGGATTATTCTGTACATTAATCACTTCAACTTCAATGAATGAATCGTTTATCAGAGGTGATTTTGAGAGTATTAGTTTAACGCGGTCTATTTCTGTTGGGAAATCAAACAATGGATCGTCGCTATCTGTTCTCCAACTCGTTGTAGTAATATCTATGCTTTGCCCAGGTACCCAACGTGCTGAGCTAATCGGTGAAATGCTTTCTCCCATTATTGGTTCGTCTGTCCAACCAAAATCAACTTTTATTGAACCTCTTGAGGTTTGGACTGTCATTGGAATACTAACAATTTCTCTCTCCCCGCCTTGGTGGAATTGATCTATCAATTCGTCTACATCACTAGCATTCACAGAATGTAATTCATTATGGAATAGTAATTGTCCAGAACTTGATTCAAAGATTGTGAGGTCATTGCCCAAGGTGACTTTTACATCCCTAGGCGCAAAAAGACAATCCGGTTCAAACAATACTGAACTGATTTCGTCCCCTGCAAACATAGTCAAGGCTAGTGTTGTTGAATTTCTAAAAGTCGTAGAACTCGACAATTGGTAGATTGTTCTGTCTGGCGATGCAAACCAATTTTGTTGATTGACTGTTAATCCTGGATGAGAAATTGTTGTATTATCTCCAACTATTGTTAATCTGCCATTTTTCATCGGACAAGCCGCATTGATGTCCCATGAAATTGAGGTTTGTCCGGTTGCACTGATTTTCATTCCATCAGAATACTGAAGATTGGATTGGCCAATTATTGAATAATTTCTTGATTGTTGTTGAAGGTGGAAAGCATCAAAATATGAATTGGCACCAAAATTTAAATTTTTCAACAGTGGAGTAATCAATGGTGAAGTCGAACTCATTCTGACTCGGACGCTGAATTGTGAATGTACACTACGGTCCAAATCAATCATCAATGGTAGAGTTTTATTTTGTAATCCGGTTATTTCACTTCCATTAGCCGATAAAATATCAAATCTGATATGGGACCCTTCTTTTTCTTTAACAAAACCATCTAATATTCCTCCATTTTGGAAATCGTCATCAAATGAAATCAAATCTGAAATCCATTCACCCTGTGTTTCATAGATATCAACTTCAACCCCTGCATCATCAATGTACCAACCATCTAATTGGACATATGTGTCGGAGAAGAAAGAAAACCTCGCCCTAACGCTTTGCCCTGTCAAATTACTGAGGTCTGCTTGCTTTAAATCAAAGCCTCTGACGACGTTACGGCAGCCACCATTGACATTTGAGCCATCAAAAATACCTTCGCCATAGAATGGAGATTGTGTATTAACTTGAGAGATTTGGTCATGAAATCCATTCAAATCGGGAGGAATATACCACCAACTTTCTCCCCCGTCTGTTGAAAGTGAAACCGCACCTCCATCCCAATTCGCTTCAGTGCAGACCCAACTTTTGAAAGTCAGCCTAGCAGTAGAGTTCTCAGGTATTTCGTAATTTGGCGTAATCAAATGAGTATACATATTATTGCTATATTTATTGGTCAAATATATTCCAGCACCATTACTGCCTGAAGGCCATGCTGCTGGGCCAAATCCTGCAGTATTGCTCACAGCACCGACTTCAAACTTTCTTGAGTCTGGTGCTTGGATTGACCAACCGGCAGGGGCTAAATTACCTGAATCAAAGCGATCGTATGCGTCCATTGGGCCATTCGCTCCGAGAAGGCTTGTCCAATTCCATTGGTTGGGACTTGTCCCTGAATAATTTAGCCATCCGCTTTGATTTCCATATTGTCCATCACTTGAATCTGTAAAATTAGCAATAATCCTTTTTTGGACATTTGTTGAACTACGATTAGAATATACAATGACATCATCAATTGCCATTCCTTCCCAACCAGATGATGAGAGTCCACCATAATTCACATTTGCATTTGTTTGAACTAAAAATCTGAACAACGCGTTACTTGCATTGACATGGTTGGTAACATTTGCTGGGAGAGTATAGCTGACAGGTATCCAACCTCCCGATTCTGTTCGGTAATAGGTTCCCTTGTACCATAGGCCATTAGCTGGGTGGCCTGTGGAAAGAGAAAGTAAGAACCAACTCGAACCGTTATCAAGAGATAACCAAGTAGTCATTCCATCACTAGAACCGCCTTCAATATCCCAATTGGTAAGAATTTCTACTTCCATTTGACCACTCATATTACTAAGATTTGCAGGAATAATCAATCTCCCATTGGCATTAGGCAAGTAATCTCCACTCAAACTTCCGTGGAGCCAAGCACCCGATTGACTACCATCATTGTGCAACCTCATTTCATCGATAAAAACTCCAGCGCGGGCACTGGTAATCGAAGATGTTTGTAAACAAAATCTGAACCTAATTTCGCTATCATGAGAAGAAAGCAATGAATCTAATTGGAACCTCTGAGTAGTCCAAGCATTACTTTGTCCTGACCAAACCATTGCGGGTGAACCATTCAATGAACTTGAATTGGTATAACTGGAATCGGGAGTGATTATCTGCCATGAACCTGTATCATTCATTGCTTCAAACCAAACAGCATCTGAATCCAATAATGAAAGCCAAACCTTTGTTGTCAAAGAAAAATTATTCACATAATTTGGCGCATCAAAGAAAATTGATTGAACACATGAACTATAATTTTGAGAAATATCTCCCAACGCTCTTGAACTCAGATATCCAATTCCTTGACTCGTATTGGAAGGAACTTGTTGATTGCTTGAGGTATTTGTTGAATCAATTGAAGGGCGTAAAATATGCCAAATATCACCATTTTTCCCTTGACCTAACCAATTTATCGGAGTAATTACATTGTTTTCAAAATCAGTAAGTGTTCCCAATGAGGAATTGGTTGCTAATGTGAGCATTCCATTATGACCAATGCCATTGGTATCATTATGTGTGCCATTCCAACTATTTGCTGAGTCCGGTCCAAACAATGTTCCGTTGGAATTGGTAGATGTTAACAATGGCTGAATCGAAATTTTTGCATCACTTACAGTTTGATTATACGGAATTTGAATAGAAGAATTGAGTGTTTGGTTAATGGCTGATTGGTTGGCAAGAGGATGGAAAGTATCTGGTCCAGACCAATGTTCAACCGAGTCGGATGATTCACCTGCGCTATTTGCGATGTGTTGCAAGTTTTGGCTGATTTGGGAATTGTCAATAATTGGAGAATATGTTGTAATTACTAAAATTATAACAATGAGGATAGCTGTTTTGCAATAGGGATTATTTCTATCACCCATGCCTACATTGCTGCTCATATTCCAATCACCTCGCTTAGCGAGGTGGGGTCTTTGAATATCAAAGTGAGTATTGATTGTGTGAAGAGATTTTAGTGAAGGGTTCAAGAATCGTGGACTATACGGTCTCATTATGTCGCCCCCACGTGAACTCGATAGCGCCCAAGCGCACGAGGTGGAGGAGCAATTATTTACAACAAATCGGCAACAATCTGGAAGAAATGTTCCCATCAGATTGCCACGAACTGATTTCTGGGAGAATGTCAGGAAGTTACTTTCAGATATTGATTTAGATATTCAAGATATGTTAAGAATGGGTGCAACGGGGATTCGCCTACAGAATCTGCAAAAAAGACAAGCGAATATTCGTCGGACTGCTAGCGAATTAACCCGTAAGAGAATGGTTGCAATGATGCAACATGCGGCAAGTCAATCGATGAGAACTACTGCGAATTCAGGAATGAATCAAGAATTACCTTCACTTGATTGGCAACGACATGATCCGGAAGAGAAGGCATTCTATCATGGCCTCATGATTCAAGTTGACCGTTTTAAGATGGGTGTTGATTGGAATGGAATGCAGAATGGAGTGGCCGGTGAAGGTATTTCCAACAAGGTCCTTCATGCACCAGGAACCATGCAATTAGATTCCTTCTCCAAAAACAGTTTAACAGGTAATCCACCACCTGCATTGGCCTTTGAAGATGATGCCCCTGATTCAGTTAATATGATGGAAGTTGATGAAGAAGAACGCTTTTTGGATGCAGAATGGCCAGATTTAGATGAGCACATTCACGCTGATTTGAATGAAAATGTAATCGTTCAAGAAACATTAGGTGCAGCCAATGAAGGCGAAGATGAAGATATGGCCTCATTCATGCAAGAGATGGTGGGAGAAGTACGTCATGCTGCAGCGATGGAATTAGCGCCTTCGGCCAAGAGTAAGGTCATTGAATTAGAAGAGTCAACTATTGAGCAAGAAATTGAGACTGAGGAAGAAGATGAGGATTTAGTTCGTGTGAGAATTTTAGAATCATTACCTGAAGCGATAATTAACGCTGCGGGTGAAGAAGTTAATTTGGAATCTGGTGACATTCATTTCTTGGATTCACTAACTGCTGAAATGTTAGTTGAGAGCGGTTTCGCAAAAATAGCAACTCTGTGAACCAATTACATTCTGTTACACAATATGTGTCACAACGAAAGATGAGCAGCCTTACGGCAACACATGTTGTCAATAACGACTATTGTTTCAACTTCAGTTAATTGCGCGCATTGATAGTTCAATGCTAACAGTATCTGGAATTGGGATACGAGCTACTTGACGAAGTGCATTTTCATCCTTACCAGATGTAATATCCATTTCAAGAAGACGCTTGTGAACTCTAAGTTCCCAGTGATCGTATGTTTCACTACCTTCGCCATCTGGAGCCTTACGAACTGGTACGACTAGTCGACGAGTAGGTAGAGGAATAGGTCCACGAAGTGAAATACCACCAGATTCACAAATAGTTTTGATTTGTGATGCTACTAAATCAATATCAGAATGGTTTTCACCGGTCAACTTGATGATTGTTACTGCAGCCATTTCAATTCCTCCAAACTTTAGATGAAATCAACTATGCTCACTTCTTGTCAATCTTTAGACAAACACCAGCAGCGACTGTCTTACCCATGTCGCGAATTGCGAAGCGGGATAATTCAGGGAAGGTGTCCATTTGCTCGATTGCAAAAGGCTTGGTAGGTTGGAAGCGAATCAAACATGCATCTCCAGTCTTTAGGAAAGAAGGGTTTGCTTCCTTTCCGCTCTTGTTTGTCTTCTCTAGAAGATCTAAGAAACGGATTGCTACTTGAGCGGTGTGTGCGTGGAATACAGGAGTGTATCCTACTGAAACTGCCTTTGGAATGTCCATTAGTTGGATTTGTCCAACGAATGTTTCGTCGTGACGGACGAACATTGGCGGAGTGTCAGTGTATCCAGCAACGTCTCCACGGCGGATGTCAACAGCTGCAAGACCACGTACGTTGAATCCAACGTTGTCACCAGGCTCTGCCTTAGGTACCATTGTGTGGTGCATCTCAATTGACTTTACTTCAGCAGACTTCTGTGAAGGATTGAAGACAACAGTCTTTCCAACGTTTAGAGTTCCGGTTTCAATCTTTCCGACTGGAACAGTTCCAATACCTGAAATCTTGTAAACATCTTGAATTGGCAAACGAAGAGGCTTGTTGATTGGCTTCTTTGGCATTGTAATCTTGTCAATAGCCTCGAAAAGAGTTGGTCCCTTGTACCATGAGCACTTGTCGGACCTGTTGTATACATTGTCTCCATTTAGTGAAGATGCTGGAATCATTGGAATATCATCCGGCTTGAAACCTGCCATCTTCAATAGTGCGCTAACTTCCTTACATGCTTGGTTGTACTTGTCTTCGGACCAGTCAACACCAGAAATATCCATCTTGTTAACGTGTACAATAAGTTGTGAAACACCCAAAACCTTTGCAAGGAAAGCGTGTTCCTTAGTTTGTGCGTTAACACCATCATTTGCTGCACATAGTAGAACTGCTGCGTCAGCTTGTGAAGCACCGGTGATCATGTTCTTTACGAAATCACGGTGACCTGGAGCGTCAATAACAGTCCAGTAGTAGTTAGGTGTGAAAAATTCCTTGTGAGCAACGTCGATAGTAATACCACGTTCACGCTCTTCCTTTAGTCCATCCATAACATACGCAAGACCGAATCCAGCCTTACCGGATTCTGCTGCTAGTTTTTCGTTCTTTTCGATTACGTGTCCTTCGATGTGACCGGAGTCCAAAAGAAGGCGTCCAACAGTAGTGGACTTTCCGTGGTCTACGTGTCCGATGAACACTATATTCAAGTGAGGCTTGCTCTTATCTTCCCATTGAGATCCCATTGTGATAACTCCTTAGCGAGTCAGCCGACAAGAAACCCCTATTTGAA
>Ga0233449_1001728_pt1 | contig 18702 bp, 15 predicted proteins | sample SI_124_October20_FD_183012 | JGI IMG/M metagenome (GOLD analysis project Ga0233449, IMG submission 183012) | Seawater microbial communities from Saanich Inlet, British Columbia, Canada - SI_124_October2016_200_MG | ecosystem: Environmental > Aquatic > Marine > Inlet | place: Canada: British... | reverse complement strand
CATGACACATTCTTCTTCATACTAACATATGTTGCAATTGCTCTTGGTGCAATTCTTGGACCATTTATGGCAATGTCTCTCTTCGGTGGCAAACTCGAGGATGGAGAAGAATGCAAGCCTTGGTTTAGACCGGTGATTAAACTCAACAATTGGGTTTACGACAAATACCACTGGGACAATAGTGGAATAGCAAATTCTGGCCTCGCAGTCGCTTTACAAAACAGATTGTATATTGACAAGTACTATGATTTGGCAATGGTCAAGATAGTCGCTGGATTTTCCAATAAGGTTGCAGAAGCCGATACAAAAATTATCGATGGCACTGTAAAACAAATAGAAGACAAATCACAAAAGATTTCAACTTCTGTTCGTTCTCTAACAACTGGTTCTGCCCGCGATTACATACTTTGGGTGGCGATAGGAACATTGTTAATTTTCTTCTTTATCTGGGGGGTGGCCTGATTGCAAGACTATATTTCAATGCCTTTGGTCGGATTCCCGATTATTGCGAGCTTAATCATAATGGCAACAGTTTCTAACTTGAGCGAAGAAGTGCGAGAGAAAATGGTCAACCCAATCAGGTGGGCTATCTTGTTATTCTCTTTGGGATTGCTTGGATTGACCACTGCAATGTTCTACAATTATTTCGGTGATTTTAATGGATTTGAAGGGATTGTTTTCAACAGTTATGTGTTTGAGGCAAGATATTCATGGGTTGATTCCTTAGGAATTCATTGGAGCGTCGGTCTTGATGCACTCTCTTTCCCAATGGTTTGGCTAACAACATTGCTTCTACCGATTACTATTATTGCAACTTGGGATGAAAAGAATGGTGCATATTATCACCCTCTAATACTCTTAATGGGTGGAGCACTAATCGGTGTATTCGTTGCTCTTGACTTATTCATGTTCTATGTCTTCTGGGAATTAACTCTAATTCCAATGTTCTTCTTGATTCTCAAGTGGGGCGGCGCGGACAGAAAATATGCAGCCCAGAAGTTCTTCATCTACACCTTCACAGCCTCTGTAGTAATGCTACTTGGTCTTGTGACCCTATACTTCTTGCAAAATCCATTGGATCAATTGGCCTATTCAGGTTCATTAACTGGACGTACATTTGATATTCCTGAACTAGTAAGATATGCAACAATCAACAATTCTGGTGGAAATTGGTTCTTAGGCGCTTCAATGCAGAAGATTATCTTTGCAATGTTAATGCTCGGATTCTTGGTAAAGTTACCGGCAGTTCCTTTCCATACTTGGCTTCCAGATGCTCACGTTCAAGCCCCTACAGGTGGCTCAATGCTACTTGCAGGTGTAATGCTAAAGATGGGTGCATATGGAATGTTTAGATTACCAATTGCCCTATTCCCACATGCTTTGGAATACTTCCAATTAGCGTTGATGGCAATTGGAATGGTTTCACTTGTTTGGGGTTCAATAGTTTGTTTAGGACAGACCAATCTAAAGAAGATGGTCGCTTACTCCTCTGTATCTCACATGGGAGTAATTTGTATCGGTATTGCTACAATGCAACCAATTGGTTGGGCTGCGGCTTTATTCATGATGTTTGCACACGGCATTATTTCTCCTCATTTATTCGCAGTTTGTGGAGCATTCAAGCATCACTATCACAGTATGGAAATCGGCGCAATGCGCGGCATGGCCAAACATTCTCCTTGGTTAGCGACATCGATGATGTTCGCATGGATGGCATCTCTTGGTCTTCCTCTATTAGCAGGATTCGTTGCAGAATTAATGGTATTAATCGCTCTATGGCACTTCTTAATCGCAGAAGGCTGGAGTGTATTTTGGATGGTTGGACCGGCCCTTACTATCGCTGTAACCGCGGCATACTATCTATGGAGTATGCAGCGCACAATCTTTGAGGGTGGAGACGAAACACAACCACCTGCTTCAATGGATGGGCAGCCAATTCCTGATATTGCTAACCATGAGAAATTGGCAATGTTCGTATTAGCAATGTTCACAATCTTATTCGGTGTAATGCCATGGATTGCTTTGGATATGATGAATGATTGGACCATCCAAATTTTTGAAGGTTTGATTATGCAGGTTCTTGGCAACTTTTCAGGAGGTGTCTAAAATGTCTAAAGTATTAACAACTGAAAATGTTGAACTATTTGATGCAAATTTCACTACTGCACTCTGCCCAGAATTAATTTTAGTCGCTGGATTATTTGCATTGATGGTTATTCCAAATCTAGGTAAGGCTACCTTTAGGATACCAGGAACTCAAATTAGAGTACCATATTTTTTGGGTGGAGAAAGATATTCTTTATTCTCTAATCCACGCCTGCCAAGTTGGATTGCAGCAACCACTCTAATCCTTGCCTTTGTTTCGGTACTGATGTCCTTTGATGGTGGTCTTCAACGCTACATGGTCGTTTCAGGCTCAAAGGAATTATTGCTCATCAATGGTTTCTCACGTTTGTTTGAAATGATCTTCTTTGGCGCTCTTGCTCTTGCAGCAATCGCTAGCATGAATCGTTTGCAATCATTTGATGCTTCAGATAGAAGCACAAATGCACTTTACAACAACCGTCGACAAGCAGATTTCTACATCTTGCTATTGACAAGCGGAATGGGTATGGCAATAGTTGCATTAGCGCAAGACATGTTCGTGTTATTCCTCGGTTTGGAATTGGCAAGTTTCTCATCATATGTGTTAGTTGCATTCCATAAGGAATCAAAGGAAGGAACTGAGGGTGGAATGAAATATTTCATCGTTGGTTCAGTTGCATCAGGAATTGGGCTATACGGACTCTCAATGCTCTACCTTTGGGCAGGTTCACTCCAACTCGGAGAATTATCAGTTGCCTTTGCTGCAGCGATGAGTCCACAAGGCTCTCCAGCATTACCGTTGATTGCACTTGGGTTTGTATTGGTTGGATTCGGTTTCAAAGTAAGTGCTGCACCATTCCACTTCGCAGCACCAGATGCATACGCTGGAGCGAATTCACCAGTAGCAGGAATATTAGCAACTGCAAGCAAAGCAATGGGAATTGTTGGTTTGATTCGTATGTTGTTAATTGTTGCAAGCCCAGAATCAAGTGATGGTTCAGCAATTTGGTTAGTAGCACTAGGTATTCTTTCTGTAGTCACAATGACTTGGGGTAATATCGCAGCACTCGGTTCAGACAATCCAAAGAGAATGTTAGCTTATTCATCAGTTGCTCATGCAGGATACATGCTTGCTGGATTAACGGCAATTGGTGCATGGAACTGGGACCCAACACTCGCAGGACATGGTGGAGAGGCAGCGGTAATGATAATGACTGCAATCCTATTCCATCTAGTGGTATTAGTATGTTTCAAATTAGGAGCATTCCTTGTGCTTTCAGTTCTAGAAAGTGAAGGAGATGTTTCAAAGATGTCCGATTTGAGAGGGTTTGCAAAGAGAGAACCACTTCTTGCAGTATCCATGTTTATCTTTATGATTAGCCTTGCCGGTGTTCCACCAATGTCTGGATTCATGTCCAAGTTATTGGTGATAATGGGAATTGTTAAGGTTGCAATAGGTGATATGGGAAGTGCAATATCAGATGGTGGTATTTTCAGTATTGGAGATGCACACTGGGTTTGGTGGTTAGCACTGATAATGGTTCTAAATTCAGCAATCTCAATGTTTTATTATCTTCGTGTAGTTGTTACAATGTATTTCCACGAGCCGGAAGGAACTCGACAAGGCCCGCTTCCAAATGGCTGGCAAGTGCGAACAGCAATCTTTGCTTGTGCAGTTGCATCAGTATTCTTCGGAATTAATGCAGATGCTTTGATCAATTTGTGTGAAATGGCAGCAAACAGCCTAAATTATGGCTGGGCAAGTCAATAATTGCGTTATAATCACTACTTGAGTATGTGAACCCTTCAAGAAGGGTTGGCTGTAGGAGCAGTTAGGTGCAAGCATATGGGGCGTCGTCGTGAAGAGAAAGTAGACGTGGAAGAATTAGCCCGTCTTGAATCTCCTGAGGGAGGAACAGGCGGTAAAATCCGCGTCAAGATGCCAAATAAAAAGGTCAACGAAATGTTTGCCTTAGCAGAACAAATACTCGGTGGTCGTCGTGTATCAGTACTATGTGCTGATGGAGAAACCAGATTGGCTCGTATTCCAGGAAAAATGCGTCGCAGACAATGGGTACGTGAAGGAGATTTGATTATCGTTTGGCCTTGGGATTTCCAAGATGCTAAGGCGGATGTAAAGCATAGATACAGCAAGACTCAATCGATGTATCTGTCGCGAAAAGGAGTGCTTCCTGAAGCAGTAGATATGTTTGGAATGAATACTCGGCAAGATGATGATGATGAATTCGATGACCTATTTGGTAATGTAAATGACATGGATGAAGTTGACGATGTTGCTGCAGAAGAATCTTCTGATGACGATGTAGATGATATGTTTGAAGATGATGACGATAAAACAGATGACTTATTTGCAAGTGATGAGGACTCAACAGAAGATGAAGCAGAGCCAGAAGTTGTTGAACAAGTAGTCGTAGATGATCCAATTGACGATGATGACGATGACGACGATGATGATGATATTGATGCATTGTTTGCCTGAATACCGACGCTTTGATGTCATATTGCTATGTTAGGCATTCAAAGGTGAGAGTCTATGGGTTCCGATAACTGGGAAGATTTGACCTCAAATACCCGTCAGAATCGCCGCAATAAGAAGAAAAATAGGTCTCGTAAACCAACTCTAGAGGAAAAAGAGGACACAGAATTTTACGAAAAACAATCCGAAAAGTTTCTCCAAGATTTGGAACCAAAATCTGGCAGATATAGTTGGATGAAAGAAGACCGGCACAAGAGAATGTTCCGAGATATTGAATCTAAACTACAGGGAGTGGTCGGTAAAGGCTCTTACGATTGGGTTGACCGACGTGTGTTTGACCAAGTTTTTGACAGGTTAACTCTAATGTCACTGTATAAATTAATGAAGACAGGCGTCATTGATACACTTGATTTTCCAATCGCTAGAGGAAAAGAGGCGCATGTATTTCACGCTACAGATTTAGATGGAAAAGTGGTAGCGGTCAAAATTTTCCACACTTCCAACGCCGTATTCAAGAATCTAGTCCAATATATCGAAGGGGATAGAAGATTCAGTGGATTGAAACGCCGACATAGAGATTTAGTGGATATTTGGGTGCGCAAGGAACATAGTAATTTGACAAGACTTTCGCGTTGGGGATTGAATGTTCCTAAGCCATTGGGATTGCATAAGAATGTCTTAGTAATGGAATATTTGGGTGATGAAGAATCACCCAGTCCAAAATTAAGAGAAGTAAAAGTCGATGACCCAGGGCCTGTTTACGATGAATTATTGGAGTTTTTAGCAGTGACTTGGCAAAAAGCAAAACTTGCACATGGTGATTTTTCCCCATTCAATATATTGTGGCACGATGGTGGTCCTACTGTAATTGATGTTGGGCAAGCGGTAATAGAAACTCATCCAAAGGCACAAGAATTCCTCGTAAGAGATGTAACTAGATTGGTTGAATGGGCTGAAAAGCAAGGACTTGAAGTAGATTTAGCCAGTGCTATGTATGAAGTATTGAATATGAATCTTGACCACGTTGTGAAGTCAGAAATTATAGCCGAAGAAGACTAAATCACTCTTCTTCAGAATAGACGATATTTTCATCATCGGCTAATTCCATAACAAACTCAACCGCTTCAGCATCTTCTGGGTCAATTTGTGAAGCCCGCATTCTTCTATTACGTCTCTCACTCAAATCAGCAAGTCCAGGAACGAGGTTTTCAAAACCAGTTTCAATTATCTCTTCGCTTTTTATTTCAATACTGTCCAAACTACGACTAGCCAACTTTGACCTGCGTCTATCCTTTTCTAAGAAATTCAAAACAGTACCATGTTCAGCACCGCCAGCAATCATTTCAATACCAGTTCTTGCTGCTGCCAATCCTTCTTCATGGCCTACTAAAACAACAGTAGACTTGTAAATTGTAATTTCTGTATTTGTTAATCCTTCAATCAATTTTCTGATTTTTCCTTCACTACCAATAATTCTAGCACGGATTCTGCGTTGTTGATTTGCTCTTTTCCCAACATAATCACGCAGGTCAACCAATTCAAAGAAGTGGTCATCTTGTAGTAATCTTATTGCCGCTTTAGGGGCCATTCCTCTAGCGATTGCTTTGATAACATCTGGTAATTTCATTGCCTTTACTGGATCATATGTTCCAGGTTCTCCCCAAAGAACCTCTACATCGCCGGTGTCAGAGTCAATATTGAACTCTTTACATCCAGCTGCTTGGTGCAATGACTTCGCAGTAGCACCTTTTGCCCCAATAAGGACCGCGATACGGTCCTTCGGAACACGAGGTAGAGATTGGCGCATGAAGCGAGGCTACCGCCACCCTCTTTTCAATCGTTGCTTCTTCTTTGAAGGTGTGAAATGACGATTCCAGCAAATAATAGTGCAATTATCGAAGGTGCAAATGAGGGAACAATTCCGGCACTTGTGATTGCAGCACCTGTGACTACCATGTGATTGTAATTATTTCCTTCATCGTATTCATCAATTCCATCTGCATAGTCAATGACCAGTCGTAAATCATATTGGCCAGAGTTTGGAACAGTATAATTCCAAATCATTGTTTCAGTAGAATCAGAAAGGCTTCCTGTGGCAAGAGTCCTTGATTCCATTACGGTCCATTGAACGGTGGAAGTACGGTCAGCAGGTGCAGACTCAAGCCTAACAATGACGCTACCTCCGTAGTCCTGATTACTCTCTAATACACTGGTTATCGTTACATTTCCAAAATTCTCTCCAGGCCGAACAACCAAACGGTCAAGGTTGGTTTCTGTCGCATTCCAATATAGATCCAATCCTGGAAGAATCTGATATGATGCAGGTGCGGTTGTTACTGAATTTCCAGCAACATCGACAACTACTGCTTGAAGCATTAGATGTTGACGAGACTTCGTTGCCCAATTTGCCAAACCAACAATCCCATCAAGTCCATTAGTGCCTAATGTAATCCAACGACCTGAAAGGTCAGGTGTCTGTCCAACTCCATTAGAGTCAAATCCATATTGAATATAAGATGCAGTAGTATCAATTCCAGATTGTTCATCAGTTGCAACATATGAAACATTAGCACCACCAATTTTACTGGTAGTTAATTCATCTACAATCCAGCCATCACCATCTGGGTCAGTAGCATCTACTTTGATTGTGAAAGTATTACTTGGACCTGTATTCCCTACATTATCGATTGCTCTAATTGCAATATCATGCACTCCCTCATCAATGGTCAATGTTGTAGAATCAGTGTTGACTATATTCCAAGTTACTCCAATGTCATCAGACCATTCAACATGACTAACTCCGCTACCTTGGCCATCACTACTTGCAGAAATCAAATTGGATAGTGTGACAGATGTACTCTGTTGCCATGCAGAACCATCACCAATTGATATTGTTCCCATTGTTGGGCCGGTTCTATCAATGCCGATGAAAATTGTAGAGGAGTTTGAAAGTCCTGAATTATCAAAAACGGTTAGACGTGGATTGGAAACACCTTCCGACATATCACCACTTGCCCAGTCCCAACCATAAGCGAGAGTACCTGGTCCATCTGCTGGTGGTGTTCCCGGACCCGGTGCATTAGAGAGGGTTGCTCGTTTCAAATCATCATCGATTGCGCCCCATCTAAATGAGATCGCATCATCTGATTCAATATTGAACCACGCTCTATCAGTAGCTGAATCACCGGTGCCGTAATCAGGATTCAATACTTTGAAAATAGTTATTTCAGGAATGTGGTTTACAATATTAAATTGTCCACTTAGTGCTGATGTATTATTTGCAACATCATCATCCCAAGCAGTAGCCCTTAGAGTATAACTGCCATTTGCGTATGCAGTGGAGTCAAAATGTTTCAACCATGGAGTCCCAGTCAAGTTTGTAACCGTACTCCATGTCCCAGAATCTAATATTTCAATCAAGATTGAAGATATATTGCCAGTTCCACTCAGTGTAAAGGTAAGGGTATGCAATCCGGTGATGTCATCATTTGTATTAGGGCCATTACTGAATGCAATGCTAATATTTGAGGGAGAGTTCTTTACAATATTTTGTTGCGATAAGATCTCACTATTTTCGTTATAATTTATTAATGGAGAGACAATACTAGCGAGAAGAAAAATCAACACGATACTCGCCGCCCTCCCCTGCATATCCTAGAGACGTTTGGGCTCACCCTTCAATGCTACCCTTGGAAATGCTTCTTTTGACAAATTAGCGAAGGTAATAACAGATGCCAAAAAATGCTAAATCAGATTTTTGTGCAATTTTGGCGTATTCAATTATCTTCAAGTCTAGTCAACAAATGCGCTTGCTTTGAGATGGGTTCAAGTGCTACGCAATCCCACGCTTAGTTATATGGCGAACAAGTTGAAGTCCACGCTGGTCGTAGTATTGATGGCATTGACCATGATTCCATTATCAGTTTCAGCAGAAACTAGTGGTGGAATCCAAGCCTCAGCGTCTACTTTGAGCATCTTGCCAGCATCTCCTGAAGCAGGTGATTCAATCACCATTTTTCTAACTCTTTATAATTCACAACAAACCGATGCATTTGATGTTGAATATGCCTTTTACAAAGATGGTATTAGTCCGGAAAAGAGAATTGAAATGAATACCATCAATATTCTTGGTGAAGAAACAGAAGATGTTAGTACAACATGGAATTCACTTACAGAAGGAAATCACAAAGTTTGGGTAACATTTTCTCATAATGGCGATACTGAGGCATCTTTCTTCTTGGATTTTGTAGTAACAGGATTGCCGAATTTACGAGTTGTTGAGACCACATTATCGCCAGCAAGCGGAATAAATTCTGGTGACACAGTCACCTCCTCAAACCGTATTACCAATACTGGCAGTGTTGATGCAACAGCAAGCACTCTGCATTTTTCAACTTCTAGTGGTGAAGAACAGTATTTGCAAACCCCTGCAATACTCGCAGGCCAATCTCAATGGGTTAACACCACATTTATCGCGCCTGAAAGTGGAACTCATACAATCTATCTTAATCCGGATTATTACGGAGAAGTCCATGAAGCCTCTGAGATAAATAAGATTGTAGAGCAATCTTTGTTAGTTGAGACAAGAATGGATGTCCATCATATTGGAAACTTGACAATAAGTGTTGACGAAGGTGCATTAGAAGGTCCATGGACCGTTGAAGGTAAACTTGGAAGAACCAATGGAACGGGTACTACTGAGGTACCAATACGCCTTGAAATTCCAACTGATAACGGAGGTTTGCTAACCATGGCTCCATTCACCGTTACTCTTGCTGGTGCAGGTTATGCAGAAGCTACTTGGAGTCAAGTGTTAACAATCAACGACCTTTCTTCATTGAGTGAAGGGCCGCATATTATTTCTGCACAAATAGATCCTTTCAATTCAGGTAATTTCATTCAAGAATCAACAGATAATGATAGATTATCTGGTCAGTTTTCCATCCTACCCACTCCAGATGTTTTTGTTGATGGTGATGCAATACCTTCCTCCGCATCGATTTCTTCTGGCGAAGATGTAACCTGGAGAGTTAGTATTTCTAATATTGGAGATATTCAGGTACGGGGAAGAATAGTGTATGTTTGGGAAGGAGTTCAAGTAGAATCTGATTGGATATATATCAATGCGGGAGCAACACAACCATGGAATATTACCCTAACCACCTTAATCGGCTCCCATACAGCAGAATTTGAAGCACAATGGGTCCCGCATTCAACAAGTTGGGATAGCAATCCGTTGAACAGTTTGGCAACTGGAAGTATTTTGGTTGAGGCGCCATTAAGATTACAATGGACATATACTTCTATGTCATTAACTGATATTTCAGGTAATGCAGTAGCAACCCCATTACAAAGTGGTGAAGCATATTCATTATCAATAAATATGACAAGTACTGAAACAGGTAATGTAACATTCAACTGTGCTAATGGAGGCGGTGAATCATTAGGTACATTACTTGTGACAATAGAGGAAAGAGGCGATAGAGCATCAATAAGTTGTGATTTCGTTGCATCCTCTCCGATGACCACCATCAAAATCACACCATCAGACATGTCAGTTACCAGCGTGTTCACGCGTGCATTCCCTACAACAAATGCTGACGATGGAGTCAATGATAACAGCGGTTCTGCACAAGGGACAGTCACTCTGCTCGGTATTGGGGCCCTCTCGTTAGTTGCATTACTAGTGGTTGCATTTATTCTCACAAGAGAAAGAGAAGAGGAAGTGGAAAGAGATATTTTCGATTATTGCCCAGCCTGTGATGGAGAACTAGAAGGCGACGAAGACCGTTGTCCACATTGTTCCTTTAATTTGAAGAAGGCTAGAAAGCAATTCCACGAATGCCATGAATGTTCTGAATCAATCCCAGATTTGATGGAGGATTGTCCATATTGTGGTGCAAAGCAGGATGTATCTTCATTCTTTGAACAACGCCAAAGAAGAGTTGTTGAAAAGAAAGAGTACATACCTATTGAACTTGAAGAAGAAGATGAAAATGAAATCGTCACAGGAACTGAAGATTTCGCTTCAACTGTTCAAGAATTTGGTTACGATGAAGATCAACTCGAGCAAGATTGGGATGAAAACTTGAAGATTGCAGAAGAAGAAGTTGAAGCCGCATATGATAGACGACACGCGGAAGAATTAGCCCTTGAAGGACTCACCGATGAGGAGATTGAGGAATATAAGAACCAAGTTACTACGACTCTAAAGAGTGCAAAAGATGCTGCGAAGAGCGGTGGAATTAACGAATTGTTAGAAGGCCGCGAATTACAGGCTCATTTGGATGATGGCAAGGAATTATCAGCAAGTGATGCAGGTATTAGAGAACAGATATTCCAAGTCACTGGTGAAGAAGGAGTATTGCCAGGTGAAAAGGTAGATGTTGGTATGAGTGTAACCGATAATTCATTAGCAGGTAATGAGGTTAATGAATCAACAGCAGATTTCAATTTTGAAGATGATGATACACCACTTTCCGCATCAACAAAATCTGATGCAGAAGTCGCAGCATCAAGAGATGCAAGTAAACCAAAACGTCGTGCCCCTAAGAGAAAGGAAGAGGTTGCCCAAGTTGCTGAATGTGGAGCATGTGGCGCTGATATTCCTGTAGAAGCTAATGAATGCGGCACTTGTGGCGCTAAGTTTGAGTGACTTTGCTAAATTATTTGGAGATTATTTGTGCCTGTCGGCTTTCATAGGGTTCGTCATCGCTTTCGCTCGGCCACCATGTGCGTCATCCAGGCGATTAGGCTCACAACACAACTTGGCTTCAATATGCCTCAAGTGAGGGAGGTATTGAAAGCAAAAGAGAGATTGGCTATATTTGATGCAGCAAAGAGTATTACCAATGCTTGTTGTTTTGGTTATGTTTCTGACATCGTCTGCGGGTTGTTTGGGATTGATTCCAGCGCGAGAAGCAACTGAAGGATTTAGAGGACCTGCAGAGTTGTCATTAACTTATAAAAAAATAGATGTTGCTCACACTTATACTACATTAGAAATACAGCCCTATACAAATAGATCAACATTTGTGGTTGATGATTCAGTGACTGATATTTCGATTTATTTTAAGGCCACATTCACATTTTCAGATACATTTCCAACATTTGAAAATAACACAAGATATGTTAGGGCGACAATAACCGATTCAAATGGAGACGTCCAATGGCACGTAGATGTGAGTTCCACTTCTTCACCCGCAGAAGAAAAAATCAAACCAAATCCTGAATTTACTAAGGGAGAGTGGGTATTAGATGTTGAAGCGAGAGGTATCGGTGAAGAAACATTAGGTATTATTCATGACAAATTCAATATCCAATTGACAGTAACAAAAGAATGTATCCTCTATCCATTGGAAGTTGAATGCATGACTGAATAACTCATTCTGTCAATACATCAGGGCATGCATAATTGCGCGAACAATTTTTACATTTACCCGGCCTGTTGTGATTTCTTTTTGCATCGCCTTGAACCATCAATCTCTGCACCTCAGCAATTGCATTAAACAATGAATCCTTATTTTCTTGGTCCCAAAGAATTTGGTGAATATTTTCATTTCCATATTTTAAAACTCCATAGGGAGTTTGTCGGTTAGTATTAACCTCAACTAAATGCAGATACGCTAATACTTGCATTTTGTGGGACCGATGTGGTGATTTTGGTATTCTTCCTGTTTTTTGTTCAACAGGAATGAATTCTCCATCGACTATCACAATTTGGTCTGGACGGCCCCGCAGGCCAGTAATAGGGTCGGTCAATTTACTGGTAGTTTCTTCATCATCAGAATATGCAATTTCTGTATCTTGTTTTAATCCGGCGATTTCTCTTGCGATTTGTAATGCATTATCAGCAAGTAGTGCTTTTTGTAATTGCCAAGATGCCAACAATGTCCAAGCCATTGCAACAACCGCTAATAAGAATCCGGCTTGATTTCTATTCTCTGCTCCTACAAGTGCTATTGAATGGAGTGCTAATGCGATGGCTGCAAACAATAGTCCAGCTTCAATCCGTCCCGCTTCAAACCAACCTCCGATAAAACCTTGAGGCTCAAAAGTATCTTCGAGAACTATTTGATTCTCAGTTTCAAAACTAATCTTTGATTTCGCAATAGTATTTGTCCATCCGATCCATTCTCTCCACGGCAGATATACAGCGACAATACTTGTGGCAAGGAGAGATAATGCCCAAAGAGCGAGATATCTGGCGATATTGATGGGCGTGTTAGTTACATTATCAAGCGTTACAAAAATAACAGCATCAATGACAAAAACAATCACAACAGCAAACCACCATGACCAAATCATCATCGTTTTGCGCAAAGTAGAAAGAATCTCCTGATATTCTTTCACTTGGCCATGAATTTCAGCGTGTTTTTCCATTCCGGCTTCAATCGCTTCACCTTGGCCACTTTTCCCTTCACGAGCAAGTGACCATGAGAGTGGACAATATTCATGCCGCTCCAAATCACTAGCGCTAACTCTCAACGCATTACCTTGTTCATTTCTCCAAACACCGTCCTCATGGAGTTCAGCGCCCTTTATTTGCTCTGATTGTAGGGTGGATTGTGTCAATGATATCCCTCCCGCGTAACTCGTGTGAAGGGGCTCTTTCTTTTATTCTCCGCCGGCGTGTTTTAGAAAATAATGGAGAATAGAGCAATTTTATTTGCCTTACTCAGTGCGAAGCGGTTTAATATGGGGGTTATGTCGCCGGCTTGCTGAGGTTTATCTATGTCCGATGAAGAAGCAACATTACTACTCCCGTTTGAAACCTATGAGGAGAATGCCGTCAATATCGGTACTCAACAAAAAAGTGCAGACATGATGCGATTTATCGAGCGTGTTCGCGAAGATGGATTATACCTTCTAAATGTCAATATCACAGATTCCCGCATCCGTTCAATCGCTGCATTCCTTAACAATTTTGAATCTCCACGAATCATGGTTGTTTCAGCCCGTCAATACGGACAGAGACCAGCCCGCCTCTTCTCTGAAGCAATCGGTGCAAATTCAGCGGTTGGCCGTTTTATTCCGGGTTCTCTTACCAACCCAGTTCTTCGTTCATATGTTGAACCAGATGTTCTATTCGTTACAGACCCAGCAGCTGACCAACAAGCATTGATTGAAGCGGTAAACTCAGGTCTACCTATCGTTGGAATTGTTGATGCAAATAACAACCTACGTAATGTTGACATCGCATTACCTGCGAACAACAAGGGCCGTCGCTCTCTTGCTCAAATTTACTGGCTCCTGGCCCGTGAAGTACTCAAACTTCGTGGAAAAACCACAGACGAAGATTGGGCTAAAGAACAAGATGTCGAAGAGTGGCAATCAACATTCTGAGCATTTTTAGAATAATTGTGCCCACAAATTGGCATATTAATCCCAATATTGATGGGATACTAATTGCATAGAGATATCATAAGCAAGTAGGTATTGCCATAAAATACTGGGGGAGTCTAATATTTCTAAATCCTCCAAAAGACAAAGTTTTCCAATCCGAGCAATAAAGTTTGGATTTAGAATACCTGGTCGATTATTCAATCATTTCATCACCTATCCTTTGTTGGATAAAAAAATTGCAAATAGTGAACTAGAGATTTATGTTCATGATAAAGAAAGAGGGTTATTACGAAGTTTAAATTTTGCAGAACGCTTGCACTGGAGTCTTGGTTCTGGGAAAGCATGCGATGCAGTACCTTGGTTAGATCGTATATCACCACTTGTGAATGAGAATGATATTATTTTTGATATCGGAGCAAATGTGGGTGTAATATGCAATTGGTTCGCCCATAGATGCAAAATAGTCCATGCATTCGAACCGCATCCAGATAATATTGATACAATCAATACTCAGATTAAGTTAAGAAATATGCAAAACATTACGTTACATCCTTGCGCAATTGGAAAAGAAAATATTACAATGAAATTACACGTTAAGGGATTTCATGGCCACCATTCATTAGGGGACGTGGATAACAGTCCGACAATCAATCAAATTGATGTCAAAGTAAAACGCCTTGATGACATTGTATCCGAACTTGAAATCAAACATATTAATTTCTTGAAAATTGATGTTGAAGGATATGAAGAAGATGTATTACTTGGAGCCAAAAACTTACTTGACAACAAGCAAATTGACTATGTATTATTTGAGTTACAAGAGACTATTCTTCACTCCATTAATCGTAATCCGCGACAAGTGTTACAACCCTTGTTCGATGCAGGTTACGAAATCATTGACCTAAGTGGGAATCTGATGGCAGTCGATAATATTGAAAATATTTCAAACGGGGATTATCTCGCCTGTATTAATGGGAAGGAAACCGCTAACAAATTGGCATCTTCCGCATTTGAATTACTTTGATTGAATCAATTTTCTAACTCTTTATGCGAAGAAAGAAAATCCGATGTTGCTTGAGCAAATTCTTCTCTAGTAACCTTTCCATGCATGATTGACCTGATTTTTTTAGCGCTTGGCAATCCTTTGGTAAAGGAAACAGCATGACCTCGCAGACTTTTTGAATCCAATCCAGTGGTTTGTTTTGCCAATTCGATATACCGGTCCCAGCACCAACTTCTTGTTTCAAATTGCTTAGCCACATCAGATAATGAATGCCAATTCCCATCGTATTGTTCAATCCATGGCAGTTCAGTTTCATCCATCCAACCTAGTTCCACTTTCATTTCAGCAAATACGGATGGTCTACCTATTGCACCTCTACCGACCATCAATCCATCAGCATTAGTTTGTGAAAGACAGGCCGAAGCAGATGCTCCATCAACAATATCGCCATTCGCAACTACAGGAACTTCCACCGCCTTAACCGCATTTGCGATATATTGCCAATCCGCTTCCCCAGAATATCTCTGCTTGAGAGTTCGGCCATGTATGCATAATCGTTGAATTCCTACATTCTCCAATTCCTTGCAAATTTCAAGAGCATTGTTTTCTCCTTGCCCAGTCCCCAATCTCATTTTTGCAGTGACGGGAATATCGATTCCATCAACGATTTGTGAACACATATCAACTAAATTATCTGGGTCGCCCATCAAAGCAGCACCTGCACAAATTTTGGTCACTTTCGGTGCAGGACAACCAAAATTCAAATCAATAATGTCAGCGTTATCACTGAGCATTTCAGCAGCACGAACCATGTCCTCTGTAATTCCTCCAAAGATTTGTGGGATAAATGGTGATTCCTCTTCACAAGTTTCCATTCTTTCCCAAGACATTGCGGCTTCACGTGTCAATGCAGTGGAATTAGTGAATTCAGTAATTGTAAAATCTGCACCACAATCCTTGGCTAATAAGCGAAAAGGCAAATCAGTAACTCCGGCCATCGGTGCAAGAAATAGAGGGCGTTGCTCACCATCCCATTCACCAAGCTTGGCTGAAATATATTGGCTCATGTGATTCCACCCAGTTATTGATTCATCGCTTGAGCAGAAACAAGAAGTTCCGCAACACGACGCATGCGGCGCAATACCCTGTCTAATCGTTCATTGATGCGACGTGTTACATCTTCAGAGGTTTCTCCACTGAGGCGGTGGCCCAAGGGCAAACGCCCACCCAGTAGGTTTAGCAGTAGCATTTGCTGTTTAGGAGTGACATCCTTCAGTTGAGACTCAACATCTTCAACCTTCAATTTATTTTTCTTTAACTTTTGAATTAACTTTGATTGTTGGGTTTCATTGAGTATTCTAGCAAATCCCCCTTTCTTCAACATCCAATCTTCTCCACGACGTTGATATTGAGCCATCATTGCAGACCAAAGCGAAATTGAAAGCCGATCAGTCCTTGCTACTCTTTCAACCATTCCAGATGCTCTAAAGCGTTCTAGAATGCGTCCGATACGTGGTTTGGGCCCATCCAGTAGTTCTGCGGCTTCATCAAGAGATAATGGCGCATTTCTGCTTAGGAGAATTTCAAACAATTTACAGGATAATGAATCGGCGTTTATTTCCTTTCCAGGACGTTCTCCGAGTAGGCCAAAATCTCCGAGCCACTGTGATAGCAAATTTTCATTGGTCTGAGGTGCAAGTGGCCTATGGTCTACAATTCCAAGAGTTAAGGGCGGGGTGTCTTCTTCAGGTATTTCAAGTGCTAAACGACAATCATCTCGTTGCCAATTATTTTCTAGTAAGGACATTCTTTGATTGATAATTGTTTTACATTGAACTGAGAATAGTTCAACAGCATTGGTAATGCTTCCGCCGCGCAGATAATACCGCCTCCAACCCTTGCCTTCGTTGGTATATCCAATAATTCCAGCCTCAACAAGGCGAGTTAAATGATGGTTCAAGGATGCCGGAGTTAGTGCAAGTTCATCGGCTAACATCTGTGCATCCCAACCGATTTCAGGTGACGCAAGAATATGGTCTCGTAGTAGTCGATGAACTGGAGTTGCCATACCATAATCGGCCATTGCATCTCCTTTTTTGCGAACTAAACAAAGTGTATCAGTAAACCAAGTGACTAGACTATCAACATCCCTATCACTTGTAGGCAATGCGATTTCTTGTAACCGGACGCTGAACATTACTCTCTACCAAAATGAAGTGGGCGCCAAGAGTCTTTGAAGACTTTGCAACAATTGCTTGTCAAGAGGCGTTTATTGAACGCCTCAGTTACGGCGCTGGTCATCCCATTCGTAATCAACAGCGACAGCACCATTCCAAGACAGATCCATGTTGATGTGCGGCATTAATTCGACTCTATCTTCTCGCAGAATCCCTCTTCTTCTTAGAACTTTAACAGCAGAATGTACAGTTGCTCTTGAGCGACCGATTCTTCGTGCCAATTCAGATTGAGAACGGGGAACTCCCTCTTCCTCAATATTTACAAGAATCAATCTTTGTACTAATGACAATCCAATCGGCAAGGCGTTAGCTGCTGCTTGTTCACCTAATTTCATCCCTCTCAATTCTTCAATTTGACTCGGAGCTCCTGCAAAGTAGCAAGTTCTTCCATTTACCGGCATAATGATTACACTTTTCCGTGCTTGTAATACATCAAGATGATGTCTTAGAGTTCCATTGGCAGCATTTAGAACCGTTTGTAATTCACGATAACATAATCCTGGATTTTCTTCAAGTGTAGCGAGAATCCTAACCCGCTGTGGGTGTTCATGTTGGCGTTTTGATTTGCTAGAAACTCCACCGAGAGTAATCGCTCCAATAGCACTTGCAGCAGCAGCAACTCCTCCAGCAATTCCAGATATTCCTCCAGTTGCTCCCAGCAGTCCAGCAGTCAACCAAGGACGCTGTCGAACCCACTGCGATAGTAGAGGCATACATTCGGGTTAGCCTCTTCCCTTCTTAATCCATTGGAGCGTTGTTCAAACAACAATCAATTATTGCTGAGAACAGAATTGTTCCTAATTTTCAGGTGAGCAACTAGTGGTGAAAGTAATCTTCCACAGGTGCGTCCATGCTCTGAAAGGATATATGAAACACGGATTGGCGGGCCGTCTTCAACTTCACGAACTACCAAACCTTCATCGACCAAGAAGCGTAATTTATCACTGAGTGTCCGAGAAGAAATTCCAGTAAGCATCCCCTTCATTTGATTGAATCTACGTGGACCTGCTATGTACAGAGTTGAAAGGATTTCAATAGTCCAACGTGAACCAAATACATGCAATGCTTCTACCGCTGCCTGAACTTCCCAAGTAGTATCCCAAGGGCCTCTATTGGAATGATTACCGAGAATATCTCGGATGTTACTACCGTTTTTTATTGTATTATCAATGTGATTTTGAATGGCCTCATACGAATCTTTTGGAATGAAAAGTGCAGGTTCTGGCATTGTGGTCCCCGACACTCCGGTTGGCCTGGACTACTTGATTTCTTTTACACACTGAGTGTTCATGAGATAACCGAATACTAGTTGTGACATTGGGTATTGAATTGAAAATGAATCAAAAACGAACAAAACCGACTTATCCTTCAAAGAGGGGTGGAGGGCTCGGGTTGTCATGGACAAGTCGGTTATTCTCGCTCGCGGGGGTATTCTCGGTCGTAATACAGGGATAGGTGGAGCGCACCATAATTTGCTAGATGCGCTCAAAAACGGCGAAATTGAAGGATATCAATTGACTGCAACATGTGAGTAT
>Ga0233449_1001722_pt1 | contig 18765 bp, 18 predicted proteins | sample SI_124_October20_FD_183012 | JGI IMG/M metagenome (GOLD analysis project Ga0233449, IMG submission 183012) | Seawater microbial communities from Saanich Inlet, British Columbia, Canada - SI_124_October2016_200_MG | ecosystem: Environmental > Aquatic > Marine > Inlet | place: Canada: British... | reverse complement strand
ATGGCGGTCATTTTGCCGTAATTTTTTTGTTCGATCATTTGAATGGCCATGGTGCCAAAGGATGTGGCGGCCAGCTTATCAAGTGCGTCCGGTTCCCCGCTTCTAAGCAAATAGGCCAGTGGTTGGGTTAGCACGCTGACATGATGATTGGCGCGAAGGTCATTATAAATAACATCACCAATACCGCCGAGCTTATCATTGCCGTAATGGTCTTTTTTACCTTGATATATATTCTCGCCGTCTTTAACGGTCACCCCTTCGGCGACAACGGCAATGGCATAATTATTCGGGTTTTTTTCCCGGTCAGAAATAATCAGATCACTGAAATGATCAAGATCAACCGGCACTTCCGGGATCAGTACCCGGTCGGCAGAAGCGATATGACCGGCAAGCAGGGTCGGCTCCCCGCTATGACGGCCGAAAAGTTCGATAATGGCGATCCGCTCATGGCTGGCGGCGGTGGTTCTGATTTTATTGATACTATCGACACAGCGGGTAACGCAGGTGCTAAAGCCAATGCAGTAATCAGTGCCGTTAACATCATTATCCATTGTTTTGGGAATGCTGATTATGGGAAAATCTTTTGCGCTTAAATGGGCAGCAAAGCGCAGTGATCCGTCCCCTCCAATGGGGATAAGAACATCAATTTCCATATAATCAAGCACTCTAAGCACATGATCAGTGCAGTCAAAAGTGCCTTGCTTGAAGGTGGAAGGAGGAACTTTTCCTTTTAGGAAGTCCGGCAAAAATTCTTCGTCGATTTGCACTGGATTAAAACGTGATGTGTGAAGAAAAGTGCCGCCAACATTTTCTAGGCCGCGCATTTCGCTGGCGTTAAGCGGAACCGATAGTGCAGCGTTTTTTTCAACGTCCCCGTCCGGATCATAATCAAACAGGCCTTTCCAGCCTCTTTTTATGCCAACCGATGACCAACCATTTTTTTCGGCGCCCGCGACGATCGCTTTAATACAGGCGTTAAGGCCCGGTACGTCACCGCCACTGGTAAGGATGCCTATTTTCATAATGTTCTCTTTTCTTTATAAAAGCGCGTGCTTCTTTAACTGGTGGCGTAACTGGTGATAGCTGAGACTTAAATAATCCGCAGCCTGACGCTGATTGAACTTATTGTCTTTTAGGGCCTGTTGCAATAATTCTCTCTCAAATTTCATTGTGAGGGTTTGAAAGTCTTTAGGGCCCGGTAAGGCTTTTGGCATCTCACTTATGTCGCGAGCTTGTTGTTTGATCTCTTTAATGGGAGGTCTTTTGGGCCGGTAGGGTGAGTTAAACGGATCAAGAATTATCTGATCGATAGGGTCATATTCATGTTCAGCATAATAAACCGCGCGCTCGACAACATTTTTAAGTTCGCGAATATTCCCAGGCCAATGATAGTCCATCATGGTCTGGCTCATACTTTCTGAAAAGCCGGGAAAACTTTGCCAGCTTCTTTCCTGGGCGATCTTTTGGCCAAAATGAAACGCAAGGATTATGATATCATCTTTTCGTGCCCTAAGCGGAGGCAGCGTTATTACATCAAGCGCGAGCCGGTCCAGTAAATCATGGCGAAATTCACCAAGGTCTGCGGCTTCAGGCAGATCAATATTAGTGGCACCGATCAGGCGCACGTCGGTATTTAATATTTTATTACTGCCGACCCTTTGAAAGGTGCCGTATTCGGTAATGCGAAGTATTTTTTCCTGCGCACTTAAGGACGTGGTGGCAATTTCATCTAAAAAGAGCGTGCCTTTATCTGCTTCTTCAAAACGGCCAATGCGTTTTCCGGCAGCACCGGTAAAGGAGCCTGCCTCATGGCCGAATAGTTCTGATTCGAGCAACGTGTCCGGCAGCGCCGCGCAATTAACCTGAACAAAATTTTGTTCCCAGCGCGGCGATAAATAATGAAGACGCGCGGCGATAAGTTCTTTACCCGTGCCGCGCTCGCCAATCACCAGAACGGCGCGGTCGTGACTGGCCGCTCTACTGGTTTGTTCGATAACTTCCAGAAAGGCCGGGCTTTCACCGATGATTATTTGTTGTTCAGGTGTCATGTGGTGTAAAATAGCAAATAATAGTAATAAATGCTAATAAATAGTAAATAATATCAATAGTATTTATATCATAAGTTAGGGAGCTATTGATTAAATCCTATATATTTCAGCGTGTTAATAGAAAATTTCAAAACTGGCATGCTCTGTGCAAAGTAATTAGCGAAGACCTTGAGTAGGGCATAATATTTTTTGGAGATATCACTATGGGCATTTTTACCCGCCTAACAGACATAATTAATTCAAACATCACCCACATTCTGGATAAAGCAGAAGACCCGGACAAAATGATCCGCATGATGATACAGGAAATGGAAGATACGCTGGTTGAAGTGCGTTCTTCCGCAGCGCGTGTGATCGCAGATCGCAAAGAACTGGACCGAAATATTTCCCGTCTTAACAAAGTTGAAGACGACTGGTATTTAAAAGCGGAACTTGCCCTTAGCAAAAACAGAGAGGACCTAGCAAATGCAGCACTCATTGAAAAAGCAAAACTGGTTGACCTCACTCTTGAACTGGAGCAAGACCGCACTCCTTTAGAAGAAGCGCTTAAGAAATATGAAGGCGACATTGTTCTTCTTGAAGCGAAGATCAAGGAAGCCAAGAACAAGCAGAAAGCTCTTTATGAAAGACAAAATTCTGCAAGTTCACAGCTAAAGGTACGGGTAAAGCTATATAGCAACCGTATCGAAGATGTGATGAACCGTTTTCATCTGATGGAAAAACGTGTTGAGGAAACTGAAAGTCGTGTTGAGGCACAGGAACTTGGCCGTGAAAAATCACTCCATGAAGAGTTCGCCGACCTTGAAGCCACCGAAAAAGTAGCGGATGAGCTTGCTGCATTAAAAGCAAAACTTGCAAAATCCACAAGCAAAGCTGCAAAAAAATAAGAAAAGGTGTATCCTGATCAAGTCAGGAAAGCGAAAGGATTAAAAATGGAAGTTGTAGCAATATTATTTATGGTGGTGGTAGCACCAATTTGGATGTTTTTACATTATACGACGAAATGGAAATCAACCAAAACCATATCAAATGAAGATGAAAATATTCTGGGAGAACTGTGGGAAAGCGCCGAACGTATTGAGAGCAGACTTAATAATGTTGAGAGAATACTTGATACCGAAGCCCCTGAGTGGAGAAAGAAATAATGTTTAAAGATTCAAATACCCCAAAATATAAAAAGCTCTATCTGGATAAGCAAAATGCCAAGATCTCAGGAGTATGCTCCGGACTTGGTGATTATTTTGGCATAGATCCAATGGTGATACGAATTTCCGCTGTGATTATCGGACTACTTGGCGGCGGAATAATCATTCTTGGTTATATCATTCTGGCCATTTTCCTCAAGGCCAAACCAGTAGATATGTATGAAAGCAAACAAGAAGGTGAGTTTTGGAAATCTGTAAGAACCGAGCCTTCTAATACGGTTCGCGATGTAAGATATAAATTTCGCGATATCGAGCGCAGGCTTCGTGCGGCAGAGGCCCACGTAACGTCGCCTCAGTATAATCTGAACAAAGAAATTAATGACCTGTAATATAAACGGTTTGGATAAATAATAAAATGGACATCATAGTTACAGCCATATCTGAAAACCCGTCGCGCGGAATATTAAAATTTGGCGATAGAGTCTTTCCTTGTGCGCTTGGAAAAGGCGGGATTACAGACATTAAAGTTGAAGGGGATCATAAAAGCCCCGTGGGCGCGTTTAACTTACGCAGTGTCTATTATCGCTACGATAAGCTGGATGCACCACTTTATAGCAAAGTACCAATGATGGCGTTACTTAGAGAAGACGGTTGGTGCGATGATCCTTCTGATACCGCTTATAATAAAGCCGTAATGCTCCCTTATCACGCGAGCGCCGAAGCGCTCTGGCGTGATGATGATCTTTATGACGTTCTCGTGGTGCTTGGCCATAATGACAGCCCGGCCCTGCCAGGAAAAGGCAGCGCCATTTTTATGCATGTGGCAAAAGATTTGGATGATAAAGATTATCTAGGCACTGAAGGGTGTGTTTCATTAAGAAAAACACACTTGTTAGAATTATTGCCGGCACTGACACCGGAAACGTCTCTGCTGATCGCTTAAATTAATCATCAAACTTGATAACGCTGCTATAAACGTAGCCCTTACGTTCAGGATATCGTCTCTCAATCTCAGTTTTTGCTTTAGCTTCATCCTGTGCTCTGACCTGGATATAACGCTGATCTGCCCATCCGTCGTCCAACTGATTGTGTCTTTCGCCGGCTTGGATAAGGTCTCTTACTTCACTATTATAAAGTGAAAATTCATATATATGTTGTTCTAACGGCATTTTACTCTTACTCAACTAATTTATTAACTTAAATTCTATGTGGTTTAAGTCTTTTATAGATATTGAAAGTATAAAATTGGTAAATAATCAGCTAAAATTTTAGATAAATTGAATTTTTATAAGGATTAAAATCTTACACGTTTATCGTGGGTAAACTCAGGGATTTGAGCGATATTGGTGATTTTAAATCCTCTCCTTCTGGGATATTTAGAGCGGATTTTTTTTATGGCGCTTCTCAAATTTAATGCTGGTAGTTCAATATATCGTGAATCGGCCCATCCATCATCATATCTGGGGTGAGTTTCATGAAATTCGACTAATTTGCGAACCTCAGTATTATACATTACAACTTCGTAGATATTGGTATTTATCATAATATAGGTATTCTTTATTTATATGGTATTTTCAGGCTTCTGCGACTTCCCCAAGTACAAAGCCCATTTTTTCAGGATGTTGACGGCGGCAAACAAACACTGCTTCGTCAGGCGTATGAGCACGAACCATTATTAAATGGGTATCGGCCCATTTATCCTCAAGGTTGGGATGGTTCTCTTTATTACGTACTGCTTCTCGTACTTCTGAATTATAAACTGGAATTTCAAAACTTTTTTTCATTTTCCTTGCCCTTTTAATAATTTTTATGGCTATTATTCCTCTTATATAAACCAAATTGGTTATTAATTTGATAACGAGGCGTACTTTTTAGTGCTGTATCTATGAAAAACACATTTTCTGACCCGTTGGGTCGTTACCATGAAATGATTAATTGTGGCGAACTTAAAGAAGACGCTATTCAGGCACGAATTGTTGATAAATTTCAGAATCTTCATCAGCAACTGGAAATAACTGATCAGACATCGAACAAAAGTTTCCTTAAGAAACTTTTTGCCAGTGAAAAGCAAAATATAGCACCACGTGGGCTCTATATATATGGCGGCGTTGGGCGCGGTAAATCCATGCTTATGGATTTATTCTTTGATCTTGCCCCTATTAAGCAAAAGCGCAGGGTTCATTTTCACGCCTTTATGCTTGAAATTCATAAAGAAATGCATGAGTGGCGTTATATGGATGAAGAGGAACGGCTTGATAAATTTGAGACCTCCGATAATGACCCCATACCGCCCTTGGCATCTCAAATTTATAAAAACAGCAAACTGCTTTGTTTTGACGAGTTTCAGGTAACCGATGTGACAGATGCAATGATACTCGGCCGTCTTTTTGGCGCGCTTTTTGATCTTGGTGTCACTCTTGTCCTGACATCAAACCGTATTCCCGACGATCTTTATAAGGATGGTCTAAACAGAGCCCTCTTCCTGCCAACGATAGAATTGATCAAAAGAACGCTCGATGTGGAAGCGCTTGACGGGCCGACCGATTACCGACTTGAACGAATGAAAGGGATGGAAGTTTATCATTATCCTATAGGTGAGAAGGCCACAAAATCATTATCAAAATCATTTTGGCGACTTACCGATCATGAAGTGAATGATCGTTCGCAAGTAGGCCCCGAAGAAATAGAAGTCCAGGGTCGCACGCTGCATGTTCCTGTCGCATCCCGCGGGGTGGCGGTGGTTTCTTTCAAAAAGTTATGCGGTTCTGCGCTTGGATCAGCGGATTATCTGGCACTAGCCTGGAAATATCATACCGTGTTCATGGTAGGCATTCCAAAACTTGGCCCTGATAATCGAAACGAGGCAAAGCGATTTGTCACATTTATCGATGCGCTTTATGAAAATAATGTCAAATTTTTATGTTGCGCTGAAGTGGCACCGGAAGAACTCTATAGTGATGGTCATGGCCATTTTGAATTTCAGAGAACCGTATCACGATTGATGGAAATGCAGTCAAAGGAATATCTGGCAAAAGGGCATGCTGTATAATAATTTTTGCTATTTTTTTTGACCTGTCTCAATTATCGTAAATAAAGTTACTTTTCATCAAAAAAATACACGGAATTTGTTGCGTTAACCATATTTTCGCGCTACATCGGGAGAGTAAATTTATTTTAATTTCGGGAAGAAGAAGTTATCTTAATCACTTGTTATTATTTATTAGTATAAATTCTTTTAAACCCTCATTTTTCTAGGAGTAGTATGAACATGGCACGTAACAAAATTGCACTAATCGGCGGCGGACAAATCGGCGGAACACTCGCTCACCTTGCAGGACTAAAAGGCCTCGGTGATGTGGTAATATTTGATATTGCAGACGGACTACCGCAGGGCAAGGCACTTGACCTTGCTCAATCCTCAACTGTGGAAGGTTATGATGCCGCCATTAGCGGAACCGCAGATTATGCCGATATCGCTGGTGCAGATGTTGTGATTGTAACGGCAGGTGTTGCCCGCAAGCCCGGCATGAGCCGTGATGACCTACTCGGTATTAACTGTAAAGTTATGAAATCCGTTGGTGAAGGTATCCGTGATCATGCGCCGGATGCCTTTGTGATTTGTATCACCAACCCGCTTGATGTGATGGTTTGGGCGCTGCAAAAATATTCAGGTCTTCCGACAAACAAAGTTGTTGGTATGGCTGGCGTACTTGATAGTGCGCGCTTTACACTTTTCCTTGCTGAAGAATTTAATGTATCCGTTGAAGATGTGAATGCATTCGTTCTTGGTGGTCACGGCGATACTATGGTGCCGCTACCACGTTATTCAACTGTTGCCGGTATCCCTATTCCTGATTTGGTGAAAATGGGCTGGACTACAAATGAAAAGCTCGAGCAAATCATCCAGCGTACCCGTGACGGCGGTGCTGAGATTGTCGCTCTTCTTAAAACGGGCTCCGCATTTTATGCTCCTGCAACGTCTGCTATTTCCATGGCGGAAAGCTATCTTGGTGACAAGCGACGTCTTCTGCCATGTGCTGTGGCCTTGAACGGAGAATATGGTCAAAGCGATATGTATGTTGGTGTTCCGTGTATTATTGGCGAAAACGGCGTTGAAAAAATCGTTGAGATTAGCCTTAACGACGACGAAAAAGCCGGATTTGAACATAGTGTGGGTGCTGTTAAAGGCCTTATGGAAGCCGTTAAAGCTATCGACCCGGCGCTAGGCGATTAATATAATTGATAAAATTAAGGGTTTTCTTAATCCTTATTCATTATGAAGTTATTTGAGATAAATTTTTCTTACAATGGGAAAAGGTAAAAACCTATGAATATTCATGAATATCAGGCCAAAGAACTGCTTAAGCAGTATGGGGCGCCCGTTCTTGGTGGTGGCATCGCTTATACGGCAAAAGAAGCAGAGCAAATTGCCAAGGATCTTGGTGGTCCGATTTGGGTTGTTAAAGCTCAAATTCACGCTGGTGGCCGCGGTAAAGGCGGCGGCGTTAAGGTTGTTAAATCAGTAGCAGAGGTCAAAAAAGTTGCCTCCGAGATTATCGGAATGAACTTAGTGACCCACCAAACCGGCCCAGCAGGGAAAAAAGTTAATCAGGTTTATATCGAAGATGGCTGTGCCATCGCTAATGAGCTATATGTAAGTTTACTCGTTGACCGTGAGACAAGCCGCATTGCGATTATCGCTTCATCAGAAGGCGGTATGGATATTGAAGAGGTTGCTGCCTCTACCCCGGAAAAAATAATTACTGTAACTATTGATCCCGCAGCCGGCCTTTCAGGCTATCACTGCCGCAAGGTGGCTTTTGGTATTGGTCTTAGTGGTAAAGCGGCTGGTGCTGCGGCCAAGGTGATCGCTGCCCTTTATAAAACATTTGTTGAAAAAGATGCCGCCATGCTTGAAATTAACCCGCTTGTGGTTACTGAGGATGATCAGGTTATTGTGCTTGATGCCAAAATGGGTTTTGATGGCAATTCACTTTTCCGCCATAAAGATGTTGTTGAACTTCGCGACCCTACCGAAGAAGATCCGATGGAACTTGAAGCAGCGAAACATGAACTGAGCTATATTAAGCTTGATGGAAGCATTGGCTGTATGGTCAATGGTGCCGGACTTGCGATGGCGACCATGGATATCATTAAATTAAAAGGCGGCTCACCGGCTAACTTCCTTGATGTTGGCGGCGGGGCAACCAAAGAACGGGTTACCGAAGCGTTTAAAATTATTTTAAGCGATCCGGCCGTTGAAGGCATTCTGGTTAATATTTTTGGTGGCATTATGCGCTGCGACGTTATCGCTGATGGTGTGGTTGCCGCTGCGAAGGAGCTATCCTTAAACGTACCGCTCGTTGTCAGACTTGAAGGGACCAACGTGGAAAAAGGCAAGGAAATTATGAACAACTCCGGCCTTAATATTATCGCTGCATCTGATCTTGGCGATGCTGCAGTTAAAATTGTAAAAGCTGTAGAGGAGGCCAAATAATGTCCATATTTATAAATGCAGAAACAAAAGTAATTTGTCAGGGCTTTACCGGCGCTCAAGGAACATTCCATTCAGAACAGGCCATGGCTTACGGCACTAAAATGGTTGGTGGTGTTACACCGGGCAAGGGCGGCACTGATCATCTTGGCCTTCCAGTATTTAATACTGTTGAAGAAGCGGCGCACGTCACGGAAGCAAACGCTTCTGTTATTTATGTGCCGCCGCCTTTTGCAGCGGACGCAATACTTGAAGCAATTGATGCAAATATTGAGCTGGTCGTCTGTATCACAGAAGGCATTCCAGTGCTTGATATGGTCAAAGTTAAGCGCGCGCTTCAGGGCTCAAACTCACGTCTTGTTGGGCCAAACTGTCCGGGCGTTATTACGCCGGGCGAATGTAAAATCGGTATTATGCCGGGCCACATTCATATGAAAGGATCCGTTGGCTGTGTATCACGCTCTGGAACATTGACTTATGAAGCAGTGCACCAGACAACGGTTGTTGGCCTTGGCCAGACAACATGTGTTGGTATTGGCGGCGATCCTGTTAACGGTACAAACTTCATTGATGTGCTTGAAGGCTTTCTCGAAGATGATGACACGCAGTCTATCATTATGATCGGTGAAATTGGTGGCTCTGCAGAAGAAGACGCAGCAGAGTTTCTGAAATCCCATAAAATTAAAAAACCGGTTGTAGGTTTCATTGCCGGACGCACGGCTCCTCCTGGCCGGACAATGGGTCATGCGGGTGCGATCGTTTCTGGCGGTAAAGGCGGCGCAGATGATAAGATCGAAGCGATGAGAAGCGCAGGGGTCACAATTTCTGAAAGCCCCTCGGAGCTCGGTACTACACTGATGGAAGTTCTGAACGGTTAAATATTTGTAAATCCTTTATGAATATAAGTGTTTAGTACCGTTTGGATAATAAAACAGGCTCGAATAATATGAGTATAGATAGCAAAGATAATCTTTTTAACGGCTCTAGTGGGGCATTCGTAGAAGAACTATTCGCAAGATACTCTCGCGATCCATCGTCGGTTGATCCTTCGTGGCAGGAGTATTTTGAAGAGCTAGCAGAAGATGCGCGTGCTCTTATGGGCGCTGGTATTGAAAAACCCGGCGCATCATGGAAGCGTACTGACTGGCCTTACGATGATACCGATGATCTTATCAGTGCCCTTAACCCCGGCTTTGAAGCAAAGGCTAAAAAAGCTAAAGGGGCCGCGACTAGTAAAGATATCCGTAAAGCAACGCTCGATTCAATTCGCTGTCTGATGATGATAAGAACCTACCGGGTTCGTGGCCATCTTCATGCTAATCTCGATCCGCTTGGTCTTACTGAAAAACCGTACCACTCCGAACTTGACCCTGAAACATATGGTTTCGGCGAAGGTGATATGGACCGTGAAGTGTTTCTTGATAATGTTCTTGGGCTGGAAACGGCCACTGTACGCGAAGTGCTTGAAATTCTTGATAGAACCTATTGTTCCACTTTTGGCGTTGAATTTATGCATATTAATAGCGCCGAAGAAAAAAGCTGGATCCTTCAGCATATCGAAGGACGCGACAAAGAAATTCATTTTACCAATGAAGGTAAAAAAGCGATTTTGCAAAAACTGACTGAATCTGAAGGTTATGAAGGCTATCTGGCCAAGAAATATGTCGGTACCAAACGCTTTGGACTTGACGGTGCGGAGACACTGATCCCTGCACTTGAAGCGGTGATTAAAACCGGCGGTCAAAACGGCGTTAAAGAAATTGTTCTTGGTATGCCTCACCGCGGACGGCTTAATGTACTAACCAACGTGATGAGCAAATCATTCCAAGCGATTTTCCATGAATTTCATGGTGGTTCGGCCACTCCGGATGAAATTGAAGGCTCAGGCGATGTTAAATATCATCTTGGCGCCTCTTCGGACCGTGCGTTTGATGGTAATGAAGTTCATTTATCCTTAACCGCAAATCCGTCACATCTGGAAGCGGTTAATCCGGTTGCCCTTGGTAAAACCCGCGCAAAATTAATGCAGCGTGATGATAAGGGCGGCTCAAGTGTGCTCACCCTTCTTATGCACGGCGATGCGGCCTTTTCCGGGCAGGGCATTGTCGCTGAATGTTTCGCCCTTAGTGATCTTCGTGGTTACAGTACTGGCGGTACCATTCATGTGGTTGTTAATAACCAGATCGGCTTTACGACGGCACCGCATTATTCTCGTTCCTCGCCTTACCCATCCGACATGGCCAAGGCTATTCAGGCACCAGTGTTTCATGCGAACGGTGATGATCCGGAAGCGGTGGTTTTTGCCATGAAGCTTGCTACGGAATATAGACAAAAATTTAAAAAGGATGTGGTCGTTGACATGTTCTGTTATCGCCGCTTTGGCCATAACGAAGGCGATGAGCCATCCTTTACTCAGCCACTTATGTATAAACGCATTAAAAATCATCCGTCATCAAGGACGATTTATGCTGATAGGCTTGTGCGTGAAGGTCTAATGACAAAAGCTGAAACTGATCAGATGTCTACAGATTTCAGTACCTATCTTGATGTGGAATTTGCGGCGGCCAAAAATTATAAACCGGAAAAAGCCGATTGGTTCTCCGGCAGCTGGAGCGGACTTGAGCGTCCCGATGATGATCTTCGTCGCGGTAGCGAAACCGGCATTCATATTGATGAGCTTAATGATTTAGGTAGGTTGCTAACAACGGTTCCTGATAATTTTAAAGTGCACCGTACGCTTCAGCGGACACTAGATGCAAAAGCCCGTATGTTTGATAACGGTGAAAATTTTGACTGGGCCACGGCCGAAGCGCTTGCCTTTGGTACACTCATTCGCGAAGGACACCGTGTGCGTCTATCCGGTCAGGACAGCCAGCGCGGAACATTTTCTCACCGACATAGTGTGTTTATTGATCAGGAAACGGAAGAGCGTTATGCGCCCCTTTCCCATGCTGGTGAAGGACCTGATGCTCACGCCACTTATGAAGTGATCGATAGTGCCCTTTCCGAAGAAGCGGTGCTTGGTTTTGAATATGGTTATACCATGGCGGAGCCTAATGCGCTTGTGCTCTGGGAAGCACAGTTTGGTGATTTTGCCAATGGTGCTCAGATGATTTTTGATCAGTTTATTTCAAGCGGTGAAAGCAAATGGCTTCGTTTCAGTGGACTTGTGGTTTTGCTTCCTCATGGTTATGAGGGACAGGGACCTGAGCATTCATCAGCCCGTTTAGAGCGATATCTACAGCTTTGTGCTCAAGATAATATGCAGGTGGTAAACTGTACTACGCCGGCAAACTATTTCCATGTGCTTCGCCGTCAGATGAGGCGGAAATTCCGTAAGCCGCTGATTATAATGACACCAAAATCGCTGCTTCGACATAAGCTAGCTACGTCAAAAATTGAAGATATGAGCGAAAATTCTCAATTCCACAGAATTCTTTGGGATGATGCCGAAAGTGATCCGCATAAAACCATCAAGATCAATAAGAGAAGCGGCATTAAGCGTGTCATCTTATGTAGTGGTAAAGTTTACTATGATATTATGGCCGAGCGTGATGCGCGAGGGCAAAAAGACACTTATATTATGCGTGTTGAACAGCTTTATCCGTTCCCGGGTGAAGTGATGGCTAAAGAACTTAAAAAGTTTAAAAACCTTGAAACCGTTGTCTGGTGTCAGGAAGAACCCAAAAATATGGGATCATGGAACTTTATCGACCATTATATTGAAGAAACACTAGACGTTGTCGGTGGCAAGGTAAAAAGGCCAATTTACGCAGGCCGTAAGGCGTCCGCGTCTCCTGCTACAGGGTTAATGGAAAGACATAAAAAAGAACAGGCGGGTCTCGTTGATCAGGCCTTAACAATTGAAAAAAGATAAGAAAAAAACAAGGAGAAGGTCATATGGCCGTCGAAATCCACGTCCCGGTATTGGGCGAATCAGTAACTGAAGCTACAGTGGGAAAATGGTATAAAGCCATTGGCGACGCCGTTGCCGTTGACGAAGTTGTTTGTGAACTTGAAACCGATAAGGTTGCGCTTGAAGTGACATCCTCTGTTGCTGGTGCGCTTGCGGAAATAACAGCTGACGAAGGCGAAAATGTTGAAGTTGGTGCTCTGCTTGGGAAAATTGATGAAACGGCCCATGGTACAGCGTCAAAGGCCCCTGCGGCCCCGGCCAAGGAAGAAGCAAAACCAGCCGCTGCCCCTGCTGCAAAAGCGGGCTCAAATATTAGACCCGCTGCTGCGGCACTTGCTACTGAAAAAGGAATTGATGTAACGGCTGTTACTGGCACAGGTGCTGGTGGTACGGTTACAAAAGCAGATGTGCTTAATCACGTTTCAGGCGGCGCTGCTCCCGCGGCTGCTCCTGCATCCGCATCCGCTCCTGTTGCCGCTGCGCCGCAGGAAGAAATAGTGCCGATGACCCGGCTTCGCCGCACCATTGCCAAGCGCTTAAAAGATGCTCAAAATACTGCGGCCATGCTAACCACTTATAACGAAGTGGATATGTCTACGGTGATGGACCTTAGAAAGCAGTACCAGGAAACTTTTGAGAAGAAACATGGATGCCGTCTTGGCTTTATGTCTTTCTTTGCTAAAGCCTGTACGGCAGCTCTTAAAGATATTCCTGAAGTGAACGCAGAAGTTCGTGATGATAGCATCGTTTATAAAAACTATTATAACATTGGTGTCGCCGCTAGCACGCCAGCTGGGCTTGTGGTTCCGGTGGTTAGAAACTGTGAAAATCTAAGTTTTGCTGAAATTGAAAAAGAGATTAGCCGCCTTGGTGGCCGTGCCCGTGACGGGAAGCTCGGCATGGATGAAATGATGGGCGGAACCTTTACCATATCAAATGGTGGTGTGTTTGGCTCGCTTTTATCAAGCCCGATATTAAACGCGCCGCAGTCCGGAATTCTCGGAATGCATACAATTCAGAAACGCCCTGTTGTGGTAAATGATGAAATTGTTATCCGGCCGATGATGTATCTGTCGCTTTCTTACGATCACCGTGTTGTTGATGGTAAAGGTGCGGTGACGTTCCTGGTGAGGGTAAAAGAAAATCTCGAAGATCCACAGCGCCTAGTACTGGATCTATAAATGGTTTTTGATCTTTAAATTATAAAAAATGGAAATTCATAATGAGTGATAATTATGATCTTGTGGTAATTGGCGGCGGCCCCGGTGGTTATGTTGCCTCAATCAGAGCAGCGCAACTTGGCCTTAAAGTGGCTTGCGTTGAAATGCGCGGCACTCTTGGCGGAACATGTCTTAATGTTGGCTGTATTCCTTCAAAAGCGCTCCTTCATGCGTCTGAGCTTTTTGATGAAGCGAACGGCGGCATGGAAAAGTTTGGTATATCAACCGGTAAAGTATCGATCGATGTATCAAAACTGATGGATCATAAAGACGGTATCGTCACCGACCTTACAAACGGCATTGCTTATCTGTTTAAGAAAAACAAAGTTGATTATGTTGAAGGCCGCGGATCAGTTTCTGGCGCTGGAAAAGTTGATGTTGCCTTAAATGATGGCAAGAAAACTACACTGAACACAAAAAACATTGTCATTGCTACGGGTTCTGATGTTGCGGGACTTCCTGGTATTGATATTGATGAAAAAATCGTTGTTTCATCCACGGGCGCGCTTAGTCTTGCCAAAGTACCAAAGCATATGGTGGTGATCGGCGGCGGTGTTATCGGGCTTGAGCTTGGCTCGGTCTGGAAGCGGCTTGGTGCTGATGTGACGGTTGTTGAATTTATGGACCGCATTACTCCGGAAATGGACGGCGAAGTGTCGAAAACATTCGCGCGCATTCTTAAAAAACAAGGCTTTAAGCTAAAGCTTAAATCCAAAGTAACCGGCGTTAAAACAACCAAAACAAGTGCGACTGTAACCGTTGAAGCGGCTGCAGGCGGTAAGGAAGAAACCATTAAATGTGACGCCGTTCTTGTAGCCGTTGGCAGAAAACCCTATACGGACGGACTTGGCCTTGCTGAGGCGGGCATTAATATGACCGACCGCGGACAAGTGGACATTAATGATCATTTTGAAACAAACGTAAAAGGCGTTTACGCAATCGGTGATGTGGTACGCGGCGCAATGCTTGCCCATAAAGCCGAAGACGAAGGCGTCGCAGTTGCTGAAATTATTGCAGGTTACGCTGGCCATGTAAATTATGACGCCATACCCGGCGTGATTTACACAATGCCGGAAGTGGCATCGGTTGGTAAAACTGAAGAACAGCTTAAAGCGGACGGTGTCGCTTATAGTGTCGGTAAATTCCCCTTCACTGCCAATAGCCGTGCTAAAGCCAACAGTCAAACCGACGGTTTTGTGAAAATTTTATCATCGCAGGATACTGATAAAGTGCTCGGTGCTCATATAATCGGTGCCGACGCCGGCAACATGATTGCCGAAGTGACACTGGCGATCGAAAAAGGCTTAACCGCCGAAGACATCGCCTACACCTGTCACGCTCACCCGACCGAAACCGAAGCTGTCAAGGAAGCGGCCATGGCAGCCGGTGGCTCACCGATCCATATGTAGGATTATTTATATAAAGAATTCAAAAGGCGGCTTACGGGCTGCCTTTTTTTGTTAAAGGGCGGCTTTTTTATTAAAGAGATGTGTTGAATTTATCCCTTAAATATTGCCCCGCAAGAACGGGGGTATATTTGGCAGCTTCGCCGTTTTCAATACAGGTTGGGATGGCTTTTATTTCGGCGTCGTAATTCGGGTTCATAAAATAGGCGATGGATTGTCGGCAGGGGGCAATTTCACTATCAAGTACCACAGGATCGATGACACGGTGTAGCGTGGATACCCACCTCTCATTAGTCCAGCGGGCCATCATATCACCAATATTTATGATAAAGGCATTTTCCACTATGGGGGCTTTTACCCAGTTGCCGGATTTTGATTTTACTTCCAGACCGCCAATTTTAGGATCGGGGTTTAAGATCGTCACTGTACCGTAATCGGTATGCTCCCCGGCCCGTAATTGCCCGGGTAAACTCTGCGCATGAAGAGCGGGATAATTTTGTGATCTTAATGCGCTTATATGATGGGTGTGATATTTGACGAAATAATCTTCTTCGAGCTTTAGTGCCGCGGCGAGAAGTTCCATTAAATTTGCGCCAAATATTTCAATGGCGTTATAATAAGCGGTCCATTTATCTTGAAAATCTTTTGGCGTAGTGGGCCAAATATTGGGGCCATAGAAAAAATGGAAACCTTTATTTTGCGGATGACCGACGGGCGCAGATAATGGGCCGCTGCTGAATGTTTCTTTGCGGTCGGGCGGCGTATCTAGCCCAAGTGTTTTTCCCAGAGTTTCCCCTTCAATGGGTAGGTATCCTCGCGGACATCCCGGGTCATCAGAACGGGCGGCGTTTTTAACATCACTGGCTTGCTCAAAAAATGATTTGGCCGCGTGCCAGGCATCTGATTTAATATCCTGCGGCACGCCGTGATTTTCAATGATTAAAAAACCAATTGAACGACAAATTTCATCAACATTTTTTGCTATTTTTGCCCGCTCGTCTGCCGTGCTGTTTTGGAATGATGAAAGATCAATAATGGGCAGCTTTTCGCTCATTGAATTTTATCCCAGTTTGCAATACTCAGCGGCAATTTCAGCCGCAAGCTTCGCGTTATTTAAAACCAGCTTAATATTTGTATCCAGACTTTCACCGCCGGTTTGTTCGGCAATGCGCGCCAGTAAAAATGGCGTTGTATCCTTACCTTTAATGCCGCGCTTATCCATTTCTTCAATGGCTTCAGAAATAGTTTTATTTATATCATCGGGGGCAAGGGCGTATTCTTCCGGCACGGGATTTGTGAATAATATCGAACCATCAATACCAAGGGCATATTTTGAATGAAGGGCTTTAGCCGCTTCAATTGGAGTGTCAATTCTGTAATCTGATTTAAAACCGCTGCTGCGTGCGTAAAAGGCAGGCACTTCATCTGCCTGATAACTTACCACCGGAACACCAACGGTTTCTAAATATTCAAGGGTGCGGCCAATATCAAGTATTGATTTTATACCGGCGCAGACAACCGCAACATTTGTCCTTGATAATTCATCAAGGTCTGCTGATACATCCATACTGTCTTCGCCGCCGCGGTGAACGCCGCCAATTCCCCCTGTGGCAAATAATTTAATACCGGCCATAGCGGCAATGATCATTGTAGCCGCGACCGTTGTTGCGCCGTCTGCTTTTCGCGATACCATAAAGGGAATGTCGCGCCGGCTTGCTTTGGTAACGGCTAGGCCGCTTTTTCCAAGGTGATCAATTTCTTTCGGTTTTAGTCCGACTTTAAGGCGACCGCCAAGGATCGCAATCGTTGCCGGGATAGCACCATTTTCCCTTACCATCCGTTCAACTTCCACGGCTGTTTCAACATTTCGCGGGTAAGGCATACCGTGAGATATTATAGTAGATTCAAGCGCAACCAAAGGCTGGTTATTCTCTAGAGCTTCTTTAACTTCCGGTAAAATATCGAGATATTGGTTATTGAAATTATTCATTATTATTCGTTTCCTTGAAGGTATTAACGGTCCCGACCGACATTTCCGGGTTGATGGTGCCCCGGTGGCTTAAGGCGACATTAGCCGATGAAAGGGAAAATTGCACCGTATTCATTAGATTAAAACCTTCTAGCCATCCATAAGTAAGCCCGGCAACAAAGGCATCACCGGCGCCGCTGGTATTAACAATTGTCTTTGGTTTTATGGTTTTAATACCGTGCTTGTCGCCGTCACTATAAAATACCCCGTCCGGACCAAGGGTTATGAACAGGCGCTTTACCCCCTGATCATGGAACCATTTAGCCATTTGCGCCATGTTATCATTCTTGGATGCGGGCATGGCGCTTATGGTCTCAGCCTCTAGTCGGTTTGTTTTTAATGTATGTACTGATTTTAAAAAGGGCTTGATGCGGCAGGCTTTTGCTGCGGAGACAGTATCAACAAATAAAGGCTGCCCGAAACATCTATCTGATAAATAGTGAAGGGCTTCTTCGGATAAGTTTGTATCAGCAACAATGACCGCCGCCTGTTTGATCAACTTATCATGCGATTTTAATTTCTTCGGGGTTAGATGGTCCACAATATCCATATCGCTAATGGCAACCATCGTGTCATTATCGTTATCAAGAACGCTCAAATATGTAGACGTGTTCGCATCACCCACCCGTAAAATATGCTCAACATTTATACCGGCGGTTTTTGCGTGTTGAATGATTTTATCACCATAAAGATCATTGCCAACGGCGGCAATTAGATGACAGCTCACTTCTAACTTTGCTAGGTTTTCAGCAATATTTCTGGCAACGCCGCCCGGGCTTGTTGTGACACGGCCAGGGTTCGAATCTTTAAGGCGAATGTCCTCATTAGCCGAGCCATAAATGTCCATATTGGCACCGCCGATTACGACGGCATAGGGTTTTTGAATATGTGAAGGAGTGCTGATCATTTGTCTTTAATATGCCGCCCCACTTTAAACTGTCAATATAAAACGAGTATCAATAGACGATTGTAATTGAGGGATATTCGGGGCATAAAAAGAAAGCTAAAACTTTTAAAGGACTATATTATGACAGGCGCCATACTTATTGATCACCCGCTGATTAAGCATAAGTTGACGTTACTACGAAAAAAAGAAACGCCGCCTGCGCATTTTCGCATCATCTTAAAAGAAATAAGCTTCCTGCTTGCCTTTGAAGTCACTAAAGGATTAGAGCTTGAAAATATTGACATTGAAACACCGGTCTCGAGGACATCAGCACCGCAATTATCAGGTAGAAATATGTGTATTTTTTCCATCCTGCGTGCTGGCGAAGGTCTTGCTCAAGGAATGCTTGAGCTGATCCCATCAGCAAGGGTTGGTCATGTGGGACTTTACCGTGATGAGGATGACCTTCACGCAGTTGAATATTATTTTAAGGCGCCAAGTGATCTGGCGGACCGTTTTAACCTTGTGGTTGATCCAATGCTCGCCACGGGTGGTTCGGCGATCACGGCCTTAAATAAAATTAAAAAAGAAGGGGCAAAAAACATAACCTTCTTATGTTTG
>Ga0233449_1001720_pt1 | contig 18788 bp, 14 predicted proteins | sample SI_124_October20_FD_183012 | JGI IMG/M metagenome (GOLD analysis project Ga0233449, IMG submission 183012) | Seawater microbial communities from Saanich Inlet, British Columbia, Canada - SI_124_October2016_200_MG | ecosystem: Environmental > Aquatic > Marine > Inlet | place: Canada: British... | reverse complement strand
GAGGTATCTCTGACTTACGCCGCGAAAAACCTGTTCACGCAGTTTGCAACATATTCAACATCTTCGTCTTTCAGAAACTGATTGACCGGTAATGTCAGAATACGGCTGGCCTGCCGTTCAGTCTCCGGCATGTCGCCTTCACGATATCCAAGCTCCAGTGCGGCTGGTTGTAAGTGCAAAGGCAACGGATAGTGGATTGCTGTTTCGACACCATTATCAGCAAGCCATGCTTTTAACGCATCTCTGCGTTCAACCTGAATAACGAATGTATGCCAGGTGTTGTGCTCAATCGATCTTTCAGGTGGTAAAAACACATGCATTGGGTCCAGAAGTTCTTGATATAGACTGGCGTTGTGTCGACGCCGTGCGTTCACGTTATCGAGACGCGCGAGCCGCATGCCCAGTATCGCTGCCTGAAGTGTATCCATGCGGGATACCCAGCCCCATTCAAGAACTGTGTCCCGTCCCTGGAGTCCATGGTTCCGCATGCGTCTGAGGTTTTCTGCAAGATCAGTATTATTGGTCGTCACAAATCCAGCATCACCACCGGCGTTCAAATTTTTCAGTGGATGTGCAGAGAAACACCCGGCATCACCAAAAGTACCTGCCTTCTTCCCGTTGTACCGTGAGCCTATCGCCTGGGCTGCATCTTCAATGACAAACAAATCATGTTTTCTGGCCAGATCCATAATAGGATCCATGTCCGCAACACGACCCGTCAAATGCACCGGCATAATCGCCCGTGTATTCTGCGTTATTTCGTTGGCAACAGCTTCCGGATCAATATTCTGATCCGGCAAAATGTCAGCGAAAACCGGTGTCGCTCCCAAATGCGCTATGGCCGCGGTAGAAGCCACAAAAGAATTGGGTGGTGTGATAACCTCGTCACCAGGGCCGATACCTAATCCCCTCATGGACATGATCAGGGCATCTGTACCTGAATTGAGGGCAACGACTTCAGCCACGCCACAATAAGAAGCTGCCTCGGTTTCAAACAGGGTAACGGCCTCGCCACCAACAAAATCACCCCGACTAAAAACGGCTTCCATGCATTCGCGAACAAGATCCCCCTCTTCCGCCCATTGAGCCGGAAAATTCACATAGGGGACACGCCAGGAGTTTGCCATTGCAGCTAGTTACCGGCGTAAAAATCACGAACCGTCTGGATCACAATGTCCAGTTGTTCGGGATTCAGGTGTTGGTCGGTTGGAAATGTAATGATGTTTTTTGCATGACGATCGGTTACAGGAAAATCTCCAGCTTTGTAACCAAGGTGAGCCAGTCCCTCTTGAAGATATAGCGGAATGGGATAGTGAATTTTTGCCTCCACACCTTTTTCAAGGCAGTATTCGTACAAGGCATCCCGGTCTTCCGCAAAAACAATGTAAAGATGAAACACGCGCTTCACATTGTCCCGGCGTGGCGGAATTGTAATCTGTGGTACATCTGCAAAAGCAGCATCATATACAGCCGCATTATCAATGCGCTTCTGGGTGATGTCGTGCGTATCACCAATCAACCAGTTGCCAACAATAGCCTGCAGCGTATCCAGTCGCGAATTATAGCCCAACAAGGCGATTTCATCCCGGTTCTGCAAACCGTGATTTCGCAAAAGACGAAGCTTGGCAGCGACTTCATCATCATCCGTTACGATGACGCCGCCGTCGCCCCATACATTCAGGTTTTTTAAAGGATGTAACGAAAACCCACCGGCAATACCCCAGGTACCTGCCCGTTTGCCATCAATGCTGGCCAATATGCCCTGACAAGCGTCTTCGACAACCGGTAAATTGTGGCGATTTGCAATATCCATCAATTTCGGCATATCGGTAATCTCACCCGTAAACTGCACAGGCATAATAGCCTTGGTACGTTCGGTGATTGCCGCTTCAACCTGGCTGACATCCATACAAAAAGTATCGTCGCAGTCTACAAATACCGGTGTTGCGCCAATTTCGTTAATGGCGCCAACAGTGGCAATAAATGTATTCGCTGTCGTGATAACTTCATCTCCATGGCCGACGTCAACAGCTTTTAAAGGTAGCTTCAGTGCATCAGTGCCAGAGCCAACGCCGATCGCATGGCGGGTACCAATCAGGTCAGCAAAGCGCCCTTCAAATTCCGTCAACGGCGCACCCAACGTAAAATCACCGGTCGGGATGAACTTTTTTATCTCTTCAAAGAGGTCATCAACGTTGCCAAACTGTTGCGGTAAATAGCTATAGCGAACACGGAATTCAGACATCGATTGTTCTTCTTTTTACAGAATGAGCTCGGTTGATTATCTAACCACCAACAGCGGATACAGGGGATGCAGAAGAAACCGCATCGCGAACAGACTGTGCAAGTTGTGACGGTTGCAGACCATAGATTTCCAGAAGGTCATCTTGTGATCCATATTTATCCGTAAAGACGTCGGGAACTGACAGTGAAAGAATCTGTGGGCCCCCGGCACCGAATGTTCCGGCGAGCAAGTCTGTCACTGCGCTGCTGAGGCCACCAATGCGGGAATGTTCTTCTGCAACAACGATAAGGGATGCCCTGCGTGCTGCTTTCATAATCGCATTTTCGTCCAGCGGCTTCACCGTGTGGATATGCAATACACTTGCGTTAATGCCTTCTGCCTTCAATTCATCAGACGCGGCCATGGCTCGGTTTGTCATGATGCCAGTGGTAATAAAGGTGACATCGCCACCTTCCCGATATTCAATAGCGCGACCGATTTCAAAGCCATCATGATCGTTGGAGATAACTTCGTCCCCACCTTTTGCCAATCGGATGTAAGATGGACCACGAACTTCCATTGTCGCCGGAATGAGCTTGCGCATCTCTTCCTTATCAGAAGGTGCAAAGACCGACATGTTCGGTAATGCTCGCATAATAGCCATGTCTTCCAGCGCAATATGCGTCGGACCCAGAGGGGCGTAAACCATGCCGCCTCCGTTGGCGATAAGTTTTACCGGCAGGTTATGCAAACAAAGATCGACGGCCACTTGTTCGTAACAGCGACGTGTCAGGAAGGTCGCAATCGTGTTTACGAACGGAATCAATCCGTCCATCGCCATTCCGGCTGCCATGCCGATGATGTTTGCTTCATTAATGCCTTCCATGAAAAACCGATCCGGCATTTCATCGCGAAAAACATCCATCGTGCCGGCACCCAGATCCGAGCCGATAAAGACAACCCGTTCATCTTCCCGGGCCAGTTCATAAACCATATCCAGTGCAGTACGTCTCATCAGGCAACCTCCGCACTGGCATAGACCGCGTCATACAGGGCAGCGATTTCTTCCGCAGATATCTTGGATTTGTGATGCCATCCTGCCTGGTGTTCGATATGGGCAATACCCTTGCCCTTGACAGTGTGGCAAATCACAACACTCGGTTTACCTGCTGTATATGGCAGGCGTGTCAGTGATTGCTGCAGTTCAGTTACGTCGTGACCATCAACGCTTTCAACCGCAAATCCAAAGGCCTGCCATTTGTCAGCCAGTGGCTCCAGGTCCTGAACGTCGGTTGTTGGTCCATAGGATTGCAGCTTGTTGTAATCGATCAGGACTGTCAGGTTATCAAGTCCGTGTTTGCCTGCACACATGGCACTTTCCCACACACTGCCCTCGTTGATCTCACCGTCGCCGGTCACCACAAATACTCTGCTGTCGCGCTTTTGCAGACGGGCAGCCAAAGCCATGCCCACGCCGATACCCAGGCCATGGCCGAGAGCCCCTGTGGACGCTTCGACTCCCGGAACCTTGTCGCGCTCAGGGTGACCACCCAAAATAGAATCACGTTTGCAATAAGTCAGTAGATCAGCTTTCGGGAAATACTCCTTGTCGGCCAGGACGGCATATAAACCGAGGCAACCATGACCTTTCGAGAGAATGCATCTGTCCCTCTCCAGCCAATCAGGCTGGTCCGGTTTGAAACGCAAGACATCGTCATACAACACCCGCAGAATTTCCAGCAGAGACAGCGCAGACGGCAAGTGTCCACGTCCTCCACCTTCCATGGCAGCAACACAATCCCGTCGCAGATCTCTCGAACGTTGATCAAGCGGGGGCGTATTATACACGGGCATTTCAGTCAAAACGGGGTCCTTCAATCATACTTTCCTCTACGTGAGCCAGCATGCTGCGTGCTTTTTGCAATTGACGACTGCGCACGACTTTGGCATCCAGCGTCCCGGCGGCCGCGACGCGGCGGGCCCAGTAGTCGGGCAAAAACTCGTTCAGAATGATCAGGCTCCAACATAATCCGTACAGCGGATAAAGTGCTGTCAAACGCGTCTTGAATGCCGGGTCCGGATTTCCATAAACAGCCATGGCCCCCTTGTAGAAACGTTGGCGAAATGGTCTGGATAATGTCATCCCGGGATGAAGCAAAAAGTCAGAAACCAGTTTTGCCGGATCGTCCCAGCCAAAATATTCGAAATCGATAAATACAAGGCGGCCGGATTTTTGTCTCAGGGTATTGTGAAACCCAAAGTCAGATGGACTAAGCACCCACTGTGTCTGGGTAAGTTCCTGATCAAAATCCAAACCGGCATCTTTATAAGTACTTTTGGCGGCATTCACCGCTGCAAGACTTACAGACGCAAAATCATCATTGAGGAAGTCAAACAAGTCAGACATTCCCTCATCTTCCGGAGACAAGACTTCAAACCGGGCGCGGCGGGAAGCAATTTGCCTTGCGACCGCATCCCCCGACAAAGTTGCGGCTGAAGCCAATGGAAGGCGTTCTGTTCCGTCAACACCACCCAGCGCCTGAAGTTCGGCGACGAACCTCAAGGCGGAATCTACATCAATCACGCTTGGGGGATTTACAGATGTGCCCTCAACCCATTCGAACAGTGCGCAACCGGATTGGCGGTCATGGGCAATTGGTTTCGGAACAGCGCTGACGCTGTATCTTTCTAAAAATTTCAGACTACCAACTTCCGCTCCCATGCGGTCTCTCGGGTCTTCCTCACGGTTGCCATAAACCTTGAACGCGTACTTGCTGCCATCAGAAGTTTCCGCACAAAACAATCTGTTGTTGCCACCGCCATGAGTTGGTATTAGTGCCACAACGGGCTTGCCCAATAAACGGGTCGCCGAATGTCTCAAAGAGTCACTATCAGGCGAAGACTGGTTGGCTAATGATGACATCAGCAATCTCCTTCCAGTGGCGACAAAGCGTTACCGGTATGTTCGTTTCAGTTTGGCCAGGCGCAAACAAAACCTTGCGGGTGGCGACAGGGAAGCCAGGTTCAATGAAAACTTCTTCCAGATCGTCAACAAAATAGTCGCAGTCAAGTTCCGAGATCATGCGCACCTTTTCAAAACGGCTATCTGCGAAGTAAACATTTTCTCTTTTGATCCCAAACCCGGTTTTTGAGAAAAAACCCTTGCCGGACATCCAGTCCAGTGCCGCCTGGCGCATATCAGTCTTGAATTCCTTGCAGGCTGCAAATCTGGTTTTGTGGCTCACGATGACAATTTCAATCTTGCTATTGTGGCAAGCAGCCAGAAAATCACTCACACCATCAAATATGCGCGCTTCTTCGAGACGGGGGCCATAGGCCATCGCTTGCAGACGCCGCCACAAATATTCTCCGTTTGGTCGCGCGCGCAACTGGTCACGTACCTGTTTTTTGCCACCGGGAGAATGGTCAAACAGTTCCGTTTCCACAGCCAGGGCTGAGAATAAATGGTCGTATTCCGCAAGGGTATTGTCAAAGTCGAGACCGACTCGCACGGCAAACCTCTCAAGTGCGATTAATATGGCCTCCAGCGTAACTCAAGCTTGGTAAACAAAACCTTTCAGGATCGGGAATAAAGAGCCACATCACGGCCCTGTACCGCTGAATCCTGCTTATTTCATGCCTAAATCCTGCATGGTTTTGATATTGTAATAGTTTTCGTTGCTCATTGGATCAGAAATCTTACCCGCCTTGAACGCTGCCATCAGATCCTGTACGGCATCAGCAATCGTATGCGTTGGAACAAATCCCAGCTCGTTTTTCATCTTTTCGGATGATACATGGTAGGATCGCAAGTCATCGGAAGGGGTGGTTACAATTTCAACTTCGTCACCCACTACATCGCGAACCATTTTCGCAATATCACCAACCGTATGATTTTCATAGCCGGCATTGTAGGTTTTACCATCAATCATCTGATCTTCGTATTGCAGACACTCAAGATATAGATCGGTCATGTCATCGATATGAAGATTAGGCCGTTTTTGTGTACCGCCGAAGACTGTAATCTTGCCATTTTCCACGGCATGGGCCGTCAGGATATTTACGGTCAGGTCAAGCCTCAATCGACGCGCATAACCACATACAGTCGATGGGCGAATAGTCAGTGTAACAAATCCGGGTTCACGTTCTTCTTCCAGAACCTCTTCACACATAGCCTTGAATTTGGAGTAATCAGTAAGAGGTTCCAGCGCCAGATCTTCCGTCACCTCTGGCTCGTCCTTGATACCGTAAACACTGGACGAAGATGCATAGACAAAGCGCTTGACCCCTTCAGCCTTCGCCGCCTGAACCAGTGGTCTGAAGGCATCAAAGTTGATCGATTTCCCCAATTCAGGGTCCAGATCATAACTAGGGTCATTGGAAATACATGCCAGATGTATAACGGCGTCACAACCAGCCAAGGCATCCCTGACAGTTTCTATATTACGCAGATCTCCTTTGACCTGGCGCAACGCTTTATGAGCGGTGTAATCCCCGTAGACATCCTCACCTTCACCATACAAAAACAGATCGAGCACCGTTACCGCATGCCCGGCATCAAGAAGCTTCGGAATCAGATTACTACCAACATAACCAGCGCCGCCAGTTACAAGTACATTCCAGGACTTTTTACTCTCGGTCATGCTCCGAACCTTTTTGCAATTACTTCTTCATTGGCAGCGAGACTGACTGCCAAATCAACAATGGAATGAATGATGCCAAGATGGGCGATTTCAACAAACCCGTAATCCGGCGAAGGCACCCAGGCATTCAAGTCACCCAGCTTTCGCAACCGGTTGCCAGCGTCAAAACCACTCAAGGTTATAACACTCGCGCCAATTTTCCGGGCTGCTCTCGCAGCCAGCACAATATTTTCTGACTCACCTGAACTGGAAATCGCAACAAGAATGTCACCCGCCTGTCCATGAATCTCAATCTGCTTTGAAAAAACTTCCTCGTAGGAATAATCGTTGGCATAACAAGTCAGTGCGGCAGCATCGTTAAAAGCGATGGAACGAATTCGACCGTTTTTGGAAAAATCAGCAGCCATGTGACTGGCATGTGAAGCACTGGCACCATTGCCAACAAACATGACCTTGTTGCCAGAACTGTGCGCGCTTCGGCATTTTTCAATTGCTATATCCACAAAGCTTTCAACGTCGATGACATTTCCATCGCCGTCAGTCACTTCGACAGACATCAACATGCGTGCCGCTTCAGCAAAATATTCGGTGGCGCTACGTTTCATATCGCTCTCTATTTCAACAGGGCGGTCAGGAACTTAACCAGGGGAACTTTTCCAACGGATTGTCTATGTCCAACGATACCGACTTTCAGAGCACCAACAGCGTTGCCAATAAAGCCGGCAACTTCCATTGAAGCGCCACTGGCAATGATTGGTGACGTGATCGCCAGGAAGGCATCACCCGCACCGACTGTATCCACGACTTGCCGGGTAAAAGCCGGAACCCGGCTGACGCCATTATCCGGTTCATACACGACCGAACCATTTTCACCATGCGTTACCGCAAAATTCCGGCAATCGATATGGCTTCTAAGGTTGTCTTCAATCAGGACACCCAAATCTGTAAAAGGATCGCCTGTCGCCAGGCGAGCTTCCGGTGCATCGATAGAGATGTAATCTGCTTCCTGATATTTTGTAATCAGGTTGAAACCATGGTTGGCACTGTTCGACTGGGCATTCACGGCAAGAAAACGAGCCAGGTTTGTCACCTTGTCGATCGACTTTTTAGTCATCAAACCATGACCAAAATCGGTTACGATGACGACATCATAATTTGGAGCACGTTCTTCAATAAGTTTGCAGAATTCATTTTCTGAATGCCCGGATAGAGGTGCATCATCAAAATGATAGACCTCGAATAACTTGCGCATATGGCCCGGATCGACGAAGCGACATTTGCGCGTTGTTGGCACGCCACGACGATAGACAAAACTTGCACTGACATTTTCGTTCAGGCTTTCGCGAATCAAGCTTTCGTAACTGTCGCGTCGTCCCAAACAGGTTAAAACCTCAACCTCTTTGCAAAACGTCGAAAGATGATTGGCTGCAGCAACAACGCCACCAGCGAACACTTCTCGTCCGTCGAAACGACTGGCGATAATGTTTTCCTTGGCGGATTTACCCATCGGCACAGTATATTGATATTCGTCTATGATCGCGTCACCGACCACCAGCACCTTGAGATCTGCAATCTTGTCGATTGCGGCAAGTGCCTTGTCCAGGAAACCCTCGTTGCGCCTGGCATCAAGGTAGGACTGAACTTCCGGATCAAATCTGGCAAAATGTTCATTGATTAGTGAAGACGAAGAAAAGGTAATATCTTCTGTAAAGACAATCGAGCCGCCGTGGCTTTCAACAGCCTGACGCTCAAGATCAATTCCACCCGTAACATCTTCATCTGACTCTATGTAATCCTGACCTTTGACATAGGCGTCTGGCTTGATGATGTCGATGACCTGTTCCGCTGTTGGAAAAAAACTGATCCCGGCCCAGTCGACACACTCCATTGCAGCAAGCATTTCAGCCCGTATTTGATCGTGAAAAACAGGACGGTCCGGACCTTTATTGACATGTTCGTCTGCCGTGCAAGTCACTATCAGGATATCGCCTTCTCGAGCAGCAGCTTCCAGATGGCGCACATGCCCCAGATGCACAAGATCAAAAACACCGTGCGCCAACACAACTGAACGACCGGCTGAGCGTGCTTTCTCTGCTACGATCGCCAATTCATCCAGTGACTTTATCTTGTCGCGGGCTTGCGAGCGTACAAGCGTCGGCAATGGCGTAACGTTAGGTACAGGTCTCAAGGTCATGGCGTTGATATTGTCAGGCGCTCTGCCTGCTCATCCTTTAATAAATGCAACAATTTGTGAGAAGTTACACAAACAGACTTGGGCTGATCTCTACGGTTATTTCTGATCCGGAAACTTTCTCCGGCTTTTCCTTCGGGAACCAACGCAAGATTGATACCAGATAAGTTACTAACATTCAGAAAACACTACAATTAGTGAATTTTCTTCTTTCCCTACCTGATCCAGGCAACATTACCGCCGTCTGTTTAAGATCAGGTAAATCAAAAGTGACACTTTTTAACCTTATTCAGGAATTTGTCTGGTTTTGGACCGAACTTGCACGGAAATTGCAGCGTTCCCGTCGACTAGTGCCGTCAATCCACTATTTGAGGGCACATTATGCCATAAACCGGCAAAAACTGCCGGGTTACAGGTCGATCAGTCAGGAACCAGGTAAATGTTACCCCTTTCGAACACGAGTGAAACACCGAAGTTTACGCTGCCAACGTTTGATTTCAATTCGTTGTCGAGCTTTTACACGACCGGTGCGTTCATGGGGGTTTCGAAGCATGCCGACAAGCTGGCTTCCGGCGCTCTCAAAGATATTCTGGATATTGATACAAAAGCACCCATCCCGCCATGGATGCTGGCTCGGCAAAAAACAGGCACAATTGAAGAGCGTGTATTTTCCGGCAAGGATGTCATTGATCTGACAGACCCGTTGTTTGATCGGGATGATGTCGACGATGACTACAAAAACCTGTTCGCCATATATAAAGGACTGGCAAAACTTGAAGAGCTGACAGAATACGCCGGAACCTCTGAGGGCAACGCGATGGCCACATTGCTCGAGCGTCAGTACGATCGTTACATGAAGGAAATCAAGGCCTTCGTAAACTCCACCGAATTCTCAGACATCAACCTGGTCGCAGAACTTAAATCAGATGTTCTGAAGTCAACAATTGCCATTCCGCCTGCTTCGGATGATACAGCTTTCCGCGGTAAACATATTGCATCGACGAGAGATTCTGCCGTGACTGGCCTGACGGCTGCGGATGCCTTTACGATAACTGTCACTGTCGACAGTGTCGCGACGGATGTCGTTGTAAATTTGTCCAGCGCCGCCAGCCTGTCCCTTGATGACATAGCGACACAAATAAATTCAGACCTTAGTGGCGCAGGTTTTTCCAGTACGTTCGCTGTACATAGAGAATCCGAAACTGCCTACGGACTTGAGGCCAGCGTTGGCAGTGGAGAAAGCCTGTCTCTTGCACATGCAGCTGCGGCAGAGTCCAGCTCTGTCTATGTTACCGGCAGGACCGGCAGCGGTGACCTTGCAGACGGTTTTTTGTTAAAGGTCGATGACCTGGCTTCAGCCGACCCAACACAGCAATTTTATGAAAATATTGGCAGCACCTATGACGGCGAGTTTCATGGTGATAGCGCCAACGGTGTTGCGACAGATTCAAAAGGCAACGTATACGTCGTTGGCACAACTTCCGGCGACATGGAAGGCCAGATTAATGTCGATGGATCAGACATTTTCCTGCGCAAATATGACGCCAGTGGCGCCCTTCTATTTTCAAGAATGCTGGGATCGACACAGTCTGCTGGCGGATTCTCCGTAGCCGTCGATGCAAGTGATAACGTTGTAATTGCGGGACAAACCGGTGGATCGCTATCCGCCGCTGCTTATGACTTTGGCACGGACAACTTCATTTCGAAATTTGATTCAGAAGGTGAAGAACTCTGGACCCGCCAACTTGGTCCTTATGCAATGGACGCAGCACTGGATATTACCTTTGACACCAGCGGAAATATCTATGCTGCCGGCATCACTGAAGGCGCAATTGATTCTGGCCAAACATACAGCGGCGGCATGGATGCCTATATCGCCAAACTTGATACTGATGGGACACTGGCATTTAACAAGCAATTCTCCAGCGCGGGCGACGAAACGGCCACAGGTATCGCTGTTAATGGTTCTGGTGACATCTTTGTAACAGGCATGGCCGACGCCGACGGGTATGTGCGTAAATACGATAGCACCGGAACGCTCACCTACGACCAAAGCCTTGGAACAGTTGGCACTGATGGTGATATCACCGGCATCGCGCTAGACAGTAATGGTGATCCCTATATTTCAGGATATACTTCCAGTAGCACGCTCGCCGCTTCAGTTGTGAACGCCCACAGTGGCGGTGTTGATGGCTTTGTACTATCCGTTGATGATACCGGTGCCAGCGCATCTGTGAATTATGTCACATATGTCGGCACAACAGGTACAGACATGAACTACGGCATCGCGGTAGATACAACAACCAACGACGTTTACGTCACCGGCAGCACGGATGGCACTCTGACAGGTGAAACACAATCCAGCAGCCTCGATGGTCACATGGCCAAGTTCAATTCAACAGGCACACTTCAATATACCCATCAGTTTGGTGGTGGTATGACCCACCAGGGATACGATATCGACTTTGATGCCGATGGCTCAAACACACTTTCCAAGCTTGGCCTGCCAGGCGGTCCGATCCCGGTTGAAAACTCCCTGACAGTTGGTGCACGCACAACAGTTCGTGATTCACAGACTTTCTTTATCGGCCTGAACGACACCGAAACCAAAGTCACAATTGACCAGGACGATACGTTTGGCTTCCTGACATTCAAGATCAACAAAATTCTTGGTATCCAGGGACGTGCTTCACTGACGGACGATGTAGATCAAAGAGTATTTCAAATTGAGGCCCTGAACGGAAACAAGATTTCAATTTCCGCTGGTACAAGCAATTTCAACGCTTTGCCGGGATTGGGGTTGAAAGAGACCACCTTGTTCGGCAAATTTGAAGAAGGTGACAGGATCGGTGAATTGTCCGCTGATCAAATGGCATTTGCGCTTGGCTTGGTTGGAGATATTGATTTGTCAACGACAGACAAGGCAACAGAAGCCATGACATTGGCAACAAATGCCATGCGTGAAATCAAGGACGCATACAAGTTCGTCACAGACGGCCCACAGGATGAGAACGAGTTTCAGTCCCAGGGATCTGCTTCTGCCTACACCCTTGGACGAATTGCAGCATATGAAGGTGCGCTGAATGCAATCGCCAGCATGAATATTCAGCCACTGACGAGTACTTCAACTTAATCAACCTGCAAATTTCCACGCCAATATTCGTGAAAATCTACTATTTTTGAAAATTTATTCTTTAATTTTCAAATAGTTATAAAATAAACGTTTGGGTATCCAACAATTTGATTGCCCCCGTGTCCAGACGGGCTTAGAATTCCTCTCGAAATGTGGGGGATTAACCCGTCCGCGCCCTTTATGGCGTGAGATAACCGGAGATACAGGGATGAAAGATAGTTTGGTCGAAGGCCTGAGTGTGACGCGCAAATTTACCGTCGACAAGGCACGTACAATCGACTTTATGGGCGAAGACCTTCGCATATACGCTACTCCAGAACTAATTCGCGATATTGAGCAAACCTGCCGTGATTTGCTGGTCGAACATTGTGATGAGGGTGAGGACAGTGTGGGAACGCATGTATCTGTTGCTCACACCGCAGCAACCCCTATGGGCATGGACGTTGAGATCACTGCGACCGTTGCAAAAGTCGAAGGCAGACTGGTGACCCTTGAGGTTGTCGCTTCCGACAATCTTGAAGAATGCGGTAAGGGCAAGCACACCCGGTTTGTGGTTGATATGGCCAAGACCGGTGAACGATTGGCAGCAAAAGTCGCCAAAGCCAACGTCTAGATCAAGGACAGCAAATTGGAGCCTGGTTTCAGGCAAATCAGGCTCCAGTGAACAAATTCAACAGATCATGAGGATAGTCCGATGACGGATGTTTCCAATTCACCCGATGCAAAATCCAAGGAAACCATAAAAGGTGCTGGCGACAACAGTCGCAAGAAAGTACCGGTCTATTGTTACCAGTGCGTGGCGGGGCCGGATCTGTTGAAGGTCGAAGTCGAAGACGGCGTTGCGACACGTGTCGAAAGTAATTTTGACATAACTGATCAACACCCCGGCGGCGGGCGCGTCTGTGTTAAGGCCTATGGCCTCGTGCAAAAAACCTACAACCCCAATCGTATCCAGCAACCCATGAAGCGAACCAATCCCAAAAAGGGACGGGACGAAGATCCGGGTTTTGTGCCAATATCATGGGACGAAGCCTTGGACATCGTTGCTGATCGCATGAAGGAAATGCGTGCCAAAGGCTTGCGTGATGAAAGTGGCTTTCCACGCCTTGCCATGACAACCGGTGGCGGCGGCACACCCGTTCAATATATGGGCTCATGGCCTGCCTTTCTGGGTGCCTGGGGTGCCATCGATCAAGGATATGGTGCTGGCCAGGGTGTGAAATGTTATCATTCAGAACACCTGTATGGTGAATTGTGGCACCGCGCGTTCACGATCTCGCTGGATACGCCCTATACAGAATATGTCATTAACTGCGGCCACAACATTGAAGCCGCCAGCGGCGTTGTTGGTGTCTGGCGCGAAGCGAATGCCCGTGAGCGTGGTCTCAAACGCGTACAGGTAGAACCTCATCTTTCCGTTACCGGCGCGTTGTCCGCGGAATGGGTGCCGATCAAGCCAAAGACAGATGCTGCGTTTCTTTATGCCCTGATTCACCGGATCATTGTCGAGCGTAACTGGGAAGAGATTTGTGATATTCCCTACATCGGCGACGATACAAATTCGCCTTATCTCGTTGGTCCCAATGGATACTTTCTCCGCGATCCGGAAACCCGCAAACCCCTGATCTGGGACTTGAGTGACAACACCGCAAAAACCCATGATGCCAATATTGGCAAGCCCGGGATTGCTGGTACATACACAGCATCAGGCGTTGAAGAAGGCGCTGACGGCGAAGAATGGTCACACACTGACATTGAGGCCAGTACTTCCTTCCAGAAACTGATCGAACACATCACACCTTATTCTCCTGAATGGGCAGAAGAGACCTGCGACGTACCTGCCGAGAATATCCGACGCATCGCCGACGAATTCGTCGCCCATGCCCGAATCGGTGAAACCATCGAAATCGAAGGCGAAACCCTGCCCTTCCGGCCCGTCTCGGTCATGTTGGGTAAATCAGTCAACAATGGCTGGGGTGGTTACAACTGCTGTTGGGCACGTACTGTCCTATGTACCCTGGTAGGCTCACTTGAAGTTCCTGGTGGCACCCTGGGAACAGCCGTGAAACTAAATCGTCCGGCGGACAATCGGCGTAAATCGGCAACCCCTGGCCCAGATGGGTTCATGCACTACCCGTTCAATGAAACATCAAAAGAAGGTTGGCAGAAAGATCCGAAAATCCGCAACGGCTACAATACATTGGTTCCCCTGGCGGCCAACTCGCCGTGGTCCGCGGCTTTGGGGCCAGCTCATTTGCCGTGGTTGTTCCAGAAACAACAGCCCGCCAACTGGCCTAAACAGACCAATCCGGATATGTGGATTTGCTATCGTACAAACCCGTCCATTTCGCACTGGAACGGGCCGGAGATTGCCAAACGCATTGCAGAATTTCCGTTTACTGTCGCGTTTGCCTATACGGACGACGAAACAAACCACATGGCAGACATCCTGCTGCCAGAAGCAACTGACCTTGAAGGATTACAGTTAATCCGCATCGGTGGCACCAAATTTGTTCAGCAATACTGGAAACACCAGGGATGGGCCATTCGTCAGCCTGTCGCCGAGCCTGTCACCGATATTATGGATATGACAGACATCGCAACGGAACTGGCGAAACGTGTTGGCATCCTCGAAGAATATAATTCAGCTATTAACCGCGGGGCTGCGGGTCAGCGACTGACCAAGGATGAATTCGACTATGGTCTCGACCCTGCTGTACCACATAGCCGTGATGAAATCTGGGACGCCGTAGCCAAAGCCGCCAGCCACGATCTTTCAGATGGTGAGGAAGTTCATGACCTTGAGTGGTTCAAGGAGAACAGCCATATGTTGGCACCATTCTCCCAACTGGAATGGTATCTGTATCCGGCTATTAAAAGTCAGGGCATGCGCTTCGAACTACCTTACCAGGAGCGGATCAAACGTCACGGCACACAGCTTTCCAATCGCCTGCATGAACAAGGCATCGAATGGTGGGACGCCCAGCTTAAAGAATATGAACCGCTACCATCGTGGGAGCCCTTCCCTGAAATCTGGAAGAATTATGCGACCGAAGTCGGCAAAAACCCGGACGACTATCAGTTCTGGGCCCTGACAGCCCGGTCTATGCAATATTCATGGGGTGCCAACGTTGGTCTGCCTCTGATCAAGGAAGTTGCGGACAACATTGCTGGACACAAGGGTGTCATCATCAACCGTGAGGCTGGCAAGAAGCTGGGTCTGGAAGACGGCGACCCGGTAATTCTGGAAAGCCCGACCGGTATCTCCAAAGGGTACGCAGTGTTCAGATCAGGTATTCGCCCCGACACCATCCTGATGATTGGTCAGTTTGACCACTGGAAACAACCTGTCGCCAAAGACTTCAAGCTCGCGAGTTTGAATTCACTGTCCGACATTTCCCTGTCGCTGACAGATGGCACGGGTTCGGGCGCTGATCTTGTTCGCGTCAAGATAACAAGAGGCGAAGGTCCAAAGCGGGATTTGACATGAGCATGAATACCAATAACACCCCGACCGTCGATCCCGCAAAACGCTGGGGCATGATCGTTGATCTAAATCGCTGCGTCGGTTGCCAGACTTGTACCATCGCCTGCAAGCACGCCAATGACACGCCACCGACTGTTCAATGGCGCCGCGTTCTTGACGTTGAACTTGGTACTTTCCCTGATGTCCAGCGTTTGTTTATGGTCACGGGCTGCCAGCATTGTGAAGAGCCACCGTGCGTGCCCGTGTGCCCGACGGGTGCCACTGCTCAACGTGCCGATGGCCTTGTCACGATGGATTATGACCTGTGTATCGGGTGTTCCTACTGTGCCGTATCCTGCCCCTATCAGGCGCGCACAATTGTGCATGAAAACAAAAGCTATTACGGCGGGGAACTGACACGTCAGGAAAAGGCCACGGCCCATCCGGAACGGGTCAGCGTTATGTCCAAGTGCACCTTCTGTGTCAGCCGCATTGATGAAGCTGCGGAAACGGGTCAAACGCCAGGTGTTGACCCACTTGTGACACCGGCCTGTTCTGCCTCTTGCATCGCCCAGGCTTTGCATTTTGGTGATTTCAATGATCCACAAAGTAATGTGTCGAAGTTGTCTACTGAAAAGAAGACTTTCCAGATGCATGAAGAGCTGGGGACCAACCCACAAATAAAATATGTTTACGACTTGCCCAAATCAACACCAGGTCGCGAAGCGCGCAACGACGAAACCGGCGACGAGATATATGCAGACCCTTCTCATCCCTTGACCGGTCGTCGCCAACAATTCTGGGACTGGAAAGGTGCCACCAACTTTATCTTGGGTGGCATGGGTTCTGGTCTGATTGTTGTGACCTGGATTGGATTGTTACTGGGAAATGTCAACTTGAACTTCGTGCCGTGGATTAATGCCGCTGGCGCTGCCACCATGGCGCTTGGTCTGTTGACTTTGCTTTTCAAGATTGGAAGGCCTCTTCGTATCCTGAATGCCCTGAGACGTCCCCAGTCCTCCTGGATGTCGAGAGAAATCTATCTGGCAGCAGTATTCTTTCCAGCCGTCGGCCTCGATTTCCTACCATGGTTGTTTGGATTTTCTATTCTAAGCCCACAAGCATTAACGGTGCTGCATGCCTTGATCGGACTGTGTGGTGCAGGTTTTCTGTTTGCCCAGGCTCGTATTCTCTTTGCCGCCAAAGGCATACCAGCCTGGCGGGCACCATTGATCCCATGGATGATTATCGCAACAGGCCTCTTTGAAGGTGTTGGAATTCTGGCGCTCGCTCAGGCCGCGTTCCCCGGTGCATTTGCTGATCCAGCATATTTGATAACGGCAGGTTCCCTGCTTGCTGCGGCCAACTTCTTACTCTGGCAAATCTACCGGAAAAAAGCCGCAGCCTATGGCATTGGTCCTTTGGCCCGAAAGGAATTTCAGTCCGTAAGTTTCCTACTGGTTGTCGCCGGACAGCTAATTCCCTGGGCGCTGCTGTTCGCGATGCAGGCGCAGCCTGATCTGGGAAATTCGCTGACATTTGGTGTTGCGGGCCTCGGTATTCTGTTTGGCGGCTGGCTCTGGAAAAAGACTGTGCTCCTGAATGCCAGCTATCAACAGGGCTTTGCCCTTCCACGCATGCCGCAACGAGGCTCTGGTGACAGGGCTGCACCCGCGCGCATGGGGCTGTCTTGATCCATGGCCTCTACGTTGAAAAAATCGCCAGTCAGGCGTAAGCGAACAGCGATGTATCAACCCGAACTGGAACGCATTTCCAGGCGGGAATTGCGGGCGTTGCAACTGGCACGATTGCAAAAAACTGTCCGGCATGCCTACCGCAATGTTCCTGCTGTAAAAGCCAAATTTGATGACGCCGGTGTAAAGCCCGCTGATTTGAAAACGCTGAAGGACATAGCGAAGTTTCCCTTTGCACGCAAAAGTGACCTGCGGGACAATTACCCGCTGGGGCTATTTGCAATACCCCAGGAAAAGCTTGTGCGGGTGCACGGATCGTCCGGCACCACAGGAAAGCCGACGATAGTTGGTTACAGCAAGAAAGACATGAAAAGCTGGTCGACCTTGATGGCCCGTTCAATGGTCGCAGCGGGTGTCAAACCCGGCGATGTCTTGCAAAACTCTATTGGTTACGGCCTGTTCACAGGTGGTCTGGGCTTTCACGGTGGTGCCGAAGAACTTGGCTGTACCGTCGTCCCCCTTTCTGGTGGCAATACCGATCGCCAGATCATGATGCTGATCGATATGCAGGCGGATGTTTTGATATCCACGCCTTCCTATGCCCTGAACATCGCAGATGTCGCGGAGGCAGCTGGCATCGACCTGAAAAAAGCGCCGGTCCGGGTGGCCCTGTGTGGTGCTGAAGCGGCAACCGATGCTTTGCGCGCCGAAGCCGGTCGTCGCCTGGGCCTGACCATGATCGATCATTACGGACTGTCGGAAGTTATGGGCCCTGGTGTCGCGGCGGAATGCCTTGAAGGTGCCCTGGACCCGGATACACCCGGTGGACTTCATTTGTGGGAAGATCATTTCTATTTCGAGATCATTGATCCAAAAACCGGAGACGTGTTGCCGGAAGGTGAGACCGGCGAACTGGTCATCACAACCCTGAGCAAGGAAGCGTTGCCGATGGTGCGTTATCGCACCGGCGACATAACCCATATTATACCGGGCAAATGCGTCTGCGGACGCACACATCGCCGTATGGCGCGGGCCAAAGGGCGCAGCGACGATATGTTGGTGATCCGGGGCGTGAATGTTTATCCCTCTGCTGTCGAAGAAGCCTTGATCGGATTGCCCGGCGTCGCACCGCATTACCAACTTGTGGTACGCGACGGTAAATCCATGACGATGGTCGATGTCGAAGTTGAGGCGTTGCCAACCGTCAAGAAGGGCGATTACGCCAAAATTACGAAAATGATTTCCGAACGATTGAAACAGGCAACCGGCGTGAGCTTCAAAGTGATCGTTGTTGGTCCTGGTAAAGTACCGCGGTCTGAAGGCAAGGCCGTGCGCGTAAGAGATTTGAGAAAGGCCTGAAAATGAACTCTGTATTGCAAATGACCGTTAACGGTCGCCCACGCGCAGATGTTGTCGCTGACAACATGCTGCTCGTCG
>Ga0233449_1001718_pt1 | contig 18794 bp, 18 predicted proteins | sample SI_124_October20_FD_183012 | JGI IMG/M metagenome (GOLD analysis project Ga0233449, IMG submission 183012) | Seawater microbial communities from Saanich Inlet, British Columbia, Canada - SI_124_October2016_200_MG | ecosystem: Environmental > Aquatic > Marine > Inlet | place: Canada: British... | reverse complement strand
ATGAATAATATGGGCTAGCTCCTCTTCGAGTTTCTGAACGCAAGTCAGCCGCAATGATTCTGCGCATCTTGGGATGTTGCTTGATTTCCTGGCTTGTTTGAAGAAAGCTGGATAAGCACAAATGTTAGAAGGCAAGGGAAAGCAATTTGAAACTGTTCACACAGCCTGAGGTGAAAGCCGTTTTCGAATCCTATCCAGTAGATTTGAAAGCGAGGCTTCTGTACTTACGGCATCTGATTTTTTCGGTGGCCTCCGAGAGTGCTGTTATTGGGCCATTAACGGAAACCCTCAAATGGGGGCAGCCTGGATATCTCACTGAACAAAGTAAAAGTGGCGTGACCGTGCGCATTGACGGTATTAAGCCTGAAAAGAACCAAATAGCAGATTCATATGGACTATATGTACATTGCAATACGTCGCTGGTGTCTGACTGGCGGGACATTTTTCAAGATGTTCTGGCGTTCGAGGGCAACCGGTGTATTCGCTTCAGCATAGAAGAAGACCCACCAGAAGATGCGCTGCGTCACTGTATCGAGATGGCCCTTACCTATCATCTCAAGCCTTCAAGGACGAAGAAAATTGCTTGATTTAGAGACATAGTTTCATCCACAAATCATGCAACTGACTATTGAACTGGCGTCCTTAAACCTCAAAACGGAAATGAATAATGATCCGACACTGTGTATTTCTGAAGTTCAGGGACGAGATTTCCAATAGTGATAAGCAGGCGATATACGACAAGCTGAACCGGCTTCGTGATCACCTGAGGGGGGTCGTAAACGCATCATTCGGGACCAATGTGTCTCCGGAAGGCATGGGCAGGGGGTTTGAGGACGGCTTTACCATGGACTTTGTTGATGCCGCCGCGCGTGATCACTATCTGGAAGACCCGGAACACAGAAAAGTTGGAGCCGAAATGGTTGCCATGCTGGAAGGTGGCCGTGAGGAAGGGTTGGCGGTTTTCGACCTGGAAGTCTGACTGGGTCTGGAGGCATTGTAATTGCTACTTCGAGCGCATCTCGAAGTCTTAACGATCCAGCAAATGGGCAAATATGCTCAGCCTTGAACTCGCATTGATAGCGCGGGTTTTATGCCCTGTGCCGGTCGTGTCGTCACCAAGAAAAATATCCCCCGGGTGAATATTCCTTGTCATGCCGTTGCTGGTTTCAACTTGCATGCCCGATGTCAGATTGAGCACAAATTGTCTTTGTGGCGCATTGTGGAAGCCGTGATCCAATGAACCCGGTTTGAAGACGAACTGATAACCTTCAAGAGCCATAGGTGCGGTAGCCTCGCCAAGGGGGGCATCGTAATTATAAGTCAACGTTTCATCAACGAATTGCGAGCCGCCGTCTGATCCAGCTATTGCACGGGTAAAAGCGAATGTTCGATGTTGAGCGGCTTCCAGCAACGGCCAATCCGGGCGGATCTTATCCCCGATTTCGATCAGGGCGGTGTGCATCTCCCGTCCACCGACCACCCTTGTCTTGTGCCCCTTACCAGTGGTATCAAGAATGTCGATCATGTCGCCGGCCCCAAATAGCCGGCACTCACCCTTTCCGTCTTCAATTTCCATCTGTCCATCGAGCACCACGATAATCCGACGTCGGGATGCTGTATGAAAGTCCAGTGCAAAATCTGGTGGCGTCCAGACAAATGAAATTTCCTGAGCTGGATAGACTTCCGATTCAGCGCCATGTGCGTGCGTATTCTGAAGAGGAATTTCTGCCTCTTCAAAAAATGCTGGACCGTCTCCATCTGGCACAATACGCACCAGTGCTACGGAATTTGGAAATTCGGGATTGTTCAAGCCACGTACTCCTGATGGGTAACTATCAGCGGACGTATTAGATCCAGGGTTCGGCGAGTTTAACCCCATCACCGATGAGATGTATAATGATCAACGTTCTCCAAACACTGAAATTGGCTGAGTAAGCCTATTCCGCTTCACTTTTTTGATGCCACCACAAATTTGCGGCATCAAAGGTAGCGTGGTAAACAGCGTCTCCCATGGCCTGACCAACTGTTGTATGCAGCCCCGCATATGGTGCGCGTGCGGTCGCAATTGGACAGGCAACAACAATGCAATCTGTACCGGTTCCGGACAGCCTGGTTTGATCTGAAAAATGTTCCATGTGGCAATCCAGAAGGGCGGCTGTTTTCGCCTGGGTAACAATCGATGATGCTTCGACCAACGCGCCATCGCTCAGCGGGATGTTGACGTGGCAAAGTATGTTGATCGTGCCATATCCAGTTGTATGAGATTGACCGTCGGGGAACCCTACGTACGATCCGTTGTCGAGGCCAAGCGTCAACATACACTGCGCCGTCGTATCTGATTTTGAACTCTCACGTAAATGATGATGGCGGATATCGCGCGAGGTCATCAAGCCAACGGCTTCGCCCAGGCCGTTTTTGACCATCTTTCGTTTCAGGAATTCGCACGCGTCACTGTCTGCTGACAAGTCACTATCGCTGACTTCAAGCCAGGCGACACTGTCAGCTTGTGCATATCCTGGATGTGTAATCGACCAACTCAGCATTCTTTGAGGTTCGCTGAATCTGGCGATCAGCCATGGTTTCTCCAAAGTGTAGCTAAATCCCATTGGGCATCCATTTTTGTGGGGCTAAGCGTCAAGACAGGGATGATGTTAAATTCGGGGCAGTAATAGCATCCGCATATTGCAACACTTATGCGGATGGGACAAAGTCACAAGCAAATCATTTCAGTTGTTTCGCTGGATAGAGGACCGACACATGCATGACTTTCCTTCCAATTCCGACGATCAAGTGACTCTCGCGAACTGGCGAACAGCACCCTTCAATCAGTGGGCCTTTCAACATGTCCGCGAGGTCATTCCCTCAGCTGATATTGCAAATGATCCCGCTGGCGTTCGAGAACTCTCAGTTGATCCTGTTGATCTGTCCGATTTGTCGTTGACCAGAGAAGGGCAAGCTATTGATTTTGAAGGGTTTCTGGACCAAACATTAACCGATGGTTTCGTTGTTTTACACAAGGGAAAACTCGTTTACGAGCATTACGCGCATGGCATGACAGAGGTAACACCACACATTTTGATGTCTGTGTCCAAATCGATGCTGGGCTTGTTGGCTGGTATTTTGATCGATCAGAATGTTCTGAATGAAGAGGCGCTGGTGACGGATTACATACCTGAACTTGCGGATACGGCCTATGCCGGGGCAACGATCAGGCACTTGCTCGACATGCGCGCCGGTATCGAGTTTGACGAGGATTATCTGATAACTTCTGGCCCGATTGTTGAGTATCGTAAAGCAACTAACTGGAATCCACTTGATCCGGGTGATGTTCCGTCTGACTTGCGTAGCTTCTTTTCGTCATTGACGAGTTCAGACGGTCCGCACGATGGGAGGTTTCACTATGTATCGCCAAATACAGATCTGCTGGCATGGATAATTGAACGGGCTGCGGGTCGACGATATGCAGACTTGATGAGTGAATATCTGTGGCGGCCCATAGGTGCTGGTACAAGTGCCTACATCACCGTCGACCGGTTAGGTGCTCCGCGAGCAGCCGGGGGGATGTGCATTACAACTAAGGATCTGGCTCTGGTGGGCCAACTGTTAATCGAAAATGGCCGACGGGGACAAAATCAGATTGTACCTGAAGCATGGATTGATGATTTGGAATCTGGTGGTGATGCACAGGCATGGAAAACGGGTGACTTTATTGATCATTTTCCCGGGCTCCCAATTCGCTATCGCAGCAAGTGGTATGTTCTTGAAGAAAGTTCTCCCATTTTGTTTTGCCTTGGCATTCACGGCCAATATTTGTTTGTTGATCGTGAGAACGAAATCTCAATTGCCAAACATTCTTCCCGTGGATTGCCATTGGATGACGGAGATGAAAATCTGGCAATTCAGGCTGCATTGGCCATACGCGAGAGGTTGATTTGAAAAGTCAGAGGATGTCAGTTTTACATTTTGCGTGCCCGCACCAGCTTAATAGCCAGGATGATTCCTGGTAACAGGTGCCAGAAAACGTCGAATATATCGATGGGTTTGACTAGAGTTCCAGCCATCAGCATGTTGAATTTTTCGAGCAAATGTGGCTGTGGACTAAAAGGGGCAAGTGCCATCAGTAATGTGACGGCTATCAAGCCAGGTGTCGGAATTTTATCGATCAGGTTCATAAGCGGTTTTTAGATAGAAAGATCATTGTCTGCAAGTCAGAACCAAAGATGATTTTTCTGCGAGTTGAAGTCTTCACGGAATTTGTCAAAATTTGAGCAAGAAACGTGTTTTGAACAAGGAACAAACGCATGCGAGCTTATGAAATTGTCAGTGATGGTGGTGTAGATGCCCTGCAACTTGGTGAAAATTTTTTGGCGGCCCCTGGACCTGGTGAAGTCAGGGTAAAGATGCATGCCAATTCAATAAATTATCGCGATTTGTCGACTATCGAAAATCCGGTCGGCCGTGGGTTTGATTATCCCCGGGTCCCCAACTCCGATGGAGCAGGTATCGTAACAGCACTTGGTGTGGGCGTGTCGGGTTTGCACGTGGGCGACAAGGTTGCTAGTTGCTTTATGCAGAACTGGCCAGCAGGCGGTATCACGGCTGAGGTACAAGCCAGTGCCCTGGGCGGTGCGGTTGACGGTGTTCTGGCGGAAGAGGTCAATCTGAAAGCCGAGGGTGTTATTGCATATCCCGACCACCTCAGCTTTCAGGAAGCTGCCTGTCTACCCTGTGCCGGTTTAACAGCATGGAATTGTTTGATGGTGCAGGGGGACATGAAACCAGGTGATACAATCCTGTTGCTGGGTACCGGTGGCGTTTCAATTTTTGGTTTGCAGTTTGCAGCTATGTGTGGCGTTCGCGTGATTATAACCTCGTCTTCGAATGCCAAGTTGGAGCGTGCAAAGGAGATGGGGGCCTGGGCCACGATTAATTATCGCGACAATCCGGAATGGCAAGAGGAAGTTCTGCGTTTGACAGAAGGGAAAGGTGTGGATATTGCGTTGGAGACAGGCGGGGGCGGGACCCTGCCTCGCACCATTGACGCCGTTCGAATCGGGGGAACAATATCATTGGTTGGCGTGTTGACAGGGGGTGAAATCAATCCAACTGCCATCATGCGAAAATCAATTCGCTTGCAAGGCGTTTATGTAGGTTCACGCAAAATGTTTGCCGATATGAATGCTGCGATTTCAGCCAATGGTTTGAAGCCTGTTATCAGCGAAGAATACACATTCGATAACGCCCGTGACGCCTATCACGCCATGCGGGCTGCGGGACACTTCGGCAAAATTGTTATCACCATGTAGGCTTTGTGGCTGGCTAATGGTCGAATACTATTTCTGTTTCGCCCGGTTGAAGGCCTCGGCCAAGGCTGTCAAAGCAGGCTCCTGCTTCGGCATGGCTTTGCCCTGTGGTTTCGCCGATTTCTGATCTGCATCACGGGCCTTGTTCGCGCCGCTCCTGGATTTATTGCCCTTAGCCTGTTTGTCAGGCTTGCGGGTATGGCCTTCGCCGGATTTCATGGTTAGCGAGATGCGTTTTCTTGGCAAATCAATTTCCTGTACCGTCACTTTCACTACGTCACCCGGCTTTACGACTTCGCGCGGGTCTTTGACGAATGTATCTGACAGTTGGGAGATATGAACAAGACCATCCTGGTGTACACCGACATCCACAAACGCACCAAAGTTGGCCACATTGGTGACAACGCCTTCCAGTATCATGCCAGGTTTGAGGTCAGATACTTTCTCGACACCCTCTTTGAACTCGGCAGTCTTGAATTCAGGCCGTGGATCGCGGCCAGGCTTTTTCAGTTCTTCGATTATGTCCTGAACGGTAGCTTCACCGAAGGAATCGTCAACAAAGTCAACCGGGTCAATTTCGCCAAGTGCCGCAGAATCACCGATCAGATCGCGAATACCCTTACTGGTTTTATCCAGAATGCGCTCGACAAGCGGGTAGGATTCCGGATGGACTGACGAACGATCCAGGGGGTTGTCGCCATCCATAACACGCAAAAATCCAGCACATTGTTCAAACGTCTTGTCACCCAGCATGGATACTTTTTTCAGGTCCTCACGAGATTTGAAAGCGCCATGTGTGTCGCGATAGTCAACAATGTTCCGGGCCTGGGAATCGCCAAGGCCCGAGACGCGAGCTAACAAGGGGGATGAAGCCATATTGAGATCAACACCAACAGCGTTTACGCAATCCTCCACAACACCATTCAAGGCACGTTCCAGATGAAATTCAGACAGGTCATGCTGGTATTGGCCGACACCAATTGCTTTTGGATCAATTTTAACCAGCTCAGCCAGTGGATCCTGGAGGCGACGCCCGATGGATGCGGCACCTCGCAAGGTAACATCGACATCCGGCATTTCCTTTGACGCATATTCAGAAGCTGAATAAATTGAAGCTCCTGCTTCCGATACCATGATCTTGGTGAGCTTCAGTTCGGGGTGCTTCTTTACGATCTCGGCTGCCAGTTGATCTGTTTCCCGTGAAGCTGTTCCATTGCCGATAGATATCAGTTCTGCCCGGTGACGCATGGCCAAGCCTGAAATGATTGCAATAGCCTCATCCCATTGTTTTTGCGGCTGATGGGGATAAATCACGGCTGTATCAACCAGTTTTCCCGTAGCGTCGACAACTGCAACTTTCACCCCAGTCCGAAAGCCCGGATCAAGTGCGATTGTTGTGCGCGGACCTGCAGGTGCAGCAAGCAACAAATCCCGCAGGTTGCCCGCAAAAACCCGTATTCCTTCTTCTTCGGCGGCATTCCAAAGCCGCGTCATCAGTTCCAATTCAATATGCATGGCGATTTTGACCCGCCAGGCCCAGCCGGCAACTTTCAATAACCAACTATCTGCCGGGCGACCCTGATCAGATATCGCAAACTGATTTGCAATCTGGATTTCACAAGGATGGGGACGTGGCGGAGTATCGGGATCACCAACAACAATTGATACCCTGAGAATTTCTTCTTTGCGTCCCCGGAAAACTGCGAGTGCCCGGTGAGACGGAACCTTGTTGATGGGTTCGGCGTAGTCAAAATAGTCCTTGAATTTTGCGCCGTCTGTTTCCTTGCCTTCTATTATACGAGAGACCAGTTTGGCATTTTCCCAAACGTAATCCCGTAGGGAACCGACAAGCTGGGCATCCTCAGCAAACTGCTCCACCAATATTTGACGGGCTCCTTCGAGTGCTGCTGTTGCATCAGTGATTGCAGTGTCGTCTTTCGCATCCGGCCGAAGATATTTGAGAGCTTCTGTGTCCGGGTCCAGTTCCGGGTTTGCCAGAAGATCATGTGCAAGGGGCTCCAGACCAGCTTCACGGGCGATCATTGCCTTGGTGCGTCTCTTGGGCTTGTAAGGCAGGTACAGGTCTTCCAGGCGAGCCTTGTTGTCTGCAGTCAGGATAGACGTTCGCAGTTCATCGGTCATTTTATCCTGATCTTCAATGCTGGAAATAATCGCCGCCCGGCGTTTTTCCAATTCTCTGAGATATCTCAACCGTTCTTCCAGCATTCTCAGTTGAGCGTCATCAAGACCACCCGTAACTTCTTTCCTGTAACGCGCAACAAATGGCACAGTTGCGCCATCATCCAGTAATTCGATGGCGGCAAGGACCTGCGTTTCATTGACAGCAAGTTCCAGTGCAATCTGGACGGAAATCGGTTTCATCAAGAACCTCGTTGGGTGATCAGGAGCGGCGGTTTTACCCTTCCAACCTGGCACCTGCAACAGACGAAACGAAATGAGTTTCAGATAAGATCGCAGTTCCCGCTGGGGCCAGATTTCGCCACCAAAAATTGGCGAAAATTCGGCGTTCGAAGCCTAATCTTCGATAAAGCCCTTCCAGCCAGACATATAGACCAGGAAGTTTTCGCCCAGACCCTGGTCCCGCAGATAATCTGCCGGCACAGGCAGAGATCTGGCCGTAAAATCGGGATTATCCTCTACTTGCTTTGGGAAGTCGTGGTGCAAAATTGCCGCGCGACCAATAAGAACAAAGTCTACACCCTGATCAAGACATGCCGCCGCAGCTACTCCCGATGTGATCTTGCCGGCGACGCCCATTTTAACGCTGCCTCGGTCGAGTTCGGTAAAGCATGATAACAACGACTTTCCCTTGAATTCCTCTTCTTCGGGTTCCTTGAAGACATCCCATAAAGACATATCGAGGAAATCAATATCCGAGTCGCTCATCAAGCGTTCGGCAATTTGCTTGATCTCAGCCAATCTCAGACCGAACCGTTCAGGTGACAACCTTACGCCTACGATAAAGTCTGGACGACAGCGGGATCTGATTCCCTTGATGATATCAAAAAGTATGCGACTTCTGTTTTCCAGGCTGCCGCCATATTCGTCTCTGCGTCGATTGATTTCCGGGCTGAAAAACTGGCACAGGATATATCCATGCGCGCCGTGAATCTCGATCCCGTCAAACCCGGCCGTTTCGGCACGCAGAGCCGCAAGAATGAAGTCCTCTTTTAACTTTTCAATCTCAGTGACAGAGAGCGCCCGTGCGCCTGTTTCTTCATCATCGGATGGGCATACCGATTGTTCTCCAATGAGATCTTGCGGCGATCTGTTGCCGGCGTGATGTAGTTGAACAATGGAAATACTGTTTTCTACCCTGATGGCGTCGGCCATGCGAGTGAGGCCTTCAATGTGATCGTCTGAATAAATACCCAGTTGCCCAGGAAACCCTTGGCCGTTGGCCTGTACGTGGGATGCACAGGTCATGGTCAAACCAAACCCACCTTCGGCTCGCATCTTGATCCAGTTCAGCTCATCTTCCGACATGCGACCATCTGTGTGGCTTTGAGTATTCGTCAACGGTGACAGCATGAATCTATTTTTCAACGCCGGACCGTGGGCAAACGAAAGGGGGGCAAATAGAGAAGGCATACTTGTATTTCTCCTGGGCTGGGTTTTGGCAGCCAATTTCAGTTTTGATTTATTTTTCCAGTCGACGTCGTCTCAGTTCAGTTGGAGGCGCCCCAAACTGTTCCTTGATGTGACGGGAAAAATGGTTGGGGTTGTCGTAGCCACAAGCAAACGCAATTTCGGAAACAGACAGTGAGGTTCGTTGCAGCAACTGGTTTGCTTTCTTAGCGCGCTGCCTCCAGAGATATTGGATAGGTGTGACATTCAGGTCTCGCCGGAACAATCGAGTAAGATATTGCGGTGTCACATTGGCAAACTTTGAGACTTCATTCAATGAGCAAGCAACCTCCAGATGATCGTCGATGAAGCCTTTGGCTCGCAATACAGAGCGATGGATGGGGTAATCGCTTTTGGCGGTTTCCACCTGGTAGATAAACTCCTGAAACAGGGCGCAGCCCAGAGCTGCACGAAGCGAGGCAGCAGGCACGGTGTCCATGAGTCCAACATCTGCTCCCATTTTCTGTAAATCCAACATGCGGTTAGAAACCGGAGCTGTCATGGGCAAACCCGAAAGAGCGTCCTTCAGAATTTCGACGTTTGTTGGTAAGGATGCTTCACACCAGAGCATCTTTGTATTGCCTTCGATCCCAAATTCGTAATGCAGATGGTTTTGACTGAACACAAGGGCTGCATGGCCATTTTGTAACAGCACTGACTGGCCATCCATGACGACTTCGGCAGTTCCTGCCCGTACAATGACGAGCTCAAGGTGTGGTTTCAAAACAGGGCCAAAGCTGCCTCCATCCTGGTACATGGTCGAACCAAATTGGAAGCCGGAAACGTCTTGAAAAATATTCATTGTGTAAAGATCATTGGTAAATTTTCAGCAGAAATCTTAGATATTTGGCGAAGGTGAAAATTGAATTGGTTCATTTGAGTAAGATATCAGGCAATCAGAGATATTGTAAACTCCGACTGTAACGGTGACTCTTTCAGAAACCGGTTCTCTTGGGTAACGCCGCGTCCCCAGGCTCAAAATACGTTTGTACACAGGATAAAACATGGACATCAAGGAACGCATCAGGGCAGGTCTGGGAGAAACCAAGGCAGATTTGGTTATTACAGGTGGCAATTTGGTAAACGTGGCATCTGCCGAGATATACCAGGCAGATGTGGCGATCAAGGAAGATATGATCGTTGCAACAGGAGACGTATCCGGATACTTAGGCGAAAAAACGCAAACACTGGATGCTTCAGGGCGCTTTCTAGCTCCTGGACTTATTGATGGGCACCTGCATATCGAGTGCAGCAAATTATCGGTAACCAGTTTCGCCAATCTGGTCGTTCCATTCGGTACCACCAGTATTGTATCTGGCCTCGATCAAATTCTGGTTGTGGCGGGCCTGGAAGGTGTTCGCTCGTTTCTGGATGAAGCCAATGAAAGTCCGGTTCGGGTTTTTTGGGGTGCTCCCTGTAAAACCCCTTACACCATGCCTCGTTCCACGGTTGGCCACTATATGGGGCCGGAAGATCACCAGAATGTTCATCACTGGCATGAATGCATCGGCGTCTGGGAAACAGTCAGGGAATTTATTCAGGAAGAAGACGAAGACGTGTTATCCGCTATGGATATTGCGGCTCAAAGCGGCCTTCCGGTGTTTGGCTGTGCACCTATGGCTCGCGGGCAGAAGCTGAACAGCTATTTGAACGCGGGTATTCGTCTTGATCATGAAAGCTATACCGTTGAAGAAGCGCATGAGAAGCTTCGCAATGGCATGTTTGTCATCATCAGGGAGTCATCCATTTCCCATTTCCTTGAAGAGAACATCCAGCTGGCTACAAAACTTGCGCCGGACGCAACACGCCGCATCAGTTTTTGCACGGATGATGTTGTCGCCAGCGATGTTCTGGAGCGTGGCCACATCGACAACATGGTACGCATGGCAATAGCTGCAGGCGTTGAACCCATGAAGGCCATTCAAATGGCAACGATCAACAGTGCTGAAGCATACAGAATTGATCATATGGTTGGTTTGATTGCGCCGGGTCGAAAAGCTGACATCCTGATCATTGACGAACCTTCGAAATTCAATGTCGAAAGAGTAATTTCAAAAGGACAGCTTGTTGCAGAAAACAAACAAATGATTGTGCCATTTGTCCCGCCGAAAAGAGATGATTTTTTGACCGACACGTTCAAACTGGAACCGGTGACTGTATCAGACCTGAAAGTACGAACCGAAATTGCGAATGGAAATGCAAATGTTCAGGTACTTTCAGTGACAGATGAAATATTTGTTCGCAAGCGGGTTGATGCGATTATGAGTGTTAAAGACGGCATCATAGATCCCGACGTTGATCGCGACTTGCTTTATATGACAGTTGTGGAGCGCTATGGCAAAACAGACAATAAACCTGTTGCATTTGCCACCGGGTTCAATCTGAAGTCCGGTGCACTGGCGAGTTCAACAGCACCCGACGATAACAATATTGTTTGTGTTGGGACAAACAGTGAAGATATGGCTGTCGCGATCAATTGGATAATTGCCAAAGGCGGAGGGCAAGTGGTTGTTCGTGACGGTGAGGTGATAGAGTCTCTTGAACTGCCAATTGGTGGAATTGTTGCCGATATTGATCCTGCAGAAATGGCTGAGTGTGAAATTCGGCTTGATGACGCAGCACGAGATTTGGGATGCGATGTGCCATGGCCTTTCATGTACATGTTTGTTTTGTCGATCACTGCGATCCCTGATATGGCCATGACTGATCTGGGTGTTGTTGATTGTGTCGGATTGAAAATCGTAGAGCCGGTACTGGGTGCGGCGTAATAAATAAAACAAGGATAACAGGGTATGGATAATCTCAACGATTTTATTGCGGGTATGCCAAAAGCGGAACTTCATGTTCACATTGAAGGCACCCTAGAGCCGGATTTGAAATTTCAATTGGCGAAGCGCAACAACCTTGATCTTCCCTATCAGTCTGAGGAGGAGATGCGCGCTGCTTATGACTTTGATGATTTGCCGTCATTTCTTAAAATCTATTATGAGGGAATGGGCGTTCTTATTACCGAACAGGATTTCTATGACCTGACCTGGAAGTACCTGGAAAAAGCCCATTCGCAGAATGTCCTCTATGCCGAGATATTCTTTGATCCACAGGCCCACACGTCCCGGGGCATCTCATTTGAAACTGCTATTACCGGTATTCATCGCGCGCTGACAGATGGCGCTGAGAAACTCGGAATCAAAACCAATCTGATCATGTGCTTTTTACGAGACATGAGCGCTGACTCGGCGATTGAAGCGTTAGAGCAATCATTGCCCTACAGAGAGTGGATTCTTGGTGTCGGATTGGATTCAGACGAGCGTAATAATCCACCGATCAAGTTCAAGGATGTGTTTGCCCGTGCCCGGGAAGAAAGTTATCGCCTCACCATGCATTGTGACGTGGATCAGGAAAATTCTACGACCCATATCTGGCAAACGCTCAATGACATCGGTGTCGACAGGATCGATCATGGTGTGAATTGTCTCGAGGATGAGGCGCTGTGCTCTGAGATTATCAAGCGATCCCTGGCTTTGACTGTCTGCCCGATTTCGAACGGATATGTCACAGATGGTTTGAAGGCTGACGAGATACGAATGATGCTCGAAAAAGGAATACGAGTAACTGTCAACTCGGATGATCCTGCGTACTTTCCTGGATATATGACAGAAAATCTGATTGCGACCCAGCAAGCCGCAAAACTAAGCAAGGAGCAGGTCATTCAACTGGCGGTTAATGCGTTTGAAGGAAGCTGGTTGTCTCAGCCGGAAAAGAACGGATTGCGGCAAAAACTTGAGGACTATATTAAAGGGTAGGCCAAAACAATCCTGTCCAAATAGTGAGCATATCACTATGCTGAGACATGACAAATTGGAAGATGCATATGCCTTTGCTGGTGCGATCGGCTTTGTCCCGTTTGTCCCTGGCTTTAGGACTAGCAGTTTTTTTTCCTGTTTGTGTAGTTGCCGAAGAACCTGTCAGAATTACGAATGGTGAATGGCTGCCCTTTTTCTCAGAATCCCTGAAGGATTTTGGCAGACCATCGAAACTGGTTGCTGATGCTTTTGCTCTTGAGGGAGTAAAAGTTGAATACAGTTTTTTTCCCTGGAAGAGATCGTACAAGTTGTCAGAGCAAGGTCGTTGGGATGGTACGATTGGTTGGCCCGTAAGTGAAGAACGGCAAAAAACACATTACTACAGCAAGATACCGGTCGATTCGGGTGCCTGGGTACTTTTTCACCTCAAGGACACCAAGCTTGAGTCTGGTTCACTGGAAGATCTCAAGAAATATAAATTCGGTGTGACACTGGGTGAATGGGCACTGGATGGGGATGATCCCCTGACTCAGGCGCTGCGGGAAAAGGCTCTCGACTACCAAATTACGCGCACCGACGAACAATCATTTCTAATGCTCTTGCGGAAACGAATTGATGCATTTCCCCAGCAAAGAGAAGTCGGTAAATATCAGATCCAACAACTTGTTGAAAACGGCCAGATTTCGAAGCAGGAAGCAGCAAAAATAGTGCATATTGAAAAACCATACCGCAATATGCCGCTGTATCTTCTGCTCTCAAAAAAGAAGAAGCGCAACAAACATCTTATCGAAGCCTTTGACAAGGGCATGCTGCGTTTGCAGCAAGACAGCAGTGCAAATAGCAATTGAGATGTTCGGATGCTGCATCAATGAAACTTGATCACATCAATATTCGGACCAACGATCTGGAAGGCGTAAAGGATACACTGGTTCGCCTGCTGGAACTTGAGGTGGGTGATCGACCGCCGTTCAGTTTCTCCGGATACTGGCTTTGGGGAAGCGGGCACCCGGTAGTTCATCTGACTGAGGACGAAGATGATCCCGGAACATCAACAGGCGCTTTGAACCACGTTGCCTTCAGGGGAAACGATTACGCAAGACTGACCAACCGTCTTGAGAAAGATGGCATCTCCTTTGACAATCGCGTTGTTCCTGGATCAGGCGCAAGGCAGGTATTTTTCAAAATCCATCACAACATTTTGATTGAAGTCGGATTCGATCCTGAGTGAGATCATGGCCTTGGGCATCTGTATCTCTTAGTCAAAAAGTTTTTGGCGCATTTTTTTGTGGGCCAACGAAAACGCAATTACGCACAGGACAAACATATAGGTGGTGTGGAGAAATATCATTATCGGATCAATGGGCAGGCCAAGACACAATGGCCGAATGACGGCTATTATGTGGGTCATAGGGAGTATCCAGGCAATAATTTGAATGGCTTCAGGGAAACGTGAAATTTCAAAAAAAACGCCACAGAAAACAAACATCGGCGTTACCCAGAAGGTAAAGAAATAACTGAAAAATTCGTAGCCACTGGCGTAAGCGGTTGCAGTCAGACCGACGCAAGAAAAACAAATGGCGGACAGGAAAATAAAGGGCAAGGATATCAGCGCTCCGGCGGGAGAAGGAATGCCTCCCCACAGCCAGCCTACAACCAGTACACTGATTGCAGATATCATGGCTTTGCATGAAGCCCAGAGAACTTCTCCCATCAAAAGTTCGCGAAGGGAAACAGGCGTTGCCAATACAGCATCCCAGTTTTTCAGGAGGAAATACCGGGTGAACGATCCGATGGTCGTTTCAAAACTCGCCGCAAACATCGCGGCGTAAGCGATCATGCCGGGAACAATGAAGCTCATGTAATCGACGCCGCTCATGGTGTCGATGAACCGGCCCAATCCAAAACCAAAGGCAAACAGGAACAGAACCGGATTACCAACATTGGTAACCATGGCTGGCCAGATCAGCTTGCGCCAGACGATATACTGTCGATAGAAAACGGCAAGGATGTGGCTTATTCCAAGGGGAAGGGTATTCATTAGTTGTCCCTCAGGGTTCGACCTGTGATACGCAGAAAGACATCCTCGAGATTTGCATGTCGTTGCAAGTAGGTGGCATCCACCGGGAGGTCTGCGATCAAATCCTCCGGATTATGTACGAAGTAAAGGATTGCTTCACCAATATCCTCCTGTTCCCATTTCCCGTCAGTCGATTTTGCAACATGTGGTTTCTTTACCTCTATGACGTGGCTTTTGACATGGCGATCGATCAACTCTCGTGGTGTGCCTTCATCCAATACTGATCCGCCATCAACGACAATGATATTGTCACAAAGTTGCTGTGCCTCATCCATATAATGGGTCGTTAGCAACAACGCCCGGCCTTGCTTTTTCAGGTCAAGTAGTTGCTTCCAGATCAATACACGCGCCTGAGGGTCCAGACCGGTTGTCGGTTCGTCCAGGATTACCAGGTCCGGATCATTGATCAAGGCGCGTGCAATAACCAAACGTCGCTTCATGCCGCCGGACAATGTGTTTACTGGCGCATCTGATTTTTCTGATAACTGCATGAAATCGAGTAATCGTGGGACACGCTCACGAATGATGTCGATCGGAAGGGCGTAGTAGCGACCGTATAACTCGAGATTTTCGACAACACTGATATCCGGATCAAGGTTTGTTTCCTGAGGAACCAGACCAATGCGGGCCTTGTTTTCGCGGCTTAACTTCTGAATTGGTTCGCCAAAAACGTTCATGGTTCCGCCAGTCAATGTCGACAGTCCCATGATCATACGCATTGTTGTTGATTTGCCAGCGCCGTTTGGGCCTAGCAGACCCACACAGCTTGAAGATGGCACCGAAAAATCGATACCCTTAACAGCTTCGACGTCGCCGTATCGCTTTGTTAGTCCTGAGGCTACGACGACAGGGTGGGCATCCATCAAAATTGCATTCCGTTACAGAAATTTCCTGTTTGCAAGTTTCTTGTTTTGATCACTAATATTGCTCGCTGCGTGAGTGCAAATTGGGCTAGTCTTGGTTAGCTATTTCGATGACGTTACATTATCGAAATTGTTGGTAACATAGTGCCGGTGGATTGTGGTGACTTCAAGGGATGCTTGATGACGGAGTGGAGCAGGCTATTATTTGAGTTTGGTGCAAACCTGGCTTTGCTTGTTACGCTGACCTTTTTTTATGGCTGGTTACTGCGGATATTCGAACATCTTGGGGGGATGTCGAGATCAATAATTGAAGGAACACTGTTTGGCGTGATAGCCGTGATTGGCATGCAATTCCCCTTGCATATTGCGCAGGGTATAATTGTTGATGGCCGAACTGCAATTGTCATGTTGGCGGCTGCGTTCGCCGGCCCGGTTGCCGGTGTTGTCGCTGGTGCCCTGGTCGCCGGGTTTCGGATTTATCTCGGCGGGGTCGGTGTTGTTGCGGGCGTCGGTGCAATTTCAACTGCCGTCGGTGTGGGGCTGGTATATTGGTACGTTTCCTCATCGAAACGCAGGAAGGTTACACCAACACATTTGATAGCCATGGCGTTGCCGATGACAGTGGTCAGTCTGCTTTGGGTTTTTGCGCTCCCCGAAGGGGTCGCGGCCCTGCCAATTTTGAATAAGATGCTGCTGCCCATCGGGATCATGTATCCGGTAACGACTTTGCTGCTTGGGCTGATGCTATCTCAGGAGCAAGTCAGGCGGCAGCTGGTGGAACAGTTGCTGCACAGCGAAAAACGACTTATCGAATTTTCAGAAGTTGCATCTGACTGGTTGTGGGAAATGGATGCAGACCTCAGATTCACATTCTTTTCCGATCGTGTCGAAGAAGTCGTTGGGATCCCTGTCGCGTTTCATATTGGCAAGACCCGCGAAGAGCTGGCGGGAGGAGACGCGACGACGGAAAAATGGCAGAGGCATTTCGCTGACCTGCGGGCCCACCGGCCTTTCCGGGATTTTCGTTATGATCGGAAAGGGCCCAATGGTCAAATTCAATACTTGTCTTCCAGCGGAAAACCGATATTCAACAATCGTGGAGAGTTCCAGGGCTATGTTGGTATCGGGTCGGATTTAACACACCTGATCAAGTCGGAAGAACAGGTCAGGCATGCCAATGAGACGCTTGCTGCCGCAATTGAAGCACTGAGCGAACCGTTTGTGCTGTGGGATGCAGAAGACAAACTGGTTATTGGGAACAATCGATTTCGTGAGATCAACAAATCCGCAGGCAAGGATTTGCTTCCCGGAACGACCTATTTGCAATTTGCCAAGTCGTTATTGGAGAATGATCTTGTTCCCGAAGCTGCGGGACGAGAAGAAGAATGGTTGGTGGAAAGGTTGGAGATGCACCGGAATCCAGCAGGGCCGTTTGAACAATTGCGTCCTGATGGCACGTGGTTGATGATTTACGAGCAGTCACTGCCCGGTGGAGGAACGGCAACAATTTCCTCTGATGTAACACATCACAAGAATACGGAAAAAAGACTGAAAGAAAGTCAGGAGAAATTTCGCGAATTCGCAAGCGCTGCAGCGGACTGGTTTTGGGAACAGGATGCAAACCTTTGTTTTACGCAGGTTTCTGAAGACAATGTTGCAATAACCGGTATGGAAGCGGCCGATCACATTGGTTTAACAAGGCGGGAAACGAATATCCTGGATGTAACAGAAGAAGAAATGCAAGCCCACGAGGCACTGTTGGAGGCAAGGCAACCATTTTCCAATTTCCGATTTTCCCGCATGAAACCCGATGGCAAGAAGGTTTACATCAGCATCAGTGGTAAGCCGGTATTTGATGAAAATGGTGTTTTTGCCGGTTATCGTGGCGCGGGTCAGGATCTCACTGAGATGAAAGAAGTCAATGAAAAGTTGAGAAGCGCCCAACGCATGGAAGCGATAGGACAGCTTACAGGCGGGATCGCACATGATTTCAATAATTTGATGGCTGTTATGGTCGGAAACGCCGAACTTCTCGAACACAACATCAAGAGCGGCGAAGGCACCAGTGCAAATATTGAGGCGATAAAAAGTGCAGCCTTGCGTGGGGCCTCATTAACGCATCGCCTCCTTGCTTTTTCTCGCCAACAACCTCTTTCACCGATTGCAGCGAACGTCGGGGAACTGATTTCCGGATTGGAAGAGATGTTCGCAAGAACGCTTGGTGAAGCGATTGATCTGCAGCTTCATATCCCACCGGATATGTGGAGGGCACGTATGGATCCACACCAGTTTGAAGACGCGCTGCTCAATCTTGCAATAAATGCAAAGCACGCGATGCCAAAAGGCGGCAAGCTGCAGATTCAAACCAGGAACGCAACTCTGGACGAAACACTTGAGGGTGTGCCGGGAAATATCGTCGCAGGAGACTATGTTGAAGTCAGTGTGGGTGACACAGGCGACGGTATCTCTTCTGATGCGTTAGAAAAGGTGTTTGAGCCCTTTTACACAACCAAGGATGTCGGTGAAGGAAGTGGACTGGGTTTGAGTATGGTTTACGGTTTTGTTCGCCAATCGGAAGGCTATATCACCGTTTCAAGTGATCCAGGTGAAGGAACAAATTTCAGGTTCTATCTTCCGCGGGCGGCTGACCCTTGATTGCGACCCGGAAATATTTGGAATTTTTGACCATAATACCTGTTCACAGATGAACTGAAATGGGTACGATCAGATACCCCGTTAGTTCCTTCTGAAAGATGTTCCATGCCACTTCCAGTGTCTATTCGTAACCGACTGAAAATTCCTGTTATTGCTGCTCCCATGTTTCTGGTCTCTGGACCCGAACTTGTAATTGCGTCCTGCCAGTCTGGCATCATTGGGTCATTTCCGGCAATGAATTGTCGAAGCAGCGAAGAGTTCGCTGAATGGATGGCCGTCATCAATAGCGCAACGGGATCACAAACAGCGCCCTATGCGGTTAATATCGGCCTGGCGCGCATGCACGGAGAGCGACTGGCTGCGGATTTGGATACCTGCCGTAAACACGAAACCGAGATCATAATAACCGCAGTTGGAAACCCGGCACCGGTGGTCGATGAAATTC
>Ga0233449_1001715_pt1 | contig 18803 bp, 15 predicted proteins | sample SI_124_October20_FD_183012 | JGI IMG/M metagenome (GOLD analysis project Ga0233449, IMG submission 183012) | Seawater microbial communities from Saanich Inlet, British Columbia, Canada - SI_124_October2016_200_MG | ecosystem: Environmental > Aquatic > Marine > Inlet | place: Canada: British... | reverse complement strand
TCGGGAAACAAAGTGCTCTGGCTGCGGTCTTCACCTTCAACAAAACGCTTCATAAATCCCTCCCACTAAGACTATGGGAGAATCATATCATGGAACGCGTTTTGACACAGTCTGGGTCAATAACGGACTTATCATGTGCTAAAACAAAGCGTCAGCTTTACCGTTGAAAGCAAGGAAAATTGAATGATTATCTGTCTGATCGAATTTGAAACACTTCCAGGCATGGAAAGCCAGCAACAAAAATGGTTAGCGGACCTGATGCCGGTTGTCGAAAAGATGCCAGGCTTCAAGGGAAAGGAAAGCTATGCGCATATCTCAGGGGATGGGCGTGTGAATACAGTCTCATTTTGGGAAGACGAAGATGCTCTCAAGGCCTGGACCCTGGAGCCGCGTCACCAGGAGGCCATGAAAGAAGGGCGGGAAAAAATATTTTCTCGCTATGAAATACGGGTATGTTCAGAGTTACGCCATTATGAACACAGGATTGATTAATAACCTTGTTCCGATTCTCAACGGCAATGTCCGCGGTCCTTTGCAGATGAAATCGGCCGTAATCAATAGCCGTTTCTAACTGGTGCTGCCAGTTCAGTATCATCTTCGAGAAAAGACCAAAGCAATCTGGCAAAGACTTCAGGGACGATGACGGTATTGCGATTGTCCATTTCCTGAAGTTTCTCACGCAAGGCCTGACGCACCGCCGGAACGCCTGTCAGGTCAAAAATAATATCGATATCGTCACCAAGTGCTGCAATCTCGGTGGCATCAGTGAAAACAGATACACCCTCATCGCCGAACCGTTTTGCGACCTCGGAGTTCGGGTCTTGTTCAGCGACGGCAATTATCGAGATTGGCTTGTCACCTTCCTTGATGTGACTGGCTAAACTCAAAGCAAACTGTTGGCCGATCCGACCCAATCCCACCAACGCGACGTTAATATTTTTGGACATTGACCCCTCCAGAGGTATTTTTGTTCCCAACAGTATTACCGCGACTTTTGGCGTACGAATCAAATCACGATCGTTTGACTGCCATGGTTCCATGACGCAAATGCTTGTTCAGCTTCAACCGGGCGTTTGCGGGCGCATATTATTTTCTGTGCAGATGAAAAATTTAGTCGATCAAACCATGAACTGCAGATTTGATACGAGGGAGGACGGCGTCCTCAAACCAGGGGTTGCGTTTGAGCCAACGATTGTTCCGCGGGCTGGGATGCGGTGCGACAATTCGGTCAGGCCAAAACTCTTCCCAGTCCGCTTTGTCTCCGTCAACGACTCCCTGGCACGCTCCGGCAGGTGCCAGTCCCGTGCGTAGCGACCAATAATGATCGTCAAATTTAGTGCCGGTAATTGCTGCAGAAGCTCATGACGCCACGTTTCCGCGCATCTAGGTGGCGGCGGTAAATCCCCGGACGAGCCGGTGCCGGGATAGCAGAAAGCCATCGGCAGAATGGCAAAGCACTTTGGGTCGTAAAAAGTTTCGCGATCTACGCCCAGCCAATTCCGTAGCCGATCACCGGATGCATCCTGGAACGGAATGCCAGATTCATGAACGCGAATACCCGGTGCCTGACCGGCGATCAGGATGCGGGCGCGCGGGTCGAATTGGAAAACCGGGCGCGGCCCTAGGGGAAGTTCCGGGCACAGCGCACATTTCTGCACTTTCTTGATCAGGGCGACCGATTTATGAGGAGGTGAGGAACTTGCCACGAGGCATCACCCTGTTTTGCATACCTAAACTGCGGCGCCTTCCGGGTAATGCTCTTTTAATACGCGCTTCAATTCGTCCATGTTTATTGGTTTGGCGAGACAGTCATCCATACCGACAGACTTGCATTTCGTTATTTCCGCATCTGTCAAAGAACCGGTGATGGCGATAATGGGCAATCTTGCGGCTCCACCATTTTCCATTTCCCGGATGCGCGTTGCCAATTCATAGCCGTCAACTTCGGGCATGCTCAAGTCGGTCAATAACATGCCGTAGTTTCGGGTCGCCATCAGCTCGAGGGCGACTTTGCCATCTATCGCCATTTCACTTTCGTATCCGACCAGGGAAAGTTGACGACCAATGATCTTCTGATTTATCTCGCTATCTTCTGCAACCAGGATCAATCGCGTGTCGTCCCCGGCTTTGTCAGCGCTTTTTTCGTTCCTGGAAACAACAGGAGAGGCTTCTGTTTCCGTCATATCCGGAAAGGCATGTTTGATTGTCTGAACCGTTGTTTCAAGCGCGCGTGAATATTGATCCTGGCCTTCGTCAATTGCACCCTTGTCGGATGTCTTGATTGCGGCCTCCAGTTCTCCAGAAACCTTGAGCAAAGCATCCATCCCGAGATTTGCGGCAACACCTTTGACCGTATGTGCTTCTCGTTCCGCAAGGACATGGTCGTTTGCTGACAGGGCACTCGAAATTGTCTTGTCAGAGTTAGCCTGTTGCCGGACAAAACCTTGCAGCAGACTGACATAGAGTTCGGCATTACCACCCAGTCGTTCCAGGGCAGCCGTCGTATCAATTCCTGGAAGATCTGGTAGCGAGGATGCAGTTTCCGCGTCAGTGTCTGGCTCTTGCACGTAACTGCCACGCCTGTCTTCCGGAACTGTGATCCATTGGCCCATGACATCAAACAGGTTCCGCACCTCAATCGGTTTGGCGACATGATCAACCATGCCGACTTCGAGAGCTTGGTCGCGATCTGACGAAAAGGCATTTGCCGTCATTGCAATGACGGGGACGTTGTCCAGCCGCTCATCGTTGCGAATTTCCTTTGTGGCACCGTAACCGTCCAGAACCGGCATCTGAATATCCATCAGGATACAGTCATAATAGTCAGGCCGTTCCTGCGCGGCTTTCACGCCTTCGCGGCCATCAACAGCCAGTGTTACTTCGCAACCTGCCTTTTCCAGTATTTCTGTTGCCACCTGCTGGTTGATATCGTTGTCCTCGACCAGCAAAATCCTCGCGCCAAGGCAATGGGATGGCAGGCTTTGAGATTTCCGGCGCTCCCGAATACCCAGTTCCTTGCCGAAGGCCCCGAGAATACCATCAAGCAATGATGACTGGGACACGGGCTTCACCAGAACGCCTTCATACTGCGTGCCTGATGATTCCTCCTCCAGTTTCTCCCGGTCATAGGCGGTTACCATCATGACCGCCGGGACCCTCGACAGTTTGTCATCTGACTTGATCCGGCGGGTCGCCTCCAGCCCATCCATAATGGGCATCTTCCAGTCCATCAGAACCAGATCAAATTGTGCGTTTTCCGGCGCCGTTTCCAAGATGCCAATTGCTTCAGCCCCACTGGAGGCCTCAGAGACGTCATATTCAAAGGCTGTCAAATAGCGAGACAGGATCGTGCGTGCAGTTGGATTATCATCCACCACCAGCACTTTCAGACCTTTCAGGTCGATATCAAGTTGGCGACGCACCTTGACCTCTTCCTCGGAGGCACGTCCGAAGCGGGCCGTGAACCAGAATGTAGACCCTTTGCCGGCCTCACTATCAACACCGATCTCGCCATCCATCAATTCAACCAGGCTTTTGGAGATCGTCAGGCCCAGGCCCGTACCGCCAAACTTGCGGGTCGTCGTCGAATCTGCCTGCGAAAACGCCTGGAACAGCTTGTCCGTTTGCTCCTTCGTCATGCCGATGCCTGTATCGCGAACCTCAACGCGGAGGAACACCTGATCGTCATCCTGACTTGAGACTTGTATCGCCAGTGTGATCTCACCTTGTTCGGTGAACTTGATGGCGTTGTTGCCGAGATTGATCAGTATCTGCCCCAGGCGCAATGGATCTCCAACCAGTGCAGCCGGAAGATCGGCATCAAAGTCATAGAGAAGCTCAAGCCCCTGTTCGGCCGCCTTCATGCCGATGACACTGGAGAGATTCTCCAGAACATCTGAATGCAGGTCAAAGGCGATTTCTTCCATCGCCAATTTGCCGGCTTCGATTTTGGAAAAGTCGAGGATGTCGTTGATGATGCCCAGCAAGGACTTGCCCGAGCCTTCGATTTTGGTCAGATAATCTTTCTGCTTGTCTGATAGCTCGGTCTCCAGCGCCAGGTTGGAAAGACCGATGATGGCGTTCATGGGTGTGCGGATCTCATGGCTCATATTTGCCAAAAACTGCGCCTTGGCTTCGGTTGCCTCCTCGGCAACAATCAATGCCGCTTCAAGTTCCTTTGTTCGATCTTCAACACGTTCCTCGAGCGATTCGTTATTTTGCCGCAGGATTTCACGGTTTTCTTCCACTTCAGATATTTTGGCACGAATGGACAGTCGCATCTTGTCGAAATTTTCCGACAGCGTACCCAGTTCGTCGTTGCGCTGAACCTCAACCTGTTGATCCAGGTTGCCGTTCGCGATTTCGATTGAGGACTGCGTAAGAGACAGAATCGGGCGCGTGACAATGTTGGCAATGAAATAGGCCAGTATCAGCATGAGCAATGCGACTCCGGCTGCCATCACGATCACAAGATACTGCAAATCCTCAATCGAATCGAAGGCTTCCGATTCATCGATTTCAGCCAACAGCGCATAGGTTGCTGCCCCGAATGTTGCAGGCAGATAAGCAACCAGGACCGGGACACCCCTGTAGTCGGCGTTGACCTCTCGACCGGTGTTACCCGCCAAAGCCGCGAGACTGGCTTTGGTCGCAACTGATCCGGTTGCGGGGTTTTCAAATGAGGCTGCAACGGAACGATTTTCGCGATCGAGAAATGAATCCGATCGCATCAAGTTGTCCGCACCGACCAGGTATGTTTCACCGGTTTTGCCCATGCCGGATCGTTCCAGCATGATTTCGTTGAGCGCCCGGTTTGTCATTTTAAGAACAACCGCCCCTATGGTGCCGCTACCCTGATCAATGGGCGCAATCAGAAAGGAAATTACCTGACTATCTGACGGTATATATATCTGAAAATCAGTAACGACGGCTTTTTCGAAACCTTTCTCGAGCCACTTGGCCAGTTGGCTTTGGGCGAGGGGGGGCGCAAAAACATTTTGACCGAGATCCGATTCCCGTTTCGTGGAATAGACGATATCTCCGTCCAGGGTCACCAACATCAAATCGTAATAACGGTACTCTTCGAGGAAATAGCGAAATGAGGTGCCGTATTCTATGCTTTCGAAATAGTTGTATTGCTCAAGATCAATCTCGCCGTCTTGAACCGCAGAAGAAAACGCATCAAGAGCCGCACCCATGTGCGAGCTTTGTGCCAGTACTTTTACGTCAGATTTAACGCGCCGATCCAGCAATTGAATCTGGGATAATTTACCATCCCGAACACTGATGAGATGATTGAACACGTCGCGGGCAATTGTCTCCTTCGATTGCTCCAGCATGAACCAGCTGACGGCAAACAGGGGAATCAGGCCGACTGACACCAAAACGAGAATAAGTTTGGCTTTAATATTCAGCCAGGACGACATGTTATTTCTTGCCGTATGCGTAAGGAACCCAATCGTCTACCTTGACCGTTTTGATGCCGAAGATGGTTTCACCTTCCTTGGTGATCATCGGCAGGTCTGGTGTTGTGACATTTTTGGGCACCCGCTGTCCGGTAAGTATCTTCAAAAGAACCCGAACACCAATGCCACCCAGCAAAGGCGTGTAGGGTGCAGTGACCGCAATCTTGTCCGCTTTCATGGCTTCGAGAGCTTCGAACAGGTCGTCATTACTGAGAACGATCATCCGACCGCCATCTTTGCGGCTGTTCCAGCGTTTGGCCTCATCGATGGCCAGAACGGCTCCCATGCCCTGTTCAGCACCAGTACAAAAGACAGCGTCTATGTCCGGATGTTTCCCGAGCGCTTCACTGACCTGTTTTTTTGATGCATCACGTGAGCTTGCATTGTGAAAACTGTCGATAATCCTGATGCCTGGAAAGTAACTGACCACTTTCAGAAAATGTCCGGTCCGCATGGCGTCCGCAGTACTGCCATGAGGCTTGCGGATCATCAATACCGATCCTTCGACCTTGCCATTTTCCCTAAGCAATCGATGAACAAGGTACAAGCCTTGCTGGGTACCGTTTGCCGGAAAATTTCCGGTAACCTGTGCCCGTACCTTGCGCGATCCAACCAGCCGGTCGACAGATACGCTTGGAATACCGGCTGCGGCGGCCCGGTCCACAGGTGGTCCCGTCGGTGCCTCCTGCATGGGCCAAATCAGAATGCCGTCGACTTTTTGCCGGGTAAGGTCATCGATTTGTTTGGCTTGCAGATCGTTATCAAATTTCGGGTCCAACACTGTCAGCGTAACATTTGGATGACGTTCGGCTTCCCATTTCGCTGTATCGGCATTGTTCAGCAACCACGGATGAGAGAGGCCGTGGATGGTGTAGGCGATATTGTAATGTTTGTCGGGGTCCCCGACGGGGCCTTCCGGCAGGGAATGTACATTCGCGAAAGGGAGACGCAGGTTCTGTTTGCTGATCGGACCGACAACATTTGTACCCTGGCCTGGTTTGAATTTGGCCATACGCCCAAAAGGTCTGGGGTATTTGTTCATATAGATGGCAAATGCTTCCTTGCGGAAGATTTGATTGACCTGCTTGTTCGCTTTGCTGACAGGAATATTTTTCCAGAAATTCAGAGCGTCCTGATCCTTGAGATCAAGCGAAGCGGCGTAGTCCAAAAGGCCTTGGCCCTGAAGCTTGGAAACCTTGCGCCAATCGATCTTTGCCCCATGGGCATTTGTTGAAAATAGAACAACCAGGCATAACGCAGGAAGTAGTTTTGCAAGTTTCACTTGGGCCTCCATGTATATGAAGCAATATCTTGCAATGATTCGACAAAAGCTTCAATCAGGTAGCTTATTGAATATTCATTCAAAACACTTTGTTGCCCACCGATAGAAGCCTGAAATCGCGCTGATTCCCTGGAAAACGCGTTGTGATAGTGTTTTGCGGGTCTGGAATGGCTCTCTGTTATTCTGGATAGTAAAGTGACCTGCAGGGACAGAAGGGGAGGATCAAAATGCGTGCGGAATATGCTGATCGGGGGTTTGTACTGCAACCCGGCTTGTTGTCGATTGAAGAAACCCGGGTTCTGAATGCGGAAGTAGACCGCATTCTCGATCAGGCTTTTGATGAAAAGCGGTTGATTCTGGAGAAGGATGGCGAAACGGTGCGGACTGTTCTCAATCCACATCTCTGGAATGATGTTTTTGCAAAGCTTGTCCGACATCCCGATTTACTTTCCGCCGTAGAGAATTTGTTGGGCGAACAGGTCTACGCCTGGCAAATGGGTGTCAATTGTAAAGCCGCCTTGAACGGCGACGTCTGGTACTGGCACCAGGATTATCCCGGCTACCTTCACGATGACCATATTCCGGAATCGCGCATGGTCAATGTTCTGATTTACCTCGACGACGCCAACGAACTCAGCGGCCCGTTAATGCTGGTGCCGGGCTCCCATAAAGTGACGGAAGCGGCGACCGACCCATCCAACGAGGGCACGTCATACACTTTTCGATATGCGTCCCGGACCTTGATCGAAAGCGAAGTGGATCGCGCTGGTATCATCGCGCCGACTGGCGAAGCCGGATCGGCTATTCTGATGGACGTCAACTTGTTACATGGATCAACGGCCAATCTGTCGCCATGGCCCCGACGCCTGATAACGCTCACCTATAATGCAATATCCAACAAGGCAACCCGACCGAGCGTGCGACCCGCGCACATCGTGCCAGACGACCGGGAAACAGAAGCACTGGAGCCATTGTCTTCGGACGTTTTATCCCCGACACGGACATATCCGATATCCAGTAACTCTGACGAGCTGTCCCGCCCATTGTGGGCAGATGTTGATCTCTCGGCCCTGACGCACAATATCGAAACCTTGAAAGTCAGGGCAGCGCGTCCGGTCAAAATGATTATTCCGGTCAAGGCCAATGCCTATGGCCACGGTATCGTAGCAGTTGGTCGCCATCTCGAACAAATGGGCGTCGACGGTTTGGCAACGGCAAATATCGATGACGCGATCCAGATCAGAAAGGCGGGTATTAAACTGCCTGTCCTGATGTATGGCGGGCAATTACCGGATGGAAACGCCACATTACTGGCACATGATCTGACACCCAGCGTTTATTCTGATGAAGGTTTGACAGCACTTGCAGCACTTGCCGAAAGGCAAGATCGCAAGATCAATGTTCATGTCAAAGTCGACGCTGGCCTGGGGCGATTAGGCGTGCGCCTGGACGAGGCGGCAGCTTTGATCCGTCGACTACTGAGTCTGCCGGGCCTGGAACTTGAGGGGCTTTACACCCACATTCCCTTCGGTGATGCGTCCGGGGCGGCCTGGTCGAAACGGCGTCTGGCGGCATTCGTCGATCTGGTCACTGAAGTGGAATCAGAACACAATATGAGCATTCCTTTCGCACAGGGCGCCGCCAGTTCTGTTATGTCACACGATTTCCCCGACAAGCTGAATACGATTTCGCCTGGTCATCTGCTGTTTGGTCTGTCGCCGGTCGAGGGGCTGTCCGCGGGAAGCCAGAATTTCCGGAAAGCGATGACGGGTCTTCGTACCCGTCTGGTCCATATCGGCAGCCGCAAGCAGGAGGATGATCTTGCCGGCACCAATTCCGATGGTCTGGACGCCGACGCGACAACGGGCGTTCTGCTTCTAGGTATGGATAACGGTTACATGCCGGCGGCCGCCGGTCAAACCGCGCATGTTCTTTGCCGGGGCCAACGTTGTCCGGTTCTTGCTGTCAGTTGTGAATACACAGTAGTTGATCTTTCCGGCGTGGCCGGCGCGGCGCTTGGCGACGAGGTGACAATAATTGGTGACGACGGTGATCAGTCGATATCCGTCGAGGACGTCGCATCTGCTCAGGGTGCACCCAGCGCCGCCTATTGGATGGTCGGCCTGAAGAATGTTCCGTTTCGCTACCGTAACTGAAGCCGTCCCCAAATCTGCAGTTGGCTGTTTGCGACCCTCGATCAAGATGGCTGAAGGCGGTGTTGGTAAAGTTCATCGTAAAATGGACGACATTGCGCAACAAGGTCAGACTGATCGCTGTTGAGTGCTGGTTGCGACGGTTTGTAAGGGGCAAAACCGGTTGATTTTTCCACGGCCTCATACCAGTGCACGCCCCAAACACCATCACTGCTTCGCCGACCGGCGGGCCAGGAAAGCATGGTTTGGTCAAAGCCAACACTAACGGCGGCACATAGTTTTTGCAGCATGATTTCCGGCTGTCTCAGAACATCGCGCGCATCCAGAACGACGGGTGTCTTGCCGTTGCGCTCCTGGACATGGCGGAATATTTTTTGCTGCGCTTCAAAACCAACGTCGGCGGCCGTGACGCTGTCCCGTTTGGCCGCATAAGAAGCGATTACCTCAGCTGGATCACGGATCAAGAAACAATTCACGACGTTTTCCATCCAGCCCTGATCTATATGATCCATCAGATGCAGGGTCATGTGCTTTTGAAAATAGATGGGCTTGCCGTCCGGTACCGGTCCTGTCAGTTGATCGACGATCTGACGCCAGTCTGTTTCTGTCGCATCAATGACTTCCTGGCGCATAGGGTGATCGATACCCGTATGCGCCAGATAATGACCATACAGGGGTTCATCCCAGACCGCGGTATCGGGCCGGTTTTCCCAGGCCCGCATCATGGCTGTCGATATGTTGCGCGGGCCTGACCACATGGCAATTATGATCGGGTCACTCAAGCAGTTTCCTCCCCGATCAATGACAGATACAAATCCTGCAGACGCTTCGTCATCTCTCCGCGCTGACCATTGCCCAGGGTGCGCCCGTCCACTTCACAGACAGGTGCGACGCCGGCAAAAGTTCCGGTTACAAAGGCCTCGTCTGCACTGTAGACCTGTGTCAAACTGAAATTCTTTTCAAAGACTTCAATGCCGTTTTTTCGCGCGATTTGAAGAACATTATCGCGTGTGATTCCGTGCAAACAATAATCCCCGGTCGATGTCCAAAGCTGACCATTACGCACAATAAAGAAATGCGTTGAATTACAGGTCGCGACAAACCCTTGTGGGTCCAGCATCAGGGCTTCATCTGCCCCGGCTTTGGTCGCCTGAATACAGGCCGTAATACAATTCAGCTTGCTGTGAGAATTTATCTGCGGGTCCAGCACGTCGGGGCGCCCACGCCGAACATGAACCGTAAAAAGGCGAATGCCTTGCTCAAGCGTTCCCGGCACCGGCGTCTTGTATTCCGCGATGATTACGATTGTTGGCCCGCTGGCTGATGCCCTTGGGTCCTGAAAAGGTGTGGTCTTGAGGCCCCGCGTCACCATAAGCCGAATATGAACATCATCCGTCATACCGTTCGCAGCCGTCGTGCGCAAAATTTCAGCCTTCATCTCTTGCGGGGTCAATCCGATGTCCAGATCGATGGCCCTGGCACCTTCATACAGCCGCTCCAGGTGGGCATCGATAAAGGCCAGTTTGCCGTTGTTCAGCCGCAGCCCTTCCCAGACGCCGTCGCCCAGAATGAACCCGGCGTCCAGCACAGACACCATCGCTTTGGCCCTGGGGACGATATCGCCGTTCACATAGATCTGAACAGTTTGATTTCGGTCATCATCGCTGTAGTTGTGTGTTCCCGTCGTCACTGGACTTAATTCCTTGTTGATTTGGGAGATGCCCCAAATCCTGGCACACCCCTCCGTCAAATTACAGAGCGAGGGGAAAAAAGCTTCGATCGGGAAACTAATCGAACAATGGTCTTTCAAGTTTGGCGTGTTCAGATTGATCTTTCATATTGGACTAGTCCAGCAAAAATTTTCGCTGTCAGGCGTACAACAAACTTTGGAAACGCTCGCCATAAATCACTGCTTCTGACGCTTATGAAACTTCCATAATGGCAACAGCCTGGTTTCATTTGAACGGCTCCCGGTATTTCCGGGGATAGCGTTCGGTCGTTGACGACCACATTGACTGAAAGGAAGTTCATTCGGTCTCACAGGCGTGAGGGTTGCCAAGGCATCTTATTGGTTGACGGATACGTTAATTGGCATCTTGATATGCGATGCCAACTTTATCGACATACGTTTTCCTTCTGCCCGCACTTCCTTCTACTCTTTGAACGGATGAAGCTCCCGTATCTTCGCATGAGCAAAACAATGAAAATTATCGGCAACTCCAATGACTGAAATGCATGCCAGACAAAATAAGGGGCCATTGACCGGCCTCCGTGTTCTTGAACTGGGGCACTTTATTGCGGCTCCATTTTGCACGCGTATCCTGGGAGACCTTGGCGCGGAAATCATCAAGATCGAGAGCCCGGGCAAAGGAGACCCCATTCGCAGTTGGGGTAAAATGGTTAACGGAAAAAGCCTCTGGTGGTCTGTTCACGGGCGGAACAAAAAGTCCGTTACACTCAACATGAAAGTCCCAGGGGGCCTGGAGATCGCGAAGCAATTAATCGTTGAGTGCGATGCGATTGTCGAGAATTTCAGGCCGGGGCAACTGGACCGCTGGGGACTGGGCGCCGATGTTATCTCCAGAATAAACCCGGACTGTATTGTGGTTCACGTGTCCGGGTATGGCCAAACCGGACCGGACCGGGATCGCCCTGCGTTTGGCGTCATTGGTGAAGCCATAGGTGGATTACGTTACCTGACCGGCTTCCCCGAAGGTGTTACATCACTGCCACCGGCGCGTACGGGCGTCAGTCTGGGCGACATGGTCGCGGGACTGTATGCAGCGATCGGTCTTTTGTCAGCGGTTCATGCCCGTTCATCACGTCCAGGAGACAAGCCGCCATCGGTAGACGTAGCATTGACTGAATCTGTTTTTTCCCTGATGGAAGGTTCATTGCCGGAATACGGTAAGCTACAGGAAGTTCGCCAGCCCACAGGGGCAACCCTGCCAACAAATGCTCCGTCGAATGCGTACCCTGCAAAAGATGGTCGCTGGGTAATTATTGCGGCAAACTCCGATGCCTTGTTCCGCCGTTTGATGGAATTGATCGAACGAGATGATCTGGCAATCGATCCTCGGTTCAGCGACAACCCCGGTCGTGTTGCCCACGCAGAAGAACTTGATGCCGCCATTTCGATCTGGACAATGGGTCGCGACGCAAGTTCCACGGCAAATATTCTGGCAGACGCAGATATTCCCGCCACGCTTATCAACACGATTGAAGACTGCGCTAATGATGCTCAACTCAAGGATCGCGACATGATACTTGCCGTGGATGATCCAAATTTTGGTGACGTCCTGCATCCGGGTGTTGTGCCCAAAATATTCGGGAATGATGCTGGTGGTGTATCCTGGCCTGGGCCAGATATCGGGGCGCATACAGATCATGTGCTGAGTGAGCTGCTGGGCATGACAGAAGATGATATCCAGACCCTGCGAGTGGAGAAAACAATATGACCTTAAAAGATGCCATCGAGATCGTAGAGGTTGCTCCACGTGACGGATTTCAGGCTGTCAAACCATTCATACCGACGCACAAAAAGATTGCCGTCGTCGAGGCCCTGGTCGATGCAGGTTACCACAGGCTTGAGGTCGGTGCTTTTGTGAGCCCGACAGCCATTCCGCAAATGGCCGACACTAAAGAAATTCACGCGGCACTCGCGCCAATAAAAGCGTCTGGAAAAATTCGCCTGAGCACATTGATCCCAAATGCTATAGGTGGGAAAAAAGCCTTGCAGGCAGGTATATCTGACCTCGTCTTTGTCTTGTCTGCGTCTGAATCCCACAACGACAGCAACGTTCGGCGCAATGTTGCTGACTCCCTCATCGAACTGGATCAGGTCGTTGAAGTCGGGCGAGACGTTGACGGATTTCAATTGCGCGTAAATATCGCCACGGTTTTTGATTGCCCTTATGAGGGCCGAACACCTGAACAAGCCGTGTTGGATATCATCGAACACACAGTTGACCTGGATATACCCGTTGAGTTTGGTCTTTGCGACACAACCGGCAGAGCGTTCCCTGATCACGTTGCCAGCCTGTGTGGCGATCTGGTTAATCAGTATAAGTCCAACAGCGAAATCGGCTGGGCTTTTCACGGACACGACACATATGGACTTGGCGTCGCTAACGCACTTTCTGCCTACAACGCGGGCATACGGATATTTGATGCCGCCGCGGCAGGACTGGGCGGTTGCCCATTTGCGCCAGGTGCATCGGGCAATACCGCCAGTGAAGACCTGGTGTTTACCTTTGAAAATATGGCAATTCGTACAGGTGTTGATTTGGAGAAACTATTGGATGCGGCTGCCTTGATCCAGCAGTTGCCGGATGTCGACACCGGTGGTCATGTGCGTTTGCTGCCGCGATCCCGCGTCTGTGCTTGAATTCCCATCGTTGCTTGCCTTAAGGAGGCTCCAATTCGCTTTGACCTGACAACGATAAAACTTTTCCTCAGTGCTGTTGAGCAGGGCTCAATTGCTGGTGCTGCAGAGGCCAACGCGATTGCCCCCTCCGCTGTAAGCCGTCGTATTTCTGATCTTGAGCTTGATCTGGGCACGGCTTTGTTTTTTCGCCAGACTAAAGGTGTCGCGCCGACCCCCGCGGGTGACGCTCTCGCCCGCCATGCAGGAAATCTGGTGCGCCTGATGGCGCGTATGGAAGCTGAAATGAGTGAATATGCTGACGGCGTGCAAGGCCATGTCCGCATTGTTGCGAACACGTCGGCGATCACCCAGTTCTTGCCGGAGGATCTATCACTGTTCACTCATCGCTATCCAGACATCAGGGTCGCGCTGAGTGAACAAACAAGCGAGCGTGCCGTTCAAGACGCCGTCAAAGGCCTGGCTGATATTGCGATATTTTCCGAAGCCGTTAGTCCGCAGGAACTTGAAACTTTCCCTTATCGTCAAGACCGCCTGGTGGTCATCGCACCGGATGGTCATCCGCTATCCGGCAAAAAAAGTATTCGATTTGTTGATACGCTGGGCTATCAGCATGTTGGGCTGCAGCCTGGCAGTTCATTGCTGGAACAGCTGCAATCACAAGCCAGGGAACTGGAACGTGCGATTTCCCTTGCAATTCAGGTTACGAGCTTCGATGGCGTCCGACGTATGGTCGAGAGTGGCCTGGGCATTGCCGTCTTACCAGACGGGGCCGTCCTGCCCAATGTCGCCAAAGATCGTCTGAGCGTTATTCCGCTTGCCGATGCCTGGGCAAAACGAAAATTGCTCATCGGGGTGCGCGACGCACACGCACTTACTCTTTGCGCCCGAAATATGTTGGCTAATCTGACTGGCATACAGATCAGGACCAGAGGTAAAAAATCATGACATCCGAAACTGAAATCTTTGACTATGTTGTCATTGGCGGTGGCTCAGCTGGTGCCTTGCTCACAAAGCGTTTGAGCGAAGATGGCTCCAGCGTTTGCCTTCTGGAAGCGGGGCCGCGTGATCTCAATCCCCTGATCCATATTCCGGCTGGATACATCAAGAACGTCTATTCGAAAACCTTGACATGGAATTTTGAAGCCGAAGCCGGGGATGGCACAAACGGGCGTCGGGTTTCTCTGCCACAAGGTCGTGTCCTTGGTGGCTCAAGCTCCATCAATGGACTGAACTACAACCGCGGACAAAGTACAGATTTTGATCACTGGGCAGAGCTTGGCAACGCTGGCTGGTCCTTCGAAGAAGTATTGCCATATTTTCGACGCTCCGAGCGTAAAATCGGACCTGGTGATCCCCAATTCCGGGGGCAAGAGGGCGAAATACCCATCACAGACCTGGATTGGCACCACCCCATATCAGAAGCGTTTGTTGAGGGCGCCGGGGAATTGGGGATCCCACAGAACCCTGACTATAATACCGGGCATCAGGACGGAGCAGGGTACTTTCAACGCACCATCTACAAGGGTTTGCGGGTATCGTCTGCCCGTGCGTTTCTGGGCACAGCCAGACAACGATCAAATGTCGAGATCTACACCAATGCGCAAGCAACCAACATAGAGTTCAAGGGCAAGCGTGCGACAGGTGTCCGTTATGTCAAAGGCGGCCCATCCGGGAAGGCCCGTATCGTGCAGGCGCGACGTGAGGTCATAATTTCCGCCGGAACAATCAACACGCCCAGGCTGCTGCAAATTTCGGGCGTCGGTCCGGCAGGTCTGTTAAGCGATATCAATGTCCCTGTTATCCAGGACTTGTCTGGCGTTGGGCAGCATTTGCGAGACCACTATGGTGTGCGTATGGTGTCCCGCGTCAAGAATATCCGCACGATCAACAACATGGTGCAGGGACCGCCGCTCTTGTTGGAGATCGCAAAGTGGCTGCTCCGTCGGCCCAGCCTGCTGGCGGTAAGTCCATCATTGGCGCATGTGTTCTGGAAATCGCGGCCTGAGTTAAACCGGCCCGATCTGATGTTTGTCTTTACACCGGCGAGCTTTCGTCAGGGTGTAGCCGGTTTGCTGGACAAGGACCCCGGCATGACCTGTGGCGTCTGGCAGGAACGGCCGGAGAGTATGGGCTATGTTAACGCCCGATCAGCGAACCCCTTTGATATGCCGATCATTCAGCCCAATTATCTGGCGGCGGAAGAAGACCAGCAGGTTTTGCTGGCTGGCATGCGGCTCGCCCGTGATCTCATGCGAACATCCGCCCTGGCCCCCTGGTTCGACAAGGAGACAGCACCGGGCGATGACGTGCAAAGCGACGATGAATTCCTCGATTTTGCCCGACAGGAAGGGACAACAGTTTATCATTTGATCGGCACCGCCCGCATGGGACCAGACTCTGACCCCGGTTCAGTTGTTGATTCCCAGCTTCGGGTCAAGGGCATTGAAAACCTGCGCGTTGTTGATGCGTCTATCATGCCAACCATGCCATCCGCCAACACAAATGCAGCAACGCTCATGATTGCTGAAAAAGCATCTGATATGATCCTGGGTCGACCAGCGCCAACGACTGCAGTTGACTGACTCCAGTCTTTCCCAGGTCGCTTGCGAGCAGGGATTGATTGCCGCATAGTTGTGGGCGGCATGACCTTTCTAATCGAAGATATCCTGGACCTGGAGGCCTATCCGCTGGATCAGCCGGATCACATGGTCTGCGATGAACTAATGTCTGAAAAGCAACGCAATTGGCAGGCCGAAGGCGCTTTTTCATTATCGGCGTTTTTGCGACCCGGTATGGCCGATCGTGCGGCGGCGGAACTGACTGCGCTCATGAACGTCGATTCATTTCGTCATGATGAACGCCATAACATTTATTTTTCCGATGATACCTGTGAAATCCCGCCGGCGCTGGCGTCAACGCAGTTGCGAACGTCGAACTGGACTTTGACTTGCGATCAATTAGGCGGAACCATAATTCGAACCATTTATGAATGGCCGCCGCTGTGCGAATTCATACGCCGTGTATTGGCGTTGCCCTCTTTGCATCGAATGGCCGATCCCATGGCATGTTTGAATGTTATGTCTTACGGCGAAGGTGATTGTCTGGATTGGCACTTTGACCGGGCCGAGTTTGCCGTGACTCTATTGTTGCAGGCACCGGAGTCCGGCGGGCAATTTGAATACCGTCGCGCCTTGCGGACGCACGACAATCCGAACTATGACGGCGTTCAGATGTTGCTGAAGGGTAAGGACAGGAACGTTCGCAAAATCGAACCAACCCCTGGCAATTTAAGTGTATTTGCCGGATTTGGTTCTGCCCATCGGGTTTCACCGATTGTGGGGTCGAGGCCACGTATGATGGCCGTGCTCAGTTTCATGGAAGAACCGGATTTCCAATACGGGCCGGAAGATCGTATGCGTTTTTACGGGCGCTCGTCGCCGCAAAGTTCGAACTCTGACGGGGCCGGAACACCTTGACCGGCTGAAAACTGGATATCATCCCTTATTCCATTCAATCCACTCGACGCCCAGTCCGCTCGACGCCCAGTCCGCTCGACGACCAATCAACACGATGACAGTGACAATTCGGTTGCAGATAGCGTCACAGGCGGAGCAGTATACATAATGCCTCTGCTGCCACATGATCAGGACGACACCTCATGAATAACCGTTTTGACGAAGTCATTACCAGTCGAGAACGCTTGCGTGAAATCGTGCCGGAACCCGCATTTCTGCCTGACAAAAAGATTGATCACATCGATGCTGTTTTTCGTCGCTTCATTGCGGCTTGTCCATTCATCGTTCTTTCCAGCAAGGGTAGCGATGGTAAAATATCATTGTCCCCCAGAGGTGACCCGGCCGGATTTGTTCAAGTGCTGGACGATAAGACCCTCGCCATTCCGGATCGCCCGGGCAACCAGCGTATCGATACTTACGAAAACTTGATGTCAGATCCGTCGGTTGGGCTGATTTTTCTGATACCTGGATATGGTTACACCTTGCGTGTTGCCGGCAAAGCAAGCCTGGTGCGGGATGCCGCCTTGCAGCAGCAAATGGCTATTCGTGGCAAGGAACCAAATCTTGTGCTGATCGTATCGGTGGAGGACGCCTTTATGCATTGCGCCAAGTCCATCACACGTTCAGGCCTGTGGCGTCCCGATGCCTGGCCTGATACAGCGGAAGTACCGTCGCTTGCTGAAGCTTTGAAAGCGCACGCCAAATTGGCAAAATCAGAAGAAGAGATTCAGGTCCTGGTCGAGAAGGACCACGACAATAGTTTGTATTGATACCAATCTGATCCAGGGAACCATAAATGTCGCCGAAAAATGATCGCCCCGTCGTACCCCGCCGCAGTTTCATTTTTGCCCCGGGACTTAAACCCGAGATGTATCCAAAAGCCCTGGCTTCCGGTGCCGATATTGTCTGCGTCGAACTCGAGGATGGTATTGCGCCAAAAGACAAGGATGCTGCACGGCACAATGCCATGGCGCTGTTCGCAGAGCCACAAGCCGATGACGGCGTAGAACGCATCGTCCGGATCAACTGCCTGCGTGAAGCCTTTGGTGTTTCAGACGTTCAGGCCGTTCTTGCAACGGACACACCGCCGCCGGCGCTTATGTTGCCCAAGGTAAGAACGCCCGATGAAATTGTCTGGCTGGACAACCTGTTGACCGAACGAGGCCATGAGACCCGTTTGCATATCATCATTGAGACCAACGCCGGCCTCGAAGCCGTGCATGATATTGCCCGCGCCAGTCCGCGTATAGATGCGTTGTTTTTCGGCGGTGTCGACATGGCCGCAGAACTGCGTTGCCAGAATGCCTGGGAGCCTTTGCTCTATGCGCGTTCACGGGTTGTCCACGCAGCGGCAAGTATTGGCGTCGACGTCATCGATGTACCGTTCCTTGATCTGGAAGACCTTGAGGGTATGGAGAGGGAGGCGCGCCTGGCACGTGATCTCGGGTTCAGCGGCAAGGGTTCCATTCATCCCAAACAAATCCAGGTTCTCAATGACGTCTTTACGCCTGACAAGGCCCGGGTCGATCATGCGAGACGCGTCATTCAGGCTTTCGAAGAAGCCGATACCGGCCTGGTCGTCATTGACGGTAAGCTTATTGAGAAACCTGTCTTGCGCGAAATGCACAGGGTTCTCGCGATATACGAGCGTGTGTCAGCCTGAGTGATTGATCCGATAGAACAAATAATTTCTGTTCTCATCATCGTCAGTTTCCCCCAGCTATGAGCCGCATTTCAGACAACGCGGGCGAGCTGGTTCGCTTGGAGGAATTTAATAGACGTGATTTGGCGGGAATGAAAACGGTAGAAGTTGACCCGAAATAGATGTGGATGAAGTCTCGAGGTGAAAATCCAGAGGTTGATGCCAGCTCCAGATGGCGGATGCTGACGGTCTAATACGGAATGGACGGCCCCTTTCGAGGCCGTCCATCCGCTTGTTGCTCCTTCGTTTGTCAGAGGATTATGCCAGGGGTTATGCCAGGGGATCGATAACGTCGTCCA